>Ga0075434_100000199_pt1 | contig 40359 bp, 35 predicted proteins | sample RhiMethybrSRZTD3_FD_75298 | JGI IMG/M metagenome (GOLD analysis project Ga0075434, IMG submission 75298) | Populus rhizosphere microbial communities from Tennessee, USA - Rhizosphere MetaG P. TD hybrid SRZTD3 | ecosystem: Host-associated > Plants > Roots > Rhizosphere > Soil | place: USA...
GGGGGGGGGGGTCGCTGGAAGTCGTGGCAGCACAGGAAGGCATGCAACTGTCTCTTTAGATCGAGGATAGGCTATGCGTTCGCGTTCACTCGTTGCCTTGGTGGGTCTCACGCTCACGGCCGGACTGCCGGCGCTCGTCGCGCAGGGTGGCGGGCAGGACACGCGGCCGGGCATCGCCGTGTTCGCGTTCACCAACGGCGGCTCCTACGGGCAGCAGAAAGAGGATTACGACGCCCTCGAGCGTGGTATGGCGGGGATGCTGATCTCCGAGCTGGCCGCGAATCCGGCGCTGCGTGTCGTGGAGCGCGAGAACATCCAGCACTTGGTGGACGAACAGAACCTCGGCACCTCCGGCCGGGTCGACGGCGCCACGGCGGCGAAAATCGGCAAGGTGGTCGGCGCGCGCTACGCCGTGATGGGAAGCTTCATCGACCTGTATGGTGATTTCCAGGTGGACCTGCGGGTCGTGAACGTCGAGACCTCCGAGATCATCAAGACGGAGAAGGCGCGGATGACGCGCGAGCACCTGTTCGATCTGGTACGCAACATCGCGGCGGCCCTGAACAAGGACCTCAATCTGCCGGCCCTGCCCCGTCAGGTCTCCGAGCAGCGCATGAGCCGCCAGGTTCCGACCGAGGCGCTCACCTTCTACAGCCGCGCGCTGCTGTATCAGGATCGCGGGCAGCGCGACAAGGCGATCGAGTACTATAACCGGGCCCTCAACGTGTTCCCGCAGTACACCGAGGCCTCGGAGGGTCTGCGGCGGTTGCAGGGCTGACGACCGTGCAGTGATCAACCTGCTCACCCGTCTCGGCGGCTGGATGGCGCGCTGGCTCTCCCTGCTGGGAGCGCTGGCGCGCTTCAGCTTTGGCGGCGCCCGAGCCGCCGTGCGGCTGCCACGCGCCGGACAGGACGTCGTCGTCCGGGTCACGCTCAATCAGATCCGGTTCACGGCGGTCCACGCGATCGGCCTGGTGCTCCTGTTGTCTGGAATCCTGTCGTTCCTGGTCATCTCGCAGGCGGTGCGCGAGCTGGGCCAGCTCGGGGCCTCCGAGCTGATCGGGACCCTCATGGTGGTCGCCATCGTGCGCGAGCTGGGCCCGCTGATCACCGCGCTGGCGGTGGTGGGGCGGTCCGGCACGGCCATCGCCGCCGAGCTCGCGACCAATACCGTCATGGGTGAGGTGCGGGCGCTGCAAGGCATGGGGATCGACCCGCGTCAGTATCTCGTGCTGCCCCGCTTCATCGGCGCCGTCGCGAGTATTTTCGCCTTGCTCGTGCTGTTCGACATCGTGGCCATCGGGGCCGGATTCGCGGCCGCGGCGATCAACGGCATGACGGGCAGTCGGTATGCCGAAATCGTGCTGCGCTCCCTGTCGGCCCGGGACGTGCTGCTGACGGTCGCCAAAGCCCTCGCGCTCGGCGTGATCGTCGGCATCGTGCCCAGCTACTTCGGACTCTCGGTGCGGCGCGCGGCGACCGAAATCCCGGTGGCGGTCAGCCGCGCCACCGTGGCCTCGATCGTTGGAGTCTTCCTCTGCTCCGCGCTGTTCGTGCTGCTCGGTTGACGGCGTGACCGCGCCGCTCGTATTCGAAGACATACCGCTCAACCTGCGCGCGGCCACCCCGTGCTCCCTGACGGTCCCCGCCCACCACACCATCGCGGTGCTGGGGGATGACGCGAGCGGGGTCGACCGGCTGGGCGGCTACGTGCTCGGCCTCGAAGCCCCGCCCGCGGGCCGCGTGCTGGTGTTCGATACCGACATCGGGAGCCTGTCGGATCCCGAGCGCTTGGCCTTCCGGCGCCGCGTGGGCTACCTTCCCGCGGGCGACGGACTGTTGCAGAATCTCACGCTGCGCGACAACATCGCCCTGCCCTTGCGGTTCGGAACCGCCGCAAGCTCCCGCGAGATCGATGGCCGGGTCAACGTGATGGTGGTGGCGGTGCGCCTGGGCAGCGCCGCCGACCGGCGTCCGGCCACGGCCAACGAAGAAGAACGCCGGCGTGCCGCGTTGGCGCGGGCCATCGCCTTCGATCCCGGCCTGCTCGTGTTGGAGCAGCCGTTCGACGGCGTGACGGCGCGCGCCGCGGCCGAGCTGCTCGAGGTGGCGCGCGGCGGCGAGACAGCGGAAGGCGCCCGGCGGGCGATTCTCATTACCGGCCATGAGCTCCCGGCGGTGGTGCAGCGGCGCTGCGACCGCCTGTATCGGCTCACGCGCGCCGGCGCACTCGAGCTGGAAACGGTCTGACCCGGGGACGACGTGGACACGACGCGCCAGGATTTCGTTGTCGGTCTCTTCATCGTAGGCGCCATCGCGGTCGTGATCGGCGCCCTGCTCGCGACCAGCGGCTGGGGTGAGCGGCGCTACGATCTCTATCTCCGCACCGCCACCGCGGACGGGCTCACGGCCGACAGCAAGGTGCTGCTGCAGGGCCTCGAGGTCGGTCGCGTCAACAGCGTCTCGCCGCGCGTGGACTCGATGACCCGCACCATCACGTTCGTCGCGAAGCTCTCCCTGATCGGGCGGTTCCGCGGCGGCGCGACCCTGCAGCTGCCGACCGGCACGCGGGGACAGCTCGAGCCGGCGAGCCAGATCTCCCAGACCGTCCTGATCCGCCTCGTGCTGCCCGATTCGAGCGCCCGTACCGGACGGCTCCTCACTGTCGGTGACACGATCGACTCGGAGCGGAAGCCCTCGATCGTCGATCAGGTCGCCGAAGTCGCGCAGCACATGTCCAAAGAGGTGGAAAGCGTGCTGCACCAGACGAACGAGACCCTGCGACGCGTGGACGGCATCCTGGTGAATGCCAATGGGGTGTTGAAGGACGTTCGCCCCAACATCGAGGCCACTCTCGCGGACGTCTCGTCGACCATGAACCGGGTCAGCAAGCTGGTGCAACGACTCGACCCCGGGCTGGCCGATTCGGTGTCGACCGCGTTGGCGCTGTCCAACCGCGTGTTGTTGCGGATCGATTCGCTCGCCGCCCAGGCCAGCCAGATGACCGCGGAAAACCGGTCCGACGTGCGGACGGCGGTCGCCAACCTGACCCAGCTGACCCGCCAATTGAATCACATGGCAGAGGAGATTTCCCGCCGTCCCTACCGGGCGCTCACCGGCGTGAAGCCGCTCCCCAAGGATTCGGGACGGACCGCCACGACGGACAGCACGCGGCCGTGAACTACCTCCTGCTGCACGCAAACGGCTGGTCTCCCGATTCGCTGGTGCCGGCGCTCGAGGCGGCCCGCGTCGAGACGCGGTCGATTCATACCGCCCGCGAGCTGATCCCTAATGAACGGCCCACGGTCTTCCTGCTCGATTCCGACAGCCGTTCCGCGTTCCCGCTCGACGCCCTGCGTGCGTTCGTAGACGCCGGTGGGGCCGTTGTGGCGATCGGAGCCCGTGGGGAGGGCGATGTTCCCGAGACGCTGCCGCCAGAGCTGCTGAGCGGCTTCCTGGCCGAGCCCGTGGGAGTACGGCAATTACTGGTGGCGATCCGGGCGGGGTACCGGGAGGCGGCCGCGCGTGCCGAGACGGCGCGGGCGCGGGCCGAGGCGGCATTACGCAGCCGCGAGATCGGCGAGCTCACACGCATCGGAGTCGCGCTGGGTACGGAACGCGACTTGAAGACGCTGCTGAATCTGATCCTGGCCCAGTCGCGCCAGATCACGCAGTCGGACGCCGGCAGTCTCTATCTGGTGGAAACCAACGAAACGACCGGCATCAAGCGGCTGCGATTCACCCTCGCTGAGACGTTCTCGAAGCCGGAAGCCACGTTCGTCGAGTTCACCATCCCACTGGATCGCACGAGTCTCGCCGGCTACACCGCGACCACCGGGGACCCACTCGTCATCGATGACGCGTATTTCCTGCCGCCGGACGTCGAATACTCGATCAAGCGCTCGTTCGACGAGCGCTACGGCTACCGCTCCAAATCGATGCTCGTGATCCCCATGAAGGACCACAAGGAGAACGTGATCGGCGTGCTGCAGCTGATCAATCGCAAGCGCGACTTCGAAGCCGTCCTGAACGACGCGGCGGACGTCGAACGACAGGTGGTGCCGTACTCGAAGCGAACCGTCGAGCTCGTGACCGCCCTGGCGGGGCAAGCCGCGGTGGCCATCGAAAACAGCCAGCTGTACGAGCAGATCGAAACCATGTTCGCGGGATTCGTGGACGCCGCGGTGCAGGCGATCGAACAGCGCGACCCCACGACGTTCGGTCACAGCGGTCGCGTGGCGGGGTACACGGTCAACCTGGCGCAGGTCGTCGACCGGGCCGATGACGGGCTGTACCGCGATGTCAGCTTCTCGTCCGAGCAGATCCGCGAGATCCGCTACGCCGCCCTGCTGCACGATTTCGGCAAAGTCGGCGTCCGCGAAAAGGTGCTGGTCAAAGCCAAAAAGCTCTATCCACGCGACCTGGAGCTGATCAAGCAGCGTCACGGCTTCATCCGTCGCACGCTGGAGAGCGAGCATTGGCGCCGGCGGACCGAGTATCTGGAGACCAAAGGGCGCGAAGGCTACGAGCATGCGCTCGCCGCCCTGCAATCGGCCCATAGCGAAGCCGTGGCCCAGCTGGACCGCTTTCTCCAGGTGGTGATCGAGTCGAACGAGCCGAGCCTGCTGGCCGAAGGAAGCTTCGAGGAGCTGAAGGCGATCGCGAACCGCACGTACGAAGGGTTGGCCGGCGAGTCGCTGCCGCTGCTGACGGAGGAGGAGGTTCGCTTTCTGACGATTCGCAAGGGCAGTCTGGACGACCAGGAGCGCGAGCAGATCGAGTCCCACGTCACCCACACCTTCAAGTTTCTTCAGGAAATCCCGTGGACCCGGGAGCTGCAGCAGATCCCGATCATCGCCTACGGCCACCACGAGAAGCTGGATGGGTCGGGGTATCCCCGGAAGATCTCGGGAGACGCGATCCCGATTCAGACCCGCATGATGACGATCAGCGATATCTACGATGCGCTGACCGCTCAGGACCGGCCCTATAAGCGCGCCGTCCCTCCCGACCGCGCCCTCGATATCCTGACGCGCGAGTTCATCGATCGCGGTCAGCTCGATACCGAGCTGTTCCGGCTGTTCGTAGACGGGAAAGTGTTCGAAAAGCCGACCGCCTGACTAGCGGTCGATCGACCCCGAGAAGGTGTCGCAATCATCCGGCCGGCCGCTTGTATACCCGCGCCGGAACCAGGCGACCCGCTCGGCGGACGAGCCGTGCGTGAAGCTGTCGGGATTCACGTGACCCGTCGACATGCGCTGCAGCCGGTCATCGCCGACCGCGGCGGCCGCGTTGAGTCCCTCGTCGATGTCCCCGACCTCCAGAATGCCCTCGCGATCGGCTTCGTGGGCCCACACGCCGGCGTAGCAGTCGGCCTGCAGCTCGAGCCGCACCGACAGCTCGTTCTCTCGACCCGCGCGTGATCGCTGCGCGCGCCGGACCTGCTCCTCGGTGCCCAGGAGCCATTGAACGTGGTGTCCAATCTCGTGCGCCAGGACGTAGGCCTGCGCAAAATCGCCCGGTGCGCCAAACCGGTCTTTGAGCTCCTGATAGAACCCGAGATCGATGTAGACCTTGTGATCGCCCGGGCAGTAGAACGGACCCGTGGCCGTCTCGGCGAACCCGCACGCGGATTCGACGCCGTCGCGAAACAACACGAGATGGGCTTCCCGGTATTCGGCTCCGAGCGACGGCACCGTCTGCGCCCACATCGATTGAGCGGAATCGAGCACAAAGGAAACGAACCTGACGAGCGTGTCTTCGCTGGCGCTCGACTGCACCGGCCCCCCCCCGCTGCTCGGCATCGCCCCGCCGGCGGCATTGGGATCGAGCAGCTGGAACAGGTTCTGCTTGAAGATGAGACTGAGCACGAGCAGGACGACAATGCCGCCGAGGCCGAGTCGCATGCCTCCGCCGCCGAATCCGCGGAAGCCGCCACCGCCCCCTTCACCACGCCGATCCTCGACATTCTGACTGACGCCGCCCGGTGTCCATTTCATGATGCGCCTCCAAAGATCGGACCATCAGGCCAAAACCGGCTGGCCAGCCGGGCGGTACGAGGATCTTCCGCGAGGGCGACCCGGTTGAGCCGGCGAATCGGCACCACGCCGCGCACCGCGTTGGTGGCAAACAGGCTGGCGCCCATCAGATCCGCGGGCCGGCATTCGCGCTCGACCGTCGCCACCAGCTCCATGACCCGGGTTCGCGCAATGCCCGGCAGGATCCCGAGATGGAGCGGCGGAGTCGCGAGTCGATCCTCGTCCCACCAGAAGATACTCCAACTCGTGCCTTCGGCGACGAGACCATCGCCCGTCAAGAGCAGAGCGTCGTCGGCACCGGCGGCGCGGGCTTCTTCGAGGGCCGCGTTGAAACGCTCCCGCGCGACCACCTTATGGGGATACGGGGCGTGTCGGGTGGCCGCGATCACGACGTCCAGCGAGCCACCGCGGGGCACGTCGCGTGTGTTCACCGTAACGCCGCCATTCCCCACCTGGACCCGCAGCACGAGATCTCCCGCGCCCAACCACGGAGCAACGATTCGATCGAGCGGTGGCTCCGGCACGGGCCACGCCAGAGCACGACACGCCGCATCGAGACGGATGGCGTGCCGCGTCAGGAACGGCGCAAAACCCTCTCGCACGCGAATCGTTTCCAAGACGGCCGGGTTCACGCTCCCGGAACGCGCAGACCGAACGCCACCCGGATCGCCTCGGCTTTCCGCAGGCTCTCGCGCCACTCCCGTGCCGGGATCGAATCCGCCACGATCCCCGCCCCAGCCTGAATGAGCACGTGTCCGTCCGCGACCACCGCGCTGCGGATCACGATGTTGAGCTGGAGCGAGTCCTCGGCGATCCAGCCCAGAGCGCCCGTGTACGCGCCCCGACCGACGCGCTCGAGCTCGGCGATGATTTCCATTGCCCGAATCTTGGGGCAGCCGGTGATGGTCCCGCCCGGAAACAGGCTGTCGACAACGTTGGCGGATGTACGTCCGGGCCAAAGCCGGCCGCGCACCTCCGACACCAGATGGAACACGTGCGAATATTCTTCGACGACCTCCTGCTCGATCACCGCGACGGTGCCGTACCGGGCGACCCGGCCGATGTCGTTGCGGGCCAGGTCGACCAGCATGAGGTGCTCGGCCCGTTCCTTCGCGTCGAGACGGAGCTCGGATCGCATCCGGGCGTCGTCCGGCGGTGAGCCCGTCTTCTTGCGGGTGCCCGCGATCGGCCGGGTGCGCACGAAGGTCCCGTCCTGGTCCGTGCCCACTTCGACCAACAGCTCCGGGGAGCCGCACACCAGCTGCCAATCCCCGAAATCGGCGAATCCCATCCAGGGCGATGGATTGACCTCGCGCAGCCGGCGATACCCCTGCCAGGCCGTTCCCGCGAGCGGCCAGCGTTCCGCCACGGCCAGGTTCACCTGGTAGATGTCGCCGGCCGCGATGTATTCGCGGGCTTGCTGGACGGCCGCCTCGAACGTGACCTCATCGAAGGATCGCCACGGGACGATTGAATGGTGACGGTCGCCGAGGACCAGCCGCCCGGGATCGGTGGCGGCCGCGTGCCAGCGCACCTCGGCATCAGGACCTTCGCACCGGGCCATACCCGTCGCTGCTTCAAGGATGATTCGATTCTCGGGTTGAAAGGCGTCGGCAAAAGGCTGGGGAAGCCCCGGCGGGGACGGGTCCACCCATTCTGGAATGCCCGTTTCATAGGCGAAGACGCCATAGAACGGCATGTCCCCCGAGGCCATGACCGGCACGCCGACCCCCCCACCATTCCCCCGCATGCCCCATGGAAGGCGACGGCGCCTCCGCACGCCCCACACGAGATGCGTGCGTCCGGCGCCTCGTCCATCCTCCAACAGGATGAACGGTGGCGGCAGGGTTTCCGCGATGACAAGCAGGCGATCGACGGCAGCAGTTGGGGAGATCGTGAGCGTCGTCACGACAAAAAAAACTGCCTCAGTCACCGCCGGAGCGCAATCGACGGCTCCGGCTGCGGGTCAGACGTGCGCGCTCCGTTGAGCCAGGAGATCGGCGATCGTGGTGCACGCGGCGACGATTTGCTCGCGACGCTCCTGCCGCACCAGCGGTGTCGATGCGCCCTCGGTCTTCACCTGGGCGCGCGCGATCTCGATGGACGTCCGTCCAAAGGGATCGCGCACCAGGGGATCACCACCCCGCGACAGCAGCAGCTCCACCACGTCGGGGTGACCCCACAGGGTCGCGAGCTGCAGCGGAGTCCACCCACCCATCAGGGCGTTGACCTGACGCCGGGTGTGTTTGACCGCCTCACGGACATGGTCCAGGAGTCCGTAGGCCGCCGCCTGGTGCAGGTCGATCTCGGCTCCCCGGTCGTAGAGAAACCGGACCATCGCCTCGTGTCCCTCTTCGTTGGCCCAGCCAATGGGCGTCATCTGGTAGGTGTCGTCTCGCGCATTCAAATCGGCGCCCGCCTCGAGCAGGAAGGTCACCATGGCTCGATCGTTGGTCATAGCGGCATGGTGAAGCGCTGTCCCCCCCTCGTCTCTGGCGTCGAGCAGAGCCGGGTCCTGGGTCAGCAGCTCTCGAGCCCGGTCGACACTCCCGGACCGGATGACGGCGAAGAAATCAGTAGTATCAATCATCAAGTCTCCCGCGGCCGACGCTCTGGGGGTCGGCCTGGGTAAGTGGTGCTGATAAAGTAAAACCGTTTCAATCTGCAGCGAAGGGCCTGCTCTCAACTGTAAGCCTCGTCACGACCAGATAACCCTCGCGACCCCCTGGCGTTCCACGAGGCGCCTGACGGCCTCACAGATCAAAAGAATAGGAACTTGCCGGCCATCACAAGGAGCAGCACGCCAAACAAACGTCGCAGGGTCATATCGTTCAGCGTTCCCGCCAGCTTTGCTCCGAGAAACGCGCCCAGGAACAACCCGATGGCGATGATGGCCGCTAACGGCAGGCTTACTTGGCCGCGCTTGTAGTACTGGAAGAATCCGAGGATGCCCACCGGGAGCAGCAGCGCGCCGAGTGAGGTCCCATTGGCCGTGTGTTGAGGAAGTTTGGCGAGGAGCACGAGGCCAGGCACCACAAGGATAGCTCCTCCAATGCCGAACAGGCCGGATACGACGCCCGCCGCAAGCCCGAGCGCGCCAACCAGTGCGTACGTCATCGCTCCTCCTTCGCAGTGTTCACGCCCCCCACCCCCCATCCTCCACCTCCGGGCGTCTCGATGCGGATCACATCTCCCGCGTCGAGCCGCAAGTTGGCCTTGGACGCCACCGGTTGATCGTTGAGCAGGTTGCGCCCGGGCGCGCCGCCTGCTCCGCCGTGCGAACCTCGCGGCGCGTGGCGGCGTCGCTCGGTCAATATGGTCGCCTCCGCGGCGGCGAGCATCTCGTATTCGCGAATCACCCCTTGCCCACCCGGGTGCAGGCCGGCACCACCACTCCCGGCCCGCAGCGCGTAGCGGCGAACCCTCACGGGATACTCGGACTCCAGCACTTCGATTGGTGTATTGCGCGTGTTGGACATCCCGACGTGAACGCCGGACGGGCCTTCCCCGTCTGGCCCTCCACCCTGCCCACCGCCGAGCGTTTCGTAGTAGGTCCATTCCGTACGCGTCGGGGTGGCGGCTGCGCCGAACGCGAGGTTGTTCATCGTTCCCTGCCCCTGCCCCGGGACCGCAACGCCCAGGGATCCCAACGCGCGCATGACGACATCCGCGATGCGCTGCGACGTCTCCACGTTGCCGGCCGCCACGGCGCTGGGCCGCGTAGCGTGCACCAGGCAGCCTTTGGGCGCCGTGACATGCACCGCGCGGGTCACGCCGGCGTTCATCGGCGTATCACCCACCAGGGTCTGCACGGCGAACAAGACGGCCGCACGGGTGACCGCGAGCGGGCAATTCGCATTCCCCGGCGCGGCCGGTGCCGTGCCGGCGAAATCGGCGTGCAAGGTCCCATCGCGGATCTCCACCCGCACGGTGATCGGGATGTCCGCGTCGGTGACGCCGTCGCCTTCCAACCAGTCGGTTTCCGTCGCGCTACCTCGAGGAAGACGCCCCAGCGCAGCCCGGGTGCGCCGCTCGGCGTCGTCCATGAGATCGCGTGCCGCCTGGTTCACGAACGACCACCCCAGCCGAGCCGCGAGCGACCACATCGCTTCGGCCCCGCGCTCGACCGCGGCGCGTTGCGCCGCCAGATCGGCACGACGAACCTCCGGGGTTCGAACGTTGGCGAGCAGCATGCGCTCGACCTCCGGCGTGAGGGGTAAGGGCGGAACAACGATCCCCTCAGCGTACAGCTCGCGGGCGCCGGCCGGCATGCTGCCCGGTGTGACCCCTCCGACGTCCGAATGGTGGGCCCGGACCACGCTGAATCCGCCGACACCCTCCGCGGTGCGAATCACACCCACCAGCGTCAGATCGGGAAGATGCGATCCCCCGGCGTAAGGATCGTTGACGATGTAGAGCTCACCCGGGCTCGGGCGCTCGGCCCGGACCGCCGCGACCGCGTCGGCGAGGGCGCCGAGGTGCACGGGGATGTGAGCGGCCTGCGCGATCATGTCACCCGCCGCGTCGAACAACGCCGCGGACGCATCGCGCCGCTCGCGGATGTTGGGGGACACGGCTGAGTGGATCAGCACGAGCCCCATTTCCTCGGCGATGCCGGCGAACGTATGCGCCATCACCTCGCGGGTAATTGGATCGAGGGTCATCCGCGCTCCATGACTACCGCGCCGGACGCGTCCACCACCCCGCGCCATCCGGGCTCGATCAGCGCCGTCGCATCGGGTCCCGCCAATACGGCCGGACCGGAAATCTTCAACCGGGCGGGCAGCTCGCCCAACGGCCAGACCTGGGCATCGATGGTAGACCCTCGGATCGTGACACGCCGTCCTGCCGGGGTCGGCCGCCCGACGCCGCTGCGCCCGGTCCACGACGGAGGCGCCACAGCCCGCTCGATCACGATTCGCACGCCGACAATCTCCATGGCCCCGCCGGCACCGTCGTGACCGAACCGGGCGCGATGCGCGGCGCGGAAGCCCGCTTCGAGGCTATCGGGGTCCCCCTGGGTCAACGGCACCGTGATCTCGTAGCCCTGGCCGGCGAACCGGCAATCGGCATACCGGGTAGCCACGCCTCCGGGCAATACGCGATCCGCTTTCTGCGCGAGCTCGGTGAAGTGCGCCTGCAGGGTCGCCCGGTCGGGAACCGACGTGCTCGTCGAAGCCACGAGCTCCACGCGCTCGGGGGCCGCCATCACGCCGAGCGCGGAGAGCACGCCAGGGTGCGGCGGGACGATGACCGTTCGTATACCAAGCGCCTCGGCCAACGCGCACCCGAACAGGGGCCCGGCGCCACCGAACGGCACCAGCGCCAGGCGCCGAGGGTCCACGCCGCGGGCTACACTCACCCGTTTCAGCGCCCTCGCCATCACCGCACTGGCGACCTCGACGATTCCGGACGCGACGCCGGTCACTTCCAACCCGATCCTGGACGCCAGAGGGCGCAACGCGACCGCGGCGGCGCTCGGATCGAGCCGCACATCATCCGCCAGCGCCCACTCCCGATCCAGCCAGCCGAGCGCGAGGCAAGCATCGGTGACCGTGGGCTCAGTGCCACCGCGACCGAAGCACGCCGGTCCCGGTCGAGAACCCGCGCTGCGCGGTCCCACCTTGAGGGTGCCGGCGTCATCGATCCATGCCACGCTCCCGCCTCCGGCGCTCACCGTTTCGATCAACACGGCCGGCAAGGCGAGAGGGATACCACCCACGATCGAGGCTCCTTCTCTGCGCGCCTCCCCACCCTGCACGAGGCTCACGTCCGCGCTGGTCCCACCCATATCGAGGGTCAACAAATCGCACCGGCCCACCGCAACGCCCAGCATGCGCGCCCCCACCACACCGCCGGCCGGCCCTGACAGGGCGAGCGCGGCCGCCGAGCGACTCGCTGCGTCGGCCGCCAGGGATCCGCCACCGGAGGTGAGCACGCGGAAGTCCTCGATGCCACGGGTGCGACCAGCTCCGGTCGCCGCGGTGAGATGTCCCGCGACCAACGGCCGCAGATACGCTTCCGCCGTCGTGGTCGAGAACCGCTCGTATTCACGAACCAGCGGCAGGACCTCGTGACTCGCCGCCACCGGAACCGCCGGAAATGCCGACCGCAACGCCGCCGCAAGCGTCCGCTCGTGCCCGTCATGGCGATGCGCGAACAACAACGCCACGGCGATCGCCTCGGGCCGGCGCTCTCGCACCGCGGAGACGACTCGCTGCACTTCCTCGTCCCGCAACGCGATGACCGTGCCGCCCGGACCCATGCGCTCGTCGGTTCCCACCACGAGATCTCGGGCGACGAGCGGCGCAGCATGATCGCGACTCAGGTCGTAGAGCGACGCGCGATCCTGCCGGCGCAGCCACAGCACGTCCTCGAATCCCGCCGTGGTCACGAGCACCACTCGAGCGCCGCGCCGCTCGAGCAGCGCGTTGGTGGCGATCGTGGTCCCGAGCATCAGGCTCGATACCGGTTGGGGGAGCGCATCCACGGCCCCGAATACGGCGGCCATGGGCTCGTCAGGGGTCGACAGCACTTTTCGGATCTCGAGGCCGCCCTGAGGGGTCAGGACGACCAGGTCGGTAAACGTGCCGCCGATGTCGACGCCGACCCTCATGTCAATGCAGAATGCAGAATGCGGAGTGCGGAATTGCCAGGGAGTTGCTCTTTTACGGTCCAGGACTCAGGTGCACGGATTCGGAACATCTAATTCGCCACTCCACAAGCCGCATTCCGCATTGTTTCAGACACGCCGATTCCACTTTCTCACCAAGAGTCCCCCGACGAATCCGAGCGTCAGCAACACCGCAAGCCGTCCGACCCAATCGCCCCACCGCACGTATAGCGGCCTCACGTCACTGGTACGGAGGGTTCCCGTCACCACAGTTTGCGTCTGCAACCGACTCGGCTGGGTGACCCGGCCCAATGGATCGACGAACTCCGAGATCCCGTCGTTTGCGGCGCGGGCCACACCCATGCGGGTTTCGATGGCCCGGAGAATCAAGTGCGAGGCATGCTGGTGCGGGGCGGCGGTGCGACCGAACCAGGCGTCATTGGTGACGTTTACGAGGAAATCCGCGCCGTCGCGGCGATACCGGCGAGCCAGGTCCTCGAACGCCGATTCGTAGCAGACGATTACTCCCGCGCGTCCGACCGGCGTCGCGTACAGCGGAAGATCGCGGCCGCGCCCGAACCCGCCGGACCAGCGGCCCAGTCCCGGCAGGGCGCGGAACCAGCTCACCGGTACGAACGGCACACGCTCCACGACGGGCACGAGATAGTGTTTTTCGTAGACCGGGTACGGCTGCCACTGACCGGATGAATCGAACAGGAAGGCCGCATTGAACGTATTGGAGCCCCCACCCTCCCGATAGGTGAAGTGCACGCCACCGGTCAGCACGTACGTCCGTTCCTCCACGGCGAACCGTCCGATGGCCGATTGCCAGTTGGGGCGCAGCGTGAGGAAATAGGGCAGCGCCGCTTCGGGCCAGATCACGAGACGGGGGGGAGACTTCGCGTCGGCCGTGGCCCTGCGCGACAGGTCGAGGAGCGTGGCGACCTCGCTGTCGGCGCGCTCGGGAATCCATTTCTCTGAGAACCCGATGTTGGGCTGCACCAGGGAAATCGGTCCCACTTCGCGCAGCGTGATCGATCGCTGCCGCCACAAGCCATACCCCGTCGCGAGCACCAGCGTGACGATTACCGGGGCCAGCCGCTTGCCGAGCGGCCTCCATTGGCCCCACAGCCCCGCGGTCCCGGCGATCACGACATTGCACCAGACGGTCCAGAAGGTGATGCCACGCGCGCCCGCCAGGTCGGCCCACTGCACCAGCACCGGAGCGTCGGCCAGCGATGTGCCGAGGCCAAGCCAGGGGAAGGCCACATCTCCGAGGTGACCCACGCCCCACTCCAGCGCGGTCCAGGCAATGGGAAACACCGCCGCGAGCGGTATCCGGGGGTAGGCGATCCGGACGCGGGTCACGAACGAGAAGAGACCGCCGGTAAACACCCCGAGGAAAAATACGGTGAGCAGGTACCCCAGGGCGGCGAACGGCGTGAAATGCCACAGGGCGAAGACCATCCAGTACAACACCAGTCCATTCGCCACCATGCCATAGCGGAATCCCCACCGGTAGGCGCGGCGCGGATCGGCAGCGGCGTCCTGCAGCAACAGCACTGCCGGCACGACCGCGACGAAACTCAGAATGGGAAGCGGAAACGGCGGGTAGCTGCCGGCGAGTGCCAGGGCCCCCAGGGCGACCAGCAGCCAGGCGCGGGCGGGGGGGGAACTCACAACAGGATATCGCGCCCTTCGTCCGCGGAGCGGTACACGGCCTCGAGCACCCGCTGTAACAGCAGCTGGTCCTTGGGCGGCGGCGCGTTGACGTCTCCCCGGATGACTGCCAGGAAGTACGTCCACTCCGCCCGGTAGGACTGACTGAACGGCGTCTCACGCCCGCTCGCGCCGGTCGGCGTGACATCGGTCGGCACGCCGTGGATCTCCTTGTAGACTCTCAGGGGAGCCAAGTCGGCGGTGCCCTTTTTCCCCACCATTTCGAACCAGAACCGCTCTCCACGCCCCAGGTGCCGCCAGCTCACGGCGATCCCGATCGACAGCCCGTTCTCGCACACGACCAGCGCCATCCCCATCTCTTCGACCGTTTCGCGGTTGCCTCCCATCATGTGGGCAGTGACCCGTTTGGGAATCGGCCACCCCGCGAGCCACAAGCCCAAATCGATCAGCGGCAGACCGAGGTCGAGCATCGCGCCCCCGCCCGCCTGCGCCCGGCGTAACCGCCACCCCAGCTGCTGTCGCGCGGTGCTGGGCTGGAACGTGAACCAGCCACCGCGAATCATATCGACGGTGCCCAGCTCCCCACCGGCGAGGAACCCGCGTACGGCTTGCACGTCGGCGCGGAAGCGGTGGTTCATGCCCACCATCACCCGTTTGCCGTACTTCTCGCTCGCCTTGAGCACGCGCTCGACCCCTTCCAGGGTCAGGGCCAGCGGCCGCTCGCACAGCACGTGGACACCGGCCGACAACGCGGCCACGACGTGGATCTCGTGGAGGTGGTTGGGGGTGCACAGCGCGACCGCGTCGGGCTTGACGTAGCGCAGCACGTCTTCGATGTCGTCGTAGGCGTCGCGAACGTCGAAGCGGGCGGCGAGCGCCTGGGCCTTGGACAGGTCGCTGTCACAGATCGCGGCGATTTCGATGCCGGCGATCTTGCGCAGCACGGGGAGGTGGGCCACCTGCGCCACACTCCCCGCCCCGACGACAGCGACCCGCACGGGATCGCTCACCGCGCTCCCCGCGCCCCGGCCAACCGATATTGGAATCCCATCCGGGCCGACGCCGTCGAGTAATCACTCAAGAGCGCGCCGCGCACTTCGGTGGTGAACCGCCACGCCGGCGTCAGCCCCACCGCGAGCGCGATCGTGGCGTTGACCGCCGGCGCCATGCCGTCGAGCGCGTCCTCGATGAACGTGTGATCGATGGCGCGGCCGCTGCCGTTGCGGAAGTGCACCCCGGCCCCGAGGCCCGCCGCGACGGTCACGGGACTGCCGTCGTTGAACACGTATTGCAGATCGAGATCGAGGAACGTGTCGGACAGGCGGACGCGGCCGACGTCGATGGTCGCGTTCGTGTCGGGGTCGTTCACGAGCGCCAGCAGGCTGCGATTGAGCCGTGCCACGGCACGGCCGGTGAAGAGCGAGCTGGTATGGCTGACCCCGGCCGTCAACCGGACGTGCGGCGCCAGATATCCGGCGTCGACCTTCAGCCCCCACACCAGCGACCCGCGCAGGTCGTGGGTCGAAATCGATCCGATGTCCACTTCGACGGCGGAAAGGCGCAGCTCGTCGTAGGTGAATTGCGACAACACCCCCTGCCCTCGTGCCGTCGCGGACATGACCGACACCAGCACCAGGGCCACCAGACCTCTGGTGGCGAAGCGGCGCCGAGCGCTTTCAGTACAGTCGTCCAACCGTGGTCCCCGGGAAGTAAGTGGCGAGTATGTCGCGATAATGCTGCCCCGCCTGCGCGCGGCCGATCGCGCCCCACTGGCACAATCCCACGCCGTGCCCGGCCCCTGAGCCCTGGGCGACCAGTCGTCCCACCACGGAGCCGTCTTTGGTGACGAACAACCGGAACGCCGCGCTCGTGAGCAGCCGGTCCGCGGCGGGCCGCAGTACGGTCCGGACATCGGGACCGGCGATCCGCACATCGCCGTGCGCGAACACCACGCGGAGCTCGGCCACGCGTCCGGAGCCGGTGGTGCGCGTCACCGTCACGTCGGCAATGGGCTGCAAACCGTCGCCGCCGATCGGCATCACGGTCGCCAGCGTTCGCGTCAATATAGTGCGCAGCGTGGTGGCATCCCACTCCTCACGCCACTGAAACCGTGGCGAGCGCTCACAATACGCGTGACCCGTGCGATCCAGATCGGACACCGATCGCAGATACGGTTGCTTCTGTGCGGAACGAAACACGTCTTCCACCGCGGCGGTGCGTCCACCGCACGCGGCGTGGTAGTAGGCGTCGATCACCCGCCCCTGATAGCGAACCACCTCGCCCGCGGTGGCGTGGATCGCCTCCCAGACCTGCTGCGACTCCGCATCCGCCCCGAGGTACACCTGATCGCGCGTGTCGGCGGTCGCATCGAACCCCTGCGCCTCCCAGCGCCCCCGGTTGCGCAGCGCGAACGTGCGGGCCACCACCGCCTGGGCGAGCAGCGCCTCCCGCTCCTCGGAACGGCGCGGACCCATCTCCTGCGCCAATACGCCGGCCAGGTAGCTCTCGACCGGCACGCGGTTGATCAACGTCACGCCGGACCGATCGCGAATCACGTTGACCCGCCCGCGGTAGCGGCGGCCGTTGGCCATGGCGAAACGGCCCTCGGACACATTGACCGCCGAGATCCCCGCGTGCCGCTCGGTGCGGGTCCCGTCCGGACGCTGCAGCACGAGGCCACCGGTCGAATCCGGTATCACGATCCAGACGGAACCGGCCTTCACCGCGCCCACCGGCGTTCCGTTCGCGTCATCCGTGACGAACAGCTCCCCATCACCACCCAGGCGCACGCTGGCGGCCCCCACGCTGAGTCCGACCCGCAGCTCGGGCTCCGGACCGAGCGCGGGCGGCTGGGGTCCGGAAGGCGGACACGCCAACGCCAGACCGACCAACGCGACCCGCCACAAAAAAGGCGCCCCGTGCCTGGCTCGGGACGCCCGACCCGACTCTTGGGACAGTCTTCTCATGCGAGCGCCACCGCCCGGAAATCGAAGTCCTCGCTGTCGGTCAGGCGCGCCCGCACGAAACTGCCCTCCTGGGCCCAACCTCCCTGCTCCAGGTAGGTAACGCCATCCACGTCATCCGCCTGCCAGGCCACGCGCCCCACGTGGGTGACGCCCACTCGGTCACCGGCATCCGTCGCGTCGGCGAGCCGATCGACCAGCACCGGGACTTCCCGCCCCACGAACCGGCTCAGCCGTTCGGCGGAGATGGCGCGCTGTACCTCGAGCAGCTCTTCCAGCCGATCGCGCTTCACCGCATCCGGAACGTCATCCGGATACTGCATGGCGCGGGTGCCCTCCTGGGGCGAGTAGGCGAACGCGCCCAGGCGATCGAATTGGGCCTCCTCCAGGAAGGCCAGCAGCTCGCGATAGTCCTGCTCCTGCTCGCCCGGAAACCCCACCAGACACGTGGTCCGGATCGCCACGTCAGGGACGGCCTGGCGCAGCCAGCCCAGTTTCTCCCGCAGGCTCGCCTGCCGCTCCGGGCGCCGCATCCGCTCCAGCATCCGGTCGCTGGCATGTTGAATCGGCATGTCGATGTACGGAACGATCCGCGGCTCGCGGGCGATCACGTCGACCAGCCGATCCGTCAGTCCCGCCGAGTACACGTAGAGCAGCCGGAACCAGGGCACCGTGGTATGCGCGAGCAGGGCCTCGAGCAGGTCCGGCAGCTTTGGACCGTCGCGGCCCAGATCACGGCCGAAGTGCCCGAGATCCTGGGCGACGAGGTTGATCTCTTTCGCCCCCTGCGCCTCGAGGGTCTGGGCTTCCCGCACCAGCCGCTCCAGCGGCTCGGAGCGATGCTTGCCCCGCATGAGCGGAATGGCGCAGAACGCGCACGTGTGGTCGCACCCTTCGGAGATCTTCAGGTAGCGCACGTGCGTGGGGCCGCCCAGGAACTGGCGCACGCCGGGATGACCCGCCACGGGATCCGCGATCAGCCCCCGGCGCGCGAGCTCGGGCACCAGATGATGGAGATCGGCAAACCCGAGAAACAGATCGACCTCGGGCATTTCCTTCGCGAGGTCGTCCTTATAGCGCTGCACGAGGCAGCCGACCGCGACCACGGCTTTGACGTCCCCGGTCTGCTTCAAGCGGGCGGCCTCGAGCATCGCGTTGATCGACTCCTGTTTGGCCGCGTCGATGAACCCGCAAGTGTTGACGAGCACCACGTCGGCGGCGGGGAGATCGGCCGTCAGGATCGCGCCGTGTCCGACCAGCTCGCCCACGAGCCGCTCCGAATCGACGGTCGCCTTGTCGCACCCCAGCGAGACGACGCCCAGCTTCATCCGCGGTAATTCCCGAATTTCAGCTCGATGCCGAAGTCCTGCGACCGGAGGAACGCCATCACCTCCTGCAGCTCGTCCTTGGAGGGTGACTGGATGCGGATCTCCTCACCCTGAATCGAGGCCTGGGCCTTCTTGAACTTCCGGTCCTTGATCGCCCGGACGATCGCCTTCGCTTTTTCCTGGCCGATCCCCTGCGTCAGCTTGATCTCGCGCCGCACCGTGTCGCCGGCGGCCGGGGTCACCGCCCCGAGCTCGAGGTTCTTCACCGGCACTCCGCGTTTGATGAGCTTGCCCTGCAGCACGTCGAACAGCGCCTTCATTTTGAAATCGTCGTCGGCGGTGAGCGTCAACGTCACCTGGGCGCGGTCGAACGCGATGGCGCACTTCGATCCCTTGAAATCGTAGCGCTGGGCGACCTCCTTCATCGCCTGGTTGACCGCATTGTCGACTTCCTGGAGATCGGCGCCGGTGGAGACGTCGAACGAGGATTGGGAGACCATGAGGGAAAGTTAGCTAGGGGGCGGCTCGATCCGGTACACCGCCAGCGCGATATGGCCGACATCCGGGGTGCCGAGGGAAACGGTGTGAAACGATCCGGCCACCGCCCGCGCGACCGCTTCGGTGACGACGATCTCGCCGCGACCGGCGAGGTCTTCGCCCAGCTTGTAGGCGACGTTGACCGCATCGCCGAACACGTCGTCGGAGAGCCGCAGGAAATGTCCGTAGTCGACACCGATGCAGACATGGAAGTGGTCATCCGGATCGGCCGACGCGTTCGACGCTCGGTGGGCCTCCTGCACGGCGACGGCGCAGCGCACCGCGTCCTCCGGTCCCTCGAAGATGGCGATCAGGTTGTCGGCTTCATTCTTGATGAGGGTACCGCGATGCCGGGTAACGAGCGGAATCGTCAGCTCGTAGCTGCGGATCAGCAGGCCGAGGAAATGGAGGATCCCGCGGCGGCGTGTCGTGGCCGTGAAACCCGAAGAGTCACACACCAGAACCGCGCCCATCGTGCCGAGCGCCGCCGTGATGTCCCGGTCCACCTGCTCCGCATTGTCGCGGGTGCGCGCGAGCAGGCGCTGGTACAGCTCACCCTTGTTCAGGACAAAAAGCTCTCCAACGCCCGGGCGCGCGAGACGTGGCGCAGCCGCGCCAGCGCCTTTTCCTTGATTTGCCGCACCCGCTCGCGCGTGATCCCGAGGAGCGATCCGATCTCCTCCAGCGTCATCGGCTCCTGCCCTTCCAGCCCGAAGTACAGGCGCAGGATCTTGGCTTCGCGCTCCTTCAGGGTGGACAGCACGCCTTCAATCGATTCGGTGAGCGCGTGCTCGAAGATTTCGTCATCGGGGCCCGGGTTCTGGGTATCGGGGAGATAGTCCAGGAGCTTGTTGTCCTCGCCGGGCGTGAGCGGCGCATCGAGCGAGAGGTGGGCCTGGGAGATCGAGAGCGTCTTGGCCACCTCTTCCTGGGAGATGTCCATCCCTTCGGCGATTTCCTCGACCGTGGGCTCGCGCCCCAGCTCCTGGAGCAGTGCCGAGGAGCGTTTGCCGATACGATGCAGCGTGCCGGCCCGGTTGAGCGGCACCCGCACGATGCGGGACTGCTCGGCCAGCGCCTGGAGGATCGCCTGACGGATCCACCATACGGCGTAGCTGATGAACTTGATCCCTTTGGTTTCGTCGAACTTGTGGGCGGCCCGGATCAGGCCGAGGTTGCCTTCGTTGATGAGGTCAGAGAGCGACACCCCCTGATTCTGGTATTTCTTGGCGACACTGACGACGAAGCGGAGATTAGACCGGACGAGCTTGTCCAGGGCCTCCGCTTCGCCACGACGGATCCGCTGCGCCAGCTCGACCTCGTCTTCGCGGGTGATCAGCGGGTACTGGCTGATCTCACGCAGGTACTGATCCAGCGACCCCTCGTCGTACGAAACTCGCTTCGCTGTGTTTAATCGCATGAAATGGGCACCCCTTAGTCCGGCGGTTCCCTCACACCCACCCCTCCGGAAGCGAGCGCATACCCGGATCAGTGAATCAACGACCCGAGCCGGCTCCAGCGAATATCGGTGAGCCAGGGCAGCGCATCGTGCGCGTCCCGGTCGTAACTGAAATACACGAGCAGCGTCCGGCCTTTGACGGCCGACGCGTCCACGAAGCCCCAATAGCGGGAATCGGAAGAATCGTCCCGGTTGTCGCCCAGCACGAAGTACTTGTGGGGCGGGACGAGCAGCGGTCCCCACGTATCGCGGCTGGGGTGATAACTGCGTCGATCATCCGGGCTCAGCGTCACGTAGTACGGGCGCTGCCACTCGAACTCGGCGTTCAGCACGTCGTTGTCCGGATCGATACGCTGGACGTACGGCTCCTCGAGGGTCGCACCGTTGACCAGAACGCGCCCGCCCCGCATCTGGACGGTGTCGCCGGGAGTCCCGATCACCCGCTTCACGTAGTCCTGATTGCGATCGCGCGGGAAGGCGAACACGATCACATCGCCGCGCCGCGGCTGGCGCAGGCCCGGCAGGCGGGCCTTGGTCCCCGGAATCGGCGCCCCGTAGAGCACCTTGTTGACGAACAGAAAGTCCCCGGTGAGCAGGGTGCGGGTCATGCTGCCGCTGGCGATCTGAAAGGCTTCGAAGAAAAAGGTCTTGATGATGAGAAACAGTACCAACGCCATCCCGAGGGAGCGCATCCAGCTGTCGAACCATCGGGCGAGCGTGGATTTGCGCCGTTCGATGGGAGCGGCCAGAGCCTCGGACGCAGGTTGCTCGTCCGGCCCCCCCGTTGAGCCCGCCAAGTTAAGCATGTGATTCACTTTACAAGGGTGGGGCGGCCGGCGCAACGGCTACGGCCCACCCATGTGCCGCCCCCCACCCCCTGACCCGGACCCGGAAATCGTCGGGACGGTCCTCGTGGCGGATGCGGGCGGCCAGACAGACCGATTGCCCTTCGCGCTCGAGTCGCAGCCACACCACACGAATCCCCGTTAGCGATTCGAGCGTGGCAGCGTCCGGCGGAATCCCGCGGGCGGCGAGGACCACGATGAGGCTCTCGAAGTCCATGTCGCCACACTAGCGCGCGCGGAGCGAGATGGTGTCATCGGAACATCGCGGAGTGGGATCGATTCACGCACTGGGGCGGGAGGATTCGAACCTCCAACCTCCCGGTTAACAGCCGGGCGCTCCGCCAATTGAGCTACACCCCAAGAAGAGAAAATGTTGAATGTAGAATGTCGAATGTAGAATGATGAATGATGGCATGACTTCTACGTTGGTCATTCTACATTCATTGCTCGACATTTGTGTTATTCGTATGTGTCTATCTGCGCCCGCTGCAGATGCCCCGAGTAGTCGACGTAGCAGACTTTCGTCTCGGAGTAGAAATCATACACCTCCCACCCGCCTTCCCGGTGGCCATTCCCGGTCTGCTTCACGCCACCGAACGGCAAGTGGGCCTCGGCCCCGATCGTCGGGGCGTTCACGTACGTGATCCCGTTGTCCAGGTCGCTCATGGCGCGGAACGCCGCGTTGACGTCGCGCGTGTACAGCGAGCTGGATAGACCGTAGGCGACGTCGTTGTTGACGGCGACGGCGTCGTCCAGGGAGCCGACTTTGATCGCCGACAGCACCGGCCCGAAGATCTCCTCCTGCTCGACCCGCATGCCCGGCTTCACGCCCGCGAGCACCGTGGGCTGGTAGAACCAGCCATTGTCGAGTGCCCCGCCGCTCGCCGTGGCGCCGCCCACCAGGACCGCGGCGCCTTCCTTCTTCCCGATACCCACGTAGCTATCCACCTTCTGGCGGGATTCCTCGTGGATCAAGGGTCCCACCTCGGTGCGGTCTTCCAGCCCCGGGCCGAGCCGAAGTTTTCCGACCCGATCGCCGAGCATCTTGAGGAAGCGATCGTGGATCTTGTCGTGCAGGATCAGGCGGCTGGTCGCCGTGCAGCGCTGTCCCGTCGTCCCGAACGCGCCCCACAGCACGCCGTCCAGCGCCAGGTCGAGATCGGCGTCATCCATCACGATCATGGCGTTCTTGCCGCCCATCTCGAGCGACAGGCGCTTGTGCATCCGGCCACAGGTCGCGCCGATGATCGATCCGGTTTCCGTGGACCCAGTGAACGAGATGACCGGGACGTCGGGATGATCGATCACGGCACGCCCCACCACCGAGCCTTGCCCGTGCACCAGCTGGATCACCTCGGGCGGCAGCCCCGCCTCGAGCAGGACCTCCACCAGCAGGTGACCCGTATGCGGCACATCCTCGGCCGGCTTGAAGATGACGGCGTTCCCGCACACGAGCGCGGGAAACATCTTCCAGGTCGGGATCGCCATCGGGAAATTGAACGGGGTGATGATCCCCGCCACGCCGATCGGCCGCCGGTAGGACATCGCCCACTTGTTGCGCAGCTCCGAGGGCACCACGCGGCCGAACAACCGCCGGCCTTCACTCGCCGCGTAAAACGCCGTGTCGATGCCTTCCTGCACGTCACCCCGCGTCTCCGCCAGGACCTTCCCCATCTCCCGGGTCATGGCCCGCGCGATCGCTTCCTTCTTTTGGACCAGCAGATCTCCCACGCGTTGCAGAACCGCCCCACGCAACGGCGCCGGCGTCTTGGACCATTGGGCAAAGCCGCGCTTCGCGGAGGCGATCGCCCGCTCCGCATCCTCAGGACCGGACCGCGGGAAGCACCCGATCAGGTCGTTCCGATTGGCGGGATTGCGGTTCTCGAAGTAGTTGCCGCTGGTGGGCGCGACCCACTCGCCGGCGATGAAGTTCTTGAAATTCTCTGGCATTTGTGCGCTCGGCTGATAGCTGATGGCTGATAGCTGATAGCTTTTTTTTACGGACAGAACCAGGTCGCGGCTTCCTTGGCGTAGCCCATGCGCGGCAGAATCTCTCGCGCCGCGAGGACCAGCCCCCAGATCACGAGACCCTGGGAAAGCAGGTGCGCCACGCCCAGGCGGCGCTTCCAGGACGACAAACTGCTCCACACGCCGGCCACGATCACCGTCGTCACACCACCAAGGTAGACGAACAGCTTGAAGCCGCATCCGTGCGTGTACGGCCATTGCGTCATGCCGATCCCGATGAGCAGGCCGAGTGCGACCCGCGCCCAGGTCCCGATCCATTGGCGCGACGAGGTGGCGGCCGGTGCCTGGCCGCCCTGGCCCGCCGGTGCGCGTCGCGACGCCGCCGCAGCGGCCGCTTTTTCCTCACGGTGCGTCGGCAGCTGGTTGAGCAGGCGATCGACTTCCGCCAGCTCCCGGTCCCAGTCCCGCTCCTGCTCCTTCTTGTCAGCCACCTAGCTCTCCCGCGCCAGCCGGTAGCGCTCGATTTTCTTGTACAGGTTGCTGCGTGGCATCGCCAACGTACGCGCCGTTTCGCTCACATTCCAGTCGTGCTCTTTCAGCTTGGCCTGCAGGTAGGCCCGCTCCGAGGCCTGCTTGAACTCCTCGAATGTGCCGGCGCGCAGGATCGTACCGCTCGCGGCCGCTTCTCCCGCCGCCACCGTCCGGCCGCCATCCCCCACCAGCCGCTCCACGTCCAGCTCCGTCACCAGGTCGCCGGGGCTGAGAATCAGGAGCCGCTCCACCGCGTTGCGCAGCTCGCGAATGTTACCGGGCCAATCGTGGGCCGCCAGGAGCTTCAAGGCTTGCGGCTCGAAATCCTTCGGCTTCAACCCCGCGCGGCCGGTGCCCGACAGCTCGTCCGTGAAGTGCTGCACCAGCTGGGGGATGTCGCCGCGGCGCACGCGCAGCGGCGGCACCTCGATCGGGACGACGTTCAACCGGTACAACAGGTCCTCGCGGAAGCGGCCCGCGGCAATTTCCTGCTCCAGCGTCTTGTTGGTGGCCGCGACGACGCGGACGTCGACCTCGAGTGTCTTCCCCGAGCCGATGCGGGAGATCACGCCTTCCTGCAGCGCGCGCAGCACCTTGGCCTGCGCCGGCAGGCTCATGTCGCCGATTTCGTCCAGGAACAGCGTCCCGCCGTCCGCCAGCTCGAATTTCCCGGGCCGGTCCGACACCGCGCCGGTAAAGCTGCCCTTCATGTGACCGAACAGCTCGCTCTCGATCAGCTCGGACGGAATCGCGGCGCAATTTACCTCCACGAACGGCCTGCGGGCCCGGTCACTCAGATCGTGAATCGCCCGGGCGACGAGCTCCTTGCCGGTGCCGTTTTCTCCGGTGATGAGCACGCGCGCCGGCGTGGGCGCGACCTTCTCGATGCGCTCGATGACCGCCTTGATCGCCTTGGAGGATCCGACGATGCGGTAGGACGCGTCGACCTCGGCGCGCAGTCGCACGTTCTCGACCGCCAGCTCGACGTGCTGCAGCGCGTTGCGCAGCGTCAGCAGCACGCGATCGGTGTCGAGCGGCTTCTCGAGAAAATCGTAGGCGCCGAGCTGCGTGGCATCGACCGCCGTTTGAATGGTGCCGTGGCCGGACACCATCACGACCTGGGCGTGGGGATCCTGCTCGCGCAGGCGCTTCAGCACCTCGAGCCCGTCCATCCCCTGCATCTTGACGTCCAGAAACACGAGATGCGGCCGGAACTCGTTATAGGCCTGCAACGCATCGAGTCCGGATGCGCAGGTCTGGACTTCGATCTCCTCGAACTCCAGCACCTGCTTCAGGGCCTCGCGCACGCCCTTCTCGTCGTCGACCACCAGCACCCGACGTGTCATGCGCGATGCTTCCGGTACAAGACGAGGCCGCTTGGGTGCACGCGGGCGTCGGCAATCGCCGGATCCACGCGGATCAAAACCGCGCCGGTCGAATCCGCGCCGGCTGACTGGCGCGCGAGTGACTTGACGGCCGGAGCCGGGAACGGAAACCCGCGCAGGCTCAGCTCCTTCACCGTCCAGCGGGCGATCCCCGGCCGGCTGATCTCGATCGGGCCCGCGATGCGCAGCGGCTCGCGCTCGGCCAGGAGGCCGTGCAACGGCCCGAGGGCCTCCCTGGGAATCAGCTTGGTATCCAGCCGCGCGTGCACCGCCAGTCTTCCCTCCAGCAGCTCCACCCGCAGCGAATCGAACGAGCGCCGCACCGTCCAGTCGATGCCGCTGCCCACCAGCGAGGCCGTCTCATTGGCGCTCAGGATCACCGAATCCGGCCCACGCGCCCGCGCCAACTCGCGCAGCTTCGTCTGCGCCGAGGCCAGGGATCCGGGTGTTGGAGCCCCGATCGAATCCGCGGCGACGGGCGGCAACGCCGTATCACGCCGGCCGACGAGACGGCTGACCGCCTGGGAAAGGGGCGCACGATACCACCACACCAGCGCCACCCCAACCAGCAGCAAGACGAAGGCGAAGAGCCGGAATAACCCTCTAAGACAGCCGTTCACGATGTATCCTTTGATACACCGCCCCGTCGGGACGGAGTACGCTCTTCATCAGATCCACACCCTCCAGCAGGGCGCTCGCTTCGAGCGCCAGCCCCTCCAGTGCCTCCGCGATACCGGCAAAGTCGGTGGCTCGGGCATCGCGCGCCGCCCGCCCCACGGTCAGATGCGGTCGGAACGCGCGGGCTTCGGTTGGGAATCCGAGCGGCTCGAACACGCGCTCGACCGCGTTGGCGAGCAGCTCGATAGCGGGCTCGGGCACTACGCCGGCCCAGAAAACGCGCGGCCGCCGGGGATCGGGAAACGCTCCGGCGCCCTGGACGACCAGCGTGACCGCCTTCGCTCCCTGTGCTGCTTCGCCCAGCGAGCGGATCAATTCGGGCTGGCGATCCTCGGCAACCTCGCCCAGGAATTTGAGGGTGATATGGATCCCGTCGGGGCGGACCCACTTCACGGGATACGAGCGGCGTCGCAGGGCGGCGAACGCGTCCCACACGACCTGTTGCACCTCGGGCGGCGGCGTGAGCGCAATGAACAGCCTCACGGTGCTGCGTGATCGAGAATCAGGCTGCCGCGGCGATAGCCGCGCGGATCGACTTCGATCACTCCGAAATCGAGATCGCGCAGCGCGTCGGTAATCTCCGGCAGGTGACTCGTGACCCAATCGACCCAATTCGGCTCGACCTCGATGCGGGCCCGCTCCCCGTGGTGGCGGACCCGCAGGTCGCCACGCACACCCATGCCGCGCAGCCGGTCCTCGGCTTCCTCCACCTGCTTGAGGCGCAGCGGGGTGATCTGCAGGCCGTACTGAATCCGGCTCGACAGGCACGGAGACGCCGGAGCATTCCAGTTGGGGAGCCCCAACTCGCGTGCCGCCTCTCGCACCTCCGCCTTGGTGAGACCCGATTCGGCGAGCGGCGAGCGGATCGCGGCGGCGACCCCGGCCGCGTGCCCGGGACGGTGCTCGCGCAGGTCGTCGACGTTCGTGCCGTCGCACACGACGGCGAAGCCGCGCTCCTGCGCCACTTCCTGCAGCCGCTGCCACAACTCGCTCTTGCAGAAGAAGCAGCGATTACCCGGGTTGGCGAGGTAGCGTGGATCGTCCAGCTCGTGGGTCTCGACTTCGATTATTGGGACGTCGAACCGCGCCGCGAGCACCCGCGCGTCCTCCCACTGGGCGGTCGGGTAGGATGCGCTGCGTCCAATCGCCGCGAGCATCCGTGCCGGGCCGAGCTCCTGGCGCATAACGACGGCCAGCAGTGCTGAATCGACGCCGCCCGAGTATCCCAATAGGGCCGAGGGCATCTGCCCGACCAGGCTCCGCAAGTCGTTCAACCGGGTGCTCATCGGCCGCAAGGTACTCATCCGGTGTGTCCTAACTCAAGGACAGTTTGCCCGCCAAAACCGGATGGTTCGTCGGCGGAACCCGAACATACTGTACTTGCGTTAACAGAAGAGCGTCAATTATGTACGAAACGTCCGACGCCCCGTAGGAAAGAGGTTACGAAATGGCCGCCAAACTGTCCCTGGACGCCACTGATCGCCGTATCCTGCGCTTGCTGGCCGGCGACGGCCGCTCGAGCTACCAGGGAATCGCCGACGAAGTTGGGTTGTCGCGCCCCGCCATCATGGAGCGCGTGAAGCGGCTCGAGGAGAACGGCTACATCACCGGCTATGGAGCGCATCTGGACCGCTCCAAGCTGGGCTATCCGGTGACGGCGTTCGTGGCCGTCCGGTACGGCAATTCCAACTACGTGGGCGACGAGCCGCGCATGCGCGAGCTGGTCAAGCACCCGGGGATTCTCGAGTGCCATCACGTCGCCGGCGAAGACTGCTACATCATGAAAGTGGTCGCGCCGGATCTGGAAGGGGTACAGGACATCCTGCGCAGCATGTCCGAAGGACAGAAGTCGTTCAACACGCGCACCACGATTGTGCTGTCGACGGTGTTCGAAAAACCGGGACTTATGGCCGAGGATCTCGACTAATGGCAGGGTTACGGGGAAGAGCGCTGTTTGCCTGGCTGCTCGTCTGCGTGTTCTGGGGCTCGACCTACTTCGCCATCAAGATCGGCGTCGGTGTGCTCCCACCATTCCTGTTCGCCGGGCTGCGCTTCGTCGCGGCCGGCGCGTTGCTCCTTACCGGCGCCCTGGCATTCGGCGACCGCCTCCCGCGCCAGGCGAAAGACTGGATTCGGGCCTCCATCGCCGGAGTGATGCTGCTGGCAGGCGGGAATGCCTTCGTCGTGTGGGCGGAGCAATACACGCCATCCGGCGTGGCCAGCGTGTTCGTCGTGACGGTCGCGCTGTGGATGGCGTTCTTCGACTCCATCATTCCGGGTGGCTCGGGACGACTGGGGTGGCGCGTCATCGTGGGCCTGCTGGTCGGGTTTCTCGGCACCTCCCTGCTCGTCGGCGCCAGCCCGCGCGAGATCCTGGCCGCCGACCTGCGCGGGCCGATCGCGCTGACCTGCGCCAGCGCCTTCTGGTCGCTGGGCTCGATCTACGCCAAGCGGCGGCCCACCGACGCGAGCCCGTACGTGACCGCCGCGATCCAGATGCTCGCCGGAGGCGCGTTCGTTACCCTCGTGGGAACGGTGCTCGGCGAATGGGGTGCCTGGCATCTCACCGGACGCGGCGCTCTGGCCATGAGCTACCTCGTGCTGTTCGGCTCGATCGTGGGCTACAGTGCCTACAGCTACGCCTTGCGCCATGCGCCGGCCACCATCGTCGGAACCTACGCCTACGTGAACCCGGTGATCGCGGTTCTCCTGGGGGGCGTTTTACTCAGCGAGCCGATTACGGGCCGCATGGTGATCGCGATCGGGATGATCCTGGCGGCAGTGGTGTGGATTCAGTTCTCACACAGGGCGTCATCGGTCATCGGTAATCGGTCGTCGGTAACTGCGTCACCGATTACCGATGACCGAAAACCGAAAACGCCTTCGCTTCACCATCCGGAGGCCGCGTGAACCCGGAAATCACTCTCGATCCCGAAAACTGGGATGAGCTGCGCCACCTCGGCCATCGCATGCTGGACGACATGTTCGACTATCTGGGCACGGTGCGTGAACGTCCGGTATGGCAGCCATTTCCCGAGGCGGTGAAGCGTCGACTCGCGGAGCCCGTACCCCATCAGGGGCGGGCGGCGCTGGAGGTGTACGAGCAGTTTCAGCGCGACGTGCTGCCGTATCCCCCGGGCAACATCCATCCGCGGTTCTGGGGCTGGGTGATCGGCACCGGGACACCCCTCGCGATGTTGTCGGACATGCTCGCCTCGGGGATGAACCCTCAGACGGCGGGGATCCAGGAAAGCGCGCGTTACGTCGAGGAGCGGGTCATCGCCTGGCTGGCCGAGGTCATGGGATTCCCGGCCGGCTCGAGCGGGTTGCTGCTTTCGGGCGGGTCCATGGCGAACCTCGTCGCCCTGGCGGTCGCCCGTCAGGCAAAGGCCGGGTTCGACGTGCGGGAGAAGGGCGTCGGCGACGGCGCTCCACCGCTCGTCGTGTATGCCTCGACCGAGGTCCACAGCTCGGTCCGCAAGGCCGTCGAGCTGATGGGAATGGGACGACGCAACCTGCGCCTGATTCCGGTGGACGGGGAATTCCGCATCCGCATCGACGCGTTGCGGAACGCCATCGCCAAGGATCGGCGCGAAGGCCGTTGTCCGATCTGCATCGTGGGCAATGCCGGCACGGTGAATACGGGTGCCACCGACGATTTGCAGGCGCTGGCCGAGCTGAGCCGCCAGGAGAATCTGTGGTTCCACGTCGACGGGGCGTTCGGCGCCCTGCTCACGCTGTCGCCCGAGCTGAAGCCGCTGGTGCGGGGGCTCGAGCAAGCCGACTCCGTGGCGTTCGACCTCCACAAGTGGGGCTACCTGCCGTTCGAAGTGGGATGCACGCTGGTCCGGCATGCCGGGGTGCATCGCGACACTTTCGCGGTCGCCCCGAGCTACCTCGGCGCTACCGAGCGCGGAGCCGCCGCGGGTGGCGTCCTGTTCGCCGATCTCGGACTGCAGCTGTCGCGCGGGTTTCGCGCCCTGAAAGTCTGGATGGCGTTCAAGACCCACGGCATCGACACGATCGGCCGGCTGATCGCCCAGAACGTCGAGCAAATCCGCTATCTCGTGTCGCTCCTAGACGCGGAGCCGTCGCTCGAGCGCCTGGCGCCGGCGCCGCTCAACATCTGTTGCTTCCGCTACGTCGCGCCGGATCTCGACGACGAAAGCCTCAATGCGCTGAACCGGGAGATCCTGTGGCGGCTGCAGGAGGGCGGCGTCGCCCTGCCCTCGCATACGCTGCTGGACGGCAAGTTCGCGATTCGGGTCGCCAACACGAACCAGCGCAGCCGCCGGGAGGACTTCGATCTTCTGGTCCGGACCGTCGTGGACCTCGGCCGCGAGGTGGCGGCCGAGCGTGGCACGAACGCAGTCGCCGCAAAGGCCCGATGAGCGTGCTCCCCGGCAACGCCGTCCTGCTCGTGGTGGACGTGCAGAAGGGCTTCGACGGCTACAACGACTCGCAGCACCGGACGACGCCTAGGCTCGAAGCGAACATCGCTCGGCTGCTCGCGGAGTGGCGACGCACCAAACGCCCCGTGATCTTCGTGCAGCATGTATCGCGGCTCAAGGACTCGCCGCTGCGCCCCAATCAACCGGGTGTCGAGATCAAGGACGAGGTTCAGCCCCTGGCCGGTGAGCCGGTGGTCCAGAAGTCCGTCAACAGCGCCTTCATCGGCACGACGCTCGAGGAGGATCTTCGTACGCGCGGCCTCAACACGCTCGTCGTAACCGGCATGCAGACGAACTACTGCGTGTCGACGACGGCGCGCATGGCGGGGAACCTCGGGTTCGATACCTACGTCGTCTCCGACGCCACCGCGACGTTCGACAACACCGGCCCCGACGGCCGTCTCTGGGCCGGCCAGCTGTTACACGACGTCGCCCTGGCCGATCTCCACGGGGAGTTCGCGACCGTGGTGGATACCGATGCCGTACTGGGCCTCCTGGGGCGCCCGTGATCGCGCGCGTGTGGCACGGCGCGGTGCGGGCAGGGCGCGGCGACGCCTATGCGGCGTATCTCGATGCCACGGGCGTTCGGGAAATCCGGGCCACTCCGGGCAACCTGGGCGTGCTGGTGCTGCGCCGGGATGAGCCGACGCAGACCGACTTCACCTTTATTTCGTTATGGGATTCGATGGACGCCATCCGCCGCTTTTCGGGGGACGACGTCGAGCGGGCGCACTACTACCCGGAAGATCGTGATTTTCTGCTGCACCTCGAACCGACGGTTACCCACCATGCGGTGACGGCGGCGTTCCCCGTGAGGGACGGCCAGGCCCAACCATTGCAATCGTAGTCGGCGATCGGCTGATCTCACTCAACGCGAACGGGAATACGTGATATCGATCACGTCGCCCGAATGGCGCCTTTAGAGGACACGACTCCGGGAGTGTTGCGGACAAGCTACGATTTGGCGTAACCGTGCGTCTCCGGGCATATTAAGGGTTCTTCGGTTCAACGATCGACCGTGTCATCGAGTTCGGCTCCCTCCTGCAGCCGTTGCGGCGCAGCGATTCCGGCAGGGGCGCGTTTCTGCGCCGGCTGCGGGATGGACGTCTCCGCCCCACAGGCGGCCATCGCGACCGTCCACCTGAACGCTCCCCCGCCGTCCTCCGGCACGTCGCAACGCGCCGATCCGGTGCTCACCGCGCTGCGCGAAGCGACGCTCGGCCACTACGAGGTTCTCACCGAGCTGGGGCGAGGCGGCATGGCGACCGTCTACCTGGCCCACGACATCGCGCTCGGCCGCAAGGTCGCGATCAAGGTGATGTCGCCCTCACTGTTTTCCGGCGAGGGGATGGCGGAGCGGTTCAAGCGGGAAGCCCGCACCGCCGCGCAGCTCAGCCACCCGCACATCATCCCCATCTATTCCGTTCAGGAAAGCGGGGAGCTGCAGTACTTCGTGATGAAGTTCATCGAGGGCCGCCCGCTCGATTCCATCATCAAGGAAGTGGGCCCGCTGCCGATCCCCATGGTGCGGACCATTCTCATGCAGGTGGAGTCGGCCCTCGGGTACGCGCACCGCCGCAAGGTCATTCACCGGGATATCAAACCGCCCAACATCATGCTGGATGCCGACGGTTGGGCGATCGTCACCGACTTCGGCATCGCGAAAGTGTCGGAGACCCAGGGGCTCACCGTGACGGGCGCGACCATCGGAACACCGTCCTACATGAGCCCGGAGCAGTGCGCGGCCCAGGAGCTGACCGGAGCGACCGATCAATACTCCCTCGGCGTCGTCGCCTACGAGATGCTGACGGGGAAACTGCCCTTCATCGCCGATTCGGTGATGGCGGTGATGTACGCGCATTTCAACGAGCCGCCCCCCCCGGTGCAGGAGGTGCGGCACGACTGCCCGCCCGAGCTGGCGGCAACCGTCATGCGCATGCTCGAGAAGACCCCCGCCAACCGCTTCCCCAACATGGAAGCGGCCTCCGCGGCCATGGGATCGGTGTCGCTCGCGCCCGATGATCCGATCCGCACCCAGATGATGACGCTGGCCGCCGCCGGCGACAATCTCAAACTGCTGGAGCGGTTCAGTACGCCAGTCAGCCCGGCCCCGATGAGTTACTCGTCGGCGACGAGCGCGCGGCGGTCCTCGCTTGCGGTGCTGACGATTACGCCGGGGCGCGTCACCGTCGCCGCGGGCGACGCGGTCCAGCTGCGCGCGGTGCCCAAGAAACGCGACGGGCAGACACTCCCCGGCCATGCCGCGAGCTGGGCGTCCACCAACACCGACGTCGCCGTCGTATCGCCCACGGGACTCGTCACGGCGCTCGCCGAGGGCACGGTGACGATCACCGCTTCGAGCGCGGATACGAGTGCCACTGCGACCATTACGGTGGTAGCTCCGGCCCGGAGCGGGCGGGGACGCATCATCGGCCTCGTCGCCGGCGGCGTCATCGCTGTGTTGGTCGCGGTCGGGCTCTACCTCTTCCAACCGTGGCGCACCGCCGAGCAGCCCTCCGGCGGCGCGGGTGGAGACACGGTCGCAGCCGCACCGGCAGTGGGAACCACCGACACGACGACTCGGGCAGCGCCACCGGAACCGACTCCAGCGGCAGTCGAAACAACGGCCGCTCCGGGAGCTGCTCCCCCGCCTGGTCGGGATCGGACCCGTCCTCCGCGGGACTCTTCTGACGCGTCCGTCGCGTTGGCCCTCGCCGACGCACTGGCCGCGCGCAACCGGGCCGTGAGCGCAGGCGCGCAACCGTCCGACCTGGCCGCGGGAGATGCGGAGCTGCAGCAGGCCAGGAGCTTCCGCCAGCCCGGCCACCGTACCGACGCGTTCGCGTTGCTGCGAGCCGCGGCCCAATCGTTCGCCAGTGCCGAGACGGCGGCGATCCGACTCGCGGCGCAACACCGGCCGGCGCCGGTCGACACGACCCCGAAGGTCCAGCCGCCGCCGTCGCCCCCGCCGGCGCAGCCGGCCGACCCGGCTCCGCTGATCCGCGAAGCGATCGCGGCTTACGGACGGGCACTCGAGAACCGGGACGTGAGCGCCCTGCGACGCGTCTACCCACAAATAACCGCGACCCAGGCTCAGGCCTGGCAGGATCTCTTCGATAACGCGCGCAACATTCAGGCCGACCTGCGAGCAAGCCAGATCGACGTGAACGGCGATCAGGCGGAAGTCGCGGTCAGCGGCACGCTGACATACCAGAACACCAATACGCGTCGACAGGAACGAAACCCCACGACCTTCCGCGCGCGCCTGGCGCGCTCGGGTGGAGCGTGGGTGATTACGGCCATCCAATAGCCTGAGGGAGTCCGCGGATGACGTCGAGACGGCTATGCATCGTGGTCGCCACCGCGATCATCCTCGCCTGCACTACGGATACGACCGTGGGGCCGGAGCAGGTCGTCTCGCTGGCGGTGTCTCCCGAATCGACCACCATCGCCGTCGGTCAGCTGGTGCGGTTGCAATCGGTGGCCACCGACGCCAACGGCATCCAATACATCGGTATCCCCACCGACTGGACGGCCGCCAATACCGCCATCGCCACCGTGTCGTCTTCGGGAGAGGTGACGGGGGTGGCGCCCGGCACGACGGCGATTACCGCGACGGCCGGTGGAAAAACGGCAACGGCGCAGGTGACCGTGACGCCACCGCCCCTCATCGTGACCAGCGCCGACACCGTTTCGTTCTCCGCCATCGCGAACGGTCCAACGCCGTCCCCGCAAACGGTGGTCGTCACGAACGGCTCGAGTGGGGTGCTCGACAACATCAGCGACACGATCTCCTACGATCCCGGTGCCACGGGCTGGCTCACGGTAGCGCACCGCTCGCCGTCCGCTCCCGATACGATCGACCTCGCCGACGTGAGCACGGCATTCACCCCGGGCACCTACATCGCCCGGGTGTTGCTGCGCGCCCCACAGGCCAGTAACAGTCCGCGCACCGTCGTCGCCCGGCTCGTGTTGGGCGTCGGCGCGCCGACACAAGTCGCCGCGGACTCCGGGCTGGGACAGTCGGCCACGGTGAACACCGCCGTCGCTGTGGCGCCCGCGGTGATCGTGCGCGACCAGTACGGCAATCCGGCGCCTGGCGTCCCCGTCACGTTCGCCGTTGTCTCCGCCAAGGGAAGCGTCACCGGAGCCGTCGACACGACGGATTCAAACGGGCGCGCGCGGGTCGGCTCGTGGCGTCTGGGAACCGCGACCGGTGTGGACTCCCTCACCGCGACCGCGTCCCCGCTCCCGGGATCACCCGTGACGTTCACCGCCACGGCGATCGCGGGGGCCCCGAGCCAGCTCGTGAAGACGGGCGGTGACGGTCAGGCCGCCACCGTCAACACCAGCGTGGCGACGGCGCCCGCCGTGCGGGTCGAGGATCAGTTCGGCAACCCGGTGTCGGGCGCCAGCGTGAGCTTCGTGCCCACGGCGGGGAGCGGCAGCGTCACGGGCGGTGTCGTCGCCGCCGACGCGAACGGCGACGCCGTGGTGGGCAGCTGGACGCTCGGGACGGCCGCCCGGACCGACACTCTCGTCGCCACGGCCGGCGCGGTGAACGTCCGATTCACGGCGACGGCGACGGCCGACGCCGCGTCACAGATCCAATCGAACGCCGGGAACGGGCAATCGGCGACGGTCAACACCGCGGTCGCGACGGCCCCTCGGGTCAAGGTGAGCGATCAGTTCGGCAACGCGGTGCCGGGCGTCGCCGTGACGTTCACCGTCGTTACGGGCGGCGGCAGCATCAGCGGTCCGGTCGCGACGTCCGACGCGGCCGGTCTCGCAGCTGTGGGGAGCTGGACGCTCGGCACGAGCGCCGGAAGCAATTCCCTCAGCGCCAGCGCCGGCAGTCTGTCCGGCAGCCCCGTGACGTTCACCGCGACGGGCACCGCGGGTCCCGCCACCTCGCTCGCCAAGAGCGCCGGCGACGGCCAATCGGCCGCGGTCGGAACCAGCGTCGCGACGCCGCCTACGGTGCTGGTGACCGACGCCTTTTCCAATCCAGTGTCCGGCGTCCAGGTGACGTTCAGTGTGAGCGTCGGGAACGGTTCGCTCACGGGGCCGGTGAGTTCGACGGGCGCGGCCGGGACCGCCGCGGTGGGAAGCTGGACGCTCGGCGCGGCCGCCAAGGTCGATACGCTGACCGCGAGCGTCACCGGACTGCCCTCGGTCCTGTTCACGGCGAGCGCCACGGCGGGGAGCGCCACGACGCTCACGCGCATCAGCGCGGCGGCGCGCAGCGATTCGATCGATGGATCCTTCACCGACACGGTCAAGGCCACGGACGGCTCAGGGAATGCAGTAGCGGGCGTCACGGTCACCTGGGCGATCGGAGGCTCCGGAACCCTGACACCGGGGTCCCCGACGACCGACGCCAACGGCATCGCGACGGCAACCCGGACGCTCGGCACCGCGGCGGGCGCCGCGACCGACACGGCCAAGGCGACCGGACTCACGGGATCACCGGTGCTGTTCACTGTGACGACGACGAGCGGGAACGCCACGACGCTCGCTCTCTCGGCCGGCAACAGCCAGAGCGACACCGTCGGCCACACCCTCGCCGTCGCCTACGCCGTGCTGGCTACCGACCGCGCGGCGAACCCGGTGCAGAACGTATCGGTCGCCTGGGCGGCGAGCGGCGGCGGCTCGGTGAGCGCCCCCTCCACGACGACCGGTGCCAACGGGATCACGAGCGTCACCCGCACGCTCGGCCCCACGGCAGGCTCGCAGGGCGCCACCGCCACAGCGGCCGGCCTCACCGGGTCTCCCGTGACGTTTGCGGCCACGGCGACGAACGACAAACCGACCTCGGTCGCGGTGAGCGCCGGCAACAACCAGTCTGCCACCGTGGGCACGGCCGTGCCGACCCCGCCCCGTGTCGTCGTCACCGACCAGTTCACCAACCCGGTCGCCGGCGTGATCGTGACGTTCGCCACGAGCGCCCGCAGTGGCACCATCACGAAGCCGGTAGACACCACTGACGCGTCGGGTTTCGCCGCGGTGGGCAGCTGGACGCTGGGATCGACGGCTGGACCGGATACCCTGACGGCCACCACGTCGCCGGCCCTCACGGGAAGCCCGGTGCAGTTCCTGGCTACCGGCATTTCAGGCACGGCGACGACGATGGCGCTGTCGGCAGGCAATAACCAGACCGACACCGTTCGGGCGACGCTCGCAACGCAGTACGCGGTGCTCGTCACGGACGGCAGCAGCAACCCGGTACAGGGTGTCACGGTCTCCTGGGCCGTGACGAAGGGCGGCGGGTCGATCACGGCGACGTCGCAGACTGACGCCAGCGGCATCGCCCGCGCCACGCGCGTCCTCGGGGACACGGCGGGCACGCAGACCGCTACGGGCTCAGTGGGCGGACTCATCGGATCGCCGGTCACCTTCAATGCGACTGCCAATCCCGGGCAGCCTGCCCAGCTGGCGAAGCTCTCGGGCGACGGCCAGAGCGCCACCGTCAACACGACGGTCGCGGTGGCGCCGTCGGTGAGCGTGAAAGACGCCTACGGCAACGCTCTGAGCGGCGTCAACGTGACGTTCACGATCACGGCGGGCGGAGGCGCGATCAATGGTGGTGCCGTTCCGGTCATTGTCGCCACGAACGGAAGCGGGATCGCCGCGCTCGCCAGCTGGCGGCTGGGCACCGCCGCGGGATCCAACTCGCTGAGCGTGTCATCGGGCACCCTCACGCCCGTGGCCTTCGCCGCCACAGGAACCGCCGACGCCCCGGCGGCGATCGCAAAGAGCGCCGGCGACGCCCAATCGGCGACGGTCGGAACCGCGGTTTCCACCAATCCGCAGGTGCTGGTCAGCGATCAGTTCGGCAACCCGGTCGCGTCGGCGACCGTGACGTTCGCCGTGACGTCGGGCGGCGGTCAGGTCAACGGCGGGACGTCCGCACCAGTCGGGACCGATGCGGTGGGTCACGCATCCGTGACCTGGACGCTCGGCACCACCGCCGGATCCAATGGAATCAGTGCCACGGTGGGGGCGGTGTCGCCCGTGTCGTTCAGTGCGACGGGCACGGCCGCCGCGGCGCAAACGATCGCCGCGGCCGGCGGTGGCGGTCAGACCGATACGATCGGGGCGACGCTGGCGACGCCGTACACAGTCCTGGTGACGGATCAGTTCGCGAACGCGGTCAGCGGCGTCAACGTGACGTTCACGATTACGGCGGGCGGCGGCGCAATCGACGGAGGCGCCGGCCCGGTGATCAAGGCCACCGACGGCGCCGGCCACGCCAGCGTCTCGCGCACGCTGGGCACCATCGCGGGCACCCAGACCGTGCAAGCGAGCGCCAGTGTCCCGTCGGGATCGCCCGTGACGTTCAGTGCTACGGCCAATCCGGGCAACGCGACTACGATCGCCGCCAACAGCTCGACGCTGCTCAGCGGGACCGTCAATACGGCTGTCGCCCCCGCTCCATCGGTCAAGGTCACCGACCGTGGCGGCAACGCCGTGTCGGGTGTTTCCGTCAGCTTCGCGCCGACGTCGGGAACGAGCGGCAGTGTGACGGGAGGGTCGCAGTCGACGGGCGGCACGGGGGTCGCCACGGTGACATCCTGGACGCTCGACCAAACCGTCGGCAACGACACCGTGCTCGCCACATCGAGCGGGTTGACGGGCAGTCCGGTGCGATTCGTCGCCACCTCGTCACCGGGGGCGGTGAGCCTGTCGGTGTCGACGCTCTCGGCGAGCGCCAACCCGATCATTGCGTGCAGCACCTCCTGCACCACGGGCGGCGGCACGGCGTCAACCATCACCGCCACGATCAAGGATCAGTTCGGCAACGTGATCAGCGGTAAGACGGTCACGCTGTCCTCGACCGGGACGTTCAATACATTCGCGCCGTCGCCGTCCGGCACGACCAACGCAGGCGGCGTGTTCTCCGCGACGTTCTCGTCCACCACGGCACAAGGGAAGACGATCAGCGCGGCAGTGACCGGGTCGGGGACGCTGACTCCGACGGCGTCCGTGACGGTGAACCCGGGCAGCGTGAGCCTCAGCGTGTCGACGTTCACGGCCAGCAACAACTCGATCACCGCGTGCAGCGCTTCGTGCACCACCGGCGGCAACACGGCGTCGCTGTTGACGGCGACCGTGACGGATCAATTCGGAAACGTCATCAGCGGCGCGACGGTTACGCCGTCCTGCTCGGTCGGCACGAGCTGCACCTTCAGTCCCACGAGCGGGACGACCAACGTGAGCGGCGTCTTCACGTCGACATTCAATTCGACCCTGGCGCAAGCCAAGACCATTCAGGCGGCGGTGACCGGCGCCGGAACAATCACGCAGACAGCGGCGGTCACCGTGAACGCCGCGGGCGCGGCGTCGATCGTGGTGAATGCCGGCAACAACCAGAGCGCCCGCGCCGGCACGGCGGTCCTGACCGATCCGTCGGTGCTCGTGCGGGATGCGTTCCTCAACCCGGTGCCCAGCGTGACGGTGACGTTCAGCGTGTCGGCGGGCGGGGGCAGTCTCACCACCCCTACAACCCCGGCGACCAACGCCAGCGGAATTGCGACGGTGGGTGGTTGGACGCTGGGGAGCACCAGCGCGGACGCCGCGAACGGCACGATGGCGAATACGCTCGGCGCCTCCGCCACGGGCGCGGGCTCGACGTCCTTCTCGGCGACGTCGTTCTTCATACTGTCGGGAGATGTACAGCCGATTCTCACCAGCAGCTGCGCCCTTGCCGGCTGCCACGTCTCCGGAGGCACGGCGCCCAATCTCAGCACCGGCTTCACGTTCGGGTCGACAGTCAACGTCACGGCGTCCTGCAACGGCGGCTTCTTACGGGTCGCTCCGTCCAACGCGACCAACAGTGTCGTCTACCGGCGGATCTTCGACGGCGGGATCTGCGGCTTCATGCCACCCGCGAGCAGCGGACTCCCGGCGGCACAGCAGAAAATCATTCGGGCGTGGATCAATAACGGCGCACTGAACAACTAGGACGGTAGGGGACGGTAAGAGACGGTAGGAGAGGTGGGGCGGGCTTAACCCCTACCGTCCCCTACCGTCTTTTACCGTCTCCTACCGTTTAGAAGTTGTACTCCAACCCCCCGGTCCAGGCCACACTCGGCTGCAACCCGGAGTCGCGCAGCGGAAACAGCGCATTGGTGACGAGCTGAATGCCGCGTCGCGTGCGGAATTTGAACCCGAGGTTGAGACTCATCAGGTTGTCGGGCTGGCCCGGAATGTTGGTGACGTCGAGGGTGCGATGGGCCGGAGCCAGGTATTGCACGGGCGGGGGCACGCGCAGCCGGGAAGTGCCGATCTCCCAGGAGCCGAGCAGGTCGACAGCCATCGTGGCCCAGGGGGAGAGCAACGCGTCATACCCCAAAGCGCCGTCCACCGAATTGTTTTGATCGGCCGCGTCCCGCACCGTGTAACCCAGATTGATGTGCGGGCTGAAGGTCCCGAGCCGGGCGGAGAAGACGCCGAGCGCCCGTCCGGAGAACGCGCCCGAGCCGAGCAGGTTGTTTTCGTCGCCGGTGGGAAACCGCGCCGAGACGAACAGCGCGGCACCGGTCTTGTCTCCCTGGGCCACGTTGATCTTCAGGTGGCCCTCCACGTCGCCGATGCCGGTGGCCGCCCCGTCCGCCGACGACACCGCCGTGAGAACGGGATCCTGCGCCGAACCGCTGAAGTAGTGCAGGATCGCCCCGCCGGCCGGCACGACCTGCGCCACACTGTTGCCATGGATGGAGGTTCTGACGAACGGCACGGTCACGCCGACGTCGATGCCGTCCACCAGGCCGTACGTCATTGAGAGCGAGGCGACGAGCAGGTTTACGTCGAGCGCCATCTTGACGTTGATGAAGTCGTTCTCGAAGGCGGGGCTGCCCAGCGTATCGATTCCGGCCCCCGT
>Ga0075434_100000201_pt1 | contig 40218 bp, 42 predicted proteins | sample RhiMethybrSRZTD3_FD_75298 | JGI IMG/M metagenome (GOLD analysis project Ga0075434, IMG submission 75298) | Populus rhizosphere microbial communities from Tennessee, USA - Rhizosphere MetaG P. TD hybrid SRZTD3 | ecosystem: Host-associated > Plants > Roots > Rhizosphere > Soil | place: USA...
ACGTCCCAGTGCTTCTGCATGAAGAGCACTCCAGGACGCTTCGGGTTCATCGCGATGTGGTGCACGCAGTGCCCGATCTCGGCATTCGGATCAGGAATGTACTGCGAATGCAGCCCCCGATTGATCGGCTTCCAGTTGTTTCCCCCATCATCAGTGCGAAACGCGCCCGCCGCGGAGATAGCAATCCAAATCCGCAGCGGATTACGGGGATCAATAATTATGCTGTGCAGACACATCCCGCCGGCTCCCGGCTGCCACTTGGGCCCAGTCCCATGGCCCCGCAGTCCGGAGAGCTCCTTCCAGTTCTCGCCCCCATCGGTCGACCGAAACAACGCGGCGTCCTCCACCCCAGCGTAAACCGTGTCCGGATCGCTGAGAGACGGCTCCACATGCCACACCCGCTTGAACTCCCACGGATGCTGAGTCCCGTCATAAAACTGATGCGTGGTCAGCGGCTTCCCGGTTTCTGCAGACGTGTCGTAAGCAAACTTGTTGCTCGCGCTCTTCGGAGGCCCCGGCGCCGGTGGCTCTCCCGGCGGCGTCCCCGGCTGATGCCACGTTTTGCCGCCGTCGTCAGAACGTTGAATGATCTGCCCAAACCATCCGCTGGTCTGCGAAGCATAAATTCGATTCGGGTCAGCAGGCGAGCCCTTCAGGTGATACATCTCCCAACCGGCAAAATGGGGGCCAGAGACGTCCCACTTTTCGCGCTTCCCGTCCGAACTAAGAATGAAGGCGCCTTTGCGTGTGCCTACCAGGACGCGGACTGTGGACATGGAGTTGCTCCTTTCTCTGCAAAATCGGCGCCCGGCTTCAGGCGGCCGGCGAATGCGCGTACGCTTTCTTCAACTCGTCGATGTCAATTTTCTTCATCTTGAGCAGTGCGGCCATGACTCTCTTCGCTTTCGCAGGATCCGGATCATTCAGCATCTCGCCCAAAATGGCGGGGACTACCTGCCAGGACAGACCATACTTGTCTTTGAGCCAGCCGCATTGGACTTCTTGTCCGCCTGCAGAGAGCTTTTTCCAGAGCTCGTCGACCTCGCTCTGGGTCTTGCAGTCTATGGAGAACGAAATGGCCTCGTTGAATTTGAAGTGCGGACCGCCGTTCAGCGCGATAAAGCGTTGACCATCCAGCTCAAACTCGACGGTCATGACGCTCCCTGCTGGCCCTGGGCCGCCCTCTCCGTAGCGGCTAATCTTGCCGATTTTTGAATTCTTAAAGATGGAGACATAGAATCTTGCTGCCTCCTCCGCTTGAGTATCAAACCACAAGAATGGGGTGATCTTCGTCATTGGCATCGTTCCTTACCGAGTTGAATTGCTTCTTATCGAACCGAGTGCCCACTTTCGGCGGTTCGAAAGGGGCACTCGACTTCGGACCCAGGGGTTTACGCCGCCTTTGCAGGCTGCGGTCGCATCTGTTTCATGAATTGGCGCATGGCGGCGATGTGGCCTGGCGAACGGCTCTCAATCCAGGTTTCGTAGCGCTGCCCAGCTTTTTCCAGGTTGCCCAGGAATTGTTTATTCTTGAACAGCTCGCGGGCTTGCGGAACGATGGGCTTCGCGAGTTCCCAGACTCCGAAGAACTCCCCACTGGTTTCGAAGAAAAGATCCTCGTGCAGCAGGCCGTAGTTGAGCAACGCAGAGGCTTGTTCCCAGTAGCTAAGCACCATCATCGCCAGCGCTCCATTTTCCGTTCCCGGCGCGGCGATTCGTGCGGCATCATCAAAGCTCTCCACAAAATAGTTTTTGAAGAACCAGTCGCGCGCCTGGCGCAGCTTGGCCTCGCGGCGCTGTTCGTAGACTTGCAGATGAAGTTGGGCTTGTTCGTACGTCGGTTTAGTTGCCATGATTGGGTATCTCCTTGTTTATTTATGAATGGACTACGTTAAGTGATTGCCCCATAGTCCGGGTTGCGAACAGTGAGGCAGTTGATTAGCTTTCCAAGATTACAGCAACTTACGTCTTCGGAAAATTCGGGTCGGCCTTCACTTCGAGAATCTGCTTCGTGTGGCGCTCGCTGTGGGCACCGACGAACAGCAGCCACTCGTAGGCATCCAACGGTTGGCCGAGCGGACTGTCAGCCACGTGCTGCCGCAGATCCGGGGTTGACTGCAGAAATTGAATTGTCCGGGCGCAGCTCTTTTCAAAGCGCGTCAGGGCTTCCTCGGGCGTCCAGCGGCCACTGGGCACCAGCGGTCCCGGGGCCTGTGCTTTGTGGCTGCGGTCTGGCACCATTGCCAATACCGCCGCGTCTGCTTTTGCGGTGTCGCGAGTGGCTGCTGCTGCAGGTGCCTTCATTATTTTGTCATTGATGTTCTGAAAAATAAAATCTTCCGCCAGAGCAATGTGCTCCAGAGTCTCCCCTACCGACCAGCGATCCGGCGCAGGTTTGAATTTCAGCTGTGCTTCCGTAAGTCCCTTGACAGCAGCAGCTACGCCGTCTTCGGTCTGTTGAAGGTACGCCGCCCCTTTTTCGCGATCCGCCTGTGTGAGTTGTTGCGCGTACGCCGTTGCCGTCAACAACAGTACACATAACAGTTGTGAAGCTCTCTTCATGCGTTTGCCTCCGCCGTGGATCGAAATTCATGAGATTGGATTCGAAACTCGTCAGACTTTGTCCGCTCAATATCAGTCTAGTTTGTACTTCGCAAGGGCAGCAGGGCCCGCAGCCTTTCATCTCGCAAGAAGAGCCCCAGCCAAGCCAGTATCCCGAGAAGGACGGGCACAAAGAACACGGCATCGCCGACGCGATTCGTCGTCGTCGCGCCCCCCAAAGATACGCTGTCATGAGGATTGCGCCAAGCACCGTAGTACGCGGAAGCGCGTACACGATGGTAGAAGCAAGTTCGAGGATCCCGATCGCTACGATCATGCTTTGGTGATAGCCATGGTGCGCAGAGCGCTCGACCACCGAAGGCAGTCTGAGGAATTCATGACCGCACTGAAGAGCAGCATGACGATCGGAATCGCACCGATGATGCGCCCTGCCCGGCCTTTCGAGGGCGGGGCGCTTTGAGAATTTGGTTGCATGAAATTTAGCTCCGCAAATCGCAAGATTAGGCTGCTTGCTCGCAGTTGACCATCCACGGCGTGCCAAACCGATCGACAAACATGGCAAAGCCGGGCGACCAGAACGTGGGAGCGAACGGCATGATGACGGTTCCTTTTTCCGAGAGTGCTTCAAAGATCCTTTTGCCCTCGGCCGCGTCTTTCACATTGATGTTTACGTGGAAACCTTGCGGCTTTTTGAAGCGCTCCGGCGGCGCGTCCATCCCCATGAGCACCTGATCGCCGATCGTCATGTAGGCGTGCATAATTTTGTTTCTCCAGTCCGGAGACACGTTTTGCGCATCACCGCCCGGCGCCTCCTGGTAGCGAAACATCCCCTGGATCGTGCCGCCAAGGGACTTTTCATAAAACGTGAATGCTTCCTCGCACTGACCGCTGAAGTGAAGATGAGAATTCAATTTCATCACATTGTCTCCATTTAATGAGCGTCTTTAGCTATGTTTAGCGCCGTTCGGAGGCGGATCCATCAACGTACGAATTTCCAACTCACCTTCATACGAAGGACCAAGAATGTCGGCGTGGACCTGCATGAACTCTTTCCCCATCCGGACCGCTTCTTCCCTCGATTGCAGATTGAAGATGGCGAAGCCGCCTACCAGCTCTTTGGTTTCTGCGAAAGGACCGTCGATCACTGCGGTCTTTCCTCCGGAGACGCGGATGCGCGTACCCTGAGAGCTGGGTTGAAGTCCGCCGGCGCTTACCATGACGCCCCGTTTACTTGCTTTTTCTGCCATCTTCGCGATCGCAGCCATCAACTCGGGGTTGGGAGGGCGCCCGGACTCCGAGTCTTTTGTAGCTTTCACAATCATCATGAATTGCATCGGTTCTCCTTATCGTTTGACAGAACTCACACACTAGGACGCTTTTTTCTTCTGCAGCTCCTTACCCAGCTCCCGATGCTGTTCGATCGCCTCACTGGGAGCGAAGTCTTCCAGTTCGAAGAACTGGCGAATTTCGATCTCCGCTTCCTGACCCTCACCTTGCGGATTGGGCGCCCGCTTGGCCCATTCGATCGCCTCTTCTCTCGATTTGACGTTAATGATCCAATAGCCAGCGATCAGTTCCTTTGTTTCGGCGAAGGGGCCATCAATCACGGTCTTCTTTCCTCCAGAGAACTTGATTCGCGCGCCCTTGGCGCTCGACTGCAGCCCCGAAAGATCGACCAGGACGCCGGCCTTCATCAGGTCGTCGTTGTACTTAGCCATCGCGGCAAGCAGATCCTCGCTGGGCATTTTGCCCGCCTCTGAATCCTTGCTGGCCTTTACGATCATCATGAAGCGCATTGTTTCTCTCCTTTTTATTCAAATTCATGCTTTCGTAGTTAAGTTCAAATGGGAGGTTACACGATCGACGGTGCGGCCTGATTTTCCAGTAATCCCGGAATCTCCATCACCGGGCGGATTTCGACGGTGCCCCAGCGCCCCGCGGGAATCTGCGAGGCGATACGGATAGCTTCGTCCAGATCTTTGGCGTCGACGAGGAAGAAGCCGCCGAGCTGTTCGCGCGTCTCGGCGAACGGACCGTCGGTCACCAGCCGTTTCCCTTCGCGAGTGCGAACGCTGGTGGCGGTTGAGGTGGGGTATAGCGGTGCGGCCAGCAGATATTGGCCGTTGGAATTGATCTGGTGGGCGTACTCCGCGGATTCTTTGTAACAGTGCTCACGCTCGGAATCGCTCAAGCTTTTCTCGTCCAGATAAATCATCATCATGTATTTCATTTGCCTGGCCTTTCATAGGTTAGTCGAATGAGAGATGACAGAATCGACAGCGCGGCGAAAGAAAATTTACAATCGGGCAGTGTCCGCGAACGCAACCGCCGCCGTTGAAACAGTTTACCGCTCGGACTGGAGCCGGATCCTAGCAACGCTGATTGGGCTGTTCGGCGATTTCGACCTCGCTGAAGAGTCTGCCCAGGAAGCATTTGCGGCCGCTGTAAACCAGTGGGCCACGGACGGCGTTCCAGAATCGCCTCGCGCCTGGATCATCCAAACCGCCAAACACAAAGCCATTGATCGCATCCGGCGCCAGAGTCGGTTTGAAGAAAAGGTTGAGACCTATCCGCAGGAGTTCGGCCATAGGATTACCGAGCCGAACTATGACTCCGACGAAATCCCTGACGACCGCCTTCGCTTGATCTTCACCTGCTGCCATCCCGCGCTTGCACCGGAAGCGCAGGTCGGCTTGACACTCCGCACCCTGTGCGGCCTGGAAACCGACGAAATCGCGCGCGCCTTTCTCGTGCCCGTGCCCACCATGGCGCAGCGACTGGTGCGGGCGAAGCGCAAGATCAAGGACGCCCGCATCCCGTACGTCGTTCCAGAAACAAAAGATATGACGGAGCGGGTGGATGCCGTGCTGACTGTGATCTATCTCGTCTTCAATGAGGGCTACGCTGCCACGCGAAGTGGGCCGTTAGTGAGGACTGATCTTTGCGCAGAGGCGATTCGCCTGGGCCGGCTGCTGAGTTCATTGCTTGGGCCACAGCCTCCGCCGGAGGTTACAGGACTGCTGGCGCTGATGCTGCTCCACGATGCGCGCCGCGACGCGCGTCTCGATTCAGCAGGGGACCTCGTCGTGCTGGAGGAACAGAATCGCAGCCGCTGGAATCAGTCACAGATCACGGAGGCATTGCCGTTGGTGGCAGAAGCTCTCCGGGGCGGGCCGGGTCCATTTGCGCTGCAGGCCGCGATTGTGGCGGTTCACTGCCGCGCCGCGCGCGCCGAAGATACGGATTGGGCGCAAATTGTGCGCATTTACGGAGTTCTGGAGCGCATGCAGCCGTCGCCTGTCGTGTCACTGAATCGAGCCGTGGCGATTGCTATGGCAGAGGGACCTCAAGAAGGTTTGAGGATCATCGATGAGCTTGCTGCACGCGGTGATCTGGAGAACTACCACCTGCTGCACGCCAGCCGCGCCGACCTGCTGCGCCGTATGGGAGGGTTGGAGGAAGCAGCAAAGAGCTACGCACGCGCGCTGGAACTGGCAACGCACGAGAGCGAACGGCGGTTTCTGGGGAAACGCCTGCGGGAAGTGCAATCGGCCGTGGCGTGACTGTCACTTTCTGTATACTGGCGAGCGCTTCTCAGGAAACATGGGGATGGCGTCGACAACCAAACCAAGCTGCTTCTCCTCCTCGCTGCTTTGGCACTTTCCACAAAACTGTGGTCGCAGGCGCCAGCGGTCCAGCCGCAATACCAACCCGAGTTCTTTAGCTTTCAGGAAGTGGTGGTCCCGGTGCGCGACGGCCTAGGCCGGCAAACCGTGATTCTCACCCCCAAGTATGCAATGGACCGTTGCCCATCATTTTTCGTAGCCCCCCTTAGGGCATGCCAAAAAGACGCGAATGCCATTCCCGGCTCCTAATTTTACGACGAGCCTCTGTGGGCTGACGGTTACATCTTCGTGATGCAGAAACATAAAGATCACCGAAGAGGATGCCACGAAAGGCGCGGGTCCGGTGCTGAATGGTTACGAGTTGATGGTAGCCGACGATGTCTTGCGTAGCCGCTATGGCAACGGTCTGGAAAAACCGGAACCGATCACGCCCAACCAGGTCACGGAGTACAAGATCGATTTACACCCCAACGACCACGCCTTCCTTAAGGGACACCGCATCATGGTGCAAGTGCAGAGCACCTGGTTTCCCGTATACGACCGCAATCCGCAGAAGGTCGTGGACAACATCTACAAGGCCACCGACGCTCGAAGAGCTCGCCATCGAGTGTGTTGTTGCCGGTGGTTAAGCACTGATCTCTAGTTCCGGGAGGTGGCCACGGGGATCTGTGTCGCCACGGATCGCTGCGCGAGGTAGGAACACCCTAAACGAGAAACAATCTCCACTACGAGAACTGGCGCGGGCGAGGGCGCCCCGCGCCACACGAGCATTACTTGCCGTACACGAAATGCCCTCGCCGGTTCTGCTGCCAACAGGCTTCGTTCGACTCGCTGCAGAACGGCTTTTCCTTTCCGTAGCTGATGGTCTTGACGTGGTCGGCGGTGATTCCACCCTGAACCAAGGCATTGCGCACTGCATTGGCGCGACTGTCACCTAAGGCCAGGTTATATTCCGTCGATCCGCGCTCGTCGCAATGTCCTTCGATGGTGAAGCTGACAGTCGGATGCTGCGTGAAGAATTGAATGTCGGCCTGCAAAGAGGATTGTTGATCGGGCCGGATATCGCTCTTGTCATAATCGAAAGAGATATCCTTCACGTTCTGCGAGAACAGTTCTTCCTCGGTCGCAGATGGCGTGGGCGGTGGCGGGGGAGGTGCGTTGACGGTGACCCGCGCCGTCGCCGTCTGACTGCCGCCTGGTCCCTTCGCGGTGAGAGTATAGGTGGTCGACTGGGCGGGAGTAACCGATTGCGAGCCACTGGGTTGCACCGCGCCGAGCGTGTCAATGCTGGTGTCGGATGCATTGGTGGTCTCCCAAGTCAGGGTCGTGGACTGGCCCTTGTCGATCGTGTTGGGATTCGCGGTGAGCGAAGCCGTGGGCGCGGCCGGTGGCGGCGGTGGCGGCGGTGGTGGCGGCGCCGGTTTCTTCTTGCAGGCGCCCAGCATCATGATGGCGCCCAACGCAAATACCAATGTGACCCACTTTAGTTTTTGCTGCTTCACCTTTTCCCTCCCTGAAAATTGCGTGCCCTCGCGAGTGGTGCACGACTCGGATTGGTCATCAAGCGTGAGTCTTCGGTCCTCAGGAGTATGGATCCTGACCCCCCGATGACGAAGATTGAGGACAAAATTCATTTCCAACTCCAATTCGGCTGGGTGTTTTTTCCCGCAGAGGTCAATTGTTTCTGGCCAGTGCCATCGGCCAGCATGGTCCAAATCTGTTCGCTGCCGGAGCGGCTGGATTGAAAAATAATGTGACGTCCATCAGGAGACCAGCAGGGGAAATCGTTTCGCCCACCATCGTGAGTCAACTGGACCCACTGCTTGCTGGCAATGTCCATGATGTATATATCTTGCGCTCCGGGAGCGCCTGGGCCATAGTGCCGCATCCAGGAAAAAACCAGGAATTGCCCATTTGGGGACCAGGTGGGCGAGACCGCATAGCCCTGATCCGTGACCTGCTGAACATTGGTTCCGTCGGCCTCCGCGGTGTAGATCTCCGGGAGGCCGGTGCGACCGCTCACCCATGCAATTTGAGTTCCCGTCTTGCGATTGAATACGGGCGAAACGTCCGGACCTTTAAACGAGGTGATCCGCTTGAGATTCGTGCCGGACGAATCGGCGATATAAAGTTCGGGATCGCCGCTGCGCGAAGATGAAAGCGCCAGTTTTGTGCCATCTGGCGACCAGGAGGGGGAAATGTTCGTGCCGCCAAATCGCGGAAAGCTGACCAGGCGGTTCAAATCGAGGGAATACATCAAAATTTCCCAGGCACCTTTGTTCAGAGAACTGAATGCGATCCGCGACCCATCGGGTGAGACGCGGGGGGAAAGGGAAATGGAGCCGAGCCGCGTAATCTGGTGCTGATTGGCGCCATCGTAATCCATGCCCCAGATTTCTTTGTAACCGCTACGGCTGCTGACAAAATAGATCTTGGTCTCGGCGATGCCCTGAATGCCGCCCCCCAAACGAAAGATGATTTCGTCCGCAAACTTATGGGCGGTGAGCCGGGCTGCATCGTTCGTGGCTGCGTCCTGATATTGTTTGCCCAGGACCTGTGGCGAGGCAACGTTCTTTACGTCATAAAGCCAGCCTTGCACCGTCATCCCGTTGCCGGAAACGCCGAGATTGCCGAAGGCAAGCATTGCCGCGTTGGGCGGCGGTGTGCTCCAAGTTTCGAACTTCACATCGGCTGGAGCCCCGACCGGCCCCAGAGGGTAAAAGCTCTTGGAAACCATCTCGAAGATGCCGGCGTTTTCAAGGTCGTTCCACAGCGTCTCGTTGAAGGCTTTGAGCAGATCAGCATTTTTGGGATCCTGCGTGGATGCTTTGAAGTCAGGGGCGGCAAGGCGTACCTTCTCGACTCCCAATCCGGTGCCGGTGCGAATCCAATCCTGGGCGCCTAGAGGAACGACAATGCATAAAATAAAGATGAGTGCCCTTTGTAATCTCTTGCGACCTGCGAGTGAGCCCGACTTGCACCTGATCATGTCCCTGAACGATCTCCAATCACAAATACAGGTTAATTACCTCTTGTAATCGAACCAGAACTCAACTGAAACCTTATTTCCGGAATAATCCGAGGGCAGGGGACCAAAAGTGTCAATGCGCTGAATGGCGCGGGTCGCCGATTGGTCGAGCGACGGCACTCCGCTGGATTGCTCAACCTGCACATTGGTGGGTCGGCCATCGCGGCCGATATCGAAAACCAAGTACACGCGCTGCGATTCGCTAATGCGCGGATCCACTTCGTACTTCAGCCAATTCTCAGAAACTTTCTGCTGCACCACGCGCGCGTACCAGGCAAAACGGGTGCCGAAATCGCCACCGCCGCCTGTGAAGCCGAACCCTCCTTTCGCGCCACCCGCCGAGAATGTACCGTAGGGTCCGCTCACCGGGCCGCCTTGCCCGAAGGGCACAACATTGCTGGCTTCTTCCACCGGCTGCGGCTCAGGTTTTCGTTTGCTGGCGCTGGGTTCGGGTTTCGGTTTCTTCTTGGTGGTTTTGTCCGGAATTGGAATCGCTTCAGGTTCCTTTACTTCAGGCTTGGGTTGCGATTGCGCCAGTCCTTTCGACTCATTTGCCAAGACATTCTGAGTCTGAGTCTGGCTTGCCGGCAGTGGAACGGTGCTCACCAAAGTGACGCCCATGGCGTCGCCTCCGCCGCCTGCGCCCCACCCTTCGCCGTGATGAGTCGGAGCAATCACGGTGTAAAGCAGGATCGCCGCCGTGATCCCGACATGCAATCCGGCAGACCAAGCCAGGTTGCGTCCCCAGCTTTCGTGTTCCAGAAAGATTTCAGCACTATTTGCCATGGGTATCGAGCGGCTGGGTAACGATGCTCACGTTTACGATCCCAGATTGCTTTACCGCATCCATGACGGTGGCGAAAGCCCCGAAGGGAACATCTTCATCTGCGCGGACGAATATCTGCTGGCGCTGCGGGTCTCGCACTTTCTGACGCAGTCTCCCGCCGATCTCGTTGATGTTGATGGGATCGTTACCGAGAAATACCCGTTGCTGCTTGTTGATGCTGATCACCATCCGCTCTTCCGTGATCTCCTTGACAGTCCGCGTCTTGGGCACACTGACTTCAATGCCCGACTGCAGAACCGGCGCCGTGACCATAAAGATGATGAGGAGCACGAGAACAACGTCCACAAGTGGCGTGATGTTGATATCGGCGAGGGAAGTTTGGGTGCGTCCGTTGGGAGCCGTAAATGCCATTACCGCCGCACCTCCGCGGGTTCGCGATAGCTGGCCTGCGCCTGCTGGTGTTCGACGGCATTCATCATTTCGAGCGCGAAGTCATCGCCGCGAGCCGCGAATTCACGGATGGAACCACCTATCAGGTTGTAAGCAATCACGGCAGGAATTGCGGCAGCTAATCCAGCAGCGGTAGTGATGAGCGCTTCAGAAATTCCAGGGGCGACCGCCCGCAGCGTAGCCGCACCGGCGGTGCCGAGACCGTGGAACGCATCAATGATGCCCCAGACCGTTCCAAACAGACCGACAAAGGGTGTGACCGCGCCGGTGATTGCAAGCCATGGCAAGTTGCGCTCGAGGCGAGTCATTTCTTCGGAGGTAGCAATTTGCATGGCGCGCTGCAGCGCCAGAGGGCTGCGAATCATGCCTGCAGAAATTCCACCCTGGCGACGGTACTCCTCGAAGCCGTTTTCAAAGATACCAACCAAAGGGCTTGGGCGGAACTGTTCTGCTACTGCTGCAACATCCTGCAGCCGCTGCGATTTGCGAAAGGCGCGCAGGAATCGTCCGCTCTGCACCCGGGCGCGCCGAAGCCGTCCCCATTTAGCCAGAATAATCGCCCAGGAAATCAGGCTGAAGATGAGAAGCGAGAGCAAAACCATTTTGGCGACGGCGCCAGTTTGGCCGACCAAGTCAATGATTTCGCCGCCGACAAACGCGGTGAGAAGTGAATACAGGTGCATTGTTTGGGGTGTCCCTGGCCCCGATTATAGTCCAAGGTTAGGAACGAACTTTTCAGCTGATTTTGCACAGTGAACCCGTGGGGTTACGGTGTAGCCGCATTCTTACGAGCGGAATGGGGCTACTGGTCGGTGCAAAACCGAAAGAGTCGACAGCGCGTGGCCGCGCCACAGTACGCCCCCAACGAGATCGCTCACTTACGGGAGGTTCAGGCCTTCAACCCGCGCCAGTTTCTGTCGTTGACTATCGAAATTGTAGAGTGTGTCTGAGTGCATGACCAACGCGCAAGCAACGTGCAGAACGTCCAGCGTGCACGCAGACCAGGGGCGGCGGTCTGGTTGCGCCCGATGTTTTTCCAGGTCGAAGCAAGCAACCGTTAGTGGCCTTAGAGCGAAGACGCACGAATCGCAAGTCGCGTGGGAACAGATCAGAAGCCGCGCTGGCTTGACGCGCAAAAGCAGACAACCGCCGCCTAGTTCCGGCCGCCGATCATACCGACTGTGATTTGACATCCCATTGACTGCTCGGCGCTATAATTTTGCAATGCGTGAGCGCTGGATTCTGCTGCTTCTAGCTTTCATAGCCCCCGCTGCGTGGGGTCAAATGCGCGCGGGAGGAGCGCGCATGGGCTCTGGCGTTCGTGTAGGAATGGTGAACCGTGGACCTGTATTCACCGGTTCTTTCCATTCCGGGGTTCGGTTTGGCTCGGGGTTCCGCGGACAATTCTTTTTCAATCGCCGCTTCCATCACCGAACGTTCTTGTTCGTCGGCATCCCGTGGTGGTCGTACGGGTATCCTGGCTATTATTACCCCGATTACTCTTATGCCGCGGACATGTATGGCTTGTATGACCCTTCGCGAGCGAATCAGTTGAGTCGTGACCTGCCGGCGGAAATCGACCGTCTAAGCGATGAAATTGAGCGCCTGCGTGAGGACCAGCAAGGCCGGTACGGAGTTCCTCAGGCGCCGCCCAACGTAGCTCCGCCACCCGCCGAGAAATCCGAATCCAACGAACCTACTGTTCTCGTCTTCAAGGACAAACACACTCGGCAAGTCCACAACTTCGCCATCGTAGGCCAGACGCTCTGGATCTTCACTGAGCAGCGAGCACATAAGGTGCCGTTGTCATCATTAGACGTTGAAGCGACGAGGAAGACCAACGAAGAACGCGGGGTTGAATTCCGCCTTCCCAAGACTTAAGCAGGCAAACGTTTCAGCAGCCCGCTGGCTCGGCGAAACCAGGGGCGTTCGCGACGTTTCAGATAGCCGGGCATGGTGGGCTTTTTTGCCAGGATTCGTTGCACCCACTCTCGCGCCTCAGCATTCCGCTGCTGCGATGCGAGAAAGTCGGCATAGTTGTAATAAGTCTCCGAGAGAGTAGAAATCGTGGTAACTCGTTGGAACATTGCTTCCGCTCTTTGAGCCTGTCCCGTCTTGGCGTAAGCGTGGGCCAATAGCCCGGCGGCGCGGTGGAAATCGTATTTGGGATCTCTTGCTACAACCCGTTCGAGGTCCGGCATCGCTGATGCAAAATCCTTCAACTCGATTTTCGCGATGGCCCGGCGGTAGAAGGGATCGGGCGAATCGGTGCGTGACGATATGGCTTTGTCATAGCACTCGCGGGCGCGGGTAAATTTTTTTTCCTCTAAGTAAAGGTCAGCGAGCTCTTCGTAGTTTCCCGCAGACGGATTGTCGAGAATCGCAGCCTCCAGGTCACGAATTCTACGGCGGCGCGGGAAGGCGCGGAACGACTGCCGCAGTAAGCCCATATCGGGGAGCACTTCTGCCGCGATATAAACCAAAGCTCCAAGTCCGCCTCCGAACAAAATGATCCACAGCCAATAAGTGTCCGGACGGCGGCGGATGAAGTGAAGGATCGCCGCACCCTGCAGAATGATGCCCCAGGGATAGAACAAATAAAAAAGTGACGACATGCTTCGGTGGTGCGAAACTATACCACGCCTTCCCACCGTCGCCCGGCGTCGGGTGTTCCCCTGGAATTACCTCGGTACCGCACACCGTTCGTGTCCGCAACCAAGCCCCTGTAGGAGGCAACCGCTATGAGCCTGAAAAGTTTGTCTGATCTCGACTGGAAGGCGCTTCAAAGCCAGAGCTTTCATCCCTCCCCTCTTGCCTGGGAGGATCCGGTTCTCTATTTTTTATTGCCGGATCGATTCTCGGATGGCAACGAACGCGATTATCTCGAGGTCGCCGGAAACCCAGTCACAACCGGAGCAAGGCGGAAATTTGACTGGAACAAAGATCTTGAAAACACAATCCAGACTTCGGTGACGCGCAAACTGGCGGGATGCTGGTGGTGTTTTTGTCGGCGGCAAATTTCCGGGGATGGAGTGACCTTCGGCTTCCCATTCATCATGGGTAGCCGGATGCGATCGCTGGTCGCCTGGTCACGCCTATTCGTTGACGAAGAGCTTCTGCTGGCCGTCAACACTGATCCGCTGCCCCAACTGCTGCCTGGGTCACGATTGACAATGGACTGCACCGGGCTGGAGACCAGCTCAGCTGCATCTATTCGACCGACAGCACAGAAAGTGGAGAAACGGTATCGGCGGAGAACCGCAACGGAAAAGCAGTGCGCATCTCGCTTGCGGGAGGATTTGTTGTCTATAAGTAAATTTTTCTGTTGCGAGATTGCTAGGAAAGGTGGCTGGATCAGCGGGGGAGGAGACGAGACCTGATGTTAAAATCCATTATGGTAAGCATGCCCATACGCCTTCTGGCCGTCGATATTGACGGTACCCTCCTGAATCCTCAATTTCAAATTGCCGGCCCTGATCTAGACGCTTTATGCCGAGCTCATGATGAGGGAGTCGAAATCGTTATAGTTACCGGTCGAAGGCACACGTTCGCGTTGCCCATCGTGCAGCAGCTTGGGTTTGACCTCTGGGTCATCAGCTCAAATGGCGTCATCACCAGATCACTCACCGGCGAAACCTTTCATCGCGACCTGCTGCCTGTTGAGACTTGCCGCAAGCTTTGCGTTGCGATGCGGGAATTCCGCGGTAACACGGTACTCACTTTTGATACCGAGTCGAAAGGCGCAATCGTTCTGGAGCGCATGGACGAGCTGACTGCAAGCATTCAGCGCTGGCTGGAAAAGAACATGCAGTACATTGATTTTGTGATTCCCATTGAAGATTCGTTGACAACCGACCCGGTTCAGGCGATGTTCTGCGGCCCGATTCCACGCATGCATGAAGCGCTCGATTCGCTTGCGACCAGTGGGCTAAAGGGCGAGATCACCGTGCTTCGCACAGAATACCCGCTTCGCGATCTCTCAATCGTAGATGTCCTGAATCGTGGGTGCTCCAAAGGCCACGCTCTGGAACGCTGGGCAAGACATCGTGCCATTCCGCGAGAACAGGTCATGGCCATTGGTGACAACTTCAACGACGTCGAAATGCTTGCCTTTGCCGGTGTGCCGTTTATTATGGGAAACGCCTGCGAGGAGCTGCGGCGGAACGGCTGGAGCGTAACTCTGGCTAACGATCAGTGCGGTGTTGCCTCAGCCATTGAACAGGTTCTCGGTAAAACGCAAGTAGAAGTTTGAGGTGCCGTGCAACTTCCAGAGAAATTCGCGATTGGAATTATCCTGCTGAGTTTTTCGACGGCTGCCTTTTCCTCCGACTTGGCTGTCCTGCGCAATGGTTTCTCTATCCGACATGAAAGAAGAGAAACGGTGGGGGCGGTTACGCGACTTTACACCACGCCGGACAAGGCTGGATTCGTAGACATCGCAACTGACCAAATCGATCACTTTGAAAAAGATCTGACTCCGCCTCCGGCACTTGCGCCAGCGCCAACAGCAGCAGCGGTCCAACCTACTCCCCAGCGCCTGGATGATGTTGTGAATCTCATCAGCAGTCGCCACCACCTCGATCCTGACCTGGTGAACAGCGTGATCCATGCAGAGAGCGGTTTCAACACCAGGGCGCTTTCTCCCAAGGGAGCTCAGGGATTGATGCAACTGATGCCGCAAACAGCGTCGCAGCTGGGTGTGACACATCCATTTGAGCCCAACGCGAATGTCGAGGGTGGCACCCGATATTTGCGGGAACTGCTGGAGCGGTATAACTTTGACCTCATTAAAGCGCTTGCGGCGTACAATGCGGGACCGCATCGCGTGGAACAGTATCACGGCGTACCGCCATATTATGAGACTCGCGCCTATGTGACGCGTATCGTCCGCGATTTCAATCGCAAGAAGCTCGCGCAACAAAAAACGCCTGCGGGGCAAATGGTGGCCGGACCCAAGAAAGCTTCCAGGGCGAAGCGGGCCGTGGGAGCGGTGACACAGTCTGCCTTGTTGCAAAGTTCGCAAAGCGCAGCAGCCAAAAACGCAAAGTAGACTGCCGTCTGAGTTTCCAGATTCTTCCCGCGTTGACCCATGTCGTCCGGTCATTTACCTTGAAGTAGGGGTGTGCGAAATCTTCCAAACAGAAGAGATACTCTTCCACGACCTCGATGCAGAGCGGGATTCGCGCATCTCAATGAAGTTGCGGTTTCTAAGCATGCGGAGTTGTCTGATCTACCGAATTCTTCTTTGTAGATGAACAGAAAGCAAATTCTTCTCTACGGATTGCTGGCAGTCCTGCTGGCCGTTCTCGTTTACATTCAGTTCCACACGTGGAGAAATTTCGATTGGGACAAGTTTCTCAGCCAGCTCGACAATGTCCGCTGGCTGCACATCGTCCATGCCGTGGCCCTGATTTATGTCGCCTACCTGATGCGCGCCATTCGCTGGAAAATCTTTCTTCGCCCGGTGCGCCGGAATGCGTCCTCCATCCGTCTGATAGCACCCACAATCATCGGTTTTACCGGCTTGGCCCTGCTGGGGCGTCCGGGGGAGCTGATCCGGCCTTATCTCATCGCCCGACGAGAAAATCTGAGCTTTTCTTCGCAGCTTGCTGTCTGGGCGGTGGAGCGCATTTTCGACATCGGCGCGTTTACGATTCTGCTCATTGCCGCCGCCTTCGTCGCTACAGCGCCTAAACGCCTTTCGTATTATTCGAGCTTTCGAGAAGCTGGCATGGCCTTTGCAGGCCTGGTTTTCGGGCTTACAGTGGCTGCCATCATCGTGAGTCGAAGCGGCGAAGCTTTGGCGCGATGGGTGGAACGGCGATTTGCACATCGAGCTTCGAACGTGGCACATCGGGTAGCACTTCGCATCCGTGAATTCCGCAGCGGACTCGATACTATCCATAGCCCCAGCTCTTTTTTGGGGGCGACAGCAGTGTCGATCGTGATGTGGTGCGTCATAGCCGTAGCCTATAAAGAAGTGACCCACGCGTACCGAGTGGATGAACTGGAAATCCCTCAAACCCAAGTTCTCCTCCTCATGGGCTCCAGCATGGTAGGGTCGATCATTCAGCTGCCGGGCGTGGGTGGCGGCTCGCAACTCGCCACCATTGCCGCACTGGAGCACATCTTCGACGTACCCAAAGAGCTCGCTGCGAGTTGCGGAATCATGCTCTGGCTGGTCACCTTCGTTGCGGTCGTGCCTCTGGGTCTGTTCCTGGCCCATCGCGAGCGGCTCTCGTTGCGCCAACTCTCTCAAGAAAGCCACATTGCTGAGCAGTCCGGCGCGGATCCGTCTACGCCAGTGGCATCTCCCTGACACACTTAACTTCACTCCACGGTCTTCGTGGCGTGTACAACCAGTGCTGATGACGTTTGAACCACAAGGCTATACTCTGAACCATGTGGTTCATCCTCCGTTTCCTTTGGAATGCCACGCGTGGACACCGCTTGTTACCCTGGTGTAGCCCCTATCTGCTGTGGCGAATCGAGACTTATTGCGGCGTAAAAATGACTCAGATTGGCTTTCTGGAGTTCTGGGGATTCGTGTGGCGGGAACGAGAAAACTTGTGGAGGTTCCTGAAGTGGACTGCCGAGATGGAGCGTTATGTCCATCCTAAGCAGCAACACGTGTAGCCATCAGAACCTAAGCTGAAATCCACTTGGGACAGTTCGTCTAATCCACTACTTGCAAGCAGGCATGCACCTCGGTACCTACTATCAGCTTGACCCGCCCAGACAATAATCCGAGTTCTATCGGTCCAGGGGAGGACCAAATGAAACACTGCGCGTTGGCGTTCTTCTTTCTCGCATCGCTGACGATTGCCGCCAGCCCTCGACAACTCACTAGCCCTCGCGACGACTCCAGCGCTGTGCGCGCCACGCTGACTACATCGAAGGCCACTACGTCGGTGACGCGACCCGCATCGAGAAATCCATTCCCCCGCACTATCTGAAGCATGTCATCAGGGCATCCAACGGAAGGCTCAGGATGACCGAAAAAATGGGCCTGCAGATGGTACAGGACGTTCGCTCAAACGGGCCGGCTGATCAGCCAAAATCGGAGCAGAAGGAAGAGAGCACAGTATTCGAAGTTTCAAACGACAGCGTCGGTGAAACTTGTGACAGCGCATTGGACCGACTACATGACTCTGACGAAGTGGAAAGGAGAGTGGAAGATCGTGTCCGTCGTTCTCAGGCAAGAGTAGCGCCTCGAATCAGTTACTCGCCATTCGATGCTGCGATAGCGCCTTCCAGCTTAAGATTTACATCGGCGCCCTTTCCTGCGCCGACAATCTGCGCGGCGGAGCCACGGTTGGCCGCAATCTCCAGATAACCCATGCTCCCTAATATTCCGAAGACGTCGCCGGGAGCGCCCTGAGCGTAGTTCGTCTGGATTTCCGTGATCTCGCGTTTCCCGACCACAATCTTGAATGAAGCTGGCTGCTCGGCGAAGAGTGCGGGAGCATCCTGTGGAGTGATGTTGGTTATGAGGTTGCCAAAGCGGTCTACTTTGAGAACGACGCCGCGTAGGGTGTTGCCCTCAGCAGGCTTCGGCTTAGGAGCATTAAAGCGGACGAAATCTGAGATCTCATGGCCGAATTTATCTGGATCTACGCGTTTGGCAAGATAAGCCGCCACTGGAGCAAAAATGTCACGTGCATGAAAAGTATTGCTGACCGGCTGCCCGTAATAATGCTCGGCGGTGACGTGCCGCACGTGTAAGCGTTCCTCACTCGCGTAGACCAGCGAGAGCACGCCATTGTCCGGCGCCACAAAATGATGGCGATCGCTAGTTACCACCAGTGGTCTGCGTTCGGTGCCCACGCCAGGATCAATCACCACGAGGTGAACGGTTCCAGTCGGGAAATAAGAGTAAGCCTGGGCGATCGTGAGCGCACCATCGAGCACATCAAAGGCTTGCACCGAATGGCAGATATCCACGATCTCCACGTCAGCGATGATGTCGAGAATCACGCCCTTAATCGTGCCAACGAAGTGATCGTTAAGACCGAAATCGGTAGTCAGAGTGATGATGGGCCGCTGTGACAAGGTGATTCCTCGATGTGGAAGGTTCTTCCGGAAGGGCGAAAGTAACGCGCTGAAACAACAGAGTCAAGGCACTGAGGTAATGCGAATTGTCTACCAGCAGCAGCCGCGAAAACTGGAGTCCTCGGGCGCACGACAACCGAGGTGGTGCTCTCGAAAAAAACGGCTACTCCTGAGAAACAGCAGCCCTTACCAGTTTTGTTTTGATCTCAAATTTTTGGTTCGGCGCCAAGTCGACTTCCGTTTCGAAACTGCGATATCCGGGAAGGCTTATGGTTATCTTTCGTCTTCCCGGCGCGACGAGCAGTCCTTCTCCAACTCCGCCCAGTTCCCCGGCGTGTCCGGCAAACATGCCATCAACAAAGACCGCTGCGCGATCAGGATCAACCGATAACTTGATCTCCGCCGTTACAGCGGGCATCTGCAACCGCGGATCCTTCTGCAGCGTGACCTGAAGTAACCGTTTATCTCCCGGTTGCAACGTGACTCGCTGCGAGAAATCCTTGTACCCCGCCTGGCGAACCACGATTTCGTGCTCGCCGGGAAGCAGCAAGACCGTTTTCGATCCTTTGAGTTCTTTTAGATATCCAAGATACTGGCCGTCAACCCATACGCCGGAGCCTCTCTCGACGCTGGTGGCGCCTTCGAACTGCAGTTCGCCCAATACCTTGTTTTCCGCATAAAGCAAGCTTCCGGACAGCATCGAAGCCATGCACCATACGAAGCTCAACGCGATTACGTGAAAACGTGGAATCGTCATCAACTGCTCACTCCTCTTCTTGTTACTTAATGCGAATTCTACGCCCGGAAATTTCCTCAGCTATTGGTTCATCGGATACCTGCTGAAGCCTGCGGATACATTGTCATTCTTGCGAGTGAGGCGCCCGATGAACCAAGCCGCGGTGACATACATGACGAAACACTCGAGCGCAAAGGGCAGAAACCCCAGATAGCCGGGGAGGGGCATTTCGAAGATTTTCCACCTTTGCAGAATGGGGAAAATGTAATGCCACTTGGCCGCGGCCCAGTAGTTCCAGAATTCCCACAGCCAACCACAAATAAACCCAGAAATCAGCAGCGAATAGAATCGGGAGCGGCGGCCTTCGGCGAAGTCACGAATCAGGGACGGAAGGCCAAGTTGGTAATTGATCGGATCGAGAAGGAACACAAAACCGATCCAAACGAAGGCGAACAAATATCTGGAAATATTCTGTGGCGTAATTAGAGGAACTAACAAGGAGATTGCGCCAACTGCCATCATCATGCGCTGCGTCCGGCGCGAGAATGCTACCGGGGCTGCCCCCCGGAACCAGCCAAAAGCTTCAATCAAGTCGGCAGTTTCGAAAATTCCCGGGGTGATCGAGGCGAAAGACCACCCGTAGCCGAGCAGCGCCAATGGCCAGGCTTCCGGCACACCGATATAAGTCCAGTTCTGCAGCCGCAAATTGTAGGTCTCGAAAACGAGCCAAAGGGGAATCGAGAGCAGCACGACGGAAACAAAACGACGCGGCTCATCATGAATCCGAGAGTGCCCGTGAATGGCCAGCACGGCCGCATCCGCCAGCAGTATGTAACATGTCCAGGCGATGGGAGTGAAGTAGACCGCCACCGGTTCGCAGCCGCGCAACATGAGCAGCTCCGCGACAGCCAAGCCAATCAGGCCAAACCACCCGTAAGCCGCCAAGCGGCTGCGTTTGTGGCGAAGGACCTCGAAAATCAGAAAAGCCAAACTACAAAAAGTAATCGCGATCCCTAATTGAAGCATGCTCCGTGTGTCGCAGAAATGAATGTGAGTTTCGAAACGTGAGATTAGATGATCAACGGTTGGCTAGCGTAGAAATTTCTCCCAAACCCAGCAACTTCGTATCCGCCGTTACCAACGTTAGGTGCAAGAGCTTTGCGGTGGCAGCAATGAAACGGTCAGCCGGATCCGGGTTGGTTAATGAAAGCTGCTGCGCCTCAACCACGATGTCGTGAGTAAGCGGAGCCTCCCGGAATTTGGCTGTCGCCTCCGCGACCCACTGATCCAAATCTCCACGTAACCGCAGCCTGCCCTTGGCATTCAGAACCAGCGCTTCCCACGTACTGATAGGCGAGAGCCAAAGCTCGTTCCCCGGATCGCGCAGCTCCCTTTGCACGCGACTTCCCAGCCGTTTTGCATCTTCCAAGCTCCAAATCCATATGTGCGTGTCCAGAATCAACTTCAATCGCGGAGAACCTCCCAATCATCCGGGTCGCTCGCCGGAGAAATGATATCCCCAACAATTTCGATCTTATCCTTCATAGACCCGAGCCAATTATCTGTGCGCGCCTCCGCCGAGGGAGGTACTACTTCTGCCACCGGCTTGCCAAAACGGGTCACGCGGATCGGCTTTTTGGTCTTTTGCACTTCATCAAGCAGGGCCAGACACTTTGCCTTAAATTCGGAAATAGCGATTTCCTTCACGGTTTGATTAATTAGACCATAGTCTAACTAAGTGGTCAAACCATGAGGAAGTGGGCGGCGATTTTGGAGGATGCAACCAATTTCCCGTTGGTGCGACTCGTGAACGCGGCCACTGGGCACGTGGTTTACTGCCGAACCCACAATCACAGCAGGAGGGCAGTAGCCACAGGCAACAAGCGCGTCTCTACACAATTCGATGTGCTGCCGGCAAATGCAGAAAGGGCCTCAGCCAATTGTTTGCAGTTGCGAATGGAATTCCTTCGTCTCCGGTCTGGGTCAAGGTGCAGTAGAAACGAAGGCGCCATCGCTAAGCTGGGGCGCCTTTGTGCTATGCCGTGGCTCACGTTAATCTTAAAAGGCGATGCACGCCAATCCCTCGGTTGCAGTCAAGAGTCAGAACGTCACACTTCCGGAAATTCAAAATGCTTTAGCGCGGATCCGAAAGTCCATCCCGATTTCGCCTTGCGCTCGTTCTGAAACTTTTTCAGCGCTCACCGGCAACTCTGTTTACCTCAAGTTGGAGAACCTGCAACGAACCGGCGCTTATAAAGAGCGTGGCGCCCTGAACAAACTTCTGAGCTTGGGTGCAGATGAACGGGCTCACGGCGTCATCGCAGCTTCGGCGGGCAATCATGCCCAGGCGGTTTCCTACCATGCCGCGCGACTGGAAATTCGCGCCATGATCTGCATGCCCCTTACCACACCTTTGATCAAGGTGTCGGCTACGCGCGGCTACGGTGCCGAGGTGGTGCTGCACGGTGCCAATTACGACGAAGCCTTCGAAGAAGCCATCCGCCGCAGCCGGCATGAGCATTTCGTCTTCGTCCACGCCTTCGACGATGACGTGGTCATTGCCGGCCAGGGCACCCTCGGACTCGAGCTGCTCGAACAACATCCAGATCTCGACGCCGTCGTAGTTCCAATCGGCGGAGGTGGTCTGATTGCGGGAATCGCCTGCGCGCTCAAGGAGAGTAATCCGAGGATTCAAGTGATAGGAGTTCAGCCGGCCCGACTGCCTTCGATGAAGGCTGCGTTAGATGGCAATGGACCTGTGACGATACCTGCTGCGGTGACGATTGCCGATGGCATTGCAGTTCGGCGTGCCGGCACTCGCACCGTCCCTCTGATCCGCAAATACGTGGACGACATAGTCAACGTGCAAGAAGAAGAAATTGCCAATGCCATCCTGCTGTTACTCGAACAGGAGAAGACTCTGGCAGAAGGCGCTGGAGCGGCGGCCGTTGCTGCCCTCCTGAATCGACGCGTTACGCTTTCCGGAAAGGAAGTGGTTGCACTCGTGAGTGGCGGGAATATTGATGTCACGCTGCTCGCTCGCATTATCGAACGCGGCATGGTCAAAGACGGCCGCCTGGTTCGCCTGCGCATCCATCTCCCCGATTACCCTGGCGCACTTCACGGGCTTACCGGCATTCTGGCAGATCACCGGGCGAATATCGTAGAGACCGCTTACGACCGCGCCTACCACGGCGTCAACCTCGGGGAAACCACAATCGAAATCACCATGGAAACCCGCGGCCGGGAGCATATTGCGGAGTTGTTGTCAGCTCTGACTTCAGGCGGTTACGCGCATGAAAGAATTTTGTGAGGTACTCTCGAGTGGATGATTATTGCGTCTCGCACTGCCTTCAAAGCTTTCGGAGCGGGTTTATGATTCGAATGCCTTCAATTTGTCCGGCATCTTGCATGTTTTCGGACAATAACACGCTGCACCCACCTTGTTTAGCAGTTCGAAGGATCAGGGCATCCCAGAACGACAATTCGTGAAGGCGATGGAGGTCAATCGCGGCCAGAACATCTGCCAACTCAGGAACAACCACGTCCAACTCCGCGAGCAGTTCTACTTTCCGGCGCGCAACTCGAGCGTTAACGTGCAGCTTGCGAGTAACAGTAACGAAATACTCCTGCAACACTTGGAGCGAGAGCACGCCCGTTCGTGCCCGGCGGTGCTCAGCGATCACCTCCAGTGCGCGTCGCTGTTTCGCTGGAGCTGAGTTATCGTCCGCGTAAATCAGAACATTGGTATCGAAGAAACTACGAACGCTCATGAAGCTCGTCGCGGTTGAAACGCCAGCCACGCGAGTGACCCTGTCCGGAGAGTTTTCTGAACTCCTCGATGCTCCTCTCGGCATCGTCGCCGCCAGCCAGGCGTTGTAGATAATCGCGGATCAGTTGATTGAGACTCTTGCCGAGGGCTTGCGCCTTCTTGCGGGCACGAGCGACGGTCTGTTCGTCAACAGATAAGGTCAAGTTCACTAACACAGCTTACGTGCACATGTATTATGTGTCAAGCCTCGCCCTAAAAACTAACCTTTAGAATCCGCCCATCGGTTCCCACCAGCCATCCCGCCTGCGGGTTCTCAAACGCGACGGCCCAGAAACCGGTCACCCCGGGCAATGTGAACCACGTGTGTCCTTCATCCGGACTCCATGCCGCGCCGCCATCATTGGCTGTAATCACTAGCGGGCGGCCACCCTCGTCTCCCTCTCCCTGACCATCTCCAGTGCCACGCCGATGCAAATAGCTTAGACCGAAAATTGCCCCGGTTACCGGAGGCTTATTGGTAAGCGTCCAGGTGCTGCCGCCGTCATCAGAAACCGCGGTCGCGGCGCTATTGGGAGCGCTTGGGTCCAAATCGCCGCCGCCCACAATCCCATGCCAGGGGTCGCGGAACGCCACGGTGAACGCACCCGCACTCGGCGAACTGAAGAGCGGAGTGTCATGTGCATTCCACGTGTCTCCGCCGTCTCGCGTCGCCAGGAGCCTCGCCCTCGCCGCGCCGCCGGTCGCAATCCAGGCATTTCGTCCGCCTTGAGTGGCCACGCAAGTGCCGCTCGATGCGAACGAAAACTCTCCCGGCAACGCTGGCGGAAGATTCCCGCTGATATCCTGCCAGCTGGTTCCATCAGTGGTGCGAAGGTCCGGAAAAACTCCACTCACCGAATCGCTGTGGACAATGCCGCGCCTTGGTGTCCAGAACGCGAAGCAGTCGTAGAACGCGCCCGCGAGATGATTTTGAAACTCCATAGTCCAGCTCGCGCCACCATTAACGGTCTTGTAAATGCGAAAGTCCGTCGGGTTGTCTCCAATGGAATTCAGGTACGCGACCTTGTCGCTGAACGCTTGCACATCGCGGAATTGCAGTGCTTCGGCTCCAGGCACAACTCCGGCCCGCCAGTGTTCTCCTCCGTCCGTTGTGACTACAAATGTTCCACCGCGCCCGGAAGCCCAGACCACACGCGAATTCACAGGACTGACAGCAATTAGGCCGTTCGTTGTTCCGCTGTTTTGCGGTGCAACGGTGGGCTGATGAATTTTCGAGTGCTCCTCTGCCAAGCTGAAGCTCGCGAGGATGAAAATCACGAACCCAGTCAGAAAAGTTTTCAGCATCGGACGCCTCCGGGAGGAGATTCTGGCAAGGAGCGGCAGTATAGGCCGGGCGAAAAGGAGCTGTCAAACCCGCTTGGATAGCTGGATTTGCCGATCAGGCACGCGAAACTTCAGGCGCAGGCTGAGTAGTGCCGGTGGATTGCATCATTTCAATTACCGAATCGGCGAACTCCGATGTCCCGGCTTTGCCGCCGACGTCGCGGGTAAGTTTGTCGCGATTGCGATAAACCTTCTCCAGCGCATCTCGAACTTTCAATGCTGCATCGTGCTCCCCAAGATGACGCAGCATGAGCAGACCGCAGCGGATCACAGCCGTTGGATTCGCGCTGTTCTTGCCCGCAATATCCGGTGCCGAACCATGGACTGCCTCGAAAATCGCACACTGCTCGCCCAAATTCGCGCTTGGCACAAGGCCCAGCCCGCCCACGAAAGCGGCGCAAAGATCGGAAATGATATCGCCGTATAGGTTTTCCATCACCAGCATGTCGTACTGATATGGATTCATCACCAGCTGCATGCAGGTGTTATCCACGATGTGCTCGCCGTAGGTGATCTCCGGATACGCCTTGGCCACATCGCGACAGCAGCGCAGAAACAGGCCATCAGAAAGCTTCATGATGTTGGCCTTGTGGATGGCGTGAATTTTCTTGCGCTGATTCTTGCGCGCGTATTCGAAGGCAAAGCGCGCAATCCGGGTGGAGGCTTTCGCGGTGATCACCTTCAGACTCTCGACCACTCCGGGGACAACCTCGTGCTCGAGTCCTGAGTACAGCCCTTCTGTGTTCTCCCGAATAATAATGAGATCTACGTCCGGATATCGGGTTGGAATATGCGGAAGATTGCGAATGGGACGAAAGTTGGCAAAGAGCTCGAACTTCTTGCGCAGCGCCACGTTGATGCTGGAAAATCCTCCGCCCACCGGCGTGCTGACTGGGCCTTTGAGTCCCACGCCAGTGCGCTCGATCGAATCGATCAGTTCTTTGGGGATATATTCTTTGTATTTCTCGTAGGCCTCAGCACCAGCCTGAAAACTTTCCCACTCAAATTTCAATCCCGTAGCTTCCAGAATGCGCACAGCAGCCTGAGTTACTTCAGGGCCAATGCCATCGCCAGGAATGAGCGTGATTTTGTGGGCCGGTTTCACAGCGTCATCGGAGATTGCAGGTGCGGAGTCACTTCGTTACGGCTTTGCTGCGTGGCTCGGCGCTTCTTTGGTCTTCAGCAGATCCTTCAACTCCGTCATGAATTCCTGGACATCTTTGAAATCCAGATAAACCGAAGCGAAACGCACATACGCTACCTTATCGTACCGCCGCAGACGACTCATGATAAGTTCGCCGAGTTCGCTAGTCTTGCGCTCGCGTTCTGGCGATTCGATTACAAAACTTTCGGCTTCATTGACGATCTGCTCCAGCTTACTGATGGGCACCGGACGTTTTTCACAAGCCCGCAAAAGGCCGTTCAGGACTTTTTGGCGATCGAATTTCTCTCGGCGGCCGTCCTTCTTGACCACCATGTAGGGAATTTCGTCGATGCGCTCGTAAGTAGTAAAGCGCTTTTCGCACTTCAGACACTCCCGCCGGCGGCGAATGGAATCGGCTTCCTTGCTCTCGCGAGAATCGACGACTTTGTCGTTCTCGAACCCGCAGAAAGGACATTTCATTGTCGAAAAACTGTTTTGAATTGTAGCAAACGCTGGATTTAGATGGCCTGTTCTTGCTCCAGCACTTGAACTATGAGGGACGTCCAAAATGTCGGCAACAAAAAGTGCTGGCTAGCCTGACTTCCATCCCTCATCGGTTGATGGTCCAAAGCCTGATCCCTCAGAATGGCCAAGATTTTTGTGGGGTAGGCACGCATAGGGATCAGCATCAGGGAGCCGTGATGGGCCTGCGCTTCTTGCGCTTGATCGTGTGCCAGTGATACACCAGGCCGGTTGAGATCCTGACGCTATTCTGTTTCCCGTCAAATAACGTGCTGCGCACATAATCGGCTTGAAATAGCCGAACGGCAAATCGAGAGGAAATACCTACGTCGATCCCGCCTCCCAGCAGCACGCCTCTCTCCCTGTCACGTTCTCCCGCGCCTACGTTCACCAGGCTCCGAGTACTGCCGAAGAGCGCGTGCCCAAACAAGAGCAGGTTGCCGCGTGGAAACAGGAACTGTGGCCCGATCGTGACATCACGAAAATTCATTCGCGATCCATATTGACCGCTCACTTCCGCCACAACCCCGAGTCCATAGGTTATGTTGAATGCTGGAGAAACCGTGTAGCCGCTGAGGGAGGAGCGGTTGGCAAATCCGAAGGACCGGCTATCGAAGTTCAAATAAGAGTAACCGCCGAAGATCTGGGCGCGGGGCATCTCCTGACCGTGCACCAGCGGCAAAACAGCGATGACTAGGAGTGCCACTTTCATACCTTGCTGGGTTTGTCTTTTTACGCTGAACTGAAAGTAGGCGGGAGAATTTGCTTTCATCATCGATTAATTGAAGCATCCCCCGAAAAACCCTGCCCATCTGGAATTCGCTCGAGTAATCATGGGTAAGGGTAAAACACAAAAAACAGCAGCGACATTGCTGTCAGAACCCACAATCCAGGTTTCACTTCGCGCGCTCGTCCGGCAACAAGTTTGCAGAGTGGAAAAAGCACAAACCCGGCTGTAATTCCGATTCCGATATTGTACGTAAAGCTCATCAGCGCGACTACCGTGAACGCCGGTATCAGCTCGGTAAAATCATCGAATGGAATTTTCGTTACGGGTGAAACCATCAGCAAGCCTACAACGATCAGCGCAGATCCATAAGCCTGTGGCGGGATAGCGCTCACGAAAGGCGAGAACAACAGCGTTCCCACAAAGCACAAGGCGGTGATGACTGCGGTGAGGCCGGTGCGTCCACCCGCTTCGACTCCGGTGGCAGATTCAATGAATGCACCGGAGGTAGTGGTGCCGACCAGGGAAGCAAAGATAATCGAGATCGCATCCACCGCCATGGGGCGTGCGATCTGTGGCAGGTTTCCGTTCTCATCCAAAAAACCGGCGCGCGCTGAAACACCAATCAGGGTCCCCATAGTATCCACAAACGCCATGATGAAAATCGTTAGGACAATTGGGAAGAAGCCCCAGGTGAGGACGCCGGAAAAATCCAGTTTGAACAAAATAGGCGAAAGCGAAGGCGGCATACTCACCCAAGCTTTCGGGGCAGGCGCAACACCGGACACATAAGCGATAAAAGTGGCGAAAACAACCCCGGCAAAGATTGCAGGACGAAAGCCGCGGATCATTAGTACGGCCGTCAGCAGAAAGCCGCAGATTGCCACCAGCACCGGGGCGCCGGTCAGATGGCCTGCGCGCAGAGGGGCACCGGGTCGTCCCAAGAGCACAATTCCGGTTTGGTTCAGGCCAATGAACGTCAAGAAGAGACCGATTCCTGCCGCGTAGCTGTAGCGCAGGACCTTGGGCACCGCGTTGACAAGCCACTGCCGGAGTCGAAGAACTGTGATGAGCAGAAAGATCACACCCGCCAGGAATACGGCCGCCAGAGCTGTCTGCCAGCGATAGCCCAGCGCCTGCACTACGCTAAAAGCAATGAACGCGTTTTCGCCCATGTAAGGAGCGATCGCGAACGGGCGATTGGCGTACAGGCCCATGAGAAGCGTGCCAAATATTGCGGTAAGGACCGTGGCCACCATGGACGGTCCTGCCGGAATTCCCGCGGCTGTCAGCACCGCAGGATTCACGACCACGATGTACGACATGGTGAGAAACGTGGTCAGTCCGGCCACAACTTCGCGGCTGAACGTTGTGCCGGCTTTATCGAGTTCAAAGAAGCGTCGCAGAATGGACACGGGGCTAGCAGGATACCGTCTCGGAGGCTAAATTACCAAGAAGCAGAAGGCGTCTGTTCAGATCACAGGAATCCACAGGGGGAGCTCTGACATTTCCCGATAGAATGGCCGCAACGTAAAATCGAAACAGAGATCATGTCCCAATTCGTCCATCTTCACCTCCACACCGACTACTCCATGCTCGATGGCGCCTGTGACGTGGAAAAGCTTGTCTGTAGGGTGAAGGATCTGGGTATGCCGGCAGTGGCAATGACTGACCACGGCAACGTCTTCGGCGCAGTGCATTTCGTAAATGCCGCGCACAAAGTCGGAATTAAGCCGATCGTCGGCTGCGAGCTTTACGTCTGCAAGAAAGAGGATCACAACATCGAGCGGATGCCGCCAGAAGGCGACACGTACAACCACCTGCTGGTGCTCGCAGAAAACGAAGAGGGCTACCGCAACTTGGTGAACATCACCTCGGAGGCGTCGCTGCACGGCTTTTACTACAAGCCGCGGGTTAGCAAGAAATTTCTGGCGGAACACGCTCGGGGGCTAATTGGGTTATCCGGTTGTCTGAAGGGCGAAGTGGCGGAATTTCTGATGGAAGACAAGTACGAATCCGCGCGAGAGGCGACGGCGACGTTCCGAGACATCTTTGGGAAAGAAAACTTTTTCCTCGAGATTCAAGATCAGGGATTGGAGAAGGAGCACAAGATTCATCCCTCCCTCTTCCGATTGGAAAAAGAATTGGCTCTGCCCTTGGTTGCCACCAATGACAGCCACTATCTCTGCGAAGACGACGCGCACGCCCAGGACGTGATGGTCTGCATCCAGACCGGCAAGTCGATCCAGGATGCGAATCGCATGAAGTTCCAGGGCACCGGTTTTTACGTCAAGAGCCATGCCGAAATGTATCAGGTCTTTAAAGACGCGCCCGACGTGCTCTCCCGCACGCTCGCGATCGCGGAACGCTGCAGCCTGCGCATGGAAAAAGTCAGCAATCCTTTTCCGCACTTTGACGTGCCTGCCGGTTACACGCCGGACAGTTATTTCGAAAAAATCACTCGTGAGGGCTTTGCCCGGCGGCTCGAGGGTTTGCGTGTGCTGGACTCGCAAGGGCATCTGAAGCACAGCCTGGCGGAATACGAACAGCGGCTGGCACGGGAACTCGCCATCATCCAGCAGATGAGATTTTCAGGATATTTCCTTATTGTTTGGGATTTTATTCGATACGCCAAAGAGCATGGAATACCGGTGGGCCCGGGCCGCGGATCGGCGGCTGGGTCGCTGGTTTCCTACTCTCTGGGGATCACCGATTTGGATCCACTACAGCATGAGTTGCTATTTGAGCGGTTTCTCAATCCCGAGCGCGTTTCCATGCCGGATATTGATATCGATTTCTGCATGAACCGGCGAGCAGAGGTGATCGATTACGTCACACAGAAGTACGGCCGCGAGAACGTCGCCCAGATCATCACTTTCGGCACGATGGCTGCGCGCGCGGCGATTAAAGACGTAGGCCGCGCCATGGATGTTCCGTACGGCGATGTGGATCGCATCGCCAAGATGATTCCCACAACTCTGAATATCAAGCTGGAGCAAGCCATTAAGGATTCGCCGTCGCTGCAGCAGGCCTATCAGAGCGATGCGCAAGTACGCGAGTTGATCGACACCGCCAAAAAACTCGAGGGTTTGGTGCGCAATGCGGGCGTGCACGCCGCAGGTGTAGTGATTTCGCCGCGGCCGCTGATTGAGTTGGTTCCGCTGCACAGGACCAAGAACGATGAAATCGTCACGGCGTTCGATATGGTCGCCATCGAGAAAATGGGCCTGCTCAAGATGGATTTTCTTGGGCTGACGACGCTGACAATTCTCGATGACACGCTGAAGCTAATCGCTCAGACTCGCGGCGAAATCGTTACCTTGGAGGGCATTCCTCTCGAGGATCAGGAAACCTACGAAAAAGTATTTCACACCGGCCTCACTTCCGGCGTGTTCCAGTTTGAATCTCATGGCATGCGCGACGTGCTCCGGCGTTACCAGCCGAAGTCGGTCGAAGACCTTACGGCTCTGAATGCGCTCTTTCGCCCGGGGCCTATTCAGGGCGGCATGATTGATGACTTTATCGATCGCAAGCATGGCCGCCGGAAGATCGAATATGAACTGCCTGAGCTGAAGGAGATCCTGGAGGAAACCCTGGGAGTGATCGTTTACCAGGAGCAGGTGATGCAAATCGCCAACAAGCTCGCCGGCTACTCGCTTGGCGAAGCTGATCTGCTGCGTCGCGCCATGGGCAAAAAGAAGCCGGAAGAAATGGCTCAGCAACGAGAGCGATTCGTGAGAGGAGCCAGGGACCGCGGCTTTCCCCCGAAGAAGATTGAGAAGATCTTCGATCTGATGGCGCAGTTTGCAGGTTACGGTTTTAACAAGTCCCACTCCGCAGCGTATGCGCTGCTCGCATATCACACGGCATATCTGAAAACGCACTACCCTGTGGAGTTCATGGCGGCCCTGCTGACCTCGGTTACAGGCAGCACCGACGATGTCGTCAAATACATCAATGAATGCCGCGAGATGGGGATTCCGGTCGAACCGCCGGACATCAACGTTTCCGACGCCAACTTCACCCCGCATGGGGCGGCGATTCGCTTCGGCTTGGCCGCGGTGAAGAATGTCGGCGGCAACGCCATCGAATCCATTGTGGCCGCGCGAAAAGAACTGGGCCAGTTCCGCACGGTGTTCGAGTTCTGCGAGAAGGTCGACCTACGGCTATTAAATAAGCGCGTGCTGGAGTCGCTGATCAAAAGCGGCGCCATGGATGCGCTTGGCCGACGCGCCCAGCTGATGGTGGTTCTCGAGAAAGCCATTGAACGGGCGCAGAAAACACAACGAGATGCGGAATCCGGCCAGCACGGCCTGTTCGGAGTGTTTCACCAGGAGGAAGTTCATCATCAGAATAACAAGCTGCCTGAAATACCTGACTGGGACGAACACACGCGTCTCGCCAACGAAAAAGAGATTCTTGGCTTTTTCATCACTGGCCACCCGCTCGAGAAATACCTGGAAAAGCTGCAGGATTTTCAGGCTCTGAGCACCAACGAAGTTTCCGGCATGAAGTCCTCCACAGGCAAAGACGAGAGCATTACCACAGCAGGCATCATCACAAATGTGCGCGTCCTCAAATCAAAGCGCGGCGAGTTTTACGCCCAGGGAATGCTTGAAGACATGTCTGGATCCATCGACATGCTCGTCTTTCCTGAGGCGTATCGGAAACTTCAGGAAAAGGTGAAGTTGGAAGTGCCGGTGCTCGTGCGCGGCGGCGTACGGATCGAAGAGGGCGCCAATCCCAAGTTGACCGTCAATGACATTATCACCTTGGACGATGCTAAGGTTCCGCTCCCTCGCTGCTTGCGCATCCGTATTCCTCTCGAGACCGCTAATGAGTCCACCGTCGATGCTTTACACACTTTGTGTTCCGCACGAAAAGGGGAAGCTAAAGTCCTGTTTGACGTGGAACGTCAGGGTGATTTCATGGTGGTGATGGAAGCTGGAGACTATAATGTTCAGCCGGACCGTAATTTCCTTGCTCGCGTGGAGGAGCTGTGCGGGCGAGGCGCGGTTCGAATTATCGACTAAATCTGCAGATGAAAGTCCCCCGGCATAAAGACGTAAAGGCAGCAGCGGCGAATGAGGCTACGCTGGTGGTTACCAGCGCGGATTTCCTGCTCTCCATGGTAGAAACGCGCTGGGCCTCGAAGAATGGTGGAAATCGCAAGATGGACTCGAGCGAGAGAGAACACCGGGAGCTGCAGAAGATTGAGCAGCAACTCAGCAAATTGCAGTCGAACGCCGGGCAGGATGACGCTACCCGTGTTGAGATCCAGCAGCTTCACGTGCGCATTGACGCTCTGCGCAAGCAGATGGCCGCGCATTTTGCGGCTTGGGAAAAAACTGAATTGGCCCGGCATCCGCAGCGTCCCTATGCGCTCGATTATATCGAGCGCATTTTTACTGACTGGAGCGAGATTCACGGCGACCGCGGCTTCGCCGACGATCCGGCAATCATCTGCGGAATGGCGCGTTTCCATGGCGACGAAGTGATGATTGTAGGGCATCAGAAAGCGCGCGATACCAAGCAGAAGGTTTATCGCAATTTCGGCATGCCCAATCCTGAGGGGTATCGCAAGGCGCTCCGGGCCATGAAGATGGCAGAGAAATTTGGCCGGTCGGTACTTACGTTCGTCGATACTCCGGGCGCTTATCCCGGATTAGGCGCCGAGGAGCGCGGCCAGGCCGAAGCTATCGCGCGAAATCTGCGTGAAATGGCCCGACTCGAGATTCCAATCATTACCGCGATTACCGGCGAGGGAGGCAGTGGCGGCGCGCTGGCCATTGCGGTGGCCGATCGCGTGCTGATGATGGAGAATGCAATATATTCCGTCATCTCTCCCGAAGGATGCGCTTCCATTATGTGGCGTGATGCGAGCAAGAAAGAACTGGCCGCTGAGGCCTTGCGCATCACGGCCAAAGATCTCACCGAACTCGGTTGCGTGGACGACATTATCCCCGAGCCCGAAGGTGGCGCGCACACTGATCATGAAGCCGCAGCCGCGTTGCTTGATGGCGTTCTGCAAAAGCATTTGTCCGAAGCTAAGAGGATTCCGGTTAAAGAATTAGTCTCCTCTCGATACAACAAATTCCGTAACATGGCAGAGTTCAGCCGCGTCGAAGCCTGATCCCCCAGAAAGCCAGTTTCCAAACTGGTACCTTCGTTTCTTAACGGCGTCGTCGTGGCTGTTCGACCGTTTCTCCGTACCGTATAATTAGTTAATAGTAAACGTCCTCATGTCCATATCTAGCCGGGCTGGCGAAGCCCGCTTCAAGCACAGGAAGGATCAGGGATGGCCACCACGGATGTAGCGCTTCAGCAGCCCTCGGGCCCGCTGGAGTCCAAACGTGTCGTCAACAACATGAGCATTCAGGTTGCGACGGTGAACGGCTCCGGTTCACAAAGCTCTAATACTGTTCTTTTGAGAAGCATTTTCCAGATGGGAGTTCCCGTCTCAGGCAAGAATCTGTTTCCATCAAATATTGCCGGGTTGCCGACCTGGTACACGATTCGCGCCAACAAAGACGGTTACATTGCGCGCAAGAAGGAGATCGACTTCCTGGTGGCCATGAATGCCGAGACCGCCAGGGAAGACGTACTGTCGCTCGCTCCGGGAGCGGCGGTCCTCTACGACGAACCACTGAATTTGAACAGCCTTCGTTCGGACCTGATTTTCTATTCGGTTCCGTATGACAAGCTAGTCGCGCCCGTCTGTCCCGAGGCCAAGCTGCGCAAGCTGGTCCGGAACATGATTTACGTGGGTGTAGTCGCGAAGTTGCTTGAGATTGATATGGCCGAGGTCGAAAAGGCTCTTCGCAAGCAGTTTTCTAAGAAGATTAAAGCTGCCAATCTCAATCTTTCGGCAGTGCAAGCCGGTTACGACTATGCTGCGGCCAGCCTGACGAAGCGCGATCCATATTTCATGCAGCGGATGGACAAGACCGCTGGCAAGATCATCATTGACGGCAACTCCGCCGCTGCCCTGGGCTGCATGTTTGCCGGGGTCACCTTTGCGAGTTGGTATCCGATCACCCCGTCATCCTCCCTAGCGGAGGCGTTGATCGATTACATGAAGCGTTTTCGTATCGGCCCAGACGGCAAAGCAACATTCGCCATCGTGCAGGCCGAGGACGAACTGGCGGCGATTGGCATGGTTCTCGGCGCGGGCTGGGCGGGCGCACGCTCCGTGACCGCGACTTCTGGACCCGGCATCTCGCTGATGGCCGAGTTTTCAGGACTGGCGTACTACACCGAGGTTCCGGGAGTGATCTGGGACATCCAGCGCGTGGGGCCATCGACCGGCTTGCCCACCCGCACGTCACAGGGCGACATTCTCTCTACCGCGTTTCTTTCTCACGGCGATACCAAACACGTTCTGCTGCTGCCAGCATCGGTAGAAGAATGCTTCACCATGGCCCAGGATGCGTTCGATCTGGCGGAACGTCTACAGACATTGATCTTCATCATGTCTGATCTCGATCTCGGGATGAATAACTGGATGGCCGATCCGTTCCCATATCCAAAGAAACCGATTCAACGCGGCAAGATACTAAGCAAGGAAGAGCTTGATCGCCTCGGCGGATTTGAACGCTACCGGGATGTGGATGGAGACGGCATCACTTACCGTACTCTGCCCGGTGTCGATCATCCTGCCGGGGCGTGGTTCGCCCGCGGCAGCGGCCACAACGAGAAAGGCCAGTATAGCGAGCGGCCGGATGATTATGAACGCAACATGGAGCGACTCAATCGCAAGTTTGAGACCGCGCGGTCGTTTGTGCCGAGGCCGGAAATCGTAGCTAGTGGAACGTCGAAAATCGGCTTTATCGCGTACGGGACATCGCATTGGGCGATGGTTGAGAGTCGCGACCAGTTGCGGAAGGAATACCACGTCGAGACTGACTACTTGCGCCTGCGCGCGTTTCCGTTCACTCGTGAAGTTCACGAATTCATAAAGCAGCATGACCGGGTCTATGTGGTCGAGCAGAACCGGGATGCGCAAATGCTCAGCTTGCTGAAGCTGGACGTGGAGCCTTCCTTGATCACGCGGCTGCGCAGCATGGCGCACATTCACGGTTTGCCAATGGACGCCCGCTCGGTAACCGACGAACTGATGACGATGGAGGGCAAATAATATGGCGAGCACACCTACCAGCACGCCTCCGCCAAAAACGAATCGGATTGGACTCGCGGTGATAGATTACCGCGGCGGCAAGACCACACTCTGCGCCGGATGCGGCCATAACGCGATTTCGGAGCGCATCATCGACGCCATGTACGAAATGGGAGTGAAGCCCGAGCGCGTGGCCAAGCTGAGCGGAATCGGCTGCTCTTCCAAGAGTCCGGCCTACTTCATGAGCCGCGCACACAGCTTCAACGCAGTGCATGGCCGTATGCCTTCGGTTGCTACCGGGGCCGTTCTAGCGAATCGCACTCTCATGGCTCTCGGCGTCAGCGGCGATGGCGATACCGCTTCGATCGGCATGGGTCAGTTCGTTCATCTCATGCGCCGCAACCTGCCGTTGGTTTACATCATTGAGGATAACGGTGTTTATGGTCTGACCAAGGGACAGTTTTCCGCTACCGCCGATCTCGGTTCCAAGCTAAAAACCGGGGTAATGAATGACCTTCCTCCCGTGGATACTTGCGCCATGGCAATTACGCTCGGCGCGACATTCGTCGGCCGCTCTTTTTCCGGTGACAAGAAGCAACTGCATGCCATGCTCAAAGCCGCCATCGCTCATCATGGTACGGCGATGCTCGATGTCGTTTCACCCTGCGTCACCTTCAACGATCACGAGGGATCCACGAAGTCATACAAGTACATGAAAGATCATGACGAGCCGTTGCAGGAGATCAACTTCGTCTCCGCATTTGAAGACATCTCGGTGGAATATGATCCCGGCGCAACCGTCGAAGTCACCATGCATGACGGTTCCCGCCTGCGCCTACGCAAGCTGGAAGAAGATTACGATCCCACCGATAGGATCAAAGCCATCACGCGTTTGAACGAAGCACACGAAAAAGGCGAAGTGCTGACGGGCGTGTTCTACGTCAACACCAAGGCGCCAAGCTTTGTTGATCTGCTCAACATGACTGAAGAGCCTTTGGGCACGTTGCCGGAATCGGTGGTCAGGCCCACCCGAGAGGTGCTTGAGCAGGTCATGGAAGAGCTTCGTTAGGCCCCGGAGTTGCACCAACATCTACTCTCGCCAACCGTTTAGACGCATTCCGCGTCCGAGAGCAGAGCGCTATTGGTCTCGGGCACAAACTCAAGAGCTGCAAGCGTCGGCGGGGTGCTGCTGCTCGCGGTGTTGTTAGTAGCGTTTGCAGGCAATCGTCACTGCGGTTCTTTTCCGCCATACCGACCCCTGGTTGCGCCCGCGTGCGATCAGCTCCTTCAGGAAGAATTCCACTCGGATGTAGAACGGAAGGAATTCCGGGAGAGGCATTTCCCGGCATCCGCGTTGAAGGAGCAGGTCTCAGCTCCGGCACGAAGGCCGCACCGATGTACCTCCCGCAAGCTATTTGCCCAAGCAGCTTGACATCATCAACGGGCGATTCGCCTATGACTCGTGAGTGTTGGGTGCGCTACGATTTGTATGGAATGCACTCGCATCCTTTCTCGACTGATGATCCGCGGCTACTCCCGATAGGGGGACAAAGTGCTGACCGGCGTGCGACTGAACCCGCCTGAGGCACTCACGCTATATCTGAGCGGCGACATTCTTGCGCTGGGCTGGCTGCCAGTGACGTCCGCGAGCGCATGCACGGCGATAAGACCGACACACTGGCGGTCTGACATACAACAGCAGAGGTTTCAGCCGTATCGCGCGTCAGTAAAACGTCAACGCGACCCAGTACACACCATTGGGATAACTGGGAGTGCGGGCGTAGCAGCTGCCGACCGCAAAGGCGCGAATGTCACGATCTTCCAGGACTCGTGGAGAGCTAGTCGGCAATTGTTCCGGGTGATTGCTCGTATAACGAAGAATGTAACGGCTCTGTTTCAGTTCACGCGAGAGAGGAGTGTGCAAAGAGTTGGATTCTGCCATTGAACATGCCGTTGACTGCGCTGCGCCGGTCTTCAGACGCCGCAGGCGAGAAAGCTTCTTCTGTTCGCGTACGTGGGTTATGGCATCAGCGACCATTTCTTCCGAAGCGCTCGCGGAATAAGTGGGCCCTGCCTGCGCGAAATCCTGAGTTACGTACAGAACATATCCGCGGCGGACGACGCCGAAGCCGGCCACATTAAATGCGGGATTCAGCAGGTTCTCGCGGTGTGGCGGAGACGTCATCAGGCTGCGCTGGACCTGATCCAAACTGGCGGCGAAAGCCACGTTCTCGCCGCCACGCTCCAGATGCAAATCGCTGTTCGCTGCCAAGCGCTGGGCCAGTGCAGGCTCGCCGGGCAATTGATGGGAGAGTTTCTCGCGTGAAGCCTGAATCGCAGTGTGTGCCCTCGCTGCTTTCCTTAAGCCTTCGTCGATTTGCAACGCAGAAAGCCCGGCTTGAGCGCGCGCCTGGTTCGCCATTTCCAGGAGTTGACGTTCGGCCTGCGAATCGTAGTTTAGCGAAGTTGAAATTACGGCCGGATCAGCGGCATAGGCGCGGGCTAACTCGAACGGAGAAAGGGTGAGATTCGCGAGGAAAACGGCGAGAGAAACTGTAAGCGTGCGCAGCATAAAATTGGCGCCGAAATTGGCATCTCTCCGGCACCTTATGAAGCAACAACCCCGCTTTGCTTCCCTCAGCCTAGCCTCTAGAATCACCGTGGGCACCTTACGATGGGGACATTACTGGTGGGCGTCGTTCCAGCTTTGAACCTGGTACTTTTGATATTCGTTCTTGGCTTATTGTTCCACATAAACAAAACATCGCAACTCAATGATTTGGCTATGCTTGCAAATGAGACAGTAAGTCTTCGCGAGTCCCTTTCCCAAAGGTTCACTGCCGCCACTGCCGATATGGCCATGCGCCTGGAGAGCACCAAGGGAGACCTGCGGCAGGAGGTCACGGACCGGCTCTCACAGGGTTTTGCACAGATCCAAAGCTCGGTTGAAGCTCAATTGGCCGGCGGACGACGTGAGCAAACTGGGGACCTGCGAGAAGCGCGCGCGGAACTGACCAACTCTCTGGCTCTCACAACCTCTCAACTCAAAGCCGAATTTGACAACCTGAATCTGAAAACTGCGCAAAGCTTGGATGCGATCCGGGATCGCGTCGATGCCAAGCTGCTAGCCATCTCCGGCGAGGTACAGCAAAAACTGGATCAGAACATTAAGGAGGGATTTGCGCAGTTCGAGCGCGTGCAGCAACACCTGAAAGCGGCGGAAGAGCAATTGCGCGAGGTGGGTGCGCTGGGACAGTCCATCAACGACTTGAACAATATGCTGAAGCTCCCGCATCTGCGCGGTCAGTTTGGTGAGGCCAGCCTGGAGCGGCTGCTGGCTGACTTTTTGCCGGCACACATGTTCGAAATCCAAGGCTCACTACCGGATGGCGGCCGCGCGGATGCCGTCATTCAGTTTCCTGATCGCCGGTTGCCCATTGATGCAAAGTTCCCTCGCGAGCAGGTACTGGCACTATTTGAAAGTAGCGACGAGGCAGAGATCGAAGACGCGCGCCACGAATTTGTGCGCGTGATGAAGGCCGAGACCAAACGCATCAAGGCATATATCCAGCCGGAACACGGAACCACCGATATCGCTTTGATGTATCTGCCGAGCGAGACGCTCTACATGGAAGCCATTCGCAACCGTGATCTGGCTGACTGGCTCAATCAGCAGCATGTGTTTCCAGTTTCTCCCAATACGCTGTTGATGACTCTGCAGACCATCGCTCTGGTTCACAAATGGTATGAAGTCGCGAGCCGCTTCGAGAAGAGTCGGCTGGAGCTGGCCAAAGCCCAAAAGTCTTTTGATTATTTCCAGAATCAATTCGAAAACGTGGGCAAGAGTTTGAACAAAGCCCAGGAAGCCTTCGACACCGCGCAAAAGCATTTGAAAACTTATCGCGGTCGCGTGACGGCGCTCAGCGGGCAGGAGCAACTGGAACTGGACGCAAGGAATGGCGACGAGCGCCTACCGCTAGCGGATAAGGCGAGCGCCTAAACGATTCGAATTCCGAGACGCTTGAGCTAATGTGTTCCGGAGAAACTTGATCAAAGACGGAGAGCTTGTTCGGAATCAAAGTTGAGAGAATCGGAGCGCAGACAAAATATATAGATCCTTCGCTTCGCGCAGGATGACAGAATTTGATGCGGCGAAGTTTTGGAACTGTAAACTAGCTACCAACGAGAGAAGTGGGCCCCTCGGTTTTGGCTCGAGCAGGATTCGTCGGACGGATTGCAGATCGGATACAGTTTGCCCCAGCCCGTGGCAAATACGATTTTGCTGCGGGGAAACCCCCAACTGCAGCAGCGCATCGCGAGTCGCAATAGCCCGCTTGTCTGACAATGCAAGGTTGTAAACAATGTCGCTCGCTCGTCCGCGCCTCCCTTGATGGTGATGTAGACATCGGGATGCGCTTTCAGCCGCTGAGCATTGCTGACGAGCGTTTGCCGCTCTTCCATACGCAAGTCTGCGCGGTCAAAGTCGAAGCGAATGTCTTTGACCGACGGTTCCACTTCCTGCTGCTGGGCCGGCGTCGGTAGCGGTACCTTGGGAGCCGTGGACGGAATGGGTCGACCAGCCTAGTCATTGCCAATATCCGGGGCACTGGGCGCATTCGGGGCCGCTAGGCAGCAGAACCTCAGGAGAAAAATCACTGAGACGGCTGAGATTTGTCGCGCATGGGAACTCTCCTGGCGGACTACAGTTACATGGGACTGAAGATTCGGGCTGGCAGAAAATCGGCTGAATTCTGTAATTCAAGAGAAAGATTCCCGCAGAGACTTCACCGATCCGAGGCGGCGGTCCGGATTGCCTGGGCGCCGACCTCAATGTGCGAGTTTGACTAGCCGTCTTGGGTGCTCCTAAGATGGCAGTCCTCCAGTTGGTTCTCCGCCTGTGATTGACAAGACCATTTCGCACTACCACATCGTCGACAAATTGGGCGGCGGGGGGATGGGTGTCGTTTACAAGGCGGAAGATACCCAGCTCGGGCGATTTGTCGCCCTCAAGTTCCTGCCCGACGATCTGGCTCAGGACTCGCAGGCCTTGGAGCGTTTTCGACGCGAGGCCCGCGCTGCCTCTGCTCTGAATCATCCAAACATCTGCACGATTTACGAGATCGGCAAGGATGAGGGTCAGTCCTTCATCGCGATGGAGTTTTTGGACGGGGTGACGTTGAAGCACCGGATTACGCATCGTCCGCTTGAAATGGGCCTGCTCCTCACCCTTGCCCTTGAGATTGCGGAAGCGCTCGAAGCGGCTCACTCCAAGGGAATCGTGCATCGCGACATCAAGCCGGCAAATATTTTCGT
>Ga0075434_100000203_pt1 | contig 40085 bp, 40 predicted proteins | sample RhiMethybrSRZTD3_FD_75298 | JGI IMG/M metagenome (GOLD analysis project Ga0075434, IMG submission 75298) | Populus rhizosphere microbial communities from Tennessee, USA - Rhizosphere MetaG P. TD hybrid SRZTD3 | ecosystem: Host-associated > Plants > Roots > Rhizosphere > Soil | place: USA...
ATCGACACGGCGCTGTACGACGTCAGCGAGGAGGCGCTCGAGCGGGCGAAGGCTGGCGTCGAACTTGCCGAGGGCGTGCTCGAGCGACTCGATGCGCCGCGCGCCGACGGTGGCGAGGTCCGGTTCGAGTCCGATCTGGCTGCCGCGCTCGAGGGCGCCGAGCTGGTGCTGGAAGCGGTGCCCGAGAAGCTGGAGCTGAAGCACGACGTCTTCCGTGACCTGGAGCGCCACGTCGCCGACGACGCAATCCTCGCCTCGAACACGTCGGGGATCCCGATCACGCAGATCGCCTCGGTCTGCGAGCACCCGGAGCGGGTGATCGGCATGCACTGGTCGAATCCGCCCCACCTGATTCCGATGATCGAGGTCATCCCCGGCGAGAAGACCGCTCCGGAGATCGTCGACGCCGCCTGCGAGCTCGTACGACGGTTCGGGTTCGAGCCGGTCGTCGAGAAGGAGGTCCCCGGATTCGTCGAGAACCGCATCCTCTACGCGATCATGCGCGAGTGCCTCGACCTCGTCGACCGCGGGATCATCGACCCGGAAGGCCTCGACACGAACGTCCGCTGGGGGATCGGCTACAAGCTGGCCGTCATCGGGCCGATGGAGCTCCTGGACATGGCCGGGCTCGACATCTACAACGCGGTGGGGTCGTACCTGAACCGTGACCTCTCGACGGCGGACGAGGTCTCGAGCACGATCCGCGGGCTGATCGAGCAGGGCCGCCTCGGGATGAAGACGGGAGGCGGGCTTTACGACTACACGCCTGAGGACATCGCCCGCCTGCGCGCCGAGCGCGCGGCCAAGCTCGTCGCCGTCCGGAAGGCGCTCGAGGCCCGGCCGGTGGAGGTGCCTAGTTGAGGGTCTGGCTGCTCGACACCGGCTCGATCGTCATCGAGCACACGCAGCTGATGTGGAACGTCCCCGGGCCGCGGGTGCGGATTCCATCGTACGGCGTCCTCATCGAGCACGACGACGGGTTGATTCTCTTCGACACCGGCTTCGACCTCGAGCACACCGAAGCGGTGCTTCCGTTCGAGGAGCCCGAGCAGACGCCCAGGCAGACGATCCCGGCTCAGCTCGAGGCGTCCGGTTTTACGACGGAGGACGTCGGCACCCTCGTCAACTCGCACCTTCACTTCGACCACGTCGGCGGCAACAAGCACCTCCGAAGCTCGAAGATCGTCGTCCACGAGCGCGAGCTCAGGCAGGCGCGTGATCATCACCCGTTCGAGTTCTTCGGCTACTCCGACAAGAGCTGGGACTACGAGGGCGCCCGCTTCGAGCCCATCTCGGGGGACGTCGAGCTCGCTCCCGGGCTCACGCTCTACGAGACGCCCGGTCACACGATCGGGCACTACTCGCTGCTCGTCCAGGGGTCGGGAGCCTCGCGCCCGATGCTCTTCGCCGCCGATGTCGTCTATACGCCCGCCGCCTACGACAAGGGCATACAGGCCGGCTTCCACGTCGACCCGGTCGCCGGCGTCAGCTCGATTCGCCGCGTGAAGGAGCTGGCCCAGCAGCACGAGGCAGACGTCTACTTCTCGCACGACATGGCGTCCTGGGAGACGTACAAGCACGCTCCCGACTTCTACGAGGTGTGAATCCGGAAGGAGGACAGATGGGAAAGCTCGACGGACGGGTGGCAATCGTGACCGGCGGCGCGCAGGGGATCGGCAAGGCGATCGCCGACAAGTTCGCGGACGAGGGGGCGACCGTCGCCGTCGCCGACGTGAACGGCGACGGGGCCGAGCGCGCGGCGCCCGAGGGCGGGCTGGGCATGCAGGTGGACGTGTCCGACCCCGCGGCCGTCGCCGGGATGGTCGACGAGACGATGTCACGGTTCGGCAAGCTCGACATCCTCGTCAACAACGCCGCGATCGTCCCCTTCACTGCCTGGGACGACGTCTCGTTCGAGGAGTGGCGCCGGATCATGTCCGTCAATCTCGACGGCATGTTCCTCGCCACGAACGCGGCCGAGGCGCCGATGCGCGAAGCCGGCTACGGACGGATCGTCAACGTCGCCTCCAACGTCGTGCTGGCCGGGACGCCGAACCTGGCCCACTACGTCGCCTCGAAGGGCGGCATCGTCGCGTTCACGCGCGCGCACGCGCGTGAGGTCGGCAAGTACGGAATCACGGTGAACGCGATCGCGCCCGGGCTTACCGAGACGGAGGGCGTGCTCGCCAGCCCCCACGCCGAGGCGTTCGACTTCGTCGTCATGCTCCAGTGCATTCCGCGCCGCGGCGTCGCCACGGATATCGCGCCGGCCGCGTCCTTCCTCGCGTCCGAGGAGGCGGGCTGGATCACCGGGCAGCTGCTCGTCGTCGACGGCGGCATGTCCCACAACTGATGGCGCGCGTTCCGGTCAAGCGGGCGGGCGCGATCCTCGCGGTCTCCGACTTCGAGTCAGCGCTCGCCTTCTACCGCGACCGGCTCGGTCTCGACATGGACGCGGTCTACGACGATCCGCCCTACGCGACGCTGACCGCCGCCGGCGCGCGGATCTCGCTGGCCGAGCACGGACACGCCGCGGAGGACCGGCCGGGCGTGACGATGGCGGCACCGGAGGACCCGAGTCGGGCTAACGTGGTGCTCGTGCTCGAGGTCGACGACGCGCGCGCGGTCTACCGGCAGCTGGCGGACGAGGGCGTTCGCTTTCTGGCCGAGCCGTACGAGCCGCCGTGGGGCGGCTGCCGCTTCTTCTGCGTCGACCCCGACGGCTACCTCGTCGAGATCGAGCAGCCAGGGTGAGAGCCGGTCTCGTCGCCCTCGTGGTCGTCGTCCTCGTCGCAGCGGGCTGCGGCGGCGGATCGTCGCCCGCACCCGACTCGGCGGGCGTCGTACCGACCGTCCGCTCCGCGCTCGTCGCCAGGCTGCACGCGAAGGGCATCGGCTACCGCTGGGTCGCGTGCCTGCGGAACGGGCGCTCGTTCCGCGGGCGGGAAATCGTCCGCTGCAACGTCAACTTCGGCGACCCGCACATCGAGGCGTACTGCGGCGTGCTCGTCCGCGGGCGCCTGCAGACGAACCACGAGAACCGCGCGATTCCTTGCCACCGCGACCGAGCGGGCTTCCACATCTCGGTCACGGGCTCGTAGCGGGACCCGTCATGCGGCCAGCAGATCGGCGATGCGCTCGGCGATCGCGACGACCGTGAGGTTGGTGTTCGCGCGCGGGATCGCCGGCATGATCGACGCGTCGGCGACGTAGAGCTTGTCGATGCCGCGGACGCGGCCGTCTGCGTCGACGACCGAGCCGATCGGGCAGGTTCCGGCCGCGTGGTAGTAGGTCGACACGTGCTCGCGCAGGAAGTCGGCGGGGTCCTGCGGCCCCGGTCGTAGCTCGCGGTCGATCAGGCTCCGCATCGGCTCGGTCGCCGCCAGGCGGCGTCCGAGCTCGAGGCCCTCCTCGAGCACCGCGAGGTCGCGCGGATCCGAGAGGAAGCCGTGCTCGACGAGCGGGAGCTCGCGGGGATCGACCGACCGGAGGCGGACGCGGCCGCTCGACGCCGGTTGCATCAGGAAGACGGCAAGCCGGACGTCGTAGCGCCCCGGCTCGCCCTCGCGCGGGTTGACCCAGGAAGGCAGGTGGAGGTCGAGGCTCCCGGGGGGACACGAGCTGCTCGCCGCCTTGAGCATCACGTGGGCCTCGTAGAGCGGCTCGATCCCGGCGAGCTCGCTGTGGAGCTCATCGGTCGGCTCCCACGCAAGTGCGGCCCCGTAGTGGTCGAGGAGTTGCCGCCCCACGGGGAGCGGTGCGGTGGCGGGGATGCCGAGAGCGCGCAGGTCTGCCTCCGGGCCGATCCCGCTGCGGACGAGCATCGCGGGGCTGAAGTACGTCCCGGCCGCGAGGATCACGCGCCCGGCTTCGAGGCGGCCGGACTCGGCGACGACGCCGGTTGCCCGGTTGCCCTCGAGGAGGACGCGCTCGACGAGCGTGTCGGGCAGGATCGTCAGATTCGGTCGACCGCGGGCGGCGTCCAGGTATCCGAAGGCGGTGTTCCAGCGCGCGCCGTCGACGACGTTGGCCGGAAAGGGCGTGACGCCGACCGGCCGTTCGGGGTCATTCGGGTCGTCGAGGAAGGGAAAACCGAGCGCCCGCGCGGCCTCCAGGAACGCGGCGTGGAACGGCGCCGGCCGGTCGGTGTTCACGGGCGCCGTCCGGAGGCCGGCGAGCGCCCGCTCGAGGTAAGGCCGGAACTGTTCGTACGACCATTCGGGCCCCCACCCGTCGTAGTCGGCGGGCGTGCCGGCAAGAACGCAGCAGGCGTTGTGGGCGGAGCAGCCGCCGATGATCCTGGCGCCGAGCGAGCGCCCGTCCTCAGCGCCTGTGCCCCAGTCGTGCGACTTCGGCATCCGCCGCGCCGTCACCATCTCGGGCGGCCAGCGGCCGCCGGTGAACGGTCCGTAGTCCGGGCCGGCCTCGACGAGGCAGACGGTGCGGCCGGCGTCCTCCGACAGCCGCGCCGCCAGGACGCAACCCGCCGTGCCTCCGCCGACGATCAGGTCGTCGTAGCGCACCCGCCGCTGTCGTCAGCTCGTCACTCGACGACCGCGACGGCCTCGACCTCGATCAGCACGTCGTCGCGGAAGAGCCGGCTCACCTCGACGAGCGTGCTCGCCGGCGGATGCTCGGTATCGATGAACTCGTCCCGGATCGCGCGCATCCCCGCGGCGTTCGAGACGTCGCGGACGAAGTAGCTCAGCTTGACGACGTCTCCCCAGGCGACGCCCGCGGCCTCCAGCCCGGCTGTGAGGTTCACGAACACCTGCCGCGTCTGCGCCTTGAAGTCGCCCTCCCCCACGAGCTCGCCGTCGGAATCGAAGGGGATCTGGCCCGAGAGGTAGACGACCCGGCTCGCTGGCGCGTCGACCACCTGGCTGTAGCCGAACGGCGGCGGCATCGTCGACGGGGAGAGATGCCGCTTCACGCGCGGGACCTTATACCGGTCGGTAGATCATGATCGTAACGCCGTCGCCGACCGTCCTCGCCTCGACGAGCTCGAGCGGCTTCTTGTTGCTCGTGTCGCCGAACAGGCGCGCCCCGGCGCCGAGCATCACCGGGAAGACCATCAGCCGAAGTTCGTCCACGAGGTCGTTCTCGAGCAGCGTCTGGACGAGCTGCCGGCTGCCGTGGACGACGAGGTCGCCGTCGGTGTCCTCGCGGAGCTTCGACACGGCCTGCACGACGTCGCCGTCGAGGACCGTCGTGTTGTTCCACGAGGGGTCACTGAGCGTCGACGAGACGACGTACTTCGGCATGGTGTTGAACTTGTCGGCAAACTCGCCCTCCCTCGACGGCCAGGCGGCGGCGAAGCCCTCGTACGTCACCCGCCCGAGCAGAAGCGCCTCGGTTTCCATCGTCTCGTCGAGCTTGAACCTGTCGCCTTCCCCTCGATTGAACTCGAACGTCCAGCCGCCGTACTTGAAACTCTCCGAGCCGCCTGGGTCCTCCATGACGCCGTCGATCGAGACGAATTCCGTGACGATGATCCTGCCCACTGGTTTCCTCCCCTTCGTCTTGTGTGCGGCCGTACGGTACGTCGCGTACTCTATTCAACCAGCTAGTTGCTCAACCAGAAGGATGAACACGACGCGCGACAATCTCAGCGCGACCTTCACGGCCCTCGCGGATCCGACTCGCCGCGCGATTCTCCGCCGCCTGGCCGAGGGCGAGGCGACCGTGAGCGAGTTGGCGGAACCGTTTCCGATTACCGTCCAGGCGGTGTCGAAGCACTTGCGGGTCCTCGAGCGTGCCGGCCTGATCGAGCGGGGCCGTCGCGCGCAACGCCGGCCCTCGCGGCTGCGCCCGGCGCCCTTGAAGAGCGCCGCGGACTGGCTCGAGAGCTACGGCCGCTTCTGGGACCGCGGGTTCGAGCGGCTCGACGAGCGACTCCGAACGCGCGAGGATCTCGACGGCGATGATTGAGTTCGGCCGGTACGGGATCACGCTCACGCGAGTGTTCGACGCACCGCGCGAGCGCGTCTGGAAGGAGTTGACCGAGCCCGAGCCGTTCGCCGACTGGTTCGGCGGTGCCGACGCCGAGATTCCGCTGTCGACAGTCTCGATGGACGTGCGGCCGGGCGGCCGGTGGCGCGCGACGATGTACGCCGGGCCTCAGCGCCAGGAGATCCAGTGGGCCGGCGAGTACCGCGAGGTCACCGTGCCCGAGCGCCTCGTCTTCACGATCACCGACCAGCCGGAAGACGAAGGCTACGAGCTGGTCACCGTCACGCTGGCGGATCGCGGCGACGGCACGACCGAGATGCACTTCGAACAACGCGGACACATGCAGCCCGACGAGTACGAGCGCGCCGGGCAGGGCTGGTCGACCTTCTTCGACCGCATGGCGGCGCGTCTCGCCGGCAGCTGAGCGTGGCGGTTAGCCGCCGCCGAGTTGGCGGCGCGCCTCCCGCAGGCGACCGGGCCGCCTCCTCCCCGCGCGCGTCGCCGGCGGCGATGCTGCGTGCACGGTTTCAGCGATTCAGCGAAAGGGAGAGAAGCGATGACCAGCTGGACTTTCACGATGATCAACCCGGTGGCCGCGGCGCCGTCCACGGACACGGGGTCCGGCGTCCCGACGCGGTGGAGCCACTATCGCTTCGTCCTCCGTCGGCCCTTGTCCGAGCAGGCCGCGGAGGCGGCGGCCGGGGTCGGCCTCGAGCCCGCCGGCGACAGCATCCTCACCGGGTGCTTCGGCAGCCAGGCACATCTGCTGAGCATCCTCAGGCATCTGCGCGGCCTGGGCGTGCGCCCGGTCAGCGTCTACGCCATCCAGTAGTGGGGGAACCCCTGGTTCCCCCACTGGCCCCCTCCTTGCGAACGCCTGTTTCGGCCAACGCGTGCAGAGCCGTCTTTGCGCCACGCAACTCCACCTGGCTTCTCCGACGGCCTTGACGGCCGACGCCGGCAAAGCCGGCATCGGCAGCGAACCAGAGACCTAGTTTCCTTGTAGGTACGTGAGCACCGCCAGCACTCGGCGATGGTCGTCTTGCGAACGAGGGAGCCGCAGCTTCGCCAGGATGCTCGCCACGTGCTTCTCGACGGCGCCGACGGTCAGGACGAGCTGGCGGGCGATCGCCGCGTTCGACCGGCCCTCGGCCATTAGCGACAGCACCTCGCGCTCGCGCGGCGTCAGGCGCTCGAGCGGCCCCTCGGCCTGCTGGCGTGAGAAGAGCTGGGCCACGACGTCGGGGTCGAGAGCTGTGCCTCCGTCGGCGACGCGCCGCACGGCATCGACGAAGTCGTCGACGTCCATGATCCGGTCCTTGAGCAGGTAACCGACGCCGCCGCGCCCGTCCGCCAGCAACTCCGCCGCGTACTCCTGCTCGACGTACTGAGACACGACGAGAACGGCCGTGCCGGGCCGGCGCTCCCGGACGGTGAGCGCGGCCCGGAGGCCCTCGTCGCGGAACGTCGGCGGAAGCCGAATGTCCACGATCGCGACGTCGGGCTCGTCGAGGAGGACCGCATGGACGAGCGCCTCGCCGTCGCGAACCGCCGCCACGACGTCGAAGCCGTTGTCCCGAAGCAGTCGCGTGAGGCCGTCCCTGAGGAGCGCCAGGTCCTCCGCGATTACGACGCGCATGGAAGGACCGCGCGCACGACGGTCGGCCCTCCTTCCGGGCTCGAGACGGCCAGCGTGCCGTCGAGGGCTTGCGCGCGCTGACGGAGACCGGTGATTCCGCGGCCGGACTCGTCGGCGCCTCCGTGCCCGTCGTCCTCGACCTCGACCTCGATCGCGTCCGCACCGTCCAACGGGCGAATCCTGATGTCGAGGCGGTTCGCGCCCGCGTGCTTGCTCGCGTTGGCGACCGCCTCCGCGACGACGAAGTACGCCGCGCTCTCGACGGCCGGTGTCGGGCGGCCGTCGAGCTCGACGTCGACGTGGACGTCGAGCGGGCTGCGGTCGACGAGCGACCGCACGGCAGCGTCGAGGCCGCGGTCCGTCAGCATCGGCGGATGGATGCCGCGGGCGAGGTCACGCAGCTCCTCCAGGGCCTCGTGCGTGCCGCGGCGTGCCTCGGCGAGCAGCTCCTGCGCGGCGCCCGGGTCGGTCCGCAGCTTCTGTTCGGCGAGGCCGAGGCTCATGCCGACGTCGACAAGGCGCGCCTGCGCGCCGTCGTGGAGGTCCCGCTCGATCCGCCGCAGCTCGGACTCCTGGAGGTCGACCGCGCCGGCCCTGGACGTCTCGAGCGTCTCGATTCGCTCCTCGCCGCGCCGCACGCGGCGTACCACGACGACAAACGCCTGGGCCGCAAGGCCGATCGCGAAGCCGAGGATCGGCCAGACCGGCCAGAAGTACCCGCGCCCCGTCACCGCCCAGACGAGGACGAGGAAGAGGGAGACGCTAAGGGCGACGCCTTCGTAGTACCCCAGCGCACGAGGGACGCGCTGCCTCCGCGCCACCTGGGGGCGCTCGCGCACGAGGACGACCCACGCGTGGATCGCGAGCGGAAGGCCGAGCGCCAGCAGCGTCCATACCGGCCAGAAGTAGCCACGGCTCGTCAGCGCCCAGATGACGATCAGCAGCGCGTTGAGCAGTCCGAAGAAGCCGGCGTGCAACTCGAGCGCGTGCAGCCGGCGCGCGCGCGCTTCAGCAGGCGTCATCGCTGCCACTCGGTCGTCCCCCAGAAGGCGCGTCGCGAGGCCGCGGAAGAGTGTGCGAAGCGGCCGTAGAAGCCAGATGCCGACGAAGAGCAGGACGACCCCGGCGGGGACGCAGAGGAGGGCCCGCGGCAAGGTGTCCACCGGCCACCCGTTCGCGATCTCGGGATGGCTCCAGCGGTAGTAGATCGGCATTGCGGTCGCGCCCAAGGCCGTCGCCAGCAGGCTGACCTCGAGGACCGCGAGCGTCCACCCGACGAGAACACGGAGGAGGACATAGAGCTGTTGGCGCCAGAACGCGGGATCCCACAAAACGCTGTAGCCACGGCGCCAGAAGTTTCGCCCACCGGCGGCCGTCACCGGCGGACGCACGCTCGTCCCGATCAGTGTGTTCGCGAGGGACGCCTCGGCGCGCGCCAGGGACCCGAGGACCGCCCGGAACCCGAGCAGCACCGGCACGACCGCCGGCGTGATTGCGAGGAGGACGGTGAGCGTCCACCCCGCGATCAGTACCAGCACGCCGACGGCGCCGAGCGGCACGGCCGTCAGGAGGAAGGCGAGCGTCCGTACGCGCGCACGCATCAGTCGGCGCTCGCGCCGAGGGCCGCCGGGGGAACCTCCCGGTTCCCCCGGACCCCCTCCCCTGGTCCGGTCTCGCGGACGGACGGCTTCGCCGTCGGCAGCCAACCCAGCCACCGCGGCAGGTACCAGTTCCACCGCCCGAGCAACTTCATCGTCGCCGGAAGCAAGACGCCGCGGATGACCGTCGCGTCCAGCAGCACCGCGACTGCGAGCCCGACGCCCATTTGCTTGATGTCGAGCGTCGACAGTGACGCGAACACCGCGAAGACGGCGACCATCACGAGCGCCGCACTCGTCACCGTGCTCGCCGTCGTGCGGATCCCGCGCGAGACCGCGTCCTCGGCCGAGTACCCGCGGTCGACGAGCTCCCGAATCCGGCTGACGATGAAGACGTGGTAGTCCATCGACAGCCCGAAGAGCACCGTGAAGAGGAACAGGGGTAGCCAGGTCACGACCGAGCCGTTCGACTGGAAGTTCAGGAGCCCCTGGAGATGACCGTCCTGGAAGATCCAGACGAGGACGCCGTACGCGGCGCCGACGGAGAGCAGGTTGAGCGCGATCGCAGTCAGCGGCACCACGATCGACCGGAACGTCACCAGGAGCAACAGGAACGCGAGGCCGAGCACGAAGGCGAACACGAGCGGCGCCCGCGACGTTGTCGTCCGGTTGAAGTCGTAGTTGCCCGCCGTCTCGCCCGTCACCGCCACCTGCGCGCCGTGCAGACGTCCGACCGTGGCCGGTATGACCTCGCCGCGAAGTCGCCGCAGCGCGTTCGTCGAGGTCGCGTCGTCGCCGTTGCCGGCGAGCGGGATATCGACGCGGGCGACGGTCCCCCGCGCGTTCACCGCGGTATGGACGGGCTCGTTCATGACGCCCGTGGCGAGCGCCTGGCGGCGAAGGTCGGCGAGCGCCGCGCGCGCTTCCGGCGCGTTGACGTCGGGAGCCCGGACGACGACCTCGGCGGGCACCTGCGCTCCGGGAAACGCGCGCTCGACCTGCTTGTAGGTCCGCACGATCTGCAGGCTCTTCGGGAGATCGCCGAGCCCGAGCAGCCGAGTGTGAAGGTGGAACGCCGGCAGGGTGAGCAGCACGAGGAACGCCGCGGCGAGCGCAGCCGCCGGCGCGGGGAAGCGCAGGGCCGGTCGAAGGACCGCCCCCCACAGCCTCGACTCCGCCCGGTCGGACTTCAGCCGCTGCAGGAGCGTCCGCCGGCTCTTCAGACGCGTGAGCACGCGCGGCTCCCAGCGGAGGAGGCGGAGCACGCGCGCGAGTCCAGCCGCGCCGACCGCGACGACGCCGCGATCGACGCGATCTTCGAGCTTCCCGAGCACGGCGGGGAGCACGGTCAGCGAGCCGACCATCGACACGAAGACCACGACCATCGCGCCGACGCCCACCGATGTGAAGATGCGCGAGCCCGCGAACAGCATTCCGGCCATCGCGATCAGCACCGTGATTCCGGAGACGAGCACCGCTCGACCGGACGTCGCAGCGGCGCGGTGGAGCGCCTCGCGACTGCTGCGGCCCGCAGCACGCTCCTCGCGCTCGCGCTTGAGATAGAAGAGCGAGTAGTCGACGCCGACCGCCATTCCCATCAGCAGGATCACGGAGTTCGTTGCGTCCGACGCGTGCGCGACGTGGCTCAGCAGGCTGGCGAGGCCGATCGAGCCCAGCACAGCAGAGAACGCGAGCAGCACGGGAACGCCGGCGGCGACGAACGCGCCGAACGCCAGCAGCAGGATGAGGAATGTGATCGGCACCGTGAGCCGCTCCGCCCGAGAGAAGTCCTTGCCGATCGTCTGGTCGAGTTCATGCTGGGCGCTGGCCTGGCCGAGCTCCTCGATCGTGAAGGCGGGATGCGTGCGCTGCACCGCGGCCACCGCGTCGAGCACCGGCTGGACGCGGTCGGTCGACGTGCTCTCCCTGCCTTGCAGCTCGAACTGCACCAGCGCCGCGTGGCCGTCGGCGGCGATCTGGCCCTTGCCGCCCGGAGCGAGCGGCGAGCGAACCGCCGTCACCTCGGGACGCGCCGCGAGCGCTGCGAGGACGCCGTGGACGGACTGCTTGAACGCCGGGTCGTCGGGCGTGAGCGAGCGTGACTGAACGAGCACGCTCTCGCTCGCGCGCCGCTTGAAGCCGGCGGCGTCGAGGATCCGCTCGCCGCGAGCGGTTTCGCCGGAGGCCTGCTCCGCGTCGGTGAGCTTCTTCGTGCCCACCGCGGTTCCGAGCCCGATCGCGACGGCGACCAGCAGCAGCCAGCCGATCGTCGCCGTCTTCCAGTGGGCGGCGCTCCACCGTCCCGCGCGGGCTGCGAGTTCGAGTTTCATCGCCCTCTCCCTTCGTCGCGTTGCACCTCTCTCGAGGCTGCCCGCGACGAGCCGCCAGACCAATGGCGGCCCCCGGCGTTTCCGGGTGGTGCTAGCACCCCTGTTGACAAGCGCTGTAGGATGCAGCGCTTTTCGAGGACGGGGGTCTGTAATCGACAGAAGGAGGAATGTGTGAGACGCACGCTTTTGGGCGCGTTCATCGCCGGGGCGGCCGTCGCCGCCGCGGCGCTCGTCGCGGTCGCGTCGCATGGGGCATCCGCAGCGCGGGCGCTTCCGCTGCCGCATCCGACCGTGAGCGACTACCAGCAGGTGGGCACCAGCGAGACACCGCCGACGCAGGCGCAGTGCAACTCCGTCGGGCGCCGGTGCTTCTCGCCTGCGTCGATCCGGAACTCGTACAACCTCGGCCCGCTCTACGCCGCCGGCAACCAGGGCCAGGGCGTCACGATCGCCATCGTCGACTCGTGGGGCAGCGACACGATCCGCCACGACCTGAACGTGTACGACACCCAGTTCGGCCTGCCGCACATGTGCGGCGAGGACAACCACAGCTGCGCGCCGGGCGATCCGAAGTTCGACATCTACTACCCGAACGGCTCGCCGGCGACGAAGACGTCGGGTCAGGGCACGGGCCTGGAAGACAAGACCGCGTGGGCGCTCGAGGTCTCGCTTGACGTCGAGACCGTGCACGCGATCGCGCCCAGGGCGAACATCATCCTTGTCGCCTCCACCGGCGCCGAGACGCTCGGCGTGCAGGGCTTCCCGAACATGATGAAGGCGGAGAAGTCCCTGATCGACGGCAACAAGGTGCAGGTGATCTCGCAGAGCTTCGCCTCGGCCGAGGAGGCGTTCAACAGCACGCAATCGCTCGAGAACCTGCGCTACGCCTTCAAGGCGGCGGCCGAGAACGGCGTGACAGTGCTCGGCTCGTCCGGTGACGGCGGCAGCGCGAACGGGACGAAGTCTCCGGTCGGCAAGGGCGGGAACCTGATCCCGTTCCCGACCGTCGAGTGGCCGGCCTCCGACCCGCTCGTCACAGGGGTCGGCGGCACGTATCTCTGCACCAATCCGATTACGGGGATCGGCGTCGACAGCGCCAGCCCTCCGGTCAACTGTCAGAGCAACCCCGGCGTCCGTGAAGTCGGCTGGATCGCCTCCGGCGGCGGCTTCAGCCACGTGTTCTCCAAGCCCGACTACCAGAACACGCTTCCGGCGGGCAGCACGCCGATCGGGGCGACGCGCGGCGTGCCCGACATCGCCTCCCAGGCGAGCGCCCGCACCGGGACGCTCGTGTACATCACGCTGCCCCCGGACGGCCAGAGCGGGATCATCTGCCCCGGCGGCAACCCGTGCAGCACCGGCTGGTACGTCGTCGGCGGCACCTCCCTCTCGGCCCCCGAGTGGGCCGGCATGGTCGGGATCGCCGCCCAGATCGCCGGCCACGGCCTCGGGCTCATCAACCCGACGCTGTACAAACTGGCCAGCGGGCCCAATTACGGCACGTACTTCTACGACGTCACGACGGGTAACAACCAGGCTGATCCGGACGTCCCGGGCTACCCGGCAACGCCGGGCTGGGATCCGGTCACCGGGCTGGGGACGCCGAACGCGGCGACCCTCCTGCCTGCCCTCGCGGCCGGTTAGCGGCAATCCGAGCGAGGTGGGCGCCGGTCGCGGCGCCCACCCGCTTCTTACAAAAGACTGAAACCTGGGCCGAAACCGGCCTGCAAGCTGGTCCCCGGGACATAAAAAGAGCCTGTCTCACAACCGCTCCCACCCACCCAGGAAGGAGGATCCATGAGACAGGCACTCCTATTTTCCATGCTGCTCGCCGCGGTGTTCGTCGTGACGGCGGGCGCTGCCTCGGCCCGGGGCACGGCACGTGGCTCGAAGGCGAGCGTCGTCTTCGTGCAGACGAACCAGCCCGGCGGCAACGAGGTGATCGTCTACGACCGCGGCGCCGACGGCCGGCTGACTGAGGCGGGAACCTACGCCACCGGCGGCAACGGCGGCACCGCGGCCGGCGCGGTCTCGGACCGCCTGGCCTCGCAGGGCTCGCTCGTCTACGACGCAGGGCACTCCCTGCTGTTCGCCGTCAACGCCGGCAGCGACACCGTCTCGGCGTTTCGAGTCCACGGCGATCGCCTCGCCCTCCAGGACGTCCTGCCATCAGGCGGGTCGTTCCCGGCGAGCATCGCTGTGAGCGGCAACCTCGTGTACGTCCTGAACGCCGGCGACACGGGCATCGTGCAGGGGTACGAGATCCAGGGCCACCACCTGGAAACGCTGCCCGGCTCGGCCCGCTCGCTCGGCCTCGCCAATACGAATCCGCCGAACTTCCTGAGCTCGCCGGGTCAGGTCGGGTTCACGCCGGACGGCGGGCAGCTGATCGTGACGACGAAGGCGAGCGGCAGCGACATCGACGTCTTCGCCGTGCAGCCTGACGGTCGGCTCTCGGCGGCTCCCGTCGTGAACCCGTCGGCCATGCCGGTGCCGTTCGCGTTCACATTCGACCCGTCGGCCCGACTTGTGTCAGGCGAGGCCGGGGCCAGCGCCGTGACCACCTACAACGTCAATGCCAGCGGAACGCTGTCCGGGGCGCAATCCCTTACCGACAACCAGGCGGCTCTCTGCTGGATCCAGCAGGTGGACGGCTACTACTACGTCGCCAACACCGGCAGCAACACGCTGAGCGGCTACAGCATCGACGCGGACGGGACGCCGTCGCTCGTCACGGCGACCGGAATCGTCGCGACCACCGAGCCGGGGCCGATCGACCTCACCGCTCCGAGCTCGGGCGGCTTCCTGTACGGCGAGACCGGCGTCACCGGCACCGTCGACGAGTACCAGGTCAACGCCGACGGCACGCTGACGAAGCTCGGCGTCGTCACCGGCCTGCCGCCTGGCATCGAGGGCATCGCCGCAACCTAGATGCACTCACCGGTGGGCCTGTCCCCCCGGGGCAGGCCCACCGGCCCGCTAGTAGTCGTCGTAGACGCGAATCGACCCTGTATAGCAGGCGACCCAGACCCGGTGGGTGGGCGCGTCGTACGTGATCCCGATCGGGTGGAAGCACGCCGAGATGGTCTGGAGGACGCGCATGCTCGGCGCCCGGAGCTTGCTGATCGTGCCTGACTCGTAGTTCACGACGTACAGGGCGCGCCCGTCGGGCGAGATGGTCATGCTGCGCGGCGCGCTTCCCGTCCCGACCGTGATCACGTGGCCGGTCCGTAGGTCGAGGCGCGCCACGCGTCCCTCGGCGTTGAGCGTCGCGTACAGGTAGCGGCCCGTCGCGCCGATCACGAGCGCCCGCGGGCCCGATCCGATCGAGATCCGCGAGGTCCGCCAGGTGCGCAGGTCGACCCGGACGATGTACGTCGCCCCCATGATCGCGACGAAGGCCGCCTTGCCGCTCGGGGCGATCGCGATGCCGCGCGGGTACGCGCCCATCGGGATGTGCTTGACCTGGCGTCCGAGCCGGGTGGAGACGACGCTGAGGTCCCACGAGCACCAGTTCGAGACGAGGACGAAGCGCCCGTCCTTCGTCACGGCCACCACCTTCGGCACGGATCCGACCCGGTACACCTTGTCGATGCGGAGCGTGCGGAGCGGGATGCGGTAGACGAAGCTCCGGTCGTAGCCTGACGACGGCGTACAGGAGTCGCTTCCCTCCGGCCCGAATCCATTTCCGTACATCGAGTAGTTCGAGACGTACGCGTAGCGGCGGTCGGGCGAGAACGCTGCCTCGACCGGCGCCCCGTGGGAAATGCCGGGATGGTGCGGGTAGCCCATCCTGGCGAGACGGACTGTGTCCGGGATCGTCTTCATGAGCTTGACCCGCCGCGAGTTGTAGACCGTCACGGTGTGCCGGTACATCATGTTCTGGGCGAAGACGAGCCCTGTCCCCGAGGAGGCAACCGACTTCGGCGAGATGTTTCCGCCGAGGGTGGCGCGCAGCCTGAGCCGGGTCCGGTCGGAGGGCGTCGCCGCCGCGACGGCGAGTGTGCGCCGGTGCTTCGCGGCGCCCCGCGTCGACGACGTTCCGGCCAGCAGGATGTTCGCGAAAACGGCGCCCGCGGCCAGCGCGACAGTGAGGACGACGAACACCGTGATGCGGCGTCGCCGCACCTGGCGCCGACGCTCGAGCTGCCGCGTCGAGCGCGCGTCACCGGAAGGGAGCCCCTCCACGGCCTGAGTCTAGAGCGTTCCTCGCAGACCCACTCCGTCCGGGGTGGACTACACTCGGCGCCCCTGGGGAAAGGGGAACGGTGGCATCGATGACCGGCTTCCGCCACGAAATGCTCCTCTACGCGGGCCAGGACGAGTTCGTGTCCCAGGCCTCCTCTTTCGTGCGGGACGCCGTGGACGCCGGCGAGCCGACGCTGGTCGTCGTCATGCGGCCGCGGCTCGACGCGCTCCGCGAGGAGCTCGGCGATGACATCGACGGCGTGGGCTTCGCCGACATGGCCGAGGTCGGGCGCAACCCGGCCCGGATCATCCCGGCCTGGCGTGACTTCGTGCTCACGCACGCAGCCACCGGAACGCCCCTTCGCGGGATCGGGGAGCCCATCTTCGCCGAGCGGCACGCAGAGGAGCTGGTCGAGTGCCAGCGGCACGAGGCCCTGCTCAACGTCGCCTTCGACGGCGCGGAGCACTTCTGGCTGCTCTGCCCCTACGACACGATCTCGCTCGACGAGAGCGTCATCGAGGACGCCTATCGCCGGCACCCGTTCGTCGCGGGAGGCGGCTACCGGCGCGACAGCCCGGACTACGTCGGTCGCGACGAACTCTCGGCTCCGCTGCGGGAGCCGTTCCCGCCGCCTCCAGCCGAGGCAGCCGAGCTTCACTTCCTCCCGGGCCAGCTGGACCGCGTGCGGCGGTTCCTCGGCGCCGCCGCCGACGGGGCGGGCCTCCCCGGCGAGCGCACGCGCGACCTCACGGTGGCGCTCAACGAGATCGCGAGCAACAGCCTGCGCTACGGAGGCGGCGAGGGAGTCCTGACCGTCTGGAGCGAGGACGGCCGGTTCGTCTGCGAGATTCGCGACGGCGGCAACCTCCTCGACCCGCTCGCAGGACGTGAGTTCCCGCCCGTCGACGAGCTGGGGAGCCGGGGCCTGTGGATCGCGAACCAGCTCTGCGATCTTGTGCAGATCCGGTCACTGGCGGGCGGAAACGCGATCCGCCTGCACGTCGCCGTCGCCTGAGCGGGCGTCAGTAGGCGTTCCCCGCTACGAGCCAGGCCACCCCGAAGGCGAGCCCGATCAATGCGGCGACGAAGACCGCGATGAACGCGTAGAGGACGGCGACCGCGAGCCAGAGCGACCCCTCCCTCTCCGGCGCCGGCGCGGCCGCGGTTCGCGGAGGACGCAAACGCCGTGCCGGACGCGCCTCGGTAGGGATGGAAGCGCCGGTCGTCGTCCAGGATGCGCTGATCCGGGCGCCGGTGCCGTCGCCCGTCGAGACGAGATGTGGGGGCGCCAGCTCGAGGAGGGCAGGCCCGTCACCCACGACGACCCACCGTTGCTCGCGCTGCACGGCGACCACGTCCCCTGCGAAGAGCAGCGCACGGCGGCCGTCCTGTGTTCGGACCGCGAGCGCGCACGGCTCATCGGCGTCGTCGAGCCACACCTCCTCGACGGAGCCGACGGTGCCCTGCGAAGACTCGAGTCGGAATCCGTCGGTCTCGCGGAGCTGCTCGTTCGTCCGGGTAACCGTCGCCATCGAGGACGTTGTTCCCCCGTTCTCGACTGTTCATGCGCGGAGAACTGACGCTAGCGCGCGGCCGGAGCAGCCTCCCCCGCTCCGTGTTGCGCCTCGACCTCCACGTGCGGCAGCCAGTCGAGCCAGGACGGGAGGTACCAGTTCCACCGGCCCAGCAGGGTCATCGTCGCCGGCACGAGCACCGAGCGGACGATGGTGGCGTCGATGAGCAGCGCGACGGCGACCCCGAACCCCATCTGCTGGAACATCACGAGGTCGCCCATCGCGAAGCCGAGGAAGACGGCGACGATGATCAGCGCGGCGCCGGTGATGATCCGTGCGGTCGAGGTGATCCCGAACGTGACCGCCTCGGTGGCGTCCTTGCAGGTCACGAACCGCTCCCGGATCCTGCTGAGTAGGAAGACCTGGTAGTCCATCGACAGGCCGAAGAGCACCGCGAACAGGAACAGCGGCACCCACGCCTCGATCTTGTCGACCTGCGTGAATCCGAGCAGGCCCGCGCCCCAGCCGTGCTGGAAGACCGCCACGACGAGCCCGTAGGCGGCACCGACCGAGAGCAGGTTGAGCACCACGGCTGTCGCGGCGACCACGATCGAACGGAACGCGATCGTGAGCAACACGAGGCTGAGGCCGAGGACAAATGCGAACACGATCGGAAGCCAGTACCGCATGACCGCGAAGTAGTCGATGTTCTCCGCAGTCGTGCCGCCGACCAGCACGCTCGAATCGATACGCGGGAACGCGGTCGGGATGTAGTCGGAGCGGAGCCGCTTGACATCGCTGATGGCCTGGTCGCTCAGGACGTCCGCCGACACGGGCACACGCAGCAGCGTCACCGTCCGGTCGGGGCTCACCGACTCCTGGACTGGGCCGAAGTGGCCGTCACGGCGGAGCTCTGCGCGGAGGCGAGCGATTCCCTGCTTGATCTCCGGGCTGCCGGCGCGGCCCTGGATGACGACGTTCGCGGGCTCCGAGCCCGCCGTGGGGAACGAGCGCTTGAGCGCCAGATACCCCTGCTTCGAGACGAGCCGGTCGGGGAGCGTGGCGATCCCTGCTGCGCCGATGTGCATGCCGAGCACGGGCGACGCCAGGACGAGCAGGACGGCGACGACCGCGACGATGCTGATCACGGGCCGCCGGATCACGCGCCGGACGATCGCACCCCAGAATCGGCCCTCCGCCGCGTCTGAGCGCCCGACGTTGCGCCCGACGACCGGGACGCGGAGTCGATTGACGCGATCGCCGAGGATGCTGAGCACTGCGGGCAGCAGCGTCAGCGCCGCCACGACGGAGGTGACGCCGACGAGGATGGCGCCCGTCGCGAGGCTGCGCATGATCGTGCTCTGGACGAGCAACAGGCCGAGCATGGCCAGCACGAAGGCGCTGCCGCTGAACAGGACGGCGCGGCTCGCCGTGGCTCCGGTCGTGGCGATCGCATCGATCTTCTCCCGCCCGGCGACGCGCTCCTCCCGGAAGCGGGAGACCACGAAGAGTGCGTAGTCGATCCCGAGCGCGAGCCCCATGCCGGTCAGCATGTTCACGACGAAGACCGACAGCCCGAAGGCCTGCGCCACGAGTGCCGTCAGGCCGAGCGCGACGACGATCGAGACGATCGCGAGCGTGAGCGGCATCAGCGCGGCGACGACCGCGCCAAACACGAGAAGCAGAATGATCAGGGCCGCAGGCAGGCCGAAGCGGAGCTCACCGGCCTCCAGGTCATGTTGCGAGACCTCGTTGAAGTCGTGGTTGGTCGTGAACTCGCCGGTCATGGCGACCTGAAAGCCGTCGACGCCGTTCTGATCCTTGACGACGTCGATGACCTTCCCCACATGGTCGTTCTCGTCGGGAACGAGGCGGATGGGGAGCATCACGGCGTGGTCGTCCTGCGAGGCACGCGGCGTGCCGAGCTGCGCGATCGAGCCCGTCGCCCGGCCGAGCGCGATCAGCTGGGCCAGCCTTGCCTTGAACGCCGGCTGGTCGACAGTCAGCTGCTCCGAGCGGACGACGACGATCTCGGTCGCGAAGTTGTCCGCCGGAAAGTGGTCGTCGACGACGTTCTTCGCCTGGATCGACTCCGGGTTGTTGGTGACATTGCCCTCCGTCGTCAGATGGCCTGGTAGCAACCCTCCGACGGCCACCAACGCCACCACGATCGCGATCGCCCAGACGATCACCGTCCGCCACGGCCGCAGCGCCGCCGCTCGTGCCAGTCTCTCCGTCATCGTGCTTCCCCCTCCGTTCGCCAGCCCAACACTCTAGCAGGAAGTGTCTGCTCACTAACCGGAGATTGAAATACGTTTTCCCGGTGAACGACGATCCACTCGCGCTCGATCGCGAGACGATGCGAAGACTCGGCTACCGCACCGTCGACATGCTCGTCGAGCGTCTGGCGGACCCCTCGTCCCGGCCGATCCGCCGGGCGTCCGCCGAGGAGATGCGGCGGCGCGTCCCCCCCACGGATCCCGAGCAGCCGGAAGAGCTCGCACGGATCCTCGAGCAGCTCGACCGCGACGTGCTTCCGTTCGCGAGCCGGGACCACCCTGGATTCTTCGCGTACGTGCCGTTCGCCGGAACATGGCCGGGCGCCCTCGGCGACCTGATCGCAAGCGCGTGCAACGTCTATGCGGGCTCGTGGATGGAATCGGCGGGGCCGAGCCGGCTGGAGCTCGAGGTCCTCGAGTGGTTCAAGTCCTGGCTCGGCTACCCGGGCGAGACCGCCGGTCTGCTCGTCAGCGGCGGCTCGGCCGGCAACATGACCGCACTCGCCTGCGCGCGCGAGGCGCTCGTCGGGCCGATGTCGGATCGGGTTGTCGCCTACGTCTCGGACCAGGCCCACGCGTCGGTCGCCCGGAGCGCCCGCGTCCTCGGGTTCCGTCCCAACCAGATGCGCGTGCTCCCGTCCGATGACGAGTTCCGTCTGCGCCCGGACACACTCGCCCACGCCATGGACGCCGACCTGAAGGCCGGGCGAAGGCCGCTCTTCGCGGTTGCGAACGCCGGCGCGACAAATACTGGGGCCGTCGATCCGCTGGGTGAGCTCGCGGACCTCTGCCGCGAACGCGGGGTCTGGCTCCACGTCGACGCCGCCTACGGCGGGTTTGCGGTGCTCACCGAACGCGGCCGCCGGCTCCTCGACGGCATCGCCGAGGCGGACTCGATCACCCTCGATCCGCACAAGTGGCTGTACCAACCGTACGAGTGCGGCTGCGTCCTGGTGCGCCAGGGCTCCCACCTGCGGCAGGCCTTCGCCATGACCCCGGACTACCTGCGGGACGCCATGTCCGCCGAGGACGAGGTCGACTTCTCCGACCTCGGCATGCAGCTGACGCGGAGCACACGGGCGCTGAAGCTCTGGGTGTCGATCCGGTACTTCGGGCTCGCGGCCTTTCGGCGGGCCATCGAGCGATCGCTCGACCTGGCGGAGCTCGCCGCCCGCCGGATCGAGGCCTCGGACGCGCTCGAGCTCGCGGCACCGCGGTCGCTCGGAGTGGTGTGCTTCCGGCGTCGCTTCCCCGGCGTCGACGACGAAGCGGAGCTCGAGCAGCGGAACGCGGCCCTCGTCGAGGCCCTCGAAGAGAGCGGCATCGGGCTCGTCTCCTCGACACGGCTCCGTGGGCGGTATGCGATCCGCATGTGCATCCTCAGCCACTCGAGTGACGAGGCGGCGGTCAACGGCATCCTCGACTTCCTGGAAGGGGCCGAAGTCGCGTCGGGTCCGGCCGAGCGCCGAGGCGAGCGCGAGCCGGCGATCGACAAGACCTGGGCGGAGCGGCCGCCGGTCGCGCCCGGGGCGATCCGCGCGCTCCCCCTCTTCGCCACGCTCTCGGAGGAGGAGGCCGAGCGAGTGGCCCACGCCGCCCGCGTCCGGGAGGCCTCACCGGGCGAGGCGGTCATCTCGCAGTGGGAGCTCTCCCGCGACTTCTACGTGATCGTCGAGGGCGCGGTCGACATCCACGTCGACGGCAAGATCGTCGGCCGCGAGCTGAGCGGCGAGTTCTTCGGCGAGCTCGCAGGGGTCGACTGGGGCAGCGGCTTCGCCTACTCGCGGCTCGCGACCGTCGTCGCCGCCGAGCGAACGCGCATGCTCGTCTTCTCGAGCGAGAGCCTGAACGAGTTCGCGGCCGCCTTCCCCGGAGTCGAGCGCGCGCTGCGCGAGGCGGTCCACGAGCGCCTTTCGGAGGCCACACCGTGATCGACCCGCTCGAACGCTGGCGCGAGTACGGGGAAAAGCCCGACTACGCGGGGCCGGTGTCGTTCGGCGGTCTGCCCTACACGCAGGATCCAGCGGCCCTTGCCGGCATGGACGTGGCCGTGGTGGGCGCTCCGACTGACGATCTCGTCTCCGACCGGCCCGGGACGCGGTTCGGGCCGCGCGCGATCCGCACCGCGAGCTGCCCTCCCGGCCCGCACCTGGAGGCGAAGCTCGACGCCTTCGAGCTCCTGCGGATGGTCGACTTCGGCGACGCGCCGGTGCTGCCCGCTGACGCCGAGCGGACGCATCTGGCAATCGAGGAGACCGTGGGACAGGTCGTCGAAGCTGGCGCGATCCCGATCGTCCTCGGCGGCGACCACTCGATCGCGGAGCCTGACATCCGCGCCTGCGCTCGTCGCCACGGCTCGCTGGGCCTCGTCCACTTCGACACGCACGCCGACACCGGCACCGAGGTCTTCGGCGTCGAGGTCTCGCACGGCACGCCGATGTACCGGCTCGTCGAGGCGGGCCAGGTCGATCCGCGGCGCTACGTGCAGATCGGGCTGCGCGGCTACTGGCCGGGCGAGGACATCTTCGCGTGGCAGGCCGACCGCGGCATTACCAGCTTCTTCATGCACGACCTGCGCGCGGCCGGCCTCGAGGAGGCGATCGGGCGGACGATCGCGATCGTCGGCGAGGGGCCGGTCTTCCTCTCGGTCGACATCGACGTCCTCGATCCCGCGTTCGCGCCCGGTACCGGAACGCCGGAGCCGGGCGGGATGACGACGGCCGAGCTGCTGTGGGCTTGCCGTACGGTCGCGGCGGAGCTCGACGTCGTCGGCGCCGAACTCGTCGAGGTGATCCCGACCGCGGTCGGCTCGACGGACATCACCGCCCTCGCCGGCGACCGGGTCGTGCGCGAGATCATGACCGGCCTCGCGATTCGTCGATCGAGCCGGGGGTAAAACTCCGGCCGTGCGCGCCGACCTCGTCCCGGGTAACACGTTTCCTGACCTCCGGCTGCCCGAGCACACCGGCCGCCAGCTCTCGCTCAGCGAGATCGCCTCGGGCATGCCGCTCGTCCTCTGCTTCCTCCGCGGTTGGTGGTGTCCGAAGGAGCAGATCCGCATTCGGATGCTCGTCTCGCTCCAGGAGGAGCTGCAGCGCGAGTACGGCAGGATCGCCGTCGTCACGGTCGACGAGCCGTACGTGAACGGCGCCTTCCGTGCCGGCGTGGGCGCGAGTTTCCCGTTCCTGTCGGACGAGCGGCGCGAGGTGGCGAAGGAGCTCGAGCTGCTCGAGCTGACGGACTCGAAGCACCTGCCGTACCTGCCCTACACGTTCGTGCTCGACTCGCTCCGCCGCATCCACGCGAGCTGGTGCGGCTTCTGGTTCGCGGAGAACCCGACGCCCGACGAGCTCAGGCTGGCGCTGCGGGCGATCGTGCGCGCCGAGCAGCCGACGCACGACCCGTACGCGATCTGGCGCGACGGCGGCTCAGCGCCGGCCGACGCCGGCATCGACGCCGACGTCATCTGGGTGCACGAGGACGACGAGGGCCGTGAGATCCAGCGTGGCATCCACGAGGGCGACATCCCCGAAGTGGGGCAGCAGCTCGGCCGCTCGATCGTCGACCGGCGGCCCTGGCTCGTCCACGAGGTCGAGCGGGCAAACGGCCGTGTGGTGCTCCACATGCGCAAAGGCGGCCAGCCGGACCGCAGCCGCCTCGTCGGGCATCACATCACGGTTCCGCGCCTCTAGGGAGACTGCGCTTCAGGCGGCGGACTCTCGCGATGCTCCGCGACCTTCTCCCGGGCCTCCGTGTACGAGTCGATCAGCAGTCGCCGCCCTCCCGACCAGCCGAAGACGAACGCGACGAGGGCGACCGCGACGACCACGTTCCACGCGGACGTGAGCAGCTGGTGGCCGATCGAGTACGCCGCCGCGTTCTTCGCGCTCGCGTCGCCGTGCAGCGCCGCCACGTTCAGCGTCTGGTTCACGCCGACGCCGCCCGGCGTCACGGACGCGAAATTGGCGAGCGAGTTCGAGGCCCCGACGAACATGACGCCGTGGAACGAGACGGGAATCCCGTACGCCGCGAGGAAGACCGCAACCACGCCGAGCTTGCAGGCGAACCCGGCGAGTTCCGGCACGACGACGCGAAGGACGTAGGCGCGCGGGCTCGAGAGGATCGTGGCGCCGCGCTTCGCCTGCTGCCACAGGCTCTCGAGGCGCGGCCAGAAGATGCGGCCGAGGAGCGCGATCAGCACGATCCCTCCGATCACGATCAGCGTGGCCATCCACGGATGGTCGGCGATCCGCTTCAGCTTGATCGAGAACGAGCCGGCCACGGAGATGAACAGGTAGAGATACAGCGAGACGCCGATCACGGCGTAGGGCAGCTTCTGCACGAGGAACGCCGAGAAGAGACCGGCGAGCGTCGCGCCCTGCACGAGGGCGAGGAACATCGTCAGCATCACGAACGTCCCGAGGTTCGCCGGCAAGAGGCAGTTGAGCGCGACGGACACCGCATAGGCGGCGAAGACGGGCATCAGGCCGATCGAGTGCTGGCCGTAGGCGGAGCGCAGGATCGCGAGCCACGCGAGCGAGATCAGGAAGGTCTGGACCGTCTGGATCGCGAGCCCGAGTACCACCCACCCGGGTGAGACCTCCGCGACCTTGTCGAAGAGCCGCCCGAGCCAGCCGGAGAGGTCGACCCCTGCGAGCTCGCAGATCAGTCCGGCAAGCGCGAGGCCGCCGACGAGCACGAGGACTCGCACCGCGCTGTGAACCGGCCCGCGGTGGGCGCGGATCGCGAGCTCGCCGGCTGTGCTCATGTCCAGGGCTGGGCTAGGCCCAATCCATGGGTTCGTATCCGCTCGCCGTCGGCGCGGACACGATCAACAGGTCGACCGGGTCGCTCCCGTCATTCCTGATCGTGCGCCGGATTCGAGGCTCGACGCGGACGAACGTCCCTGCAGGCGCGGGATGATCCTCGCCGTCGAGGACGGCGACGGCGTCGCCGGCCAGGATGATGAACACCTCCTCCTGGCCCCGCCCGAGCTCGTCGTGCTCCGGAATCGAGTAGCCCGGCTCGATCGCGACGATGTTCATGCCGAAGGAGTCGAGCTCGAGCGAGCGCCGCGCCAGCGCCCAGCGGCCCGTCCGCTCGAAGTCGTCGCGGTGCTTGATCGTGTAGCCGCCGTCGCCGGTCATCGCCGCGGGAGCGTATCCCGCAGCCCACTCACCCTCAAGGTCCTGTGGCCGGGCTCCCATGGCGACCAAGAGAACCGCCGCAACGCCACGACACTCCCGGCCACGCCCCAGATCGCCAGCACGAGAAGACTGGTCCACGCCACGCCGATGCCGGTTGCATCCGGAGAGAGCGCCGTCTGGAGTCCCGTGGCCAGGTGTGCGAGCGGGAAGACACGTCCGATCGCGGCGAGCCAGCCCGGCAGCTGGTCGACCGGGATGAACACGCCCGAGATGAAAGAGAGCAGGACGGCCGTGAACGGCGGGATTGTCCCCGCAGCGTCGGCGTTCGGCATGAAGGCCGTCACGGCGATGCCGAGCGCGCACATGGTGGCGGTGCCGACCACGATGAAGATGACGAGGCCCGGAATCGTCTCCGCCAGGAAGTGAACGCCGAACGCGACGCGGCCCAGGACGAGCAGGATCACCGACATCAGGGCGACGAGCACGATCGAGCGCGCGATCTGTGCGGCGATGAAAGCCCAGGGCGGCATCGGCGTCCCGCGCAAGCGCTTCAGCTGGCCGGCTTCCCGCTGCGCGACGAGGCTGATGCCGAGCGTGCTGAAACAGGACAGCGTGATCGTGTAGGCGAGGATGCCCGCCACGAAGTAGGCGTCGAGGCTCAGGTCGTGCCCTCCTGGAACCGTGGCCGTGTCGCCCTCCTTCGCGAAGATCGAGTCGAAGAGGACGAGGAGGATGATCGGGAACGCGAGCGTGAAGACGAGCACCCGCGGGTTCCGGCGGATGTCCTTGACGCTGAACTTCGTCAGGTGGAGGGCCGTCCGTATGCCGTTCATGCGCGCTCCTCCTGGCCGACCAGCTCCAGGAAGACGTCCTCCAGGCTCGGCCGGTGAACCTCCAGATCCTCGAGCCGCAGCCGGCGGTCGTCCGCGAAGCGGAGGAGTTTGAGCAGCGTCTCCTGCGCGTCTTCGACCTCGAGCGTAACGTCGCTGCCGGCGATCGCCGGCTTCACGTCGACTACGGCCGCGAGCTCCTCGAGCGCGAACCCGTCCGGCCGGTGAAAGCTGATCGTCGTTCTGCGATCGCCGCCCAGGCTGTCCGGCGTTCCCTCCGCCGCGATGACGCCGGCGTTGATGATCGCCACTCGGTCGGCGAGATGCTGCGCCTCGTCCATGTAGTGCGTGGTCAGGAAGATCGTCTTCCCGAGCGAGCGGAGGCCGTCGATCATGTTCCACGCCTCGCGCCTGGCTGCGGGGTCGAAGCCCGTGGTCGGCTCGTCCAGGAACACGAGCTCGGGGTCGCCGACGATCCCGACCGCCACGTCGACACGGCGCCGCTGTCCGCCGGAGAGCGACCCGACGCGCGCATCCGCCTGAGCGCCAAGGCCGACCAGCCTGATCGTCTCCTCGACGGGCCGAGGCGCCGTGAAGAGCCCGGCGAACAACGTCACCGTCTCCCGCGCGGTCAGCCGGCCGTCGAGCTCGAACTCCTGGAGCACGAGACCGATTCGGTCGCGCCAGCTCGAGCCCGCGTGCTCGGGGTCGACGCCGAGCACCCTGACGTCGCCGCCGGTCCGGCTGCGGTAGCCCTCGAGAATCTCGATCGTCGTCGTCTTGCCGGCGCCGTTCGGGCCCAGGAAGCCGAAGACCTCACCGGCCTGCACCTCGAAGTCGATGCCTCGAACGGCCTCGTGGTGTCCGTAGCGCTTCGTCAGGCCGCTGACGGTGATCGCCGGTTCGGCCATGGGCCACTAAGCGAGCCAGTCGGAGGGCGGTGGGCCGGCGAGCCGCGAAAAATCGCCCTCGTCCCGGATCGCGGTGGCGGCTTCGATTGCCGCACTGACCGCCGTCCAGGTCAACGCGCCGCCGACGCTGATCCTCGTCGCCCCGGCTCCGGCGATGTCCGCCATCGACAGCGACGGCCGCGCCAGCACGTTGACGGGCCTGGCGACCGCGTCGCAGACGGCGCGGATCTCGTCGGTCGTGCGCAGCCCCGGCGCGTAGAGCACGTCCGCCCCCGCGGCCTCGAACGCCTGCAGTCGCGCGATCGTGTCCTCGAGGTCTGGGTTGCCGCGGATGTGATTCTCGGCGCGCGCGGTGAACATGAAGGGGAACCCGAGCCGTCGTGCAGCCTCGGCGGCGGCCGCGACGCGCTCGACGGCGTGGTCGTGCTCGTACAGCCGGCCGCTCGGGTCGTAGTCCTCGATCGACGCGCCCACCGCACCGGCCCCGCCGACACGGGTGATCGACGCCGCCGCGGTTTCGGGATCGGCGTCGTAGCCGTTCTCGAGATCGACCGAGACCGGAAGCTCGGTCGCTCGGTCGAGCTCGGCGACGTGCCGGGCCACCTCGTCCAGCGACGCTCGACCGTCTCGCCGTCCGAGCGTGAAGGCGAAGCCGGAACTCGTCGTCGCGAGCGCCCGGAAGCCGAGCGCGGCCAGGACGCGGGCCGAGCCGGCGTCCCACGGGTTCGGGATCACGAACGCCTCACCCTCGTGCAGCGCCCGGAACGCCTCCGCCTTCGATTGCTGGGACACCCGGGCGAGCCTACCGCGAGCTACCCTCCCGGGTCGCACGATGAGAGTCGCAGTTCTCAGCGCAGCGGTCGTCGTCCTCGGCCTCACCGCCGCCGGCGTATCGGCGGCCGGCCCGCCGCGGTATGCCAAGCTCTGCAAGCCGATCACCGGGCCTCGATGGACAGTCCACGGGGGGGCGTCGGGCAACCGCTATCAGATTGCCGTGCTCGACTACTCGTGCGCGACGGCGACCCGGTACGTGAAGAAGCTCTACGCGCGGCGCTCCGCCGGATCGAAGGCGGTGCTGTCCGGCGGTCCGCGCGGGTACGTCTGCCGGACCACGGCGCCGAAGGGACGCAAGGCCTACCAGGGCACGTGCAAGCGGAAGCGAGGCGCCTCGATCCTCGCTGCATTCGCCTGGGCCCCCAGGCGGTCTTAACCGGCGCGCAACACGTCCTTCACGGACGTGACGTCACACTGAGCGGATGCACACCGAAACCGCGACATTCGCGGCGGGATGCTTCTGGGGTGTCGAGGCGGCGTTTCGCCAGGTACCCGGCGTGGTCGCGACCCGCGTCGGCTTCACGGGCGGAACGACGCAGAACCCCACGTACAAGCAGGTCTGCACCGGCCGGACCGGACATGCCGAGGCCGTCCAGGTCACGTTCGATCCCGAGCGAGTGTCGTACGACGAGCTGCTGGACGCCTTCTGGGACGAACACAACCCGACGAGCCGCAACCGCCAAGGGTTCGACATCGGCTACCAGTACCGCTCGGCGATCTTCTTCCACTCGGCGGAGCAGGCGGCGGCGGCGCGGGCCTCGCGCGACGCGGTGCAGGAGCAGCTCCGTTGGCCGTGGCAGAAGGTCGTGACCGCGATCGAGCCCGCCTCGGCGTTCTGGCCGGCGGAGGAGTACCACCAGCGCTACCTCGAGAAGATGGGCCGCGCCACCTGCACGGCCGAACTTCGCGGCCGCGCGCCGGACGTCGTGCGCGCTACCTGAGCCGGACGAACGCGCGCCGGGCGATCCTCGAGCCGGCCTGCAACTGGCAGAACCAGTTGCCGCGCGCGAGCTTCGTGCCCCGCGACCGCAGGAAGGTGTGGATCCACCCGTTCGCCGGGATCTTGACGAAGAGGTAGCAGTCGTGGCCGAGCGGCCCCTTCGGCGTCTGGCAGATCTTCTCGTTGTTCGGCGACCGCCACTGAATGCCGACCCGCCGCGTGTTCGCGGGAAGCGCGCGGAAGTGGAATCGAGCATAGGCCAGGTACGGCGAGTGGAGAACCGCCTGGTCGGGGCCGTTCTTGGTCGCGCTGGTGATCGCTTCGGAAACGACGCCCTCGGGCGGGGCCCTCATGACGAGGTCGCGCGTCGCCTTGAGCACTCTCGTGCCCGCGCTCGTAACCTGGCTGACGGTTAGACGGTACGACCCTGGGAGCGGCCGGACCGGCATGTTGGTCGTGAGTCGCCAGCTTCCGGGGTTCGCGACCGCAACCTGCGCCGTCGCGGTCGGCGGGCTTGGCTTGCTGATCGACCGCAGGGTCACCTCGAGCGTCGCGGCCGTGTCGACAGTGCCCGTTACGGTGATGGTCGCCTTCTTGGTGACGCGAAGCGTCCTCGGCGCAAACTGCTGTCCGTACCAGCTCTGGCGCCACTTGCCGGTGAAGATGGGCGCATCGGCGGTCACGGTCACCGTCGGAGCGGCCGGCCTCGCAGCCGCCGCTCCACAGGCGATCAACGCCACGACCCCGATTGCGAGCAGAACCCGCCGCAGTACCACGCCCCCGAGTGTATTCCCCACGGAATCAGGAGACAAGCAGGGATTTCGCCGGCAGGCGGCAATACGGTTCGCAGCGATGGAGGCATCCGGCGTACGGGTCGAGCGCACGCCCGGTCGAGGGCGCACGCTCTGGCCGCCGCTCCGGCGCCGGCACGACGTGGCGATCACACTGCCGCTCCGTACGGCCGAAGATCTGTTCAACGACCCGGGCGTCGACCCGTTCTCGCCCGGCTATGAGCGGTACGGGGACCGGCCCGGGATCGACGTCATCAGCGGCGTGCTCCGCGTCGAGCGCCCGGTCTCCAGCGTCCACACGACCGTCGAGCTGGCCGCCGGCTTCGACGAGGCGCCCGGCGCGCAGGCTGCGGACGCCCTGCGACGGTACTGCCACGTGAAGATCGCCGACCTCGAGCAGGAGCTACGGGAGATCCGGCGGTACGGCGCTTGGGCGCTCGTGCTCGGCTTTCTCGTGGTGCTGGTTCTGAACGCGATCGCGAGGCCGCTCGACTCGAGCGACGACAATACCCTGCAGTCCATCTCGCTCGGCCTGCAGGCTGCCTCCTGGGTGGTGCTCTGGCTCCCGGTCAACCTGCTCGTCTACGACCGCTGGTACGCGCGGCGCGACCAGACGATCTACCGGGAGATCCTCGAGATGGACGTCTCGGTCGTTCCTGGCCGCGACCGGCCAAGCGGGTCCTAGGCGACGGCCGCTTCCGCGACCGTCGCCTTCTCGAACGTCAACTCGCCGTCGCGCGCGTCAACGCGCACCGTGTCGCCCTCGCGGAAGTCTCCCTCGAGGAGACGCAGCGCGAGCGGGTTCTCGACGAGCCGCTGCAGCGCGCGCTTGAGCGGGCGGGCGCCGTACGCCGGATCCCAGCCGGCCTCGGCCACCGTCTCGCGCGCCGCTTCGGTGAGGTCGAGGCCGAGACCGCGCTCTGCGAGGCGGCGGCGAAGCTGCCGGAGTTGCAGCTCGACGATCTCACCGAGCTGCTCGCGGGACAGCCGCTCGAACTCGACGACTTCGTCGATCCGGTTCAGGAACTCCGGCCGGAAGACCTCCTGCAGCGCCGCCGTGGAGCGGATGTTGGACGTCATGATCACGACGGTGTTCCGGAAGTCGACCGTGCGGCCGTGGCCGTCGGTCAGCCGTCCGTCGTCCAGGATCTGCAGCAGCACGTCGAAGACCTCGGCGTGCGCCTTCTCGATCTCGTCCAGCAGGACGACCGAGTACGGCCGGCGCCGCACCGCCTCCGTGAGCTGCCCGCCTTCCTCGTAGCCGACGTACCCCGGCGGCGCGCCGACGAGCCTGGCAACCGTGTGCCGCTCCTGGTACTCGGACATGTCCAGCCGGACCATGGCCCGCTCGTCGTCGAACATGAACTCGGCGAGCGCCCGCGCCAGCTCCGTCTTGCCGACGCCGGTCGGGCCGAGGAAGACGAACGAGCCGATGGGGCGGTTCGGATCCTGCAGCCCGGTCCGGGCGCGGCGAAGGGCGTTGGCGACGGCGCTGACCGCCTCGTCCTGACCGACGACGCGCTCGTGCAGCCGTTCCTCCATGTGGATCAGCTTCTCGGTCTCGCCTTCGAGCAGCCGCGAGACAGGTACCCCCGTCCAGCGGGAGACGACGAGGGCCACATCGTCCTCGTCGACCTCCTCCTTCACCATCGGGTCGGCCTCGGGCTGCTCGCGCGCCTCGAGCTCGGTCTCGAGCGCGGGCAGCTCGCCGTAGCGGATCTCGGCGACACGCTGGAGATCGCCGACGCGCTCTGCGCGTTCCGCCTCCATCCGCAGCTCGTCGATGCTGCGCGTGATCTCCTTGACGCGCTCGAGCGTCTCCTTCTCCTTCGACCAGCGGGCCGCGAGCTCGTCGCGGACTGAGCGCGCTTCCGCCAGCTCCCGCTCGATCGGCTCGCGAACCTCGGACGTCTCCTTGCCGAGCGCGGCCAGCTCGATCTCGAGCTGGCGCACCCGCCGCTCGGCCTCGTCCAGCTCGAGCGGCGAGGAATCGATCTCCATACGCAGGCGCGAGGCGGCCTCGTCCACGAGGTCGATGGCCTTGTCGGGCAAGAAGCGATCGGAGATGTACCGGTCGGACAGCACCGCTGCGGCGACGAGCGCAGCGTCGCGGATGCGGACGCCGTGGTGCGCCTCGTAGCGCTCCTTGAGCCCGCGCAGGATCGCGATCGTGTCGGCTGCCGACGGCTCGCCGACGAAGATCGGCTGGAAGCGCCGTTCGAGCGCGGCGTCCTTCTCGATGTGCTTGCGGTACTCGTCGAGGGTCGTCGCGCCGATCGCGCGCAGCTCGCCGCGGGCGAGCATCGGCTTCAGCATGTTGGCGGCGTCGACGGCGCCCTCGGCGGCGCCGGCGCCGACGATCGTGTGCAGCTCGTCGATGAAGAGGACGATCTCGCCCTCCGACTGCTTGATCTCGCCGAGAACGGCCTTCAGCCGCTCTTCGAACTCGCCGCGATACTTCGACCCGGCGAGCAGCGCGCCGATGTCGAGCGCCCAGACGCGCTTGCCCTTCAGGCCCTCCGGCACATCGCCGGCGACGATCCGCTGCGCCAGGCCTTCGGCAATCGCCGTCTTGCCGACGCCGGGATCCCCGATCAGCACCGGGTTGTTCTTCGTCCGACGCGACAGCACCTGGATCACCCGGCGGATCTCCTCGTCGCGCCCGATGACCGGGTCGAGCTTCCCCTGCTCGGCCAGCTCGGTCAGGTCGCGACCGAACTTCTCGAGCGCCTGGTACGTGCCCTCCGGATCCTGTGAGGTGACGCGCGCCGAGCCGCGAATGGCTTGCAGCGCCTCGAGCAGCGCCTTCCGGCCGATCACGTCGAGCGCGAGCAGCAGGTGCTCGACGGAGACGAAGTCGTCGTCCATGCCGCGCGCCTCGTCGAAGGCCTTGTCGAGCGCCTTCGCGAATGCAGCGGACACGCCCGGCTGCTGGGCGGCGCCGGCGATCCGCGGCTTCGCGGCAAGCCGCTCCTCCGCGGACGCGCGCAGCGCCGCGGGGCTCTCGCCCGCGCGCTCCACCACCGTCTTCGGCAGCTCCTGGTCCAGGAGCGCAAGGAGCAGGTGCTCCGGATAGACCTCGGGGTTGCCGCCGCGGCGCGCCAACTCCTGGGCGCCGGCGACCGCCTCCTGGCTCTTTAGCGTGAGTTTCTGGAAGTCCATGTGGTTGTCCTCGTTGTTCTGATTGGCAGCAATTCGGTGGATTGCGAATACGGGACGAGATCGCGTCGGTACTGCTTGTGCACGCGGGCGATCTCCTCCTGCATCCGCCGCTCCATCCGCTCGAGGCGCGCCCGCATACGCAGCAGCTCGTCCTGCAGCGCGATCACGCGCTCGACGCCGGCGAGGTTCAGCCCGAGCTCGGTCATCTGCTGGATCGTCCGCAGGCGCTCGAGGTCGGCGTCCGAGTACAGACGGGTGTTCCCGGGTGTCCGCTTCGGGCGCACAAGCCCCTTGTTCTCGTAGATGCGCAGCGTCTGCGGGTGCATCCCGACGAGCTCGGCAGCGACGCTGATCATGTAGCGCGGCGAGTCGTCCATCAGGCCACCATCCCTTCGCGCGGGTTCTCGCGCGAGACCTTCTGCAGGTTCTCGATCGCCTCGCGCTCGGCCTTCGTGACCTTCTTCGGCACGGCCAGCTTCACGCGCGCGAGGAGGTCCCCCTTGCCGCCGCCCTTGAGCTTCGGCGCCCCGCGGCCGCGGACGCGAAGCATCGTCCCGTCCTGCGTGCCCGGCTTGATCTTCAGCGTCACGGGCCCGCCGTCGGGTGTCGGCACCGAGACGTTGGCGCCCAGCGCCGCCTCCGGATACGTGACCGGCAGGTCGACGACGAGGTCCGCCTCACCGCGTCGCTTGAACGTCGGCGACTCGGCGACGCGCGTGACGACGTAGAGGTCGCCCGGCGGGCCGCCGCCGGTTCCGGCCTCGCCCTTGCCCTTCAACCGCACCCGGCCGCCGTTCTTGACCCCGGCCGGGATCTTGACCGTGTAGCGACGCGTGCGCCGCTCACGACCCGAACCGTGGCAGCGAGAGCACGGCTCCTCGATCACTGTGCCGTTGCCCCGGCAGCGCGGACACGGCTGTGAGATCGCGAACAGCCCCTGGCTCTCGGCCCTGAGGCCGCGGCCACCGCACTCGGGACATAGAATCGGCGCCGTCCCCGGACGCGCGCCCGAGCCACCGCAGAGTGAGCACGCCTGCTGCGCGTCCACCGGGATCTTCGTCTCAAGGCCGCGCAGCGCGTCGTCGAAAGACAGGTTCACCTCGACCTCGAGGTCGGCGCCGCGCTGCCCGGCGGGGCGGGTCTGCGGCCCCCGGCCACGGTTGAAGATGCCGCCCAGGAAGTCGCCGATCCCGCCGAGGTCGCCGAGGTCGAAGTCCTCGACGCGGAATCCACCAGCGGGCCCGGCGCCTCCCGGGAACCGGCCGTCGGCGCTGCCAAAGGTGTCGTACTGCTTGCGCTTCTCGGGGTCCGAGAGCAGGTCGTAGGCGCCCTGAACCTCCTTGAAGCGCTCCTCGGCGTCCTTGTTGCCCGGATTCCGGTCCGGGTGGTACTGCCGCGCGAGCTTGCGGTACGCCTTCTTGATCTCGTCCTGGGAGGCGTTCTTGGCGACGCCGAGGACGTCGTAGGGATTCTTCGTCGCGGTGGCCACGGTCCTCCCTCTAGTCCTCGGCCTCCTGCGCCGCTGCGGCGACGACGACGCGCGCCGGACGCAGAACACGGTCGCCGAGCTTGTAGCCCTTCTGGACGACCTCGATCACCGAGCCCTCTTCCCGGTCGGACGGCTGCGCCAGCAGCGCCTCGTGGACGTGCGGGTCGAAGAGGCCGTCCGTGTCGATCTCCGCGAGACCCTCACGGGACAGCACGGACTGGAGCTCTCGATGGACCAGTCGTACGCCGTCCTCGAGCTGCGCCTCCTGGTGCTCGCTGGCGGCGAGCAGCGCCCGCTCCAGGTCGTCGAGCACCGGCAAAAGATCCTTGACCAGCCGCTCGTGGGCGCGCGCGACCAGTGCCTCCTGGTCGCGCGCCACTCGCTTGCGGTAGTTCTCGAACTCCGCCGCGACCCGCTTCAGGTCGTGCAGGTACTCGACCCGCTTCCCCTCTGCCTCGTCTGCGGACGCGCGGAGGCTCTCGAGCTCCTGCTCGAGCTCCTCGATGCGCTTCTCGAGCTCTGCCGCGCGAGCCTCGGCCGGGGGAACCTCCTGGTTCCCCCGCGCCCCCTCCCCTGGTCCGCTGGCGCGAACAGGAGGCTTCGGTCGATTGGAGGATCGATGCGACATTACTGAGCCTTCGCCTCCTCCTCTTCCTCATCGACCACCTCGGCCTCCTGGACGACCTCTTCATCGTCGGCGGCACCGTTTCCGCCGCCGGCCGCCGTCTGCGCCGTCTGGGCCTGCGCCTGCGCGTAGACCGCCTCGGCGAGCTTGTGCGAGGCGTCCTGGAGCGCCTCCGTCTTCGAGCGGATCTCGTTCAGATCGTCGCCCTCGACGGCCTGCTTCAGCTCCATGATCCGGCCGTCGATCGTCGAGGCCTCGGCCTCGCCGAGCTTCTCGCGGTGCTCCTTGAGGCTCCGCTCGGTCGCGTACGCAAGGCTCTCCGCGTGGTTCCGGGCATCGGCGAGCTCGCGCAGCCGGTGCGCCTCCTCCGCGTGGGCCTCCGCGTCGCGGACCATGCGCTGGACCTCATCCTGCTTCAGGCCGGAGCCGCCCTCGATCCGGATCTTCTGCTCGTTGCCGGTTCCGAGGTCCTTGGCCGAGACGTGCATGATCCCGTCCGCGTCGATATCGAACGCGACCTCGATCTGCGGCATGCCGCGCGGCGCCGGCGGGATGCCCACGAGCTGGAACTTCCCGAGCGTCTTGTTGAAGGCGATCATCTCGGACTCGCCCTGCGCGACGTGGACCTCCACCGACGGCTGGTTGTCGTCGGCCGTGGTGAAGATCTCGGACTTCCGCGTCGGGATCGTTGTGTTCCGCTCGATCAACCTCGTGAACACACCGCCCTTCGTCTCGATGCCGAGCGACAGCGGCGTCACGTCGAGCAGGAGCACGTCCTTGACCTCGCCGCGGAGCACACCGGCCTGAATGGCCGCGCCGACGGCGACGACCTCGTCGGGGTTGACGCCCTTGTGCGGCTCCTTGCCGACGATCTCCTTGACCTTCTCCTGGACGGCGGGCATGCGAGTCATGCCGCCGACGAGGACGACGTGCTCGATCTGGCTCGCCTGCATGCCGGCGTCCTCGAGCACGCGCTTCGTCGGTCCGACGGTGCGCTCGAGCAGGTCGGCGCTGAGCTCGTTGAGCTTCGCCCGGGTCAGCTGCAGGTCGAGGTGCTTCGGGCCCTCCGGCGTGGCGGTAATGAACGGCAGGTTGATCTGCGTCGTCATTGTCGACGACAGCTCGATCTTCGCCTTCTCGGCCGCCTCGTACAGGCGCTGAAGCGCCATCCGGTCCTGCGCCAGGTCGATGCCCTGGTCGCGCTTGAACTCGGCCACCATCCAGTCGACGACCGCCTTGTCCCAGTTGTCGCCGCCGAGGTGGTTGTCACCCGCCGTCGCCTTCACCTCGAAGACGCCCTCGCCGAGCTCGAGGATCGACACGTCGAACGTGCCGCCGCCGAGGTCGAAGACGAGGATCGTCTGGTCGGACTCCTTCTCGAGGCCGTAGGCGAGCGACGCCGCAGTCGGCTCGTTGATGATCCGCAGCACGTTGAGGCCGGCGATCCGGCCGGCGTCCTTGGTCGCCTCGCGCTGTGCGTTGTTGAAGTACGCGGGGACGGTGATCACCGCATCGGTCACCGTCTCGCCGAGGTACGCCTCGGCGTCCGTCTTCAGCTTCTGGAGGATCATCGCCGAGATCTCCGGCGGCGCGTACTCCTTGCCGCCCGCCTTGACGCGGACGTCGTCGTTCGGCCCCTTGACGACCTCGTAGGGGACGATCTTCATCTCTTCGGAGACCTCGTCGAACTTCCGGCCCATGAAGCGCTTGATCGAGAACACCGTGTTCTCGGGGTTCGTGACCTGCTGGCGCTTCGCGGGCGCGCCGACGAGCCGCTGGTCGTCCTTCGTGAACGCGACGACGGACGGCGTTGTGCGCCCGCCCTCCGCGTTCGGGATCACCGTCGGCTCGCCGCCCTCGACGACGGCTATGCACGAGTTCGTCGTCCCGAGGTCGATACCAATTACTCTTGCCATACGAATTCTCCTTTTCGTTCGCGCTTGCGCTACTAAGAAAATCTAAGTAGGAGGTTATCAGATTTGATCCGCGATGGTCGCCTCGAGCAGTACGCAAGCCTCCTCGTCGACGATTGCGTCGGCGTCGAGGCCGGCTGGCAGGTCCTCGTCCGCGCCCAGCCACTCGGCCGGCCCCTCTTCGAGGAGGTGTTGCGGCAGGTCGGGAAGCGCGGCGCCTATGCCCTGCCGCGGCTCTCCTTCGGCCTCGGCGGCACTGGCGGCATGGAGTCGGCGTGGGTGAACGCCGTCCCCGAGGAGCTGCTGGACACCGTCCCGGACGTCGACCGCTACACCCTCGAGACCATCGACTGCTTCATCGCCATCCTCGCGCCCGAGAACACGCGTGAGGGCGCGGACATCGCGCAGGATCGCCTCGCGCGCATCCAGACGGCGTACCGCCCCGTGACCATGGCCTTCATGTCGCACGAGAAACCCTGGGTAGGCTGCCAGTACCCGACGCAGGCCCTGGCGCAGGACGCGGGCATGACGTTCGAGCAGTTCGAGGACTTCCTCTACGGCGCGGTGCTGATCGACTGGGAGGCGCTCGAGCGCGAGATGCGCACGATCGCCGACCGGTTCGACGCCGCCGACGAGGTGCGGCTCGTCGGCGAGGGGACCGACCTGCGGCTCAGCCTCGCCGGCCGGGCCGGGCGCGTCAGCGGCGCCGGCGCCAACATGCCGAGCGGCGAGGTGTTCTACAGCCCCGTCGAGGACTCCGCGGACGGCGTGATCACGTTCGCCGAGTATCCCGGTTGCTACCTCGGCCGCGAGGTTTACGGCATCCGGCTCCGCTTTGCGGGAGGGCGAGTCGTGGAAGCATCCGCGACCCAGGACGAGGACTTCCTGCTCGAGGTCCTCGACACCGACGACGGCGCGCGGCGGCTCGGCGAGTTCGGCATCGGCTGCAATCCCGGCATCCAGCGTCACCTCAAGAACACGCTCTTCGACGAGAAGATCGAGGGCACGATCCACCTGGCTCTCGGTCAGAGCTACCCGGACACGGGCGGAACGAATGAGAGCGCCATCCACTGGGACGTGGTCAAGGACCTCCGGCAGGAGGGCCGCATCGAGCTGGACGGCGAGCTCGTCCAGGAAAACGGCCGCTGGCAGCCCTAACCCGGTTTCCTGGAACCACCTCGCGGCTACGCTGCTCCTGTGGAGCTGCTCGATACACGCGCGCGGGCGGTGCGCGATCTCCGCATCTCCGTCACCGACCGCTGCAACTTCCGGTGCGTCTACTGCATGCCGAAGGAGGTCTACGGGCGGGACTACGCCTTCCTGCCGCGCCGGCAGCTCCTCACCTTCGAGGAGATCGAGCGGATCGCGCGTGCGTTCGTGCGCAACGGGGTCCGGAAGCTCCGGATCACAGGAGGTGAGCCGCTCGTCCGGCGTGACCTCGAGCGTCTCGTCGCGCAACTGCGCGCGCTCGGCGACGTCGACCTGACGCTGACGACGAACGGCTCGCTACTGCCGCAGAAGGCGCAGGCCCTCGCCGACGCCGGCCTCGACCGCGTCACGGTCAGCCTCGACTCGCTCGACGACGACGTCTTCCGGTCGATGAACGACGTCGGCTTTCCGGTCGAGCGGGTCCTCGACGGCATCGACGCCGCGGCCGCGGCTGGCCTGCCGGTGAAGGTCAACTGCGTCGTCAAGCGCGGCGTCAACGAGGACGGCCTCGTCGAGATGGCGCGCTTCTTCCGCGGCGCCGGCCACGTGCTGCGGTTCATCGAGTACATGGACGTCGGCCACACGAACGGCTGGCGGCTCGACGACGTCGTTCCGGCGGACGAGATCGTCGCCCGCATTGGCGCCGACCTCCCGCTCGAACCCGTGCCGCCCGCCTACTCCGGAGAGGTCGCGACACGGTGGCGTTACCGTGACGGATCCGGCGAGATCGGCGTCATCTCGTCGGTGACGAAGCCCTTCTGCGGGTCCTGCACGCGGGCGCGCCTCTCGGCAGAGGGTCGCCTGTACACCTGCCTGTTCGCCTCCCGTGGCCACGACCTCCGCCGGCTCCTCCGCAGCGGCGCCGGCGACGGCGAGCTCGACGAGGCGATCCGACAGGTCTGGCGCCGACGAACCGACCGTTATTCAGAGCTCCGCTCGCGGGCCACGCCCGACCTCCAGAAGGTCGAAATGAGCTACATCGGCGGCTGAAGTGGCGCGCAGGGCCGCGGGTTTCCTAGGATCCCCGCCCTATGAACCCCAATGCCGCAACACTTCGCCTCGCCGTCTTCCCGCGCGCCGGGTTGCTCGCCGATCTCCTGCTGATCGTCCTGGGCGCGGGGCTCGTCGCCGTCGCGGCTCAGATCTCCTTCGGACTCCCCTTCACGCCCGTGCCGATCACCGGCCAAACGTTTGCGGTCGTCCTCGTGGGCGCATCGCTGGGCGCGGTGCGCGGAACCGCGAGCCTCGCGCTCTACGTGCTCGTCGGCCTGGTCGGCGCGCCCGTCTACGCGGATCACGCGCACGGCTGGGAGATCGTCAAGGGCGCGACCGGCGGCTACCTCGTCGGCTTCGTCGTCGCCGCGACGGTCACCGGCTGGCTCGCGGAGCGCCGCTGGGACCGGCGGTTTGCCTCCTCGGTGACCGTGATGCTGACCGGCAACGTGATCATCTACCTGTTCGGGCTGCCGTGGCTAGCACACGTGCTGCACACCGGGCTCGACGACACGCTGACGGACGGTCTCTACCCGTTCGTCCCGGGCGACATCTTCAAGCTCTACCTCGCGGCCGCGGTGTTGCCCGGGGCGTGGCGCCTGGTCGAGCACGTGTCGCCGAAAGACGACTCGGGCGAAGGCCTTTAAGAATTCCGCAAGGACATCGGCACTAGCCTCCGCTCGGTGAAGGCGCCACGGGGGTGGTCGTTCGCGGGGATCGTCTTCCTGGCGGCCGTGACCGGGGCAGTGCTCAACGCTTCGACGGCGACCGCGAAGCGCAAGCCTCCGCCTCCGCCGCCGCCACCACCTCCGTCGACGTCTCCGACCTACGCGAAGAACCACGCGGACGTGCTCGGCGGGGTCAGGACGGTCTGACTCCGGAAGCGGCGGAGAGCACCTTTGACGGCGGATCGATCTCGCTGGCGCTGGCAGACACCCGAGGCGTCAGTTGGCTGGTCAAGCTCGATCGCTTCGGCGGCCCCCAGTGGCAGGAGGAGGTCCGGTGCTTCAACCTGCCGCCGGGCAGCTTCGCCGACGGGGTCTCCGTCCAGCAGACGGCAGACGGCGGCTACGTCGTCGGCGGCGGGACGATCGGCTGCGGATCGAGCACGGTCTGCCCCCTGCTGAGCGGCATCCAGTGCGCGTTGGTCGAGCGCCTCGACGCGACCGGCGGGCTCGTCTGGGCTCGGGTGTACTCGACCGGAGCGACCTCGACCGCGATCAACAGGATCAGGCAGACGAGCGACGGCGGCTTCATCGCGGTGGGGAGCGCTCAGAACGACCGAATAGGCGCGTTGATCCTCAAGCTCGACAGCTCGGGGAACGTGCAGTGGCAACGGCAGCTCGGTCCCGCGGGGACGACGTCGGCCTACCTGAACGACGTCCAGCAGACGGCCGACGGAGCCTTCGTCGCAACCGGTGAATTCGAGATGCCGTCAGGCGATCTGCCGCGGACGAGCGTACTGGTCCGTCAAGGTCGGCCCGAACGGCAACGTCCTCTGGCAGCGGGGTTTCAACAGCCTGGACGGCAGCGGGATGCCGAACGCGGCGGCGCACGCCCTCTCCCTCATCAACACGTCCGACGGCGGCTACCTCGTCGGGGGCAACTGGGACGACACCACCTCGCCCGGAACGTGCTGCAGAGGAGCCCTCCTGCTCAAGGTGGACGGAAACGGGACGGCGCAGTGGCAGAAGGTCTACAGCGGCGGCGTCTACTGGTTCTTCAACGGCTACAGCGAGA
>Ga0075434_100000204_pt1 | contig 40084 bp, 39 predicted proteins | sample RhiMethybrSRZTD3_FD_75298 | JGI IMG/M metagenome (GOLD analysis project Ga0075434, IMG submission 75298) | Populus rhizosphere microbial communities from Tennessee, USA - Rhizosphere MetaG P. TD hybrid SRZTD3 | ecosystem: Host-associated > Plants > Roots > Rhizosphere > Soil | place: USA...
CGTGCAGCGCTGCGTCGACGACTACCTCGCGGGGCGCAGCTTCCCGCTCGAGATCTTCTCCAGCGAATATGCCTGAGCGCGTCGTGGTCGGCATGTCGGGCGGGGTCGACTCCGCCGTCGCGGCGCTCCTCCTCAAGCGCGCCGGCTGGGACGTGGTCGGGCTTTTCATGAAGAACTGGGAGGACGATGACGACGACGAGTACTGCTCGACACGGCAGGACCTGATCGACGCGGCGGCCGCCGCCGATGTGATCGGCATCGACCTCGAGGCGGTCAACTTCTCGGCCGAGTACAAGGACCGGGTGTTCGCCGAGTTCCTGCGCGAATACTCCGCCGGACGCACGCCCAACCCGGACGTGCTGTGCAACGCCGAGATCAAGTTCAAGGCGTTTCTCGACCACGCCATGCGCCTGGGCGCTTCGAAAATCGCCACCGGGCATTACGCCCGGACCGGTTTTTCCGAAAATCGTTTCCGGCTCCTCCGGGGAAACGATACGGCGAAAGACCAGAGCTACTTCCTGCACCGCCTGAACCAGGAGCAGCTCGCGCGCGTGATGTTTCCGGTCGGCGAGCTGAAGAAGTCGGAAGTGCGGCGCCTTGCGCTGGAAGCGGGCCTCGCCAACCACGCTAAGAAGGACTCGACCGGCATCTGCTTCATCGGCGAGCGGCCGTTCCGCGAGTTCCTGAACCGCTACCTGCCCAGGGTGCCCGGGCCGATCAAGACCCCGGAAGGCCGGGTGCTCGGCGAGCACATCGGGCTGGCCTTCTACACCATCGGGCAGAGGAAGGGCATCGGCATTGGCGGCCTGGCGAAGATGAAGGCGGGAGCGTGGTACGTCGCCGACAAGCGCCTGGAGTCGAACGAGCTCATCGTGGTGCAGGACCACGACCACCCGCTGCTGATGAAGAAGGCCCTGACTGCCGCAGAAGCGACCTGGGTCGCGGGAAGGGCGCCGGAAAACAAAGGCGTCACGGCGAAAACGCGCTACCGACAAGCCGACGCGTCCTGCACGCTCGGGCGCGTGCTGGAGAGCGAGATCCGGGTCGACTTCGAGGCGCCGCAGTGGGCGGTGACGCCGGGACAATCGGTCGTGTTCTACGAGGCCGAAGTGTGCCTCGGCGGCGCAATCATCACCTAGCCATGCCCAAAGCGTTCTTCGACCGGCCAGGCGGCAAGGTTCGCCTCGACGACATCTCGGCGGAGCCGCCGAAGACCATGACGCGCGAAAAGGCCGAGCCGCGGCTGACGGAGCTCGGCAAGGAGCTTTTCGCGTTGCAGGACGAGCTGTTCTCGTCCAGGGCGAATAGCGTGCTGGTCGTCCTCCAGGGCCGCGATACCGCCGGCAAGGACGGCACCATCAAGCACGTCGCGGGATACCTCAACCCGCGCGGGGTGAGCGTGGTGTCCTTCGGCGTTCCGACCGCGGAGGAGCGCGACCACGATTTCCTGTGGCGCGTGCACCGCCACGCGCCGCGGCTGGGCGAGTTCGCGATCTTCAACCGCTCGCACTACGAGGACGTGCTCGTGGTGCGGGTGCACGGGCTCGTGCCGAAGGCGCTGTGGAAGGCGCGCTACGACCATATCGCCGACTTCGAGGCGATGCTGGCCGAGCACGGCACGATCGTGCTCAAGTATTTCCTCCACATCACCAAGCGCGAGCAGAAGGAGCGCCTACTCGAGCGCGAGAAGGACCCGGCGAACGCCTGGAAGCTCAATCCCAACGACTGGAAGGAACGCGACTGCTGGGACGAGTACACCGAGGCGTATGAGGATGCGATTTCTGAAACCGCGGCAACACACGCCCCATGGAGGGTCGTGCCGGCGAACGCCAAGTGGTATCGCAATCTCGTCGTCGCCGAGTCCATCGTCGAGGCACTGCGCGCGCACCGCAAGGGGTGGGATCGCAAGCTGAAGAGCATGGCTTCGGAAGCGAAGACCACCCTCGCGGCCTACAGACGGGAACGGGCAAAACGGAAAAAATAGGGACTGTCCCTATTTTTTTTCTAACGCGGCGCGGTGTCGGCGAAGGCGGGACGCTCGAGTAGCTTCTGGTAGTGCCGCGCGAGCGCTGGGTACTCGCTCGGCCAGTCGACGTCGCCCGGCTTGCGAAACCCGAGCCAGCCCACGCAACAGCCCACGGCGATGTCTGCGAGCGAGTAGCGCTCGCCATGGCACCAGTTCTTCGCCCCGAGCTCGGCCTCGAGGCGAGCCATGCCGCGGTGCATGCGCGCGACCTGCTTGTCGAGCTGGAAGCCGCCGCGCACCAGGATGCCCGCGTCGACCACGCCGTCGGCCAGCGCCTCCCAGCGGCGCACCTGCATGCGATCGCGGAAGTCCGCCGGAATGAGGCGGTTGAGCGGCGAGGCGTGATCGAGGAATTCGACGATGACGCGCGAGTCGTAGAGCGCGGTGCCGTCGTCGAGCGCGAGCGTGGGAATCTTGCCCAGCGGGTTGTACGGGTTGACCGGGTTTACCGCCGGTGCCACGTCGACCAGCTCCATGTCGAAGTCGATCTTCTTCTCGGCGAGCACCACGCGCACCTTGCGTGTGTATGGACTTGCAGGAGAGGCGAGGAGTTTCATTCGGGATGAGGCGATTATAGCGGGCCGATGCAGCGCCGCACCCTGCGCCGCAGCGCGGGGATCACCTCATCTGCGAACCAGGGGTTCTTCGCCAGCCAGGCCTTGTTGCGCCAGCTAGGATGCGGCAGGACGAAGAACTCGGGCAGGTAGTCGCGGAACGCGCGCACCGTTTCTCCGACGCCCTTCTTTCTTTTTCCCTTGAGGTAGTACGCCTGCGCGTAGCTTCCAACCAGGAGAGTCAACCGTATGTCAGGAAGCGCGGCGCGAAAGCGCGGTTGCCACTGCGGCGCGCACTCCCGGCAAGGCGGCAGGTCGGCGCCGTCCACCGTGCCGGGATAGCAAAGACCGGTCGGCACGATGGCGATGCGGGCGGTGTCGTAGAAGCGCGCGCGCTCGAGCCCCAGCCACGCGCGCAGCACGTCGCCGGAGGGATCGTTCCAGGGGATCCCGGTCTCGTGGACTCTGCGCCCCGGCGCCTGGCCCACGATGAGCAGGCGTGCGCGCCGTCCGACGAGAAAGACCGGCTTGGGCTCGAACGGCAGCTTGGCTTTGCACAGGGTGCAGGCGCGCGCCTCGCTGCTGACACGGGAAAGCGAAACAGGCATCCCCTTTATAATAGAGGCCCATGCCCTCGCCGCTCGCCGCGCTCTCGCCGCTCGACGGGCGATACGCCAGGACCGTAGACCCGCTGCGCGGGTATTTCAGCGAGCAGGCCCTCATCCGCTACCGCGTGCGCGTCGAGCTCGCCTGGCTCGAGGCGCTCGCCGCCGAGCGCTCGATCAAGGAATTGAAGCCGTTTTCGGGAAAAGTGAAAGCGGACCTTTCGCGGATCCTTCAGGCTTTCTCTGAGCGCGATGCGGAGGACATCAAGACGCTCGAGGCCGAAACCAACCACGACGTCAAGGCGATCGAGTACTGGCTGAAGGGGAAGCTCGGCGAGAACGCCGAGGCGCAGCGCTCGCTCGAGTTCATCCACTTCGCCTGCACCTCCGAGGACATCAACAACCTCGCGTACGCGCTGATGGTGCGCGAGTCGCGCGACGCGGTCATGCTGCCGCGGCTGGACGAGATCGTCGACGCGCTGAAGCGCCTGGCACAGCGCCACGCAGGGCTTGCGATGCTTTCGCGCACCCACGGCCAGGCGGCCACGCCGACGACGCTCGGCAAGGAGATGGCCAACTTCGCCTACCGCCTCGGGCGCGCGCGCGGCCGCATCGCCGGCGTGGCGGTGATGGGCAAGGCGAACGGCGCGGTCGGCAACTACAACGCCCACCTCATCGCTTATCCCGGCTTCGACTGGGAGCGCTTCAGCCGCCGCCTGGTGGAGCGACTGGGCCTCGAGTTCAATCCCTACACCACCCAGATCGAGCCGCACGACTGGCTGGCCGAGCTCCTCGACGCCTACGCCCGGGCGAACAGCATCGTGCTCGATCTCGACCGCGATCTCTGGGGCTACATCTCGCTCGGCTACTTCCGCCAGAAGACGAAGAAGGGCGAAGTCGGCTCCTCGACCATGCCGCACAAGGTGAATCCGATCGACTTCGAGAACTCGGAGGGCAACCTCGGCGTGGCCAACGCGCTGCTGCGCCACCTCGCCGACAAGCTGCCGGTCTCGCGCTGGCAGCGCGATCTCTCCGACTCGACCGCCCAGCGCAACCTCGGCACGGCCCTGGGGCACGGCCTGCTCGCGTACGCCTCGTGCCTGCGGGGCCTCGCCAAGCTCGAGGCGGATCCTGAGCGCCTCGCCAGCGACCTGGAGGCCAACTGGGAGGTGCTCGCCGAAGCGGTGCAGCAGGTGATGCGCCGCCACGGCGTGCCCGAGGCCTACGAGAAGCTGAAGGACATGACGCGCGGCCGGCGCCTCGACCGGGCGCAGCTCGCCGCCTTCGTGAAGGCGCTCGCCATTCCCGACGACGCGAAGAAGCGCCTGCTCGCCCTCACCCCGGGCAAGTACACGGGTCTCGCCGCCGAGCTCGCCAAGCGCCTCTAAGAATTCCTCCGAGAAGAGTCGAATGATCTACGCCGCGACGATCTTCCTGTCCTCTTTTTTGCTTTTTCTGGTGCAGCCGCTGATCGCGCGGCTGATCCTGCCCTGGTTCGGCGGCAGCGCGGCGGTCTGGACCACCTGCATGCTTTTTTTCCAGGCGCTGCTCCTCGCCGGATACGGCTACGCGCACGTTCTCGAGAAGAAGCTGCCGCATGGGCGGCTCCAGCCCATCCTGCACACGCTGCTCCTCGCCGCGGCGGTGGCGACGCTGCCGATCTCGCCGTCCGAGGCGTGGAAGCCGGCCGGCGACCAGGAGCCCATCAGCCGCATCCTCGTCCTGCTTGGAGCGACGGTCGGGCTTCCCTATCTCCTGGTCGCCTCCACCAGCCCGCTGCTCCAGGCGTGGTTCGCGCGCGCCCGGCCCGGCGAGAATCCTTACCGGCTGTTCGCCATCTCGAACCTGGCCTCCCTCATCGCGCTGGTCGGCTATCCGTTCGTGGTCGAGCCCTTTCTCGCCGCACACGAGCAGGTGAGGTTGTGGTCGTGGCTGTTCGCCGCATTCGCGCTCGTGTGCGCCCTGGTCGCCTGGCGCACGCCGCGCTCGGAGGCCGTGACCGAAGCACCCGCCGCGGCGCCGGTCGGCAAGCGCGATATCGGGCTATGGCTCGCGCTCTCGGCCACGGGCTCGGTGCTCCTCCTCGCCACGACGAACCATCTCACGCAGAACGTCGCCTCGATCCCGCTTCTTTGGCTCGCGCCCCTGACCCTGTACCTGCTGACCTTCATCATCGCCTTCGAGGGGCGCAACTGGTACCGGCCGAAATTCGCATGGCCGTTCGTCCTGGCCTGGCTTGCGGGCATGGCCTGGCTCCTGGTCGACTCGGACTACCACTACAACCTGCCGCTGCAGCTCGGCATGTTCCTGCCGGGCCTCTTCCTCGGGTGCCTCTTCTGCCACGGCGAGCTCTACCGCCTGCGTCCCGAGCCGCGGCAGCTCACCAAGTTCTACCTCATCGTCTCGGCCGGCGGCGCGCTCGGGGGCCTCTTCGTGGCGGTGGTCGCGCCGCTTGCGTTCGATGCCTACTACGAGCTCGGCATCGGCATGACGGCGCTCGCGCTTCTCGCCGCCACGCGCTTCGCCCCGCTCGGCCGCTTCCAGAGCCTGGCGAGCCTCGGGGTGCTCATGGGCGTCGCCGCCTGCGCCGCCTACGACGGGTTTTCCTACCACCGCGATGTGCGCGTGTCCGAGCGCGGTTTCTACGGCGTGCTTCGGGTGAAGGAGTACGGGTCGCCGGGTGAGCCCGGGCACCTGCGCCGCCTGGTGCACGGCACGATCATGCACGGCGAGCAGTACATGGAGCGCCCCGGGTTCATCACCACCTATTACCAGGAAACCTCCGGCATCGGTGTCGCGATCAAATCGCGCGAGGAGCGCGGGCCGATCCGCGTGGGGGTGATCGGGCTGGGCACCGGGACCATCGCGGCGTACGGCAGGCCGGGCGACGTTTACCGCTTTTACGACATCGATCCGCGCGTGGTGCAACTCGCCCGCCACGAGTTCACGTTCCTCGGCGACAGCCCGGCGAAGGTCGAGATCGCGCTCGGCGACGCGCGTCTCACGCTCGAGCGCGAGCCGCCGCAGAACTTCGACGTCCTCGCGGTCGACGCCTTCTCGAGCGACGCCATTCCGGTGCACCTCATTACCCGGGAGGCGCTCGGCATCTACCTGAAGCACATGAAACGCGACGGCATCGTCGCCTTCCACGTGTCGAACCGCTTCCTCGACCTGATCCCCGTGGTGGCGCGCATCGCCAAGGAGCAAGGTGCGCACGCCGTGCTGGTGAACGACGACCCCGACGACGAGGACGAAAGCCTGCGCTCCCGCAGCGACTGGGTCCTCGTGTCGCGCGACCCGGCCGCGCTCGAGGCCGAGCCCATCGTCGAGGGCGGCGGCGTCGAGGCCGAGGACCAGCCGCGCTGGCGCACCTGGACCGACGACTACTCGAACCTGATTCAGATTTTGAAGTAACCGGGAAAGGGGTCTGACCCCTTTCCCGCTTTTCTTCTAAACAACTGCCCCTTCGTGCTCGTCGCGGCTGCGCTCCTTGCGCGCGGCCTTGACGAACTGCTCGCGGCTCGCGCCGAGCCACATGAGGAGCGGGCTCGCCACCAGCACCGAGGAGTAGATGCCGAAGCAGATGCCGATGGTAAGAGCGAGCGCGAAATAGTGCAGCGCCGGGCCGCCGAAGAGCAGCATGGTGGTGACCATCATCTGGGTGCACAGGTGCGTGATGATGGTGCGCGAGATGACCCCGGTGATCGCCGAGTCGATCACCTCGACGGTCGAGGCCTTGCGCATCTTGCGGAAGTTCTCCCGCACCCGGTCGAACACCACCACCGACTCGTTCACCGAGTAGCCGAGCACTGCGAGCACCGCGGCGAGCACAGGGAGCGAGAACTCCCACTGGAAGAAGGCGAAGAACCCCAGGATGATGACCACATCGTGCAGGTTGGCGATGATCGCCGACAGGCCGAAGCGCCACTCGAAGCGGATCCACAGGTAGAGCACGATGAACACCGCCGTCGTGAGCAGCGCGAGCGCGCCGTACTCGACCAGCTCCTTGCCCACCTGCGGCCCGACGAACTCGACGCGCCGCACCTCCGCGCTCGCGTCCTGTTCCTTCAGCACGCCCTGCACCTTCTGCGAGAGATCCGCGCTCGATTGGTTTTTCTCGAGGTGCAGGCGCAGCAGCACGTCGCGCGCCGAGCCGAAGTTCTGCACCTCCGCCTTGTAGCCCGCCTTTTCGAGCGCCTGGCGGATGTTCTCGATCTCCGCCGGCCGCGAGTAGGCGACCTCCATCAGGGTGCCGCCGGTGAACTCGATCGAGTAGTTAAGGCCGCGGTGCACGAGGAAAAACACGGCGGCGAGGAAGGTGATGAGCGACAGCACGTTGAACACCAGCGCGTGCCGCATGAACGGGATGGTGCGCCGGATCTTGAAGAATTCCATTCGCTTAGCTCCAGGCGCTTTGTGCCGGTCTCATTTCCAGGCCGTGTTGCCGATGGCGAGGCGCGCCAGCCGCCGCCGGTGACCGTAGAGCAGGTTGACCATGGCGCGCGACACCATCACCGCCGAGAACATCGAGGTCATGATGCCGAGGCAGTGCACCACCGCGAACCCGCGCACCGCGCCCGGCACCATGAGCAGCGACAGGCCGACGATGAACGTGGTGACGTTGGAGTCGAGGATCGTGGCCCAGGCGCGCTCGTAGCCGGCCGCGATCGCGGCCTGCGGCGTGGCGCCGCCGCGCAGCTCCTCGCGGATGCGCTCGTTGATGAGCACGTTCGCGTCGATCGCCATGCCAAGAGTGAGCGCGATCGCCGCGATGCCGGGCAGCGTAAGCGTCGCCTGCAGCAGCGAAAGCAGCGCGACCAGCAGCAGCAGGTTCACGCCGAGCGCCACCGAGGAGATCACTCCGAAGAGCACGTAGTAGACCGACATGAACGCCACGATGGCGATGAAGCCCCACTTCGTGGCGTTGAATCCCTTTTCGATGTTGGCGCGCCCGAGGCTCGGGCCGATGGTGCGCTCCTCGATGATCTCCATCGGCGCGGCGAGCGCGCCGGCGCGGATGAGGAGCGAGAGGTTGTTGGTCTCCACCGGCGTGAACGAGCCGGTGATCTGAAACCGGCTGCCGAACTCGCCCTGGATGGTCGCGACCGAGATCGCCTCGCCCTTGCCCTTCTCGAAGAGCACGATGGCCATCAGGCGCTTGAGGTTCTCGCGCGTGGTGATGCGCATGGCGCGGCCGCCCGCCTGGTCGAGTTCCACGGCCACCGCCGGCCGGTGATCCTGGTCGAAAGTCGCCTGCGCGCCGACGAACTGGTCGCCGGTGACGATCACCTGCTTCTTGGTGGGCACCTGGCCGACGCTGCCGTCGCGCCGGCGCTCGGGGAACACGTCGGCGCCGAAGGTGTTGCCGCTGCGCATCGCCTCCTCGTCGACGAGGCGCACCTCCAGCGTCGCGGTGCGGCCCAGGATCTCCTTGGCGCGGGCGATGTCCTGCACGCCGGGCAGCTGCACCACGATGCGGTCGGCGCCCTGCTGCTGGATCACCGGCTCGGCCACGCCGAGCTCGTTGACCCGGTTGTGCAGCGTGCTGATGTTCTGCTGGACCGCCGTTTCCTGGACGCGCTTGAGCACTTCGGGGCGCAGCGTCCCGACGAGGAGCAGATCCTGGCCATCGTCGCGCTCGGCGAGCGCGAGGTCGGGCACGGTCGCGAGGATGGCGCCGCGCGCCGCCTCGCGCGTCGCCGAATCGCGGAAGCGCACCCGGATCGCCTGGCCTTCCCGCGTCACCCCGCCGTGCCGGATGTTTTTCTCGCGCAGCTGGCTGCGCACGTCGGCGGCGAGGTTCTCGATGCGCTTGAGGCTCGCCGCGGGCATATCGATCTGCAGGAGGAAGTGCACCCCTCCGCGCAGGTCGAGGCCGAGGTACATCGGCAGGGCGTTGATCCTGGCGAGCCAGCCCGGCGAGGCCGGAAGCAGGTTGAGCGCGACGGTGTAGGCACCCTCGTCGGCGCCGGTGTTGAGCGCGCGCTCGACCAGGTCCTTCGCCCGCAGCTGCGTGTCCGGGTCGGCGAAGCGCACCTTCACGCCGGTGGCGTCGACCTGAGCGCCGCTGAAGGGAATGCTTTCCTTCTTGAGGATCTCCTCGACGCGCCCGAGCAGGGCGGTGTCGACCTTGACCGTCGACTTGGCGCTCGAGACCTGCACCGCCGGCGACTCGCCGAAGAAGTTCGGCACCGTGTACAGGAACGCGGTGAGCACGATCACCACGATCAGCACGTACTTCCAGGTTGGGAAGCGGTTCACTTACTGGAGGCTTTTCAGCGTGCCCTTTGGAAGAAGCATCTGCACCGCCGCCTTCTGCACGCTGATCTCGGTGTTGGGCGCGATTTCGATGGTCAGGTACTGCTCGCCCATCTTCGAGATCCTGCCCACGATTCCGCCGGCCGTGATCACCTCGTCGCCCTTCTGCAGCGCCTCGATCATCGATTTCGTTTCCTTCGCGCGCTTCATCTGCGGGCGGATCATGAGGAAGTACAGCAGCACGAACATCAGGATGATCGGCAGGAAGCCGATAAACCCCGAATCGCCGCCGACGGCGGCCTGGGCGTACGCGTTCGAGATGAGCACCCGGACTCCGAATGAAGAAACGTTAAATTATAGCTGCTTACGCTGATCGAGCAGGTCCTTCGCCTTGCGCGCGAGATCGCCCTGCTCGATCGCCGCGCGCAGCTCGCTCATGAGCTCCTGGTAGTAGTGCAGGTTGTGCAGGGTGTTCAGCCGGGCGCCCAGGATCTCGTTGGTCTTCTGCAGATGGTAGAGGTAGGACCGAGTGAAATTGCGGCAGGTGTAGCAGGCGCAGCGCGCGTCGAGCGCGGCGAGGTCGTCGCGGTAGCGCGCGTTGCGGATGCGGATGTCGCCGTGGCGCGTGAAGAGCCAGCCGTTGCGCGCGTTGCGGGTGGGAAGCACGCAATCCATCATGTCGACGCCCGCGGCGACGGCCTCGACGATGTCCTCGGGCGTGCCCATGCCCATCAGGTAGCGCGGGCGCGCCGAGGGCATGCGCGGCACCAGGTGGGCGAGGATGCGGCTGCGCTCCTCTTTCGGCTCGCCCACGGCGAGGCCGCCCACGGCGTAGCCGTCAAAGCCGATGCTTTTCAGCTCCTCCAGCGATTCCTCGCGCAGCGCCTCGTACATTCCGCCCTGGACGATTCCGAAAAGGGCATTGCTGCCCCCATACGAAGCTCTGCAGCGCCGCGCCCATCTCATGGAAAGCCGCATCGACGCCGCGGCGTCGGCCTCGCCGGCGGGGTACGCGGTGCACTCGTCGAACACCATGGCGATGTCGGAATCGAGGATCGCCTGGATGCGCATCGACTCCTCGGGCGTGAGGAGCAGCCGGTCGCCGTTGACGGGGGAGGCGAAGCGCACGCCTTCTTCCGAGATCTTGCGCAGCGGACCGAGGCTGAACACCTGGAAGCCGCCCGAATCGGTGAGGATGGGGCCGCGCCATCCCATGAAGCGGTGCAGGCCGCCGTGCCGCGCGATGACCTCGAGCCCCGGCCGCAGCCACAGGTGGAAAGTATTGCCGAGCACGATCTGCGCCCCGGCGGCGGCGAGCTCCTCGGGCGAGGTCGCCTTCACCGCGCCGTAGGTCCCCACCGGCATGAACGCCGGGGTGTCGACACGCCCGTGCGCGAGCTCGAGCGCGCCGCGGCGCGCCGCGCCGTCGCTGGCGGTCACCGTGAAGTTCATCTTTCGATCAGCATGGCGTCGCCGTACGAGAAAAAGCGGTAGCGCAGGGCGATGGCGTGGTGGTAGGCCTCCAGGATGCGCTCTTTCCCGGCGAACGCGCTGACCAGCATGAGCAGCGTCGATTTCGGCAGGTGGAAATTGGTGAGCAGGCGTTGCACCACCTTGAACCGGAAGCCCGGGTAAATGAAAAGATCGGTTTCGCCTTGGAGCTGGCCACTGGCGGCGCAGCTCTCAAGCGCGCGCAGCGAGGTCGTTCCGACCGCGAGTACACGCCGGTTTTCCAGGGATTCTTTTGTCTGAAGCGGGATGGAATAGCGCTCCCGGTGCATGCGATGCCCCTCCACCGTATCGCTGCGCACCGGTTGGAAAGTCCCCGCGCCGACGTGAAGCGTGAGGCGCAGTACCGCCGCGCCGCGCGCCTCGATCGCCGCGAGGAGCGCATGGTCGAAGTGCAGGCCGGCGGTCGGCGCGGCCACCGCGCCCGGTACCCGCGCGTACACGGTCTGGTAGCGCTCGGCGTCCGCTTCGCCGGGAGGATGCGCGATGTAGGGCGGGAGCGGCACGGCGCCAAAGCGCTCGAGCACCCGCTCGACGTCCTCCTCGAACGCGACGCGGTACAGGTCCTCCTCACGCGAAATGACGTTCACGCGAAGCTCGCCACCGACGACAAGCGCCGAGCCCGCCGCGGGCGGATGGCTCGCGCGGACGAGCGCCAAGGCCTCGCGCGGCCCGACGATGCGCTCGACGAAGAGCTCGATCCGGCCGCCGCTCGCCTTGCGCCCGGCGAGGCGCGCCTTGATCACGCGAGTATCGTTCAGGACCAGCGCGTCGCTCCGGTCCACCAGGGCGGGCAGGTCCGACATCCTGAGATCTTCAATAGACCCGCTGGAGGACAAATGAAGCAGGCGGCTGGCGCTGCGCTCGGGCGCCGGGTGCTGCGCGATGAGCTCGGCCGGCAGGTCGTAGTCGAACTCGGAGACGAGCATCCGGCGCAATTATAATTTTCATGCCCAGCGGTTAGACCTAGTGGAAAAACGCGGGGAAAACGCGCCGGAATGGCGGAACCGGTAGACGCAGCGGACTCAAAATCCGCCGGTGGCAACACCATGAGAGTTCGAGTCTCTCTTCCGGCACCACTTCACACAGTACAGGGCCTACTGCGCAACTGCAGGGCCCACTTCACAGCAACAGGACCTTAAAAAAGAGTGTAAAAGCCGCCGATTTGCTGGACACCGGCGGGGGCGCCCGGCTACCCTTTTTCCCGAGCCAAATCAAACAACCGGGGCGATCATGGGCAAGGCGCAGGTGAGGGTTTTGCCTTCGGCGCGCAACACGGTGATGGTGGTCGACGACCAGTCGACCGGCCGGGCCATCCTGGAGCAGGTGGTGCGCAGCCTGGACGAGCGCGTGGCGGTCGAGGGGTTCGCCCGGCCGGTCGATGCCGTGGTATGGGCGACGCGCCACGTTTCCGACCTGGTGCTCGTCGACTACATGATGCCCGACATGGACGGCATCGAGTTCGTGAAGCGCCTGCGCGCGCTCCCCGGCTACGAGCACGTGCCGATCGTGATGGTGACGGTGCATGACGACCGCAAGGTGCGCTATGCGGCGCTCGACGCCGGGATCACCGATTTCCTGACGAAGCCGGTCGATGCGCGCGAATGCCTGGCGCGCTGCCGCAACCTGCTCACGCTGCGCCGGCAGCAGCTTGCCCTGGAGGACCGCAGGCGGCTGCTCGAGCACATGGTGGAGGACGCCACGCGCGAGGTGCGCGAGCGCGAGAAGGAGACGCTGCTGAGGCTCGCCCGCGCGGGCGAGTTCCGCGACGAGGAGACGGGCTACCACCTGATCCGCATGGCGCGCTATTCGCGCCTCATCGCCGGCGCGGTCGGGCTGGAGCGCGACGAGGCCGAGACCGTCGAGCTCGCCGCGCCGCTGCACGACATCGGCAAGATCGGCATTCCCGACCAGATCCTGCTCAAGCCGGGCAAGCTGGACGAGGCCGAGTGGCAGGTCATGCGCCGCCATCCCCTGATCGGGCACGAGATCCTCAAGGGCAGCGCCTCCAAGTACGTGCGGATGGGGGCGCTGATCGCCCTGGGCCACCACGAAAGGTTCGACGGCACGGGCTATCCGAACGGACTGGTGGGGGACCACATCCCGCTGTGCGCCCGCATCGTCGCGGTGGCCGACGTCTACGATGCGCTCACCTCGCCGCGACCCTACAAGCCGGCGTGGCCGGCGGAACGTGCGTTCCAGTACCTGGCGGGCCAGCGCGGGCGCCACTTCGATGCGCGCCTGGTCGATGCCTTCATCAGCCTGCGCAGAGAGATCGCGGAGGTCCAGAGCCAATGGCAGGACCCGGGTCCGGCGGCGGCGGGCTCGTGAGCGGCGAGCCGGAAGCCGGCGCGCCGCCCGCGCGCGCGAACGCGCTGCAGCGCCTGAGAGCGCGGCTCGCCGCGCGTCCCGACACCGAGCACGAGCAGGGCATCCTGCGGCTGATCATCAGCTCGCTGGTGTTTCTTTACCTGCTGCCCGACGCCCTTACCAAGCACAACACGCTGCCGCTGTACGTGATGGGCATCCACCTGGTGCTCGCGCTGGCGATCTTCCTGCGCATCGCCTATTCCACGAACGTGTCGCCCGCGCGGCGCGTCTTCGCGCAGTTCGCCGACGTCGCCGCGATCACCTGGTACATGACCGTGTTCGGCGAGTCGGCGGCGCCGCTTTTCCTGCTGTACATCTGGGTGACGCTGGGCAGCGGCTTCCGCTTCGGCCCGCGCTACCTGGTGTCGGAGCTCGCGATGAGCGTGGGCGGCTTCGGCATCGCGCTCTACTTCAACGACTTCTGGCGCGGCCACACCGCGCTCGGCGTGGGCCTGCTCCTCGGCATGTTCGCGGTCAGCCTGTACGTGCTCTCGCTGGTGCGGCGAATGTTCGACGCGCTCGCGCGCGCCGAAGCGGCAAACCTCGCCAAGCGCCGCTTCATCTCGATGGTGAGCCACGAGCTGCGCACGCCGCTCAACGCCATCATCGGCATGGCGGACCTGCTGCGCGACACGCCGCTCAGCCGCGAGCAGGCGGACATGCTGCAGACGCTGCGCGGCTCCTCGCGCGTGATGCTGGGGCTGGTCGAGGACGTGCTCGATTTCTCCAAGATCGAGGCCGGCAAGGTCGTCATGGAGAAGATCGACTTCGACCTGCACGCGCTCGTGAACAGCACCTGCCGCATCGTCTCGGCGCAGGCCGCGGCCAAGGGTGTCGACTTCGTGGTCTCGATCATGGCGGAGGTTCCGCCCGCGCTGCGCGGCGACCCGCACCACCTGCGCCAGGTCCTCATCAACCTCGCAGGCAACGCGGTCAAGTTCACCGAGAAAGGCAGCGTCACGGTCCACGTGTCGGTGCAGGCCGAGACCGAGGCGATGGTGAGGCTGAAGTTCTCCATTCGCGACACCGGAGTCGGCATCGCGCCCGAGGCGCAGAGCAAGATCTTCGAGAGCTTTGCGCAGGCCGACGAATCGACCACCCGGCGCTTTGGCGGCACGGGGCTGGGAACCACCATCGCCAAGCAGCTCGTCGGCCTGATGGGCGGGCGCATCGGGCTCGAGAGCGCGCTCGGCCTGGGCAGCACTTTCTGGGTCGAAGTCGATTTCGACAAGCAGCCCGAGCGCACCGCGGCAGGCAGCGAGACGACGCGGGAGCTCGGCGATGCGCGCATCCTGCTCGTCGGCTTTCCGCCGCGGGAGCGCGACGCCGTCGAGGAGGCGCTCGCCGGCTGGGGCGCAACCGCGGTTGCCGCGGCCACGGTGGATGAGGGCGTGGCGCGCCTGGTGTCGGAAATCAGCCTGGCGAAGCCCTATCACAGCGCGCTGCTCTACGCGGCGCGCGAGGACACGCAGCTTGCGCAGCGCTTTCGCCGCGCCGCGCCCAACCCGGCGCCTCCCACAATCCTCGCCGTGCCGCGCGATGCCGACGTGCGGCGCTTCGAGATGCTGTCGTCGGGGTTCGCCTCGGTGCTCGAGCTGCCGTTCGACAAGCGGCGCCTGTTCAACGTGCTTCATTCGGTGGCCGCGGGCGACGAACCCCGCGAGGGCGTGGTGCGTCTCCAGGACTACGCGCGCCGCGCCAGCGTGGCGACGCCGCTGCGCATCCTGGTCGCAGACGACAATCCCACCAATCGCGAGGTGATCGGCCGGATCCTGGAACGCGGCGGCCACGCGGTCACCCTGGTGAACGACGGCGAACAGGCGCTGGATGCGTTCGAACGCGATGCGCCGAACCTCGTCATCCTCGACCGCAACATGCCGGGAACGAGCGGGCTGGAGGCGCTGCAGGCGCTGCGGCTCATGACGCGCGGCCGCGAGCGGGTGCCCGTGATCATGCTGTCGGCCGACGTGACCACCGACGCAAGGCGCGAGGCGCTCGAGTCGGGCGCCGACGCATTCCTCCCCAAACCGATCGAGACGCTCCGCCTGCTCGACGAGATCGAGTCCCTGGCCGCGGCTAGTGCCGCCACGGGGCGCCGGGCGGAGGCGCCCGCGAGTCTTCACGTCGTGCCGGCGCGGGCGGCGCCCGCGGTGGTCAACGCCGAAACGCTGCAGCATCTCGAGGAGCTCGGCACGTCGCTCGCGTTCGTCGAGAAGCTGGTGGGCGTGTTCGTGGCCGACGCCGCTGCGATGCTGGCGCGGATCGAGCAGGTGCTCGCGGGACGCGACTTTCACGAGTTCCGTTCGCTGCTCCACGCGATGAAGGGCTCGTCGGCGAGCATGGGCACGGACCGGCTTACCCGCCTGTGCGAGAGGCTCGCCGCGCTGACGGACAGCGAGCTTCGGCTTCAGGCCTCGTCGCTGCAGCGCGTGCTCGCGCAGGAAATGGGCGAGGCGCGCACGCAGCTCGAGCGCCACATCGTCGAGCGCCGCAAGGCAGTCGGTTAGCTTATTCTCGGCGGGTGGAAAGTCGCGACGTAGGGTCGTTGCCGGTCCGGCTGCGCGCGCACGACGGCTACGAGCTCGGCGGTGCGTGGTACGCCGGCGACCTGCCCGAGGAGCCCGCCCAGGTGGCGCTACTGCATTGCGGCGCCGGAATCCCGGCGCTGAGCTACCGCCGCTTCGCGCGCTTTCTTGCGCGACATGGTATCCCGACGCTGACCTACGACTACCGGGGAATCGGCCTGTCGCGGCCTGCGCGCCTGCGCGGCTTTTCCGCCTCGATCGAGGACTGGGCCTTCTACGACTGTGCCGGCGGAATCGCGTGGCTGCGCGATCGCTATCCGCGCGCCACGATCGTGGGCATCGCGCACTCGATCGGCGCGCTTCTCTTCGGCGGCGCGCCGAACGCAGCCGAGCAGAGCCGCCTCGTCATCATCAGCGGCCATACTGCGTATTACGGGGACTACGACGCGCGGTACCGGCTGCCGATGGCGGTGCTGTGGCACGGCGTGATGCCCGTGACGACCGCGCTCCTGGGCTATTTCCCGGCTCGCCGGCTGGGGCTCGGCGAGGACATCCCGGCGAACGTGGCGTTGCGGTGGGCAGGGCGCCGCTCCCCGGAGCTCCGGCCCGCCCGCGACGCGCCCTATTACGAGCGCTTCCAGGTGCTGCTGGATCGCTGCGCCGCCCTGCAACGACCCGCGCTTCTGGTCTCCATCAGCGACGACGCGTTCGCGACGCCCGCCGGCACCGGCCGGCTCATGGCGTACTACCCGCGGCTGTTCCCGCGGCAACAGCTCCAGTTCACGCCCGCGGACGCCGGCGTGCGCAGCATCGGGCATTTCGGCTTTTTCACCCGACGGGCAGGCTCGCCGCTCTGGCCGCGTGTGCTCGCCGAACTGAAGGCGCCGGCGCGCTGAGGCTCAGGCGGCGGCCTCCGCGGCCACCAGCCGCTCGCTCAGCACGATGCTCTGACCCGACTCGACCCGCCGGATCTGCGCCCGCACCAGCCGGTTCATCATCTTGAGGTCGCGCTCGGACAGGCGCATTGCCGCATCCACCCACAGGCCGACGATGCCGTCGAGCTCCTCGCGCGTGATCGGATGAATGAACTGCCGCGCGCGGAACACCGCCTGCAGGCCGTTGCGCCGCTTCGCGTTCTTCGCAATCCAGTTGCGCACTGCCGTCTCGCCCTGGCCGTCGGTCGCGACCACGTCGACCACGCCCATCCGGTGCAGCTCGGAAGCGCTCAGGATCCTGCCGGAAAGGATCAGCTCCTCGGCGGCGCGCATGCCGATGCGCCGCGCGAGCAGGCTGCATGCGCCCATGCCCGGGAAGAGGTTGAACAGGATCTCGGGCAGGCCCATCTGTGCGCTCTCCTCGGCCACGATGACGTCGGAGGCGAGCGCGCATTCGAAGCCGCCGCCGAGCGCGTCGCCCTGGACGAGCACGATCTTGGTCAGCGTCGGGCTGAAGAAGGACTGCGTGCGCGGATAGACGTTGTCGATGCACAGCTTCGCGTACTGCGCGAGGGCCTCGCGGTCCTGCGTCTTGATGAGCATCGAAAAGAGCGCGAGGTCTCCGCCGACGTTGAATACGCGCGGGATGCGCGACGCGGTGACGTAGTAGTTCACGGCGTGGCGCAGGCCGTCGACTTCGACCTTGCATTGGTTGGCGACGAGCTCGCGATCGTGCGCGAGGATGTCCTTCAGCAACCCGAGGCTGTAGCAGGGCGCGCCGTCTTTCGGATTGAAGTAGCCCCACACGGTTCCGGTCGCCGGCTCGAACTCGGTCTGGTATTGCGAGTCGGCTCGTCCGTATGGAATGCAAAGGCCTACAGTATCGCGGAGGTTGCTCATCGATTACTCCTTCCCCAGAAAGATCGCCCCTCGGGTAGGGGGCACGTGAATCGGCCCGGAGCCCATGCATGGGAGCGGCGCTCCGGTACCTCCCGCATCCATTAAAACTAGGCGTGACAAATGTCGCAATCAGGGAGTCCCTGAGGTGTTACGTTCTAGTCGCTGCCCCGTATTCGTGTAAATTACCTCGCAACCCCCCCTGCCCATGTATGCAATAGTTTGCAAATCGGACGGATTTCCTATCTGTCGCCAGCTCCCGGGTGTAACGCCGGACCCGGTGGTCACCTGGAATACCGAGGCCGCGGCCAAGGCCTTCATCTCGTCGAGAGCTGCGGAGAGCGAGTTCCATGCCGTGCAGCTCACCGACGAAGCGATGGATCGGATCGCGCGCGCGATGGGCTGCCCGGTCGAAGCGATGACCTTCGATCCGTACCCTTCGTAGACTAGAGCTAGAACTAGAACTTCAGAGCTAGAACTCGCAGCTAAAACTCCAGGTTGTCGATGAGGCGCGTGACGCCGATTCGCGCCGCGCCGAGCACCACCAGCTCGCGCTCGGGCGCTTGCGGGACCTTCAGATCGGCGCGGCGGCGCACCTCGACGTAATCGGGCTTCCATCCCGCGCCGGCGAGCTGATGCATCGCCTGCTCGGGTGTGATTTTTTTCACGGTTACTTCGCGCAGCAGCTGGTGCAGGCGCGGCGCCTCGGCGCGCTCGGCCGCGGAGAGGTATGCGTTGCGCGAGCTCATGGCGAGGCCGTCGGGCTCGCGTGCGGTCTCGCCGGCGACGATCTCGATCGCAAGGTCGAGCTGGCGCACCATCTCGCGCACTACCGCCAGCTGCTGGTAATCCTTTTTGCCGAAGACCGCGGCTGCGGGCCGCACGGCGTTGAAGAGCTTCAGCACGACCGTCGACACGCCGTCGAAGAAGCCCGGCCTGAAGCGGCCCTCGAGGTCCTCGCCGAGCGGGCCCGGGTGAACGGTCACCGTCTGCGGCTGCGGATAGAGCACGTCCTCGGCGGGCGCGAAAAGAAGCTCGACGCCTTCCGCCTCGAGCAGGCGCCGATCCTGCTCGAACGTTCGCGGATAGCGCTCGAAATCCTCGCTCGGCGCGAACTGCAGCCGGTTCACGAAGATGCTCACGGCGACCGCGCGTGCGTGGCGCCGGGCGAGGCGCACCAGCGAAACGTGCCCGGCGTGCAGGTTGCCCATGGTCGGCACGAACGCGAGCGGCCCGAGCGCCGCGGCCGCAGCGCGCAGCGTGGAGAGCTCGCGCACGATCTTCATCCCAGGCTGAAGAACTCGCGCCGGCTGCGCATGCCGCGGATGCGCGACACGAGCAGCTCGAAGTCCGCCTCGCGCTCCACGAAATTGAGGTTATCCGAGTTCACCGTCAGGACCGGCGCCGCGCTGTAGTGATAGAAAAAGCGCGCGTAGCTTTCCGCGAGCAGCGCCAGGTATTCCTCGGAGATGCCGCGCTCGAACGCCGCGGCGCGCCGGCGCACGCGTTCGGCGAGCACCGAGGGTTGCGCCTGCAGGTAGACCACGAGGTCGGGCGCCGGGGCCTGCGGCCGCAGCGCCTCGTAGATCTTGTGGTACAGGGCGAACTCGTCGCCCGACAGCGTGACGCGCGCGAACAGCAGGTCCTTGTCGAGCAGGAAATCCGCGACCGTCGGCCGCGCGAACATGTCGGGCTGCTTGAGCGGCTCGACCATGCGCGCGCGCTGGAACAGGAAGAAGAGCTGCGCCGGAAGGGCGTAGCGCGCCATGTCCTGATAGAAGCGCGCGATGAACGGATTTTCCGCCGGTTGCTCGAGCAGCAGCTCCGCCGCAAACCGCGGCGCAAGGCGCCGCGCGAGGCTCGTCTTGCCGGCGCCGATCGGCCCTTCCACCACCAGGTAGCGAAACTTATCCACGGAAGACGAAGTACACCGCGCCCATGATGCACAGCGACGCCCAGAGATAGTCGAGCTTGATCGGCTGCTTCATGTAGAGGATGGCGAAGGGCACGAACACCGCGAGCGTGATCGCTTCCTGCATGATCTTGAGCTGCGGCAGCGTGAGCGCGGTGAAGCCGATGCGGTTGGCCGGCACCTGCAGCAGGTACTCGAAGAGGGCGATGCCCCAGCTCGCGAGCGCCGCCACCCACCAGGGCCAGGTCGCGAGGTTCCTCAGGTGGGCGTACCAGGCGAAGGTCATGAACACGTTGGAGGCCGCGAGCAGCGCGGCCGCGGCGACGACCGGCGAAAGCTGGATCACTCGAGCTTCTCCACGCCCTGGTTCCTGCATTCTTCCAGGAGGGTCCGCGCCGGCCCTCGCCCCGGAACCTCGGCGTGCGGCGCGATCTCGACCAATGGGAGCAGCACGAAAGCGCGCTCGTGCATCCGCGGGTGCGGAATCTTCAGGTGCGGAAGATCCAGCACGAGCTCGCCGTACAAGAGGAGATCCAGGTCCAGCGTGCGCGGCGCGTTGGCGAAGCTGCGGCTGCGGCCGTGGCGCGCCTCGATCTCGTGCAGCTCGGCGAGCAGGCGCTCGGCCGGCAGGCCGGTCTCGATCTGCGCCACCGCGTTCACGAAGCTCGGCTGCTTGGCGTAGCCGAGGGGCTCCGACCGGTACAGCGAGGAAGTGCCCACCACGCGAGTATGCGGGATGGCGTCGAGTTCCCGGAAGGCCGCGCGCACCTGGCGCTGCGGGTCGCCCAGGTTGGCGCCCAGGCCGACGAACGACGCCGTCACGCCGCCTCGGGCGTCGGCGCGGCCGCGGGACGCTTTTTGCGCCGGCGGCGCCTGCGCTTGGGGGCTCCGCTCTCGGGCAGCAGCATGGCCTTGCGCGACTCGGCGTCGGCGTTCTGGAATGCGCGCCACCACTCTTCGAGGTCCGCGGGCACCTCACCGCTCGACGCGCGCAGCGCGAGGAAATCGTAGGACATGCGAAAGCGCGGCGCTTCGAGCAGGCGGAACGCGCGGCTGCCGGAGCGCTGCTCGAAGCGCGGTTGCATCGCCCAGACTTCGCGCATGGTCGCGGTGAGCTTGCGGGTGATGGCGAGCTTCGCGCACTGGGTGTCGAGCACCTCGTCCATGGCGGCCTCGAGCGCGGGCAGCTCCCGTTCGCCACGCGCCTGGCGCGCCTTCCAGGCCGCGAGCACCTCGTGCCAGAGCAGCGCCGCGAACAGGAACGCGGGCGATACCGGGCGTTCGGCGAGCACGCGCTCGTCGGTCTGCGCGAGCGCCAGGGTCACGAAGCGCTCGCCGAGGGGCTGCTCGAGGATCACGTCGAGGAGCGGCAGCAGCCCCTTGTGCAGGCCCACGTCGCGCAGCTGCCGCAGGCAGGCGCTGGCGTGCCCGGACAGCAGCAGCTTGAGCATCTCGTCGAAGAGCCGCGCCGGCGGCACGCGCTCCATGAGCGGCGCGAGGCGGCGGATCGGCTCGCGCGTCTGCGCCTCGAGGGTGAGGCCGAGCTTCGCCGCGAGCCGCACCGCGCGCAGCATCCGCACCGGATCTTCGCGATAGCGCGTTTCGGGATCGCCGATCACGCGCAGCATGCGCTTCTTCAGATCGTCGAGCCCGCCGTGAAGGTCGACGATCTCCTCGCTCGCGGGGTCGTAATACAGCGCGTTCACCGTGAAATCACGGCGCCGGGCGTCCTCCTCCTGAGTCCCGAAGACGTTGTCGCGCAGCACCCGGCCATGCTCGTCCTTCTCCGCCGTCCCGGCGTCCGCGCCGCGAAACGTCGAGACCTCCACGGTCTCGCCGCCGAGCATCACGTGCACGAGGCGGAAGCGCCGCCCGATGATGAGGGCGCGGCGGAAGAGCGGCCGGATCTGCTCTGGGCGCGCGTCGGTGGCCACGTCGAAGTCTTTCGGGGTGATTCCCAGGAGCAGGTCGCGCACGGCGCCGCCGACGATATGGGCCGAAAAGCCCGCCTCGCGCAGCGCCGCGCACACCTTGCTCGCCGACGGGCTGATGGCTTCGCGGCCGAGGCCGTGCCCTTCCCGCGGCACCCGCTGCAGGTTTTCGGTGGGCAGCCCGAGCACCCGCCGTATGAACCTCTTGATCATTGAGGGCCGGGATTCTACCGGCGAAGGGAAATTCGTTCCCAGCCGCGGCGCGCCGCCTCGCGCGCGAGCTCGCCGTCGGGGTCCACCGCCACGGGCCGGGTCACGCGCTCGAGCAGCGGCAGGTCGTTGTGCGAATCGCTGTAGAAGGCCGATTCGGCGAATTCACCGAGGCGCCGGCCCTGGGCGCCGAGCCACTCCTCGAGCCGGCGCACCTTGCCCTCGCGGAAACACGGAATGCCGGCGACCCGCCCGGTGAAGCGGCCGTCGCGGCACTCCGGCTCGGTCGCGATGAGGTGCGGCACCCGGAATTCGCGCGCGATGGGCGCGGTAACGAAGCTGTTGGTGGCGGTGATGATCGCGCAGAGATCGCCGCGCCCGAGGTGGCGCGACACGAGCTCGCGCGCCGCGGCGCCTACCATGGGCAGGATGCGGCTTGCCATGAAATCGGCGTGCCAGCGGGCAAGATCGGCCTGCGTGTGCGCGGCGAGGGGGCGCAGCGCGAATCCCAGGTACTCGTGGATGTCGAGCGTGCCGGCGGCATACTGCGCGAAGTAGGCGCGATTTTGCGCCTCGTAGGCTTCGCGCTCGAGGATCCCGCGGTCTATCAGGAACTGGCCCCACTCGTAGTCGCTGTCGCCTGCGAGCAGGGTGTTGTCGAGGTCGAACAGGGCGAGGCGCATGGCGCCCCGCAGTCTATCCCGGCGAGATGCTCAGAACCGGCGCTGGACGCCGATGCGGAAGTCCTGCAGGCGCAGCAGTCCGGTCGGCTCGCGCGAAAGGCTCTCGGCGCTGACCGCCCAGTTGTCCGCGAACCAGTAGCGGCCGAAGACCGAGACGGCGCGCGGGTCGTAGTCGTAGTCGCGGCTGTTCATCGACAGGCCGAGGCTGGTGCGCTCGCCGAACGAGTAGGACCAGTTCATGCGCTGCGGCGGCGCGAAGCCCATTCCCATCGCCTGGTAGGAGGCGAACCCGAAGCGGTCGAATTCCGGCGCGAGCCAGCCGCGCGCGAGGCCCGGATCGATCCCAGGCTCGCTGCGCTCGGGCACGCGCAAACCCGATTGGCCAAACGCTGGCGCAGCCGCGACCAGCGCGATGACTAGGGTTCGACGAACAAGAGGGCGGAAGGACATCGCAGCGTCCTTTTCGTGCCTCCAATCTAGTCCTCGCCGGGGGTCGTTGTCCATGCAGAATTCCCCCGTAAGGGGGGACCGAGCGGGCACTGTTGCTTTTAGCCGTCGTCATTTTTCGACAATGCGTCGCGCACCAGCGCGAGCGTCACGGCGCGCTGGCGGGCGAGCGAATGGCGGTCGAGCCGGTCGAGGACGGCATGGAGGCTCGCCAGGTCGCGTGGAAGGTGGTTCAGGAGGTACCTGACCACCTCGTCCGACACGGAAAGCCCCCGGCGCTGGGCCTCGCTGCGCAAATGCAGGGCCTTGTCCGCGTCGGTGAGCGGTTTCAACTGGTAGACGAGCCCCCAGCCCAGGCGCGTGCGCAGGTCCTCGCGCAATCCGAGCCCGGCCGGCGGCGCGGCTCCGGCGGCGAGGACTGCCGGACCGCCTTCGCGCGCCGAATTGATCGCGATGAAGAGCGCCTGCTGGGCGGCCTCGCTCAACGCGTCGACGTCGTCGGCGATCACCAGCGCCGGGTTGGCGCTCGCAGCGGCGGCGAGCAGATGGCTGCGGCCGCTGCCGGGCGCGCCCCAGAGATAGACGATCGCCTCCTTCAGCCGGCCCTGCGCGAGCGAGCGGACGCCTTCGAGAGCCTCGGCGTTTGCCCCGGCGACGTAGTTGTCAAGGCTCGGCTGCGCGGCCGCGGAAAGGGGAAGCGGGAGCTGCCGCATTAGAATGGCGGAAACCTTGAAATCTAGCATGCCGCAGCCACCACTTTCCTATCGCGACGCCGGCGTCGACATCGACGAAGGCGACGCCCTGGTCGAGGCGATCAAGCCGCTCGCGCGGCGCACGCTGCGTCCCGAGGTGCTCGCGGGGATCGGCGGCTTCGGCGCCCTGTGCCGGATCCCCGAGAAGTACCGCCAGCCGGTGCTCGTTTCCGGCACCGACGGGGTCGGGACCAAGCTCAAGCTCGCGTTCGAGCACGAGCGCCACGACACGGTCGGCGTCGACCTCGTGGCGATGAGCGTGAACGACGTCCTGGTCCAGGGGGCGGAGCCGCTTTTCTTCCTCGACTACTTCGCCTGCGGCAAGCTCGAGCTCGCCGTTGCCAAGGATGTCGTGAAGGGCATCGCGCGCGGCTGCGAGCTCGCTGGCTGCTCGCTGATCGGCGGCGAGACCGCCGAGATGCCAGGCATGTATCCCGAGGGCGAATACGACCTCGCCGGATTCTGCGTCGGCGTGGTCGAGAAGGACCGGGTGATCGACGGCCGCTCGATCGCGCCCGGCGACGCGATCCTCGGCCTCGCTTCGAGCGGCCCGCACTCCAACGGCTACTCGCTCATCCGCAGGATCGTGCAGCGCGCGGGACCGGCGCCCTTCGACCTGCTCGAGCCGACGCGCATCTACGTGAAGCCGATCCTGCGCCTCATCGAGACGCTGCCGATCAAGGGCCTCGCGCACGTCACCGGAGGCGGCCTGGTCGGCAACGTGCCGAGGGTCTTCCCGGAGGGAACCAAGGCGGTGATCGACAAGGGCGGCTGGCCGCGGCCGCCGGTGTTCCAGTGGCTGCAGCAGGCGGGCAACGTCGCCGAAGACGAGATGTGGCGCGTGTTCAACTGCGGCATCGGCATGGTGGTGGTGGTCGCGGCGGCGCACGCCAAGGCGGCCGCCGACCAGTTGCGGAAATCCGGCGAAACGGTCTACGAGATCGGGCGCGTCGAAAAGTCCTCGGGCGCGCCCGAGGCGCTCGTGGTCTAACCCGGGACGCTACTTCACTTTGTAGACCACGTCGTGCTCGCGCACGTGGTCGACGACTTTCAGACCGAAGTCGTCGTCAGGCCCGACCTGCTCCACGGGAGCATGGCCGATTTGCAGCGATTCGACGCGCTGGCCGAAGTCGCTGGTATGTCCCTTGACGTGAATGTTGTCGCCGACGTGCAGATTCGTGCCCGGGTCGAGCTTCAGAACCGCGACCGACAGGTGGCCGAAGTAATGCGTGACCACGCCGACTCGATCGCCCGGCGGCGGCGCAACGGGCGCAGGGCTCGGCTGCGGCGCGACCGGCTTCTTGAAAGGCTTAGATGCCGGCTTCGCGGAAACCCTTCCCGCTGCCGTCGGCCGCTTGGCTACGGTTTTTCGTGCGGGTTTCTTGCGCGACGCGGGTTTCCTCGCCGCGAGCTTCTTGCGCTTGAGCTTCGAACTGGCTTTCTTTGCTTTCTTTGCTTTCTTCGCCTTGGCCATGTGACCTCCCGTTAAGGTCATTGTCCCGTGCTCGATCCGCGGCGCGCAAGGTAGATTGCCACGAGCACGATCACGCCGCCGGCAATTTGCAGCGGGACGAGCGGCTCGGCGAGCAGGATCCAGGCGAAGATCGCGGCCATGACCGGCTGAAAGAGCAGGCTGACCGACGAGAACGCCGCCGGAAGGTGCGCCAGCGCGTAAGCGATGAGGCCCTGGCCGGCGGCGTGCGAGATCAGCGCGAGACCGATGAGAATCCACCAGCCACCCGCGGACCGCGGAATCATCGGCTCGCCGGTGCCGAGCGCGGCGGGAAGGAGCAGGATCGCAGTGATGGTAGTGGTGACCGCCATGAGGTGGAGCGTGTTTTCGCCGCGGTCGCGCAGGCCCTTCACCGCGAGCAGGTAGCCGGCGTAAAACATCGCGGTAACGACGCCGGCCGCGTCGCCCACCAGGCCGGTGGACGAGAACGCGAGGCTGGTGTGCACGAGCAGCGCCACGCCGACGAGCGCCGCGCCGAGCCCGGCGAGGAAGGTGAGGGTCGGCCGCTGGCGCAGGAAGATCCACGCCGCGAGGGTCACAAAAATCGACGCAAGGTTTGCAAGCAGGGTGGCGTTTGCCACCGATGTGAGCTGGACCGACTTGTGCCAGAAGGCGAGGTCGCCGGCGAAGGCCAGCGCGGCGGCGAGGAGCAGAAACGATTTTCCAGGATACAGGTGCGCGCGGCGCCGACTATTGAGGCCGTACACGATCCACAAGATGGGAACCGCCAGGGCCACGCGCCAGAACGCGGCCGCGGTGGGCCCGACACCGGCGGCCAGGGCCTCTCTCACGAAGATCGGCGACAGCGCGATGAAGGTGGCGCCCGCCAAAAGCGCCGCCAGCGCGGGATTCATGGCCCGCGCATCGTAAGGGTTTTTACGGCTTCGCTATTTCAGGTCGTTCCAGCGCTTGAGCGCGGCGTCGTAGCGCTTGCGCGCAAGCTCCACTTCCTGTTCGAGGAGCATCTGGCGGCTTCGGTACTGCTCGCTGGGGCGCGTGCCGCCCGAGGCGGTGCCCTGGATTTCGCCTGGCTGCGGCTCGACGCCCTCGTCGCGACGCGCTTCGGCGTCCTTCAGCGCGAGCGCCGCGCTGCGCGCCTCTTCGTAGGCCTTGTCAAGCTCTTGGCCGCGGTCCTGCGCATTGGCGGCGCGCGCGGCTACGCCGATCGCGAGCGCAACAAAAACAACGGTTAAGGCCTTCATGGATCGGTTCCGGTAAAATTTTTTCGACATGCCGGCGCCGCGCTTCGTTCACCTCAGGCTGCACAGCGAGTACTCGGTGAGCGACGGGATCGTCCGCCTGGACGAGGCCGTGAGCCGGGCGGCCGCCGACGGGATGCCGGCGCTCGCGCTGACCGATCTCGCGAATCTGTTCGGCCTGGTCAAGTTCTACGGCGCCGCGCGCGCCGCCGGCGTGAAGCCGATCATCGGCGCCGACTGCTGGCTGCAGAATCCCGGCGACCGCGACAAGCCGGTGCGCATGCTGCTCCTTTGCGCGAGCCGCGCCGGCTATCTGCGCCTGTGCGACCTGCTCTCGCGCGCGTGGCTGCGCAATCAGTACCGTGCGCGCGCCGAAATTTCGCGCGAATCGCTCGAAGAAGCGGGAACCGAGGGCCTGATTGCTCTTTCGGGCGCCGCGGCGGGGGACGTCGGCCAGGCCCTCGCCGCCGGCAATGCCGAAGCCGCGGAGCGCCTGGCGCGTGGCTGGGCCGAGCTCTTCCCGGGTCGCTACTACATCGAGCTGCAGCGCGCGGGCTTTTCCCAGGGCGAGGCGCTCGTCGCCCGCTCGGTGGCGCTCGCCGGGCGCCTTGCGCTGCCCGTCGTGGCGACGCACCCGGTGCAGTTCCTCGAGCGCGACGATTTCAAGGCGCACGAAGCGCGCGTTTGCATCTCGCAAGGCTACGTGCTCGCCGACCAGCGCCGGCCGAAGCTGTTCACGCCGGAGCAGTATTTCAAGCGCCAGCGCGAGATGGTCGAGCTGTTCGCCGACCTGCCGCAGGCGCTCGAGAACTCGGTCGAGATCGCGCGGCGCTGCAACCTGGCGATCCAGCTCGGCAAGAGCCGTCTGCCGGCTTTCCCGACGCCGCCCGGCGTCACGATCGATGAATTCCTTCGCGGCGAGGCGCATGCGGGGCTCGCGCGCCGCTGCGACAAGCTCGGCCTCAAGGAGGACGAAAGGCCGCGTTACCGCGAGCGGCTCGAGTTCGAGATCGGGACCATCGTGCAGATGGGATTCGCCGGCTACTTCCTGATCGTCGCCGACTTCATCAACTGGGCAAAGCAAAACGGCGTGCCGGTGGGCCCCGGGCGGGGCTCGGGCGCGGGCTCGCTGGTCGCCTACTCGCTCGGCATCACCGACCTCGATCCGCTGAAGTACGACCTCCTGTTCGAGCGCTTCCTCAACCCCGAGCGGGTGTCGATGCCCGACTTCGACATCGACTTCTGCCAGGACGGGCGCGATCGGGTGATCGAGTACGTGCGCGGGAAGTACGGCGAAGCGAGCGTCTCGCAGATCGCCACGTTCGGCACCATGGCCGCGCGCGCGGTGGTCCGGGACTGCGGCCGGGTGCTCGATCTGGGCTACAACTTCTGCGACCAGATCGCCAAGCTGATCCCGGTGCAGCCGGGCAAGACGATCACGCTCGAGGACGCGCGCGAGATGGAGCCGCTCCTCGCCGAGCGCGAAGAGAAGGAAGACGAAGTTCGCGAGCTGCTCGAGCTCGGCGGGAAGCTCGAAGGCCTGGTGCGCAACGTCGGCATGCACGCCGGCGGCGTGCTGATCGCTCCGGGGCGCCTCACCGAATTCTGCCCCCTGTACGCGGCCGACGGAACCGCCAACGTCATCTCGCAGCTCGACAAGGACGACGTCGAGGCGGTGGGGCTGGTCAAGTTCGACTTCCTGGGCCTCACCACACTCACGATCCTCGACTGGGCGGAGCGCTACGTGCGCCGCCTGGGCGAGGCTTCCTTTTCGCTCGAGAAGGTGCCGCTGAACGACGCGCTCGCCTACAAGCTGCTTTCGGCGGGCAACACCACCGCGGTGTTCCAGCTGGAATCGCGCGGCATGCGCGACCTCATCAAGCGGGCGCGTCCGGATCGCTTCGAGGACGTGATCGCGCTCGTCGCCCTGTACCGCCCGGGGCCGATGGATCTCATTCCCGAGTACATCGAAAGGAAGCACGGCAAGCGCGTCGAGTACCTCGACCCGCGCCTCGCGCCGATCCTCGGTCCGACCTACGGCATCATGGTCTACCAGGAGCAGGTGATGCAGATCGCGCAGGTCATCGGCGGCTACTCGCTCGGCGGCGCCGACCTGCTGCGCCGGGCGATGGGCAAGAAGAAGCCGGAGGAAATGGCGCAGCAGCGCGAGGTCTTCGTCGCCGGCGCCGAGAAGAACGGGCTCGCGCGCACGCGCGCCACGCAGCTCTTCGACCTGATGGAGAAGTTCGCAGGCTACGGCTTCAACAAGTCGCACGCCGCCGCCTACGCGCTGCTCGCCTACCAGACCGCGTACATGAAGGCGCACCACGCCGCCGCGTTCTTCGCGGCGAACCTCTCCGCGGTGATGGACGACACCGACAAGGTGCGCCCGTTCCACGAGGACGCGGTCGCGAACGGCCTCGTCATCCTCCCGCCGGACGTCAACGCGTCGGAATACCGCTTCGTCCCGGTCGACCGCGCCACCATCCGCTACGGGCTCGGGGCGGTCCGCGGCACCGGGGAGAGCGCCATCAACGCGATCCTCGAGGCACGGCGCGCGAAGCCGTTCGCGGATCTCTTCGACTTCTGCAGCCGGGTGGACAAGCGCCTGGTCAACCGTCGAGTAGTGGAGGCGCTGATTCGCGCAGGTGCTTTTGATTCCATTGATCCTCAAAGAGCAAGGCTTCTTGCTTCGGCCGGGCGCGCGCTCGAAGCCGCCGAGCAGGCGCTGGCTCAGGCGTCGCAGGAGAGCCTCTTCGGCGAGGCCGAGGCGCCGCGCGGGGGTGCCGTGGTCTACGTCGACGCGGCGCCGTGGGACATGCGGCAGAAGCTGACCGAGGAGAAGGTAGCGCTCGGCTTCTACCTGTCCGGGCACCTCTTCAAGGTCTACGAGCGCGAGCTCGCGGGCTTTGCGCGGGTGCCGCTCGCGAAGCTTTCCGCGGGAGAGCGCGTGACGATGGCGGGCATCGTGGTGGCCGCGCGCACCCAGATGACGCGGCGCGGGCGGATGATGGTGGTGATGCTGGACGACGGCACGGCACAGGTCGAAATCTCGGTGTTCAACGAGCTGTTCGAGAAACACCGCGAGAAGCTGAAGGAGGATTCGCTGCTCGTGGTTGCCGGCAAGGTGCAGTCGGACGAGTTTTCGGGAGGGCTGCGGGTCAGCGCCGACGAGCTCATGGACCTCGAGACGCTGCGCAACCGCCATGCGTCGCTCCTCAGGCTCTCCCTGAACGGCCAGGCCGACGCCAAGCGGCTGCAGCAGGTGCTCGGACCGTACCGTGCCAGCGGCAACGGCAGCTGCCAAGTACTCGTGGAGTACGAGAACGGGACGGCGCTGTGCAAGCTTGCGCTCGGCGAATCCTGGCGCGTGCGGCCGGATACGCGGCTCATCAGCGAGCTCGGCGCCTGGCTGGCGCCGGAAAACGTCGAGGTCGTCTACAGCTCTCTCTAGCTGCCCCAGCGCACCTCGCACGCCTCGCGCGTCAGGAGGCTTCTCTGGCGGCGCAGCCATCCGTTCACCCAGCGTTCCTGCGGGTCGATCCTGCGCTGCTCGGCAAGAAACCCGGCGAGCTGCGGATAGCAGGCCTCGGTCTGTTCGCGCGTCGCCTCGGGGGTGCACGAGATCGGAAAGCCGCCGCCGTGGGAGATGGCGAGATCGATCAGGCTGCGCTTGAGCTGCGTCAGGCGGACCTGCGCGCCCAGATTGGCGCCTTCGGCGAGCCCGAAGCTGACCTCGCAGTATTCCTGTCCTGGAAGCCGCAGGAAGGTTTCCTCGTCGGCGCGGACCCGCCGGACGGCGAGACTCTCCAGGTCGAAGCGCCATTCGGCGCAGCAGTCGCGGCACGCCGCAACCAGCGCTTCCAGCCTGACGGGCGGTACCAGCAGAACGAGCTTCCGCGGCGTGCGCGCGCGGAGCTCGCCCCGTTGGCCCAATTGGCCGAAGCGGTCCAATTGGTCCTCCGGCGCCCGGGCCTCGGCGAGCGCGCGCGCGAGCGACTCGATGCGCAAGGTCACGCTGTAGATCGCGCCGAAGAGTCCGTGCCCGCCGACCACCAGGGCGAAGAGGCCCGGGTTCGTCATGCGGTCGACGCGCCGCAGGTGGCCGTCCGGTGTGACCATGGTGAGCGACTGCACGTGGCTCACGGTGGGGCGTCCGTCGGGCCCGGCTGCGTTGCAAGCGAGGCTCTCGCCGATGGTCGGATGCGCGGTGCGAACCTCCTGCGCGCGGCCGTCGCCGGGGCGCAGGCGCGCCGCCAGGCTTTTCCAGCTGGCGCCCGACTGCACCTCGACCAGCCCGCGCGCTTCGTCGACGGCGAGCACCCGGTCCAGGCGCGAGGCATCGAACGATGCGCACGAGCGAACCGACTGGCACAGCTCCTGGGCGGAAAGCGGGGGTTTGGCGGTCATCTTTCTCTCCCCTCGAATCGATGCGACTCCGGCTATTTTTCTCCCCGCTCGAGATCGGCCGCAACGGCGGCGAGCAAAGTCGCGCGGCCCGATACCGGCAGCCGCGCTACACGGTCGGTCGGCGTTCGAACCGGACGTGTGCAGGCTCGCCGGCGCTCGCCGCCACCTGCACCTCATCGACGCGGGAAGCGGGCGGCCCGCGCCTCGCCCAGGCGATGAGCTCTGCCACCCGCTCGGGGGGTCCCTGGACGAGCGCTTCCACGCTGTCGTCGGTCCGGTTTCGGACCCACCCCGCCAGGCCGCGCGCTTGCGCTTCGCCGCAAAGGGCGTCCCGGAAACCGACGCCCTGCACGCGCCCGGTGATCCTCAGCTTTCGGGTGATCATGTAAAAAACCTTAAGGAACCGCTGCAAGCCTCGGAACTAGCTTCTAAAGTTCATGGTAAGCTCGGTGCGCGTCAGGCACTGAGGGGATAAAAAAATGCGCATCGCGTTGTTGGTCGTCGCCGGTCTCGCCCTGATCGGTTTCCTCACCGTTGCGGTGGTCTTGCCGCAGCGGGCGGGGACCGAAGCTCGCGAAGCCGCGCAGGCGCTCATCCTCGGCGCGGAGCCGGCCAAGCAGCAGGTGGCGGCCCACGCCGAGAAGTCGGGCAACCTTGTCGGCGTGGGGAAGGAAGTCAAGGTCGCGGCGAAGAGCGATCCGAAGTACGGGGAGATGAAGTGGATCGTATCCGAGAACGGCGACATCCGCGGCTGGAACGAGAAGAACGCGCTCGAAGTGACCTTGACCCCGACCCTTCAGTCGGGCAAGGCGAGCTGGAACTGCCGCGGTTATCCGATCACGGTGATGCCGGCGAGCTGCGGCGGGCGCTCGTAACGGCGGTCAGGATCGCCTGCAGGATTGCGGCGGGCTGCGGCGGGCAACCCGGCACGGCGACGTCCACGGGCAGCACGTTCGACACGCGACCCCGGCTCGCGTAGCTCTCGCCGAAGATTCCTCCGGTGCAGCCGCAGTCGCCGACCGCGACGACCAGCTTCGGCTCCGGCACGGCAGCGTAAGTCCGCAGCAGCGCCTGCTCCATGTTGCGCGATACCGGCCCGGTGACGAGCAGCAGGTCGGCATGCCTTGGGCTCGCCACGAACTTCATGCCCAACCCCTCGAGGTTGTAGTAAGGATTGCCCAGGGCGTGGATCTCGAGCTCGCAGCCATTGCACGATCCCGCGTCGACATGACGCACGGCGAGCGCGCGGCCGAGACGCTCGAGCGCCAGCGTCTCGAGGCGTTGCGAAAGCGCGCGCAGCGCCGGATCGGGCGCGCGCGCCGGCTCGGTGACGATCCCCGCGTGCACCATGCGAAGCACGATCTTGTGCATCAGAGGTCGGCGCCCGAGTAGGACAGGTTGAAGGACTTGTTGATCAGCGGAAAGTCCGGCACGATGTTTCCGAGCACCGCGTGCTCCAGCGCGGGCCAGTTCTGCCACGACGGGTCGTGGGGATGGCAGCGCCGGACCGTGCCGGCGGGGCCGACCTCGAGCGCGACGAAAATTTCGCCGCGCCAGCCCTCGACCCAGCCCACGCCGCTCGCGCCCTCGTGCGGATCTTCGAACGTTGTCCTCGCTTCTCCCTGGGGCAGAGAAGCGAGTAGCCTTCGCTGCAGGCGAAGCGACTCGAAGATTTCCTCGAAGCGCACCACGATGCGCGAGGCGACGTCGCCGTTGCGATGCGCGCACAGCGCGGGGGCGAGCTCCTCGTAGGGCGCAAAGCCCGGAAAAACGCGCGCGTCGATCGCGATGCCGCTTGCCCGCGCGGCGACGCCAACGACCCCGAGCTCGGCGGCCAGGGACGGCGCGAGCCGCCCGCAATTGATGCAGCGGTCCTGCAGTCCGGGATGGTCGTAGTAGATGGCGCGCAGCGCCAGCACCTCCTCCTCGAGGCGCTCGACTTCCTCGACAATCGCATCGGCCGCCGCCCGATCGATATCCACCGAAGCGCCCCCCGGTACGATGCGGTCCATCAGAAAGCGATGCCCGAAAAGGCGCGCATTCAATCGCAGCAGGTCCTCCTTGAGGCGAGAGAACTGCGCCAGCCCGAACGCGAGCCCGCCGTCGTTGCCGAGATAACCGAGATCGCCAAGGTGATTGGCGATGCGCTCGCGCTCCAGCAGCAGCGCGCGCAGCCAGAGCGCGCGAGGCGGCGCGGTAGCCTCGGCGGCGCGCTCGAGCGCCATGGCGTAGGCCCAGGCGTAGGCGACGGTGCTGTCGCCCGAGACCCGGCCGGCCAGGCGCGCGCCTTCGGCGAGGCTCATCGATTCGAAGCGCCGCTCGATGCCCTTGTGGACGTACCCGAGACGCTGCTCGAGGCGCAGAACGCGTTCTCCCACCACCGAAAAGCGGAAGTGTCCGGGCTCGATGATGCCGGCGTGCACCGGGCCCACCGGGATCTCGTGGACGCCGTCGCCCTCGACCTGCACGAATGCATAGGGCGCGTCGCCATGGACCAGCCACGGCCGCTCATCCTGCCCCGATCTCAGGCCATGGAGGTCGCGGATCGCGCGCTGCATGCGCACCGCCGCGGGAAAGGCGGTCGAAGCATCCGGGTATTCAACGCCGGTCAAAGGAAGATCGAGCTGGAGTAATCCCGCGTGCACGACGAGCAGCGCGTGAACCGCGCGCGGTTGATCGCTGGCCCAGAGCGCACCGAGCCGGCCGCCGTCCTGTTTCACCGATTGGAGCAGCGGAATCCAGTCGCGCGTGCTAACGGTGTGTCGTTCGAGGGAGAAGCTCATCCGATGAGCTGCGCCGCGCGCCGGTACCAGTCGACGAGGTACGGCGGAATGTAAAGGCCGAGCAGCAGCACGATCCCGAGATGGGCGAACACCGGGATGAGAGCCGGCCGGTGCGGCAGCCGCGCGACGGTTGGCTCACCAAACACCATAGCCTGCACCTTGCCGAAGATGGCGGCGAAGGAGACGCCGAGCGATACCAGCAGGATAGGCGCGGCCCAGGGCTGCTGCGCGATGGCCGTGGTGAGAATGAGGAATTCGCTTGCAAAGACGCCGAACGGCGGCAGCCCGAGGATCGCCACTGCGCCGAGCATCATGCCCCAGCCGAGCGCGGGGCTCGCGCGCACGAGGCCGCGGATTCCCTCCATGAGCTGGGTACCGCTTTTCTGCGCGGCGTGGCCGACGGTGAAGAAGATCGCGCTCTTGGTGAGCGAGTGCACTGTCATATGCAACAGCCCGGCGAAGCTCGCCACCGGCCCCCCCAGGCCGAAGGCGAAGGTGATGAGGCCCATGTGCTCGATCGAGGAGTAGGCGAACATGCGCTTGATATCCCGCTGGCGCGAGAGGAAGAACGCCGCCACCGCCACCGAAAGCAGGCCGAAGCCGGTGAGCAGTGCGCCGGCGAAGGGACGCTCGAGCGCGCCGTCGGTGATCACCTTGAAGCGGATCAGCGCGTACAGCGCGACGTTGAGGAGCAGGCCCGAGAGCACCGCCGAGATCGGCGTGGGGCCTTCGGCGTGCGCGTCGGGCAGCCAATTGTGCAACGGCACGAGCCCGACCTTGGTGCCGTAGCCCACCAGCAGGAAGACGAACGCGATCGACATCACCGTCGGCTCGAGCCCGGCCTTGACCGAATCGAGGTGCGTCCACAGCAGCGCCGTCATTCCCGAGCCGAGGATGCGCTCGGCGGCGAAGTACACCAGGATCGTGCCAAAGAGCGCCTGCGCGATGCCGACCCCGCAGAGGATGAAGTACTTCCAGGCGGCCTCGAGGGAGGCGTGCGTGCGGTACAGCGCGACCAGCAGCACGGTGGTGAGCGTGGCCGCCTCCATCGCCACCCACATCACCCCCAGGTTGTTCGTGGTGAGCACGAGCAGCATGGTGAAGCAGAAGAGCTGGTACATGGCGTGGTACAGGCGCATGCCGGCATCGGTCACGCGGCCGTGCGAGCGCTCGATGCGCATGTAGGGGCGCGAAAAGAGCGACGTCGTCATCGAGACGAACGCGGTCAGCGCGACCAGAAAAACGTTCAGCGAGTCGACGAAGAACTGCTCCTCGAGCGCGCTGATCGATCCTTCCTCGATCACCCGCTTGACGAGGAGCGCGGCGGCGCCGAAGGTGACGACCGAGACGGCGGCGTTCACTTCGGGAGCGTAGCGGCGGTGCCCGATCAGAGCGAGCAGCGCGCCGCCGGCAAGCGGCGCGACGAGGATCGCGGCCTCCGCGCCCATCACTGCTCCCTCAGCCGCTCGAGGTGGCGCGTGTCCACCGAATCGAAGCGGCTGCGGATCTGGAACAGGAACACGCCCAGGATGAGCGAGGCGACCAGCACGTCGAGCGCGATGCCGAGCTCCACCACCATCGGCATGCCGTACACGGTCGCCGTGGCGGCGAAGAACAGGCTGTTTTCCATGGCGAGAAACGCCACCACCTGGGGCACTGCCTTGGAGCGCGTGATCATCATCAGGAACGAAAGCAGCAGCGAGGCGAGGGCGATGCCGAGCGTCGAGCGCGTTACCGTGCCCGCGAGCAGCGAGATCGGCGCGGCGAGGTTGAAGGCGAGGATCACCAGCACCAGCCCGAAGATCATGAGGGTCGGGATGTTGACCAGCGTCTCCACGTCCCACTTGACGTTGAGCCGCCGGATCAGCCGGTGCAGGATCCACGGCAGCAGGAACACCTTGAGGAGGAGCGTCACCGCCGCGGACCAGTAGAGGTGGGTCTGTCCCGTGATCATGGCCACCACCACCGTGGCCATGAAAAGGATGAATCCCTGGAAGGCGAAGAGGTTGATGAGGGAGAGGATGCGCCGCTGCGACAGCATGGCGAAGGCGAGCAGCAGCAGCACTGCGGCGAGAAGGTTGACGAGCTGCGGTCCGTAGTGCGCGAGCATCAGCGCTCCAGCAGCACGTGAACCAGCAGGGCGAGCACCGCGAGCATGAACGCGGTGCCGAGGAACTCCGGGGCGCGGAAGATGCGCATCTTCGCGCTCACCATCTCGATCGCGGCGAGCGCCGCGCCGCCCGCGGCGAGCTTGGCGGCGAGCGCCGGCAACGCGAGCAGCAGCCCGAGCCAGTCGCCGCCCTGCGCCACGCCGAACGGGAGGAACAGCGCCAGGCCGATGCAGGAATAGACGAACAGCTTGAGGCTCGCGGCCCACTCGATCATGGCGAGGTGGCGCCCCGAATACTCGAGCACCATCGCCTCGTGGATCATGGTGAGCTCCAGGTGCGTCGCGGGGTTGTCCACCGGGATGCGCGCGTTCTCGGCGAGCGACACCATGGTGAAGGCGACACCGGCGAAGGCCATGCTCGGGTAGATCACGAACTCGCGATGCGCCAGCGTCTCGACGATGGTCGAGAGCGAGGTGGAGTGCGAGATGAGCGAGGCGGTGAACAGCACCATGAGCAGCGCCGGCTCGGCGAGGAAGCCGACCATCATCTCGCGGCGCGCGCCGAGGCTGCCAAAGGCCGTGCCCACGTCCATCCCGGCGAGCGCGATGAAGAAACGCGCCACGGCGAGCAAGCCGACCAGCGCGATGGCGTCTGCGGCCGGGTTGAGCGGCAGGTCGGTGCCCACCGTCGGCACGATCGCCGCGGCGAGGACCAGGCAGCCGAAAATAAGATACGGCGAGGCTCGGAAGAGCGAAGAGGCGTTGTGCGCCAGCACCACTTCCTTTTCGAACAGCTTCGCCAGCACGCGGTAGGGCTGGAGCAGTCCGGGTCCGCGGCGGTTCTGCATCCAGGCGCGGCACTGGTTCACCCAGCCGCTGAGCAGCGGCGCAAGCAGGATCGCGAGCACGACCTCGGTGAGCTGGGCGACCAGTGCGGAGGCGTTCATCGAATGAAAAAGAGCAGGACCAGTAAGGTCGCGAAGCTGTACATGAGGTACACGGAGATGCGGCCGCGCTGCAGCACGGTCACGAGCGAGGTGACGCGCTCGACCGCGCGAGCGATCGGCAGGTAGAGCCAGTACCACAGGCGGTCCTCCGCGCTCTCGCGGTACCGTGGTCGCGCGTCGCCCGGTGAGGGCGCCTCGCCGTCGATGCGGAACACCGGCCGGAACACCACCTTCACCGGCTGGCCGAAGCCTTCGGCGCTGTCCTGCATGCGCGCGGTGAGCCACGGAAAGCCGCAATCCCAGGGCGGCGCGCGGCGCACGCGCCCGTGGTAGAAGGCGCGCACCGCGAGCCAGGCCGCGCCCACGAGCAGCACCGCCACCGCGAAGAAGAGCAGCGGGCTGTAGCTCGCGCGCTCGGCGTCGATCGGCGCGAGGAACAGCCAGCCGCTCCCGAGGCCGGCGAGCGCGTAGCCCGTGAAGCGCTGCGTGACCGGCTCCAGGAGCGCGAGCACCAGCGTCGGCGCGAGGCCGAGCACCACGCATCCGGCGGCGAGCCAGACGAGCGCGCCGCGCTCCCACGGGCCGGCGTCGTGCGCTTCGGAGGCACGCGCATCGCGCGGCTGGCCGAGGAACACCACGCCGAAGAACTTGACCATGACGTAGCCGGAGAGCGCCGCCGCCAGCGCCACCGCGGCGCCCGCCACCGGGACGATCATGTTGACGTAGCCTTGCGGCAGCCCCGGCGTGAAGAGAAACGCCTGCAGCAGCAGCCACTCCGAGACGAAGCCGTTGAGCGGCGGCAGCCCGGCGATGGCGGCCGAGCCGATGAGCGCGCACCAGGCAACCCAGGGCATGCGGTGGATCAGTCCTCCCAGCCGCCCCAGGCTGCGCTCGCTCGTGGCGTGCAGCACCGAGCCCGTGGCGAGGAACAGCAGCCCTTTGAAGAAAGCGTGATTCAGGCAGTGGTAGAGCGCCGCGGTCAGCGCGAGCGCCGCGAGGCTGCCCATGCCGAAGCCGCGAAAAAGCAGCGCCAGGCCGAAGCCCGCGACGATGAGGCCGATGTTCTCGATCGAAGAGTAGGCGAGCAGGCGCTTCATGTCGCTCTGCGTGGCGGCGAAGATCACGCCGAAGAGCGCGCTCGCGAGACCCACGACCAGTGCGACCACGCCCCACCACCAGAGCGGAAACCCGATGAGGTCGAGGGTCACGCGCATCAGTCCGTAAACGGCCGTCTTGAGCATCACCGCCGACATGAGCGCCGACACCGGCGAGGGCGCGGCGGGGTGCGCTTCGGGCAGCCATATGTGCAGCGGCACGAGGCCGGCCTTGGCGCCGAAGCCGGCGAGCGCGAGCGCAAAGGCGACGCTGCCCCAGCCTGCGGGCTGCTGCAGCGCGCGCATCGCGTCGAACCTGTAGTCGCCCGTGCCGGCCTGCAGGGCGCCGAAGCACAGGAGGATCGAAATCGCCCCGAGGTGTGCGATCAGGAGGTAGAGGTAGCCCGCGCGCCGGATCTCGGCGTGGCGGTGATCGCTCGTCACGAGAAAGAACGAGGCGAGGGCCATCGTTTCCCACGCCACCATGAAGAAGTAGGCGTCGTCCGCCACGAGGACCAGCGCCATGCTCGCGAGGAATACGTGGTAGCACAGGCACTGCACGCCGGGCGCAGTCTCCGCGCCGTGGCGCAGGGACCCCCTCGTGTACACCGACACGCCGGCGGCGACCGAGGCGAGGAGCAGGAGAAAGAAGGCCGAGAGCGCGTCGAGCCGCGCATGGAACGGGAGCCCCGGAAGGCCGAGCATAAGCACGCGCGTGGTCTCCGCCCCGGCCAGGGAGGCAAGCGCGGTCGCGGCGAGCGCGAGGCCGACCAGGGCGCCTGCCGGGTAGAGCGCGCGCGCCAGGCGCAGGCTTGCGGGCGCCGCCACGGCAACCGCGCCGAGGACGAGCCAGGCGCACGCGGCGGCGAGCACGGCGTCGACAGCGGACAGCCAGCCGCCGAGGGGGAATCCCATGCGAATCATATTATCATGCAATGGCAACGGTGTTATCCTAGGAGCCCATGGAACAGCGCACCGCCCGGCTCACCATCCTCGTCGACCCGCGGAAAAAGGCGCTGTTCGAGGAGCTGTGCGCGGCCGAGGACCAGACGCCTTCGCAGGTGGTGCGCCGCCTCATTCGGGAGTACATCGAGAAACGCACCGGGCGGCCCTGGGAGCCGCCGGAAGCGGGAAAGAAGAGTTCCCGGCGCTAGGCGCGCAGGATCGCGGCGGCGATCAGCAGGCCGAGCAGCAGCGCGCCGCCGACGAGCAGCCAGTCGCGGCGGCGCCAGCCGCGAAGCTCCGGCGGCTGCAGCGAGCTCATCGCCTGCGTGGCGGACACCGAATCGGACAGCGTGGTCGACGCACCGGTGAGCGTGGCGAGGCGCTGGGTCGCCTCCGCGGAATCGAACGACTGCGCCAGCCCGTGCGCCGGCGGATCGGTGCTTTCAGCGCGGCTCGAGTCGTCCTGCCGCGTGCGGTTCAGCGTCTGTGCCATGACCACCGCCTGGGCCTGGCTCAGGGCGAGCTCGGGATGGGTTCCGGCGGCAAGGCCGCCGGCCGCGGCGAGTCCCGCGGTGCCGAGACCCGCTGTGCCCAGACCCAAGGGCCGCAGCGGCTGGGTGACGGCGGCCGGCGAGGTGATCTGGCGCTCGCAGTTTCGCAGGTCGTTCGCCAGCTCCTGGGCGCTCTGGTAGCGCTCTTCGAGCGGCTTGGCGAGCATCTTGGCGACGATGAAGTTGAGGAGCTCCGGCACCGCCGGGTTCACCGCGCTCGGCGCCGGAGGCGCGAAGTTCACGATCTGGTACATGAGCGCGGTCACGTTCTCGCCGGTGAACGGCGCCGCCCCGGTGAGCGTCTCGTAGAGAATGACGCCGAGCGAGAAGATGTCGGAGCGGTGGTCGGCGCGCTTGCCGATCACCTGCTCGGGGGACATGTATTTCGGCGAGCCGAGCATCATGCCGGTCTGCGTGAGCTCGTCGGTGCTCGCGCGCATGCGCGCGATGCCGAAGTCGGTGATCTTCACGGGCCCGTCGGCGAGCACCATGATGTTGGCCGGCTTGACGTCGCGGTGCACCACGCCGTGCTGGTGCGCATAGGCGAGGCCCTCGGCGACCTGGGCGGCGATCGAAACCGCCTGCGACACCGGCAGCGCCCGGCCTTCGGCGAGGAGCGAGCGCAGCTCCTGTCCTTCGATGAACTCCATCGCCATGTAGGCGACGTTGCCTTCCTTGCCCACGTCGTAGACGGTGACGATGTTCGGATGGTTGAGGCTGCCGGCGGCGCGCGCCTCCTGGTAGAACCGGGCCTCGTACCTGTCGGCGCCGTCGCGCTCCAGCGCCATGTTGACCGTCTTGACCGCGACGGTGCGCTCGAGCGCGGTGTCGGTCGCCTTGTACACCACGCCCATCGCGCCGCGTCCGAGCTCGGACTGGATCGCGTAGCGGCCGAGCTTGCTTGCCTCCATGTCCGGG
>Ga0075434_100000209_pt1 | contig 39813 bp, 33 predicted proteins | sample RhiMethybrSRZTD3_FD_75298 | JGI IMG/M metagenome (GOLD analysis project Ga0075434, IMG submission 75298) | Populus rhizosphere microbial communities from Tennessee, USA - Rhizosphere MetaG P. TD hybrid SRZTD3 | ecosystem: Host-associated > Plants > Roots > Rhizosphere > Soil | place: USA...
CGGACATCTCTGGGAGATTCTCACTGTCAGCTACGCTCGTGCTGATTCTCCCGTAGCCGTTTAGATCTTGGTCGGAGGCGGGGACACCGGGCGGGGTACGGTGGGGGGGGCCGGCGGACCACGCGGCACGCGTGCGCTGGCCCGCGGCGGCTGGGCTCCATCTCGGCGCGCGACGTCCGCCGCGCGCTTTGAGGGAACGGGTCCGCCGGCCCCCACCGCACCCCGCCCGGCGCCCCCGTCTTCGCATCAAGTTCCATCTGCTGCGTCAGGTCGTCACAGCGGGCGGCCGTTCGTCTCCCGCCGCTTGGCTCATGCAGTGAACAGTCTTCGGACCGCCCGCGTAGCGGTGGGCCTTGTGGGGGTCCCCATTTGGAGCCGTTTCTCAAGTGAGCTCGACGAAAGTCGCTTCGTGTAAAGGAGTTTGCGGCTAGCGGGGATGGGTGCGCGGATCGAGGAGGTCGCGGAGGGCGTCGCCGACCAGGTTGAGCGCGAGGACGACGGCGAAGATCGCGAGCCCGGGCAGCAGCACGACGTGGGGGCTCAGGACCACGAACTGCCGCCCGGTCGCGAGCATGCTGCCCCAGTCGGCGGTCGGCGGCTGGGTGCCCAGCCCGAGGAACGAGAGGCCGGCGGTCGCGAGGATCTTCGCGCCCACGTCGAGGCTGAACGCCACGATCACCGGCGACAGCAAGTGCGGCAGGATGTGGCGCCCGAGGATGAGCGGATCGGTCGCGCCGAGCGCGCGAGCCGCCTCGACGAACTCGCGCTCGCGGAGCGACAGGACCACGCCGCGGACGAGTCGCGTGTAGATCGGAAAGCCGACGATCGCGATCGCGACCATCGCGTTGCGCAGGCCCGGCCCGAGACCCGCGACGATCGCGATGGCCAGCAGGATGTAGGGAAACGCCATCAGGATGTCGGTGAGCCGCATCACCACCGTCTCGACCCAGCCGGTGTAGAAGCCGCCGAGCACGCCGAGCGCCACGCCGAGCACCATCGCCCCGGCCGCCGTTGCCACCCCGGCGAGCAGGGACACGCGGGCGCCCCAGATCAGCCGCGCCAGGAGATCGCGGCCGAACTCGTCGGTGCCGAGCCGATGCCCCGGCGACAGCGGCGGCTTCAAGCGATTGGGCGTGTCGACGGTGTCGGGGTCGAGCAACGGGAGCCACGGCGCCAGGACCCCCGCGAGCACGATCGCGAGCAGCGCCAGCGCCGCCGCCACCGCAAGCCGGTCGCGGCGCGCGGCGCGGCCGATCGAGCGCCGCAGCCGCGAGGTCTCGGCCGCGCGCGCGATCTGATCGCCGACCCCGGCGACGCCGACGCTCATCGTGTTTTCACCGTTACTCGTAGCGGATTCGAGGATCGAGCCACGCATAGAGGAGATCGACGGCGAGGTTGATGACGACGAAGCTCAGCGCGACAACCAGCACGCAGCCCTGCACCAGCGGGAAATCGCGCGCGAGGATCCCCTGGACCATCAATGTGCCCACGCCGGGCCAGGCGAACACGGTCTCGGTCAGCACGGCGCCGCCGAGCAGGTAGCCGGCCTGGACGCCGACAACGGTAACGATCGGGATCAGCGCGTTCTTGAGCCCGTGGCGGAGCACGACCGCGCGCTCGACGACGCCCTTGGCCCGCGCGGTCCGGATGTAGTCCTGGCCGAGCGTTTCGAGCATCGTGCTGCGCGTGAGCCGCGCGATGATCGTGACCGACGCCGCCGCCAGGGTGACGGCGGGCAGCGCCAGGTGCGCGAGCAGGTCCCGCAGATCGCCGCCGCCGTACGGCGCGTACATGCCCGAGGCGGGCAGCCAGCCGAGCCAGAGCGCGAAGATCACCATCAGCACGATGCCGAGCCAGAACACGGGCATGCTGGCCCCGAAGAGCGAGGCCACCGCACTCAGCCGGTCGAGCGGCGAGTTCGGCCGGATCGCCGAGGCGATGCCGAGCGCGAGGCCGGCCGCCGTCGAGAGCACGAGCCCCGCACCGGTGAGGATCAACGTCGCCTTGAACCGCGCGAGCACTTCTGCCAGCACCGGCCGCTTCATCCAGATCGAGCGCCCGAGGTCGCCCCGCGCGACCAGGCCGAGCCAGTGGACGTACTGGACGTAGAGCGGCTCGGTCAGGCCGAGCTCGGCGCGCAGGCGCTCGAGATCCGCCTGGGTCGCCTGAGAGCCGAGCATGATCTCGGCCGGATCGCCGGGCGACAGATGCAGGACCATGAAGATGATGATCGAGACGCCGAGCAGCACCGGCACGAGCAGCAGGAGACGGCGGACGACGTATCGTCTCACCGCCGGGGGCGCCTCACTTCAGCGAGATCGTCTCGACGCGGAGGTCGAAGCTCGGGTGGAGCTTGAACCCGTGGACCCGCCTGGCGTGCGCGGCGGTCTGGATCTCGTGGTCGATGAAGATCCACGGCGGATCGTCGACGAGGATGCGCTGCGCCTCGCGGTAGAGCGACGCGCGCTTGCCCTGGTCGGTCGTGAGCCGCGCCTGGTTCAGGAGCTCGTCGAAGCGCTCGTTCCGGTAGAGCGCGCGGTTCGGCCCGTTCGGCGTCCACTGGCTCGAGTGCAGCAGCGGGTACATCACCATGTCCGGGTCTTCGTTGCCCGCCATCCACGAGAGCGCGAACAGCTCCTGCTCCTTAGTCCTGAGCTTGGCCAGATAGGCGCCCCACTCCATCGTCTGCAAGCTCACCTGGACGCCGACCGCCTTGAGATTCGACTGGATCACGGTGGACATCGGCACCGGCGACTGCATGCCCGAGCCCGACTCCGGCACCCAGAGCGTGGTCGAGAACCCGCTCGGGTAGCCGGCCTCGGCCAGGAGCTTCTTCGCGCGCTCCGGATCGTAGGGATAGGGCTTCAGGCCCGAGTCGGCGCCCCAGGTGGACGGCAGGACCGGCCCGCGTGAGAGTGAGCCGGTGCCTTTGAGCACGTCGCGCACGATCGCTTCCTTGTTGACGGCGTAGTTCAGCGCCTGGCGCACGCGCTTGTCGTCGAACGGCTTCTTCTGATTGTTGATGCCGAGATACCAGACGTGGGCGCCGACCTGCTTGAGCAGGGCGGCCTTGCCGCTCTGCTCGACCTGGCCGACGAAGTCGGGCGGTACGTCGACGATGAGATCGAGCGAGCCGGTCAGGAGCTCGGTCAATCGCGCCTGGCCCTCGACGATCGGCCGGTAAACCACGCGCTCGACCTTCACCGGATAGCGCCAGTAGCTCGGGTTCTTTTCGAGCACCACGCGCTGGCCGCGGTCCCACGAGGCGTACTTGAACGGCCCGGTGCCGACCGGCTGCAATGGATAGTCGGCGCCGAGCTTCTTCACGGCCGTCGGGCTCACGATCGACGCGGCCGCGGACGTGAGGATCGTCAGGAACGACGCCCGGGGCTCCTTCAGGACGAACTCGACGGTCAACGGATCGACGACCTCGACCGCCTTCACGTTGCCGAAGAAGTAATTCGCGAACGGATACTTGCCGAGCTTGTTGGCCGGGTGCTCGGGATCGATCTGCCGCTCGATGGAGAACTTCACGGCCTCGGCGTTGAACGGCGTACCGTCGTGGAACGTGACGTTCTTCCGCAGCTTGAAGGTGTAGCGCAAGCCGTCCTTCGAGATCGTCCACGACTCGGCCAGCCCGGGCACGACCTGCGTGCTCTCCTCGGGGAACGTGACGAGCGTCTCGGCGATGCGCCGGCCGACCCGGTTGGAATTGAGGTCGGTCACCTGTGCCGGATCGAGGTTCACCGGCTCGGCCACGAGACCGACGATGAGCGTCCCGGCCGGCTGTGCCGAGGCCAGATCCGGCAGGGCCGCGAGAGCGATCGTCGCGACCACGAGAGCGCGCCACATCACGACCATCTTCATCGAGGGTCCTCCACGATCCAGCGTCGAGCCAACTTATACGATCGAGCGGGACCACGCAAGGCGCGGGGCCTCGACGGCTCTGCTAGAATCCGCGCGGGAGACCACCGCGTGGCCCGATTCAACCCGTTCTACCTGAACCTGAATCAGAACTACCTCTTCGCCGAGATCCGGCGCCGGACGAAGGTGTACACCGACGCCCACCCGGACGTGCGGCTAGTCGATCTGGGCGTCGGCGACGTGACGCAGCCCCTGCCGGCGGCGGTCGTGCGCGCGCTCCATGAAGCCACCGACGACATGGCGCGCCGCGAGAGCTTCAAGGGCTACGGCCCCTACGTCGGCTACGAGTTTCTGCGCGCCGAGATCGCGACGCACGATTTCGGCTCGCGTGGCGTGAAGGTCGGCGTGGACGAGATCTTCGTGAGCGACGGCGGCAAGAGCGACAGCGCCAATCTCCAGGAGATCTTCGCCCAGGACTGCGTGGTCGCGCTGATGGATCCGGTCTACCCGGTCTACGCGGACAGCAACGTGGTCGCCGGGCGCAGCGGCCGCGCCGACGAGAGTGGGCGCTACGCGGGCATCGTGTACCTACCGTGCACCGCCGAAAACGATTTTCAGCCGGCGCTGCCCGACCGCCACGTCGATCTGATCTATCTCTGCTATCCCAACAACCCCACCGGCGCCGTGGTGACCCGCGAGGCGCTCCAGCGCTGGGTCGACTACGCGCGCGCCGAGGACGCGGTCATCTTGTACGACGCGGCCTACGAGGCCTACATCGTCGATCCCGGGGTCCCGCACTCGATCTACGAGATCGACGGCGCGCGCGAGGTGGCGATCGAGTGCCGGAGCTTCTCGAAGAACGCGGGCTTCACCGGCATGCGCCTGGCGTACACGGTCGTGCCCAAGGAGCTCTACGGTCGCGGCCCGGACGGCAAGACCGTGAGCCTCAACACGCTCTGGACACGCCGCGTGTCGATGAAATCGAACGGGCCCCCCTACATCATCCAGAAGGCCGCCGCAGCCGTGTACACGCCCGAGGGGCAGAAGCAGGTCCGCGCGCTGATCGACGTCTACATGGAGAACGCGCGTATCATCGCCGCGGGGCTGACCGCCGCCGGCTTCACCGTCTACGGCGGCCGCAACGCGCCCTACATCTGGGTGCGCACGCCGCGCTCAATCGGCTCGTGGGACTTCTTCGATCGGGTGCTGGAACGGGCCAACGTGGTCGGGGCGCCGGGCGCGGGGTTCGGCCCGAGCGGCGAGGGCTACTTCCGGCTGACGGCGTTCGGATCGCGCGCACAGACCGAAGAGGCGATCGAGCGGATCAAGACGCGGATGTGAGAGCGCCGCCGCGAACCCGCGCGCCGGCCGGGGCCTGCGAGCTCGCGAGACTCTGGGCCAGCAGCGCCGCCGTCGACGGCGCCAGCCGGTGCTTTCGAGAGAGCTCGAGCACGGTCTGATAGAGCTGCGAGTAGCGGACGACCGTCGCCCGGGCGTCGCTCGCCTCCACGCGGCAGAGCGGATGGGTGAAGACGATGATCGACTCCACCCAGCGCAGCGCCGAGGCCGCCAGATCGGGATGTCGCTCGCCGAGAAAATACCGGACGGCGCACGCACCCGAGTTCACCTGCCGCCCGATGCTCTTGCGGCGATAGCCGTTGACGGACCAGTCGTCGCCCCAGCAGCGAATGCTCCCGGCCAGCCGCTTCGTCTCGATGACGACGACGCCGCACGGCCCAATCAGCACGTGATCGATGGTGCCGTGGGCCACGCCGAGCGTCACGTCGTTGATGAGCCAGTAATCGTCGGAGAGGCCGCCCAGCAGGTCGCTGACGAGCCGCTCGCCGAGGCGGCCGGAGCGCACGCTGCGAAGACGCCGGGCCACGGGCCGGCCCAGCCGGTACGCGATCACGACGGCCGCCAGCCCCGAGCCCAGATGCAGCAAGGTCGGATGGAAGAGCCCGGAGCCCGGATCGCCGACGACTAGCGCAATCCCGACGCTCGCCAGCGCGACGACACCGGTGAGCGCGGCCCATAGCCGGAGCTCCCGCCCCTCGAGGTAATGGCCGCCGACGCGTACCTGTCGCATGTCAGCTCGGCGGCGTCCAGGCCGGGCGCGACTCCGACTCGCTCAGGGGCGCCGCGAACTCCGCGGCAGGCTTGGGTCGCCCGCGCGCCTCGCCGAGCACGGCGCCGACCGCGCGACTGGCTTCGCCCGCGAAGAGCCGTACCATGCCGAGTGTCGTGCGCTCGTCGAAGATCGCCAGCAGGATCGTATCGCCGTCGACGGTGGAGACGTGAATCGACCGCTTGGTCCCCTCATGAAAGAGCACACTGAACTCCGGCTCGCCGAGGAGCTGTGCCATCGCCGCGGTGGAGCTGAACGCGGCCGCGGCCAGCGCCGAGATCGACACCGCGTCCAGGGCCTGCGCGGCACCGTCCATCGCCAGGAGCTGGCCGGCACGATCGATCAGGAGCACCTCGGCGGTGCCCGACTCGCCGAGGAAGCGACGCAGGACCTCGTGGATCCGCGCGGCGTCCTGTTCTCGGATGACGGTGTTACGAAGCTTCATCGCGCCTCTCCCGCTTGCCGAACTCGCTGGCCAGCGCCATGCGCGAGACCGTGTTGAGCGTGTCGAAGACGCCCTTGCCCTCGAGGGCCGAGGCCTCGAAGGACGGGACGCGCGTGGCCCGGCGGTTGAGCACGAACTCCAGATAAGTCACCGGCGCCAGGTTCGGCAGGTCGCGCTTGTTGTACTGCAGCACGTACGGAATCTCGTCGAGGGTCGAGTCGTACTCGCGAAGATTCATTTCCAGATTGCGCAGGCTCTCGACGTTCTCGCGCAGGCGCTCGAACTGTGAGTCGGCGACGAACACCAGGCCGTCGGCGCCGCGCAGCACCAGCCGTCGCGTCGCGTTGTACTGGACCTGGCCCGGCACCGTGTAGAGCTGGAAGCGCGTCTGGAATCCGCGGACGGTGAGCGCCGAGACCGGCAGAAAGTCGAAGTAGATCGTCCGGTCGTCTCCGGTGGCGAGCGAGATCATGTTCCCGCGATTGGCGTTGGGCAGGCACCGATGGATGTACTGAAGATTGGCGGTCTTTCCCGCCATGCCGGGCCCGTAGTAGACGATCTTGAAATCGATGACCCGGTTGGCGTAGTTGATGACGGACACTGCTCAGCTCCCTACCAGGGCGCCCAGTCTCGTCGCCACCCGATCGAGCTCGATCCGCGCGAGCCCCGGCCGATCGATGCGTCCGGCGCCGACCAGCATCGTCGCGGCGTCGTCCATCGATCGCAGCACGACGCGATGGGCGCCGAGCTTCAGGATGACCGAAGCCACGCGCCCGACCTCGGAGCCTGCGAGTGCCGCGTGCAGATCGTGCGCGAACCCCGCGAGGGGCAGCGCGTCGAGCGAGCTCGGCAGGAACAGGCACGCGCAGAGCGCGCCGCTTCGGTCGCGCAGCAGGGTCGGCGACACCGGACCGAACGCCGTCAGCGAGCCCGCCAGCTCGCGCACCGCGGCGGGCACGTTGGCGGCGCGAAGCTCGATCCGGGCCCTGGCCTCGCGCCGTGGCGCGGCGTGCTTGCCGTTGGTCGCCCCGGCCTGCGCCTCGTGGGCCGCCGCTCGCGACAGTCGCTCGAGCCAGGCCAGCGACGCACGCGAGCAGACCGCCGTCAGCAAGATCGCCCCGGCATCGCGCGGCCCGAACGGTGTCAGCACCAGCGTGGCGTCGGCCGCCGTCACCGTGGCCTGCGTCACCGGCTCGGGCAGGCGCGAATCGGCCAGGAATGGCACGGCGCGCGACGCGGCCCGCACCACGGAGTTCTCACTGAGCGTAGGGGCGACCACCGTGACGAGCGTGGCGCCGGCGCCTTCGCGTTGACCGATCTCCAGTCCGTTCAGCAGCGGTGCGAGCAAGGCCGCGATGCGGCGCGCCGGCTCGCTGCGGCCGATCGCGGCCGCGAGATCGGCCGCCGGCTCCACGGCTTGCGGCGTTTCGCTTCGCGATGGCGCGGGCGTTGCAGCCGGCACCGCCGTTGCGACGAGCGTGGGCGGTACCGCCCGCGCCGGAGTTGTGGCCGGTCCCGGCGCGGCGACCAGCTTCGGCGCCGGGACGGGCTCCGGCGCCGTCACCGGCTCGGCGGCCGCCTCGAGCTCGACGATCGGCACCGGTGCCACCAGAAGCTCGGCGTCGGTCGCGACGAAGTCCGACTCCTCTTCGAGCTCGAGCTCTGCCGAGTCCCCCGCGACCACGGGCTCCGGGACTGGCTGCGGCGCCCACTCATCGTCCGCGTCGAGCGGCTCGACCACCGGGTGCGCGACAGCCGGCGCCTGCGGCTGGAACGGTACCGGGAACTCCTCCAGCTCGTGCACGTCGGCGGGCGGCGTCGAGAGCGCCAGCAGCGCGGGCGGAATCTGCGGGATCACTTCGTCGAGCGGCAGGAGTAGCGAGCCCTCGGGCAAGCGCGCCGCGATGTCGTCGTGGCTTAGCGCGAGCTCGTCGCGCGGAAACTGATCGGCCACCAGGTCCCATTTCACGGGCGCGAGCCCCTCACCCAGATGCGGCAGCAGGAGCTTGCGCGGCACAAGCAGCGAAACGCCGGGACGGAGCGTATCCTTCAAGCCTTCGCGGCCGCGTGCGAACATCTCGACCGGCAGCTGATCGGCGATCCGCACGAACGGAACGCGGATCATCGGCTCCGTCCAGTCGATGGCGTGCTTCGCTGCCTCGCTCGACTTGGCGCCCGACGCCGCCGGAGCCGAACTGGGCGACGCCGCAGCCGCCGCCGGTGCCTGTGCGGCCGGAGTCGTCACAGCGGGCGGAGCGAGAACGCCCGTGGGCCGTTCGACCGCTGGGCTCGGCGGCGCCGCCGGCGCCGGCGGTGCGGTCGGCTGCGCGGCCGGCGCCGGCGACAAGACGACCGGGCTGCTCGGCACGGCCGACGGCACGATGGCGGACGCGGCAACGGGCGCCGGCGTGACGGGCGTGCGCGGAGCCGGCGTTGCCGCGCGAGCCTGCTGCTCGCGCTGACTCTGGGCCACGGCGACGATCGCCGCGCGAGTCGCGGCCGCGGAATCCGGCGTCGCCCCGGCGAGCGGCCGGAGCGGGCCCATGATCGCGGGCGCCTCCGGGCGCCGCGGCGCCTGGGGCGCGCGAGCCTCCGCCCGCGCGGCACGCGGCGAGGCCACCAGCAACGGTTTGAGGCGGGCGAACACGAGCGGCGCCGCGGTCAGCTGGAGCAACGTGACCGCCGGTGAGCCCCACAGCGCGAACGCGATTGCCGAGGTGAAGTCGACGAGGTCGGGAATCATGAAGAGCGCACCGGTCGACACGACCAGCATCGCGTGAACGGCGCTCATCGAGGCCGCCGCGCTGCCGACCGACACGATCGAGCGGGGACGCACGCTGACGAGCCCGACCAGCACGTAGAAGACCGGCGGGATCACGAGCGCCGGTAGCACGAGCGCCAGCGAGGCTTCGAGCGGCGTCGCGCGAAGACCCCGGGCATGCAGAGCCAGGACCGCGCAGGCGTAGAGCTCGAGGCCGAGCGCGAGCTCGAGCGCCCACACCATCTTCACTCGCGCCGCGCGTAGCCAGGCCATCACAGTGCCCGCACGAGCTCTGGGACTGCCTTTCTCACGTAGTACCTCACCTTGCCCAGCGCGCCCGGATCGCCGACCAGCACGGCCAGGAGCGCCGAACCCCCGATCCCATGCAGCAGGAGCGTGCCGGACTCGTACTCGAGAATCGTGCCCACCAGTCGGCCCTGGCCCAGCTCACGGCCGATCCCGTCGGACGCCTCCGCCAGACACGACGCGAGAGCGCCGGCCAGCTCGTCGGCGTCGGGCGCCAGGTCGCCGGCGGTCTCGATCACGAATCCCTCCCGATCGGTGAGCACGGCGAAGCGAACGCCCGGCGTGCCGACCAGGGTCTGCAGCCGCTGCTTCAGATCCTGATTCGACGCCGTGGCGGCCGCCGCGCTGGAGGATCCGTTGGACGCGACGATTGGCACCGGCGACGCGCTCGTGGAGCCGTTGGACACGCTGGGCGCCAACGCCACGGCGGCTTCCCTCTTGGCCCCGTTGGTGCGGCCGGCGAGGAGGCCGTCGATCTTCCGCACCAGGTCGTCGACGCCGAAGGGCTTGAACATCACCTCGTCGGACCGCACCTCGGCGGCGCGCGCCTGCACCGTGCCGTTGTCGATTCCCGAGATCAGGAGGACCGGCGTCGAGGCGATGGCCGGATGAGTCCGCACGTACTGGCAGATCTGGTAACCGTCGTTGTCCGGCAGCACGACGTCGCAGATCACGACGTCGGGCCGATCGCGATCGATGATCTGGATCGCTTCGGCGCCGGACGCCGCGGCGAGCACGTGCAGTCCACGACCCTCGAGCGCTTTCTCGACGACCTTCCTCACGCTCAAGCTGTCGTCCACCACGAGCACCTTCCGCATCAGGTCCTCCTAAGAGATCGGAGCTATGGCCGCGTCGGCGCGGCCCTCGTCGATTCCGGCGGCGGCGCTCAGCAGGAGCTGCTTCAGATCCCGGTGAATCGTCTTCGCGCCGTTGACCGCTGAGGCGTCGAGCGGATTGAACGCGAAATTCCCGTTCGCCTTGCCGTACGCCGCCACCAGCAAGGCCGTGAAGGCGGTTTCGCCGATGAGCCCGAAGAACTCCGCGTGCACGACGCGGCCGCGGTCGAAGAACATCGCGCCGCGCCCGGAGGGCAACGTGACCACGAGCTGGCCGGTCTTGCCGCCGAGCGCGATCGCCTGGGTGATGTCCGGAAGCTCCATGACCGCGAGCGACCCGCGCAGGCCGTGGCCGCCGTCGGTCGGGGCGGACGCGCCCGCCTCGCTCGCCACGACCGGCGGCTGCACGCCGCGCCTGAGGAGGCTCGCGACCTGCGAGACGATCGCGGTGAGCGGCAGGTCGCCGGCGAGCGTCTGGTCGGGTTTGTCCTCGAGCGCCCTCGGGGCCGCCTCGTCGCCCGGGCTGGCGAGGAGCAGGAACAGTACGTCCGTCATGAGCGGATCCTTGCGTACGATCGAGCAGAGCTCGTAGCCGTCGATGTCGGGCACGCCGACGCGGCTTACGATGAGAGCGGGCCGGTTGCGCTCGAGCATCGTCAGCGCGAAGGAGCCGCTGGTCACGGCCAGGACGTCGTCGAAGCCGGCGCGCGCCAGGGCCGCCTGCATCGCGGCGAGCGCCGCGGAGTTCGGATCGATCAGCAAGACGCGCGGCATCGTCTCAGCCTTCCTCGCGCGCCGGCGTCACCGCGAGCAACTCGATCAGTTGAACGAACGTGGTCTCGTCGACCGGTTTGGCGACGTAATGCTCGACGCCGAGATCCCGTGCGAGGTTGACGTGCTTGGCGCCCGCGCGCGTGGTCAGCACCACCACCGGCAGATTTCGCGTCGTCGGCTCGCGGTTGAGGTCGCGGATCAGCTCGTAACCATTCAGGCGCGGCATCTCGAGATCGGTGACGACGACGTCCACCGTGTGCTCCGAAAGTTGCTGGAGCGCCTCGGCGCCGTCGCGGGCCGCCACGACGTGGAACCCGGCCCGCTCGAGCATTCCACCGACGAACCGTCGGACGCTGACCGAGTCGTCGACGAGCAGGACGCGACGCTTGGCCTCGGAGGCAGGCGCCGCGACCGCCTCGCGCTCGCGATAGAGCCCGGCCGGGCGCGGCCAGGCCGACGCGGTGCTCATCTCGAGAAGCTTCTGCGAGTCGAGCAGCAACACGACCTGCCCCTGGCCCGTGACGGTCGCGCCGGCGAAGGGGCCGATGCCCTGCAGGAAGGCGCCGAGGCTCTTGATGACGATCTCTTCCTTGTTGAGGAACTCATCGACGACCACGGCCAGGCTCTTGCGGCCGGTGCGGAGGGTGACGACCGACAGCGGTCCGTCGCTCGAACGCCCCGCGAGCTGGAGCACGCGGTCGAGCCGCACGAGATCCACGCTGTCACCCTCGAGCTCGATCGACTCGACGCCGCCCTCGCTGCGAATCTCCTCCAGGCGGACGCGGAGCGCGCCCTTGACGGCGGGAACCGGAATGGCAAGGGTCTGCGCGCCGACGTTCACCATCAGCGCGTCGGCGATGGCGACGGTCAGCGGCAGGCGGATCCTGAACCGCGTGCCGCGCCCCACTTCCGTCTGCACCTCGATCTCGCCGCCCAGACGGCTCACGTTGGCGCGCACGACATCCATGCCGACGCCGCGGCCGGCGCCGGTCGTCACCGAGGCCGCGGTGGTGAGGCCGGGCAGGAAGATCAAGTCCAGAATGTCGCGCTCGCCGAGCCGCGCCAGGGTCTCGGCCGTCACGAAGCCGCCACGGCGCGCCGCCTCGGCGACCGCCTCCACGTCGATGCCGTGGCCGTCGTCCGCCACCTCGATGTAGATCGATCCGCCCTTGTGGGCGGCGCCGAGATGAATCGTGCCCTGCGGCGGCTTGCCCAGCCGCCGGCGCTCCTCCTCCGGCTCGATGCCGTGGGCGATCGCGTTGCGCACCAAGTGAATCAGCGGGTCGGCCATCAGCTCGACGATCGTCGTGTCCATCTCGACGGTCTCGCCGCGGACCTCGAGCACCACGTTCTTGCCGGCCGCCCGCGCGCCGTCGCGCACCATGCGCACGAACGGCGCGAAGAGGCGTCCCACCGGCACCATGCGCGCGCGGGTGATCTGGCCCCGCAGCTCACCACTCAGCCGCTGCACGCCGCCGGCGTCCTCGCGGACCATGCGCACCAGCCCGGTCAGCTCGTGCTGGATCTCGCTGAGGTCGCTCGAGATCTCGCCCACGCGCCGGGCCAGAAGATTGAAATCGTCGTAGCGGTCGAACTCGAGCTCCTCGAAGAATGCGCCCTTAGGCGAGGCGCCCGGCTCGCCCGGACTGCCGCCGGAGGGTCGGACCGGTGGGATCAGACGATCGGCGTACTTCGACTCGAAATCGGCCACGGTCTGGGTCATCCGCGATTGCGTGAACGACAGGAGCTCGCCGGCCTGCTCGAGCTGAGCCAGATGGCGCTCCAACCGGCTGCGGGTGATGACTAGCTCGCCGACCAGGTTCATCAACGCGTCCAGACGATCGAGGCTGACGCGAATGCTCGGACGCACTCGGCGCGCATCGCGCGCTGCGCGGCCGCGGACCGTCGGCCGCGTGACGGCGTCGGCGACGGGCGCCGCCTGCTGAGCGGTCAAGGGCTCGAGATGCGGCGTCTCGATCTTCTGGCCCGGCGCGACGGCGCTCATCGTGGCCGCGGCGTCCGCGGTCTCCACGCTCTCGGTCTTCGCGCTCTCGATGGCCTCGGCGCTCTCGACGGTCTCGATGCTCTGCCTGGCGAGCGGGTCGACGTCCAGCTGCGGCTCGAGGTCGAGCGCCGTCGGCGCCGGCGTCGGTGCTTGCGGCGCGAAAACCGGCGCCCGGTCAATCGTCGGCAGCGCGGCGAGCAATCCGATCGCGCGCTCGTAGGCGCCGCCGCGCGTGTCGGCGCGTTCCTCGCCGCTGCGCACCAGGAGACGCAGAGCGTCGAGGCCGGCGAAGACGGTCTCGATCGCGGGCCGATCCAGCGGCCGCTGACGTTCCCGGATCTCGCCGAGCATGTCCTCGATCCGGTGCGCGAGATCGCCGATCAGTCCGCATCCGACCGTGTAGGCGGCGCCCTTCAGCGTGTGGACCGCCCTGAACAGCTCGGCGATCTCGGAGTCGGTCGCGCCCTCGCCTTCCAGCGCGATCAGCGACTGAGCCATCGACTCGAGGTGCTCGACCGCCTCCGGCACGAAGTACTCGAGAACGTCCTGCTGCTCGGCGAAGAACCGGTCGAGCTCGGCCAGACGCCGCGCCGTCTCGCTGGCCGGCGGGCTCGGCGTCGACTGCGAGAGGCTCGCGAGCGACTCGGCGATCGCCGCGGCGTCCTCGACGCCGGTGTCGCCGATACCATCGAGCGCTGTCTTGAGCCAGAGCACCATGTCACCGAGGGTCGCGAGCGAGGGGCGGTCCCCGCCTGCGGGAGGGCCGGCGACCTTCTCGACCGCGTCCTCCATCGCGGCGGCGAGGTCGGCCAGCTGGGGAAACCCGCTGAGCGATGCGGATCCGCGAAGGCGATGCGTCACGACCGCGAGATGCTCGACGACTCCTGGGGAATCCGGCGAGGTACGCAGCGTGGCCAGGCCCTCCTCGACGGCGGCGAGGGTGTCCCACGCCTCCATCAGGAAGACGCTCAGGAGAAACTGCCGATCGCCGTCAACCACCCACTGCCTCCGCTGCTCCGCGTCAGCTGCTCAGCTTGAATCGCGCGAGGCTCGCCGTCAGCGCTTCGGCCACCCGGACCATCTGGTCCACGGTCTTGCGCGTCTCGAGCACGGCCTTCTCGGTCTCGACCGCGACGCTCGCGATCGACTGGACCGCTACCGCGCCGCCCTCGACGCCGCGCACTTGATCCTGGGTGGCCTGCGAGATCTCGAGCGCCAGCGACGCCGACTTCTGCGAGATCTCACCGATCTGGTGCAGGTTCTCGCCGGCCTCGACGGTCACCTTGAAGCCGCCTTCCACTTCGCGGGTGCCTTCTTCCATGGCCACGACCGCCTGCTGCGTCTCGGCCTGCACGGCCTTGATCAGCACGACGATGTCCTTGGCGGCCTTGCCGGAGCGCTCGGCGAGCTTTCTCACCTCTTCGGCCACGACCGCGAAGCGCAGGCCCGATTCGCCGGCGCCGGCAGCCTCGATGGCCGCATTGAGCGCGAGGAGGTTCGTCTGCGAGGCGATGTCCTCGATCGTGTTCACGATCTCGGAGATCTCGAGCGAGCGATCGGCCAGGCTCTTGACCTTCTTCGAGATCCCCTGCACCTCGCCGCGGATCCGCTGCATGCCGGCGAGGCTGGCGCGCACCGCCTGCTCGCCCCTGGTCGCGGATTCGAGCGTCAGCCGGGCGGCTGCGGCCGAGGCCTCGGCGTTCTCGGCGACCCGCCGCATCGAGCGGGTCAGTCCTGCCATCGCGTCGCTCACGCCCACGGCCTCGCGCGACTGCGTCTGGGCGCCGTTGGCCGTCGCTTCCATGGCGCCGATCATCTCGGTAGCGCTCGTCAACACCTGCTGCGCCGTCTCGCGCACGTCGGCGATGATCGTCGCGAGCTCGCCGACCATCACGTTGATGGCGTCGACCACGCTGCCCAGGACGTCGGACGTGACCTGCCCGCGCCGGGACAGGTCACCCTGAGCGATCTCGGTCGCGGTGTCGAGGAAGCGCGTGATGTTGCGCTGCAGCTCCTCGCGCTTGCGGCGCTCCTCGTCACGCTCGGCCTCGGTCTGGACCACCGCCCGCAGACGCACGACCGTGTCGTTGAAGGTGGCGGCCAGCTGCCCGATCTCGTCGCGCGACTTCACGGTTACCAGGCGCGAAAGGTCGCCCTGGCCCACGCGCTCGGCCACCCGCACGACCTGGATGACGGGCTTGGTGATCTGGTGGGCGAAGATCGCGCCGGCGAGCACCGCCAGCGCCGCGACGCCGCCGAAGACCAGCAGGAGATTCTGACCGGACTTGGCCGCCGCGGTCGTGATGATCGAGCGATCCATCCCGACGCGGACCGTGCCGAGCTGCCCGGCCAGAACCGGCACGCCGATGTCGATGATCTGCTGGACGGCGCCCGACACCGGGTCGGCGTACGAGATCTCACGAACCTGCTGCGCGGCCTCGCCGGGCACCAGGTTGCGGTCGACGATACCGGCGGGGACCAGCGGCGAGAACGTGTGCGCGACGAGCGTCTTCTGTGGGTCGTACACGATCACGTACTTGACGCCGCTGATCGCGGCGAACTGATCGACGGTCGCCTGCACCGTCGAGGCGTCGCGAGTCAGCAGCAGGTCGACGCTCGAGCTGGCCAGACTCTTGGCGATCGCGGTGCCCTTGGACGTGAACTCCTCCGTGAGGTTGGTCGTCAGCGCGCGCACCGAGATCCACCAGGTGATCGCTGCCAGCGGGACGAGCGTGACCGCCAGGAACAGGATGATCTTCCCGAGGAGACCCAGTCGCACGGTCCGTGGCTTGTTCATACTTTCACCGCCGCCGCCCAGTCAGTGATGGGCGCCCATCGACCGTTCACCACTCTGGTGAAGTAGACGTTGTCCAGCCCCTGATGCCGCTCGGGTCCGAACGTGAGGGGCGCGCCGATCCCGAGATCGAAGCTCTTGAGCGACTCCAGCGCCTGGCGGAACCCCGCCCGCGTCGGGTTGGGGCCGGCGCGGCGAAGTCCCTCGACGATGACGCGGGCGTTGACGAAGCCCTCGAGGCTTCGGAAGCTGAGCCGCTCGGGCGTGAGCTTGGCATCGCGCAGGTGATCCGGAACCGGCGGGTTGTGCTTCTCCATCAGCGCGCGGTACTCCACGACACCCGGCAAGCTCACGTCGTCGTAGCTCGGCACCACCTGCGAGTTGACGAGCCCCTGCGTGTAGTCGCGCGAGGTCACCTGGCCGTGCCGGAGCAGGAGGCTCAGCATCGCCTCGGAGCCGACGAACGAGACGTTGGAGATCGGCACGGCCCAGCCGTGGTCGCGGGCGGTCCGCACGAAGGCGCCGCACCCCTGGTAGGCACCGGTGCACAGCACCGCTTCGACGCCGGCCTGGCGGAGCGCCTGCACCGCCGGCGTCACGTCGTCCTCGAACTTCGCGCCGCGCACGTAGGTCGCCTCGGCGGCGATCCGCATCCCGCGTTGCGCCAGCCCGCGGGCGACGCCGTCGGTGCCGCTGCGGCCGTAGGCGTCGATCTGGTAGAAGACGCCGAAGCGGCGCGCGCCCGCCTGCCAGAAGCGCTCGACCAGCGCCACCATCTCCTGCCGGTACGAGGCCCGGATGTTGAACACCTGATCGATGTAGGGCTCCTCGCGCTGCGGCTGCGCACCCGTGAAGTTGCCGACCAGGATCACCTGCCGGTCGGCGTAGCGCTTGATGACCGGCAGCGCGCGCGTGAGCGTCGGCGTGCCGACGTAGTTCGAGAGAAAGAAGACCTGCTCGCGCTCGACGAGCTCGATCGTGTTCTTGATGCACGGCGTCGGCTCGTAGCCGTCGTCCAGCGCGACGACCGAGATGGCGCGGCCGTGCACGCCGCCGCGCTGGTTGACCTCGGTGTAGTACGCCATGGCGCCCCGGTAGAGCTCGGCGCCGAGCCCGGCCGAGGGGCCCTTGAACGCGGCGCTCATGCCGATTCGGATGTCGCGCGTGCTCACGCCGGGGCTGGCGCCCCGCGCGTCGAGGCTCGGCCGGGCGGGCACCTGGGCCCACGCCCTAGCGTTCCGGCCCAGGACGCCGGCGGCCGCGGCCGTCGAGAGCACCTTGAGCACCGTGCGCCGTTTCATCGTCATTCCTCCTCCCGCTGCGCGTCTCTCAGCGCGCGCAGAAGTCGTCCGGGATCGAGCAAGGGCACGAGCCGCTCGCCGTCGGGCAGGAAGCCGAGTGCCCACTGAGCGTGCGGCTGGGGATTCGCCTCGTCGAGGGTCACGATGCCGCCGAACGCCTCGAGGCTGACTTCGCCGTCGATGACCAGCGCGACCTCGAAGCCCTCGGCCTCAACGATCAAGGTGGGCACTTTGCGGCCGCCCCGGCTCGCGGCGAGGCCGAGCGCCGCGCGCGCGTCCACGATCGGCACGACGTCGCCGCGCAGGTTGGCGACGCCGATCAGATGCGGCGGCGCCAGCGGCACCGTCGTCCACTCCTCGAAGATCGCGACCTCGCGCACTTGGGTGACGTCGATCGCAAACGGCTGGCCGGCGAGCGCGAACACGCACGCGCGGACCGCAGCAGACGTGTCGAGCAGGCTCGTCGTCATCGCAGGAACCGTCTGACCACCGCGAGGAGCTGGTCGGCCGTGAACGGCTTCGTCAGGTACTCGTCCGCGCCCTGGCGCATGCCCCAGATGCGGTCGCTCTCCTGGTTCTTCGAGCTGACCACCACCACGCGCGCCTGCTTGATCCGTTCGTCCCGGCGCACGCCCCGGAGCGCGTCGAAGCCATTGCGCTTGGGCATCACGATGTCGAGCAGCACGACGTCGGGTTGCTCCTTGGCGATCTTTTCCTCGAGCTCGTCGCCGTCGAGGTACGTGACGACGTCGTACCCGGCCGACCGGAGGATCGTTTCCATGACTTGCAGCTCGGAGTAGGCGTCGTCGACCACCATCACCTTGGGCATCGGACGCAGGCCTCCCTGGCGTTCTGTCGTCGTATCCGCCAGATGTGCCTCGGTGCAACCGATCTGCCAGCTTCAGCGCCCATGGGGCGCGACTTTACGCTCGAACAAACAGGGACTAAGGCGACTTGGCGGGCTCCCGGGTTCGTGCCTGTGACAACTGGTCAGTTCCGATGACAACTTCTGACATAACTGTCCGGTGCCACCATGACGCGCCCGCCTCAACCGCGCGACAGGTCAGGCGCGGACGGGTGTCGGAGACAGATGGCGAAGATCTTGAAGGCGCCGAAAGCTGGGATGTTCCTCGCGCGTCTCTGGCACATGGTCGGCGGCAAGAAACGACGGCCGACCACCGCCCAGATGCTCTGGCGGGCGCAGCGCTTGCGGGACGAAGGACGATTCGAGCGCGCGACCGAGATCGTCGACACGGCGTTGCTCCACGATCCGCTGAGCGTCGTCGGACATCTCCTGGCGGCTTCACTCCACATGGCCCTGCGCGAGACCGGTCAAGCCAGGACCTCGTTCGAGCGCGTCCTCGCGCTCGAGCCGACGCAGCCGCGGGCGCTGCTGGGGCTCGCGCGCGTCGCGCTCGAGGAAGACGACATCACTGCGTGCCGCTCGTTACTCAGGCGAGCGCTGGCGCGCTATCCGGACTTCCCGGAGGCGCGCGCACTGCTCGAGGTCGCGCGAGGCCTCGTGCCGAGCGTCGATGCGAAGCCCGTGGTCACCGCGACCGGGACGAAGGCCACCGACCGCCTGCGCCTGCCGGCGGAGAGCCGCGAAGCGCTGTTCATGCGAGCCGACGCGACCCTGCTCTTCGCCGAGCCCCATGGGCCACGCACCGATTTGGCCGTCGGGAGCACCGCGAAGCTCGCGAGAGTCGCGACTGCGATGCTCGCGCGCGCCGGGCTCGGTCCGTTGCGCCATGCCGTCGTCGAGGGAGTGGCCGACACGACATACCTGCGCGCCGACGACACGGCACTCCTCTCCCTGGCATTCGATCGCGATCTGAGGAGCTCGACTGCGCTCGAGCACCTGGAGCAGGTGTGGGGTTGCTGCCGCTCGGAGCTCGCATGAGCGCGGCCGCCGTCGTCGTCGCGCAGCCCGAGGTCGGGCGCGACCTCCGCGGCGTGCTGACCGCGCTTCTGAAGCTCGACCACATCATGGGCGGCCTCGTCGTGGCCCCGGATGGCCTCCTCATCGCCGCGGATCTTCCGCATGAAATTCAGGCCGAGCCGCTGGCGGCGCTGGCGGCGACTCTCGGGCGTGAGCTCGAGATGCGCGGCCCTCGGCTCCGACGCGGCACATTCCCAATGGCGCAGTTCGCGAGCGTGAGCGGAGCCGTATTCATCGGCAGCACACCGGTGGGCTACATCGTGCTGCTCGGCGAACCGCGCGCCGACTGGGATGCGATTCGCGCGGCGCTCCGCCGCGCCGTCGGAACCGTCTATCGCGCCTGGGCCGGCTAGCCGCGCGGGCAACTGCGCGGATTTTCTCGTCAAAATCCCTAATAGTTCTTGCTGGTTTCCCGGGGCCTTGGGAGTAAGCTTTACGCTCACCTAAGGAGATTCGGCCCATGCAAAACGGGGAGCGCTCGATACTGATCGTGGTCCCGAAAAACGGGCAAGACGCGTGTCGGTCGCTGAGCCACACCTTCGCGGACGACTCGACCGTCGAGGTCATCGTGGACCGTCGAGTCACGGATCGTCGAAGCGGAAACGGATCGCATCGCCCCGAGCGACGGCAAGGTGATCGCCGAACGCGCCCCGAGGCGGACGCCGAGCTGAAGGTCGATCGCTGGATCGCGGTGCCGCACACTACGACGCGCATCGACTTCGACGATCCCGACTCGAAGGCGATCCTGTTCCTGTGCTGCAGTCAGCACATCGTCCCCTGCCAGCGCTGTCAGAACACCTATCGTTTGGGTTGGGTCTCGCGCTCCGAGGTCGGGATGTTTCCGTGTCCGCTCTGCGGGAGCGATCTCACGTCCGTCGTCACGGCGCACGCTCAGGTATGCCCGTACTGGGTGAACCGGGCGGGAGTCAAACGGCCGCTGAGCCGCGTGGGCGTGGGCGAGCCGCCCGCGCAGGCCGCGACGGGCTAGTCGCCGGTCGCCGCGAGCTCTCGCGAGTCGAGTCGCGTCAGCTCGTCGTTCGACGATCGCGCAGGAGCCGCTCCGGCTCATAGACCGTTCCGCGCGCGATCACGCGCTCGATCCGGCCGATGTTGCGGATGTCGGCGAGCGGGTCGGCGCCCAGCAGAAGAAGATCGGCCGCGCGCCCCGGCGCGATCGTTCCGAAGAGATCGCGCTTGCCGAGCCGCTCCGCGGGCTTCCGCGTCGCCGACACGATCGCATCCATCGGAGAAAGGCCGGCGCGCACCAGGAGCTCAAGCTCCCGATGGAGCGAGAAGCCCGACACGATCGCGACGTTCGGGCAATCGGTTCCCGCCAGCACGATCCCACCCGCACGATGAAATCCGCCGACCAGCGCGAGGATGTTGTCCCACGCGCGCCTCATCCGATCCTTCGCCGCCTCGGAGGCGCCGCGCGCCGCGGCGCGTCGTTCGGCCCACCGGCCGACAAGCTCCTTGCCGACCGCCGCGGGTAGCAGTGGTAGAAGCGTCGTGCGCTCCGGATCATCTCGCGACGTGTCGCCGACGTCGTCGCCGATGGCGCCGGGACGCGCCGCGTAGAGCACGAGCGTGGGATCGAGCGCGGTCCCGGCGGCGAGCAGTCCGTCGTAGAGGCGGCGAACGGCGTCCGAGCGCGGCTCGAGCTCGCCGAGCCAGCGCCACAGCCAGCCGCCGTACTCGAAGGGATTGAGCTTCGCCGGCTCGGCGAGCCAGTAGCCGGATGGCGCAAGCTGGCCGAAGACGTTGACGTGCTCGACCGAGTCGACACCGGCGAGCGCGGCCTCGGCGCCCCAGGTCGCGTGCTGGTGCATGAAGACCGGCAAGCCGCGCGCGTGCGCGCGCGCGCAGGCGCGGCGAGCGGTGTCGGGTCGCACGGTCACATAGAGCTTGACGCCGTCGACACCGGCGTCGGCCAGCGCGTCGACTTCCGTTTCGGTGTTGGCCGAGTCGAACCGACGGCAGAATCCGGCGAATCCCTCGTACATCTCGCCTTCCTCGAGCATCGGACCCGTGAAGAGCATGCGCGGACCCGGACGCGCCCCGGACGCGACCAGTGCGCGATAGCCCGCGACGTCGTGCAGCTGGCCGCCCAGGTCGAGCACGGTGGTGACGCCGGCCGCGAGGAAGAACTCGGGATGCCACTTCTCCGGTGTGTAGACGTGAACGTGCATGTCCACGAGCCCGGGCGTGACGAACTTTCCTCTGCCGTCGATGATCGCGACGTCCGGTGGGATCGGCGTCGAGGCGGTCGATCCGACGGCGGCGACCTTGTCCCCCTCGGTGAGGACGGTCATCCCCTGGAGCGGCGTTCTGCCGGTCCCGTCGATGACAGTGGCGCCTGAGACCGCCAGTCTGGGGATTTCTCTCAAGAGAGAAACGCCAATGGTGAAAGTATTTTAGGAGCTAAGCCCGGTCGGTTACCAACAGGATTATCCACAGCAGTGCATAACTCGCACCCGGCTGTCGTGGACATACTCGGCGCCGCCAATCAGTGTCTGACCGCGGCGACTTTTCCGATGACGCGAAGCACCGACTGCGACTCGGCGGGCTTCACCGGCGCGATCCGCGGTAGTCGCACCACGAACTCGCTGCCGCGCCCCGGGCCCTCGCTGAAGGCCTCCACCCTGCCCCCGTGAAGCTCCACGAGTCGGCGCACCAAGGTGAGGCCGACACCGAGCCCGCCGCGCGCGTGATCGAGCCGGCGCTCACCCTGCGGTGACGCATCGAACATGTGCGGCAGGAGCTTGGGCGGAATTCCGATGCCGGTGTCGGACACGCCGATGATCGCGAGCGTCTCTTCGCCGCCGACTCGAACGCGAATGGTGCCGCCGGGCGAGGTGTACTTGATCGCGTTCGTCAGAAGGTTGGAGACGATCTGGCTGAGCCGCGCCGGGTCCGCGTTGGCCCAGACGGGCTCGGCGCGGACGTCGACGACGTGGCGCTCGAGCCGTCCCGTGCTGGCCAGTTCGCTGACCGCGCGCTGCACGCTCGTGGCCAGGTTCAAGGGCTCGCACGCGAGCGCGATCTGGCCGCTGGCGACGTGCACGATGTCGAGAACGTCGTCCACCAGCCGGCCCAGATGCGTGATCTGATGACGGATCGCCTCCCGCGCGCGCATGGCGACCTCGTCGTGGCGGCCCAGGCGATCGAGCACGCTGACCGCGCTGATGATGGCAGCCAGTGGATTGCGCAGCTCGTGGCCCAGCATCGCGAGGAACTCGTCCTTCGCGCGATTCGCGGCCTCGGCGTCCGCGCGCGCGGCCTGGGCCCTGACTAGCAGATGCTCGCGCTCCTGATCGACGCGCCGGCGCTCCTCGACGACGGCACCGGCCGAGATGGCCATCACCGACACGGTTCCCATGAACACCTGCAGGAGAAGCAGCGACTCGTTCGTCGGCACGTTCGCGAGCGGCCCGAAGCCGTGCAAGGTCTCCCAGATCGCGATGCCCGAGAGCACGACGACCAGCATCGCGGCCTCATGCTGGCGGAAACGCACGGCGGCCCAGACCAGCGGCGGCGTGCAGAGGAACGTGAGCGGCAAGGTCATCAGCCCCAGATGCGCCAGCCCTTCGCCGAACACCGCGAGGCCGATGAGCGTCGTCGTCAGCCAGAGCGCGGCGGCCTCGAGCACGTGGCCCCGCGCCGGACCGGACCACCAATCGCGCGCCAGCAGAACGAGCAGCGGGGCGAAGACCAGCGCGCCCGTGGCATCGCCGAGCCACCATGTGAGCCAGATCCCGTCGAAATCGATCCAGCGGGCGTAGCCGGCGAGCGAGAGGCTGATGACGCCGATCGTGGCGCTGACGAAGCTCGACAGGAGCCCGGCGAGCGCGGCGAACTTGAAGACGTCCTGAGCGTGGTCGAACGCGCGCGCGCCGTTGGCGTAGCGCACGACCAGAAACGTCCCCAACAAACCCTCGACCGTGTTACCGAACGCGATCGCCAGCGACGTCGCCACCGAGCCGGCGGTGCTGACGTTGACGACGAACGCGCCCACGAAGATCGCCGGCCACACGCGATAGCCGAGCGTCAGGAACGCGGCGAGCGCGATGCCGGTCGGCGGCCAGACGGGCGAGGCGCTGGCGTGGACCGACGCGAGGGACAGCCCGACCTTCCCCGCCAGGACGTACAGGCCGAAGAGCCCGACGAGGCTGAGGGAGTATTTGCGATCGGCGAGCATGTGAGAGTGCGCGCCCTCGTTCCAGCTGGCTCCGTTGCCCGGCCTTTGATCAGTCGCTTGCGCTACGGTCGTCGGCTCTCGCGGGGCTCGGCCTCGACCGAGAGCGTCAACTCAATCGAGGTCGCTACTGTGTGCCGACTCCGAGTCGAACGCAACCGCAAAGTGCAGGTGAGCTCGACTCTCCAGCGGGAGTGAGCTCGGTGAGCTAGGGAGTCTGGGTGGGGCGCGGTTTCGCGGCGTCCGGAGCGTCGTGGCCAGGCGGCTTGGAGCTCGCGCTCATCGGCGCGTTGCCCACGACTTCGCTCTTGACGCGATCGATCAAGCCGTTCGCCTTCGACACGATGCGTCCAGTCGCGTTCTCGACGCGCCCGATGTACGTCTCGAGCGCGCCACGCCCCGATTTCGGCTCGCGTCCCGCGCTCCCCGCCGCCGCCGGCTGGTTCGCATGTGGGCGCGACGCGTTATCGAGCGCCGAGCCGTGGCCGGGCAGCGGCGCGATCGAGGCGCCGCTCGCGCTCGACGTCGCGGCCCCGCCCGACGATGGCGCTATCTCGGTGGACGCGCGATGGGACACGCTGCTCAGCGGCGGCGCGAGGACGAGCGCGACGACGACCGCGCTCGCCGCGCCGACCACTCGCCGCGGCCGCGCCTCGCGCCGGCGCCTGAAGCTAAGAACGTTCTCGAAGCGCGCGCGATCGTCCGCGTCGGGCGCGGCGATGGGGCGTGGCGAGCGAAACGTGCCCGACCGCAAAGTCGCCGGCACAATGGCGAAACCCTTCGTCCTCACCTCGAGGTCTACCTGAGTATTCCGGCGGCGCTCGGCGAATCCGCGCCCGGGCTCCACGTTGGTCGCCTCGAAGATGCTCCGTTCGCGGCGCCGGTCCAGGATGATCTCGACCTCGTCGTCCGGATCCAGCGTCGCCTGCAGGCTCAACACGAGCTCACTGCACTGCAGGGGATCGCGCGAGACGATACAGAGGCTTCTGCACGCGGAGCTCATGGCATCCACCGTGGTTTCGAGTCGCTACGGGCCGACAGGAATTTCGACGCGTTTGTCGCCGGTGATCACGCGGATCCGGAGGTCGATGGGCGCCGACCGGACGGGCGGCAGCATCCCGCGGTAGGTGCCGTGCTCGGGCACGAATCCCATCCGCACGTTCTCGGTCGTGCCGTCCGCCATGCGCGCGATCAGCAGCACCTCGGCGTCCGGCAGCGGCCTGCCCGCGGGATCGGCGATCCGGACCGCGTATGATCCACCGGACGCGCTGCCCTCGCGCATGAGCTCGATGCGAGGCAGCCCGGCGAAGCGCGGCGCGACCGTGCGCGATACCGCCTCCGGTGACGGCGCGACGCTGGCGGTCTCGCGCGGACTCGGCGCGCTCGGGCCCGATCGCACGGGCTCTCCTGCCCGCGGCCGCGTGCGCGTGGCCGCTCCGGTCGTGGCCCGCGAGGACGCGTCGTTCTCGATCGGCCCGTTCTCGCGCGGCAACGTGCCGCTGTTGCGTCGTGGCGCGGCGCTCTCGCGCGGCGGCACGCGGCTCTCGCGCGGCAGCGCAGCGCTCTCGCGTGGCGGGGCGTTATCACGCACGCTGCTCTCGCGCGGCACGGTGTTCTCGCGACCCGTCGCGCTCTCCCGCGCGTTGGCGCCACCGGCGTCACGCGGCGGGGCGGGTTCGGTCGCTCCCGCTCCCGACGGGACCGATCCCCGACCGGATCGCTCCGCCGACGGCGCCTCGCTCGCCGGCGGCCGTGCGGGCGCGGTCGTGGACCGCTCGGCAACCGCAGGGCCTCGCGGCGCGCTCGAGCCGTCGGAGGGCTGAGCCGTCTGGTTGCCCTGGTCGGACGCGGGCCAGACTCGCTGCACGAGGTTGGTCCTGAGCGTCTGGCCGGTCGGCGAGAGCAGAAAGGCCAGCGTCGCCACGACGACCAGCGCGGCGATCAGCCACGGAACGAGATGGCTCGAGCGCTCACGCTTGAAGTCGCGGATCGCCTCTAGCCGCTCCTCGTCTTCGTCGTAGCCGCGGTCGTCCCCTCGGTCATACCCGCGGTCGTCTCCTCGGTCGTACCCGCGGTCGTCTCCGCGCGACCTCGTCTCCGCCGGCAGCAGAAGCGAGACTGGCCCCCGCTCGGAAGAGGCGCTGCGCTCGGCGAAGGCGTTGTGCTCCGCAAACGCCCCACGATCCTCTTTCGAGTTCGGCGCGGGAATCACGGCGAAGCCGTTGGCCCGGAGGGCTGCGTCCACCTGAGGCCGATGTCGCCGGTCCTCGAGGCGCTCCCATTCCCCCACGGGCTCGCCACAGCGACGATCCACGATAATCTCGAGCTGGTCGTGGGGACGAAGCGACGCCCGGAGGGCCGCGATAAAGTCGCCGCCGCGAAGTCGTTCTCCCGAGACGATACATAGGCACGTCGGTTGATCAGCCACGAGATCCTCCTGCGTAGCAACGCGGATGCCGAGCTTGGCGTCCGTCTCGCGGGCGGGACACCGGGCGGAAAGCTCGGAAGCCCGCGTCAGGTCTGGGGCGAGGGGCCCAACCCACCAGGCCCGCACTTCCTGGTAGCCGGCGCGCCGTAGAACTTACTCGGCACCCGGTAACTTCTACACACCTGAGGCCGCGCGGCAGCCTCCGGACCTACGCATAGAGTACACTCCCGACACTCGCCTACCGACGGAGGATCGCGATGAAATACAGCCGTGACCAGATCCTGACGAGCCACGCCGGAAGCCTGCCACGGCCCGACGCGTTGATCGAGGCCAACCGCGCCCGCGAGTCGAATGCCGCGACCGACGAGCGGCGATTCCAGGATCAGCTCCGGTCGAGCGTGGCCGAGGTCGTCCGTCTGCAGAAGCAGACTGGCGTCTCGATCCCGGGCGACGGCGAGTTCGGAAAATCGATGGGCCACAAAGTGAACTACCGGGCGTGGTGGAGCTATTCGTTCCAGCGTCTCGGAGGTCTCGAGCTCAGCACGACCGGCCTCTACGACATGCCCGCGCAGCGCTCGCGACCCGGCGAGGTGGTGCTCACGAGCTTCGCCGATCGTCGCGACCGGCTGCGATTCGCCACAGCGTACGGCGATCCGGACTCCGGCATCACGACCGGGCCCCGCCCCGCGCTGTGGCCCGTGTGCGTCGGCAAGTTGACCTACACGGGGCAGACCGCCATCCAATCCGACATCGCCAACTTCAAGGCGGCGCTCGCGACCGCGGGCGTGGACGAGGGCTTCATGACGTCGATCGCGCCGGGCAGCGCCTCGCGAATCGCGAATCGCTACTACGAGACCGAAGAGGAATTCCTGTTCGCGTGCGCCGACGCCATGCGCGAGGAGTACAAGGCCATCGTCGACGCGGGCCTGGTCCTCCAGCTCGACGATCCGGCGATCGCCGAGAACTGGGACATGGTTAATCCGGAACCGGCGGTCGCCGACTACAAGAAGTTCTCGATGGTGCGCGTGGAGGCGCTCAACCACGCGATCCGCGGCTTGCCCGAGGAGCGGATCCGCTTCCATCTCTGCTGGGGCAGCTGGCACGGTCCGCACACGACCGACATTCCGATGCGCGACATCGTCGACGTGATGCTGGCCGTCAAGTGTCGCGCGTACTCGTTCGAGGCGGGCAACGTGCGCCACGAGCACGAGTGGAAGGTGTGGCAGGACGTGAAGCTCCCCGACGGCAAGCTGATCCTGCCGGGCATCGTGAGCCACGCGACCAACGTGGTCGAGCACCCCGACCTCGTGGCCGAGCGCATCTCGCGATTCGCGAATCTCGTTGGTAAGGAGCGCGTGATCGCCTCGACCGATTGCGGTCTCGGCGGTCGCGTGCACCCGCAGATCGCCTGGGCCAAGCTCGAGGCCCTCGCCGCCGGGGCGGCACTGGCGACGCGACGGCTCTGGCGGTAGCTTTCCGCTAGCGCCCGGGCTCTCTTCCGCCGCCACGCCGCTCCTGCGGCTGCGCGTCGGGCTGACGATGTTCCGCGCGCTGCGGTGAAATTCGGTTCGCCGGCTCGCCCGGAAGCCGCTGCGGCTGCTGGTGCTGCGGCTGCGGTCCCCTCGCTTCGGGCCGCGGCGGCTGCTGTGGGCCGGGCTGCGCAGGTCGAGCGCTCACGCCCGGAGGTGGCCCCGTCGGCGCGGCACGCGGTTGGCCGCCCTCGGGACGCGGTGGGACGTCCGCACGCGGCGTGACGTCGGGACGCGGCCCATTGTTGCCGGGCCGCGGCGTGTTGGCCTCCCGCCGCTGAGCCTCGCCGTCGCGTCGCGGCTGGTTACCGTCCGAGCGCTGGGCGTCCGGGCGTGGCGTGCTCACCCCGCCACGCGGCGCATCAGCGCCCCGTGGCGCATCAGCACCGCGCGGCGCGTCGGTGCCTCTTGGCGCGTCGGCACCCCGCGGTACGTCGGCGCCGCGCGGCGCGTTTCCACCACGTGTCGCCTCCGGCGGAGCCGGCGCGCCGAATGGCCGCGGCTGAGGGGGACGCTGGCGCTCCACCTGACTGTCGCCGAATGTGGGCCGCCCGGGCACTGACGCTGCGCGCGGCGCGGGGACGATCCGGGGCGGCGGAGCGCCGCTGCTCGAGCGCGGACCACTTTCGCGCGGCGCATCCGCACGCGCGCCCTCGCCTCGCCCCTCGCCGGAGCGCGGGCCCTCGCGACGCGGCGCGCGCGTGGCCACGACCGCGCGCGTCACGGTGTGCTCTGGTGGATGCGTCGCGCGACCGCTTGCGGCGACGAAGCTCGAGGAGTCGGGCGCCACGCGGATCGGCGCGCGGGCCGGCTCCAGACGGCGCGCGTCGACCTGCGCGATTCGCGCCTGCTGGACGGGGCCGCGCCCGAAGTGATCCTCGCGCACCGCGACCACGGCGTTGTGCACGCTGGTGTTCCTGTACACGTTGATGTTCGTGACGTTGACCACGGTCGTGCGGTTGACGACGACGTTGTTGACGACGCGCGGCCCGCCCCAGCCCACCCACGTCGGCCGGCCGACGAACGCCGGGCGCCCCCACCACGGCACGAGCGGCTCACCCCAGCTCAGCGCGACCCAGCTGACTCCCGGGACGCCGATGGCCACCCGCACGCTCGGCGCGCCGAAGAACGCGACGAGCGCCGGGGCGTAGACCGGTCTGACGATCACGGGGCCCGGCGCCCAGGCCCAGTACCCGCTCACAGACACCCAACGGCCGTAGTGATACGGCGCCCAGCCCCACGGCGCGGTGTCGACCCACGTCCAGCCGTAATACGGATCCATGACCCAGCGTCCGGTCGTGTAGGGCGCCCAGTCCGCAGCAACCCCCTGAGGCACCCATACGGATCCATAGTCCGGGACGACGCGCCAGTCGCCGTAGTGATCGAGATCGTCGACACCGTAGACGCCCGACGACACGTAGCGCGAGCTGATCGCGTCGATGAGGTCGTCGGTGCGCGCGTAGTTCCACCGGTCCCACACGTCGAGCTCGGGCGCGACGTAGCCCTTCACGCTCGGCGGGTTGGTGCCCTCGAGCACGACTTCTTCGCTCGCCGCGATCGTGGCCGCCTGGCCGCCTGCGGGCGTCATCGTCGCCTGGCCCGAGCGGCGCGTCACGAATGAGGTGCCGGTCTGCGTCACGTCGACCCGGTAATACCCGGCGCGATCGATCGTGAACGCGGCCTGGGGCGTGTCGATCTCGACCGTCCGGCCCGGGTCGACCGTGCGCAAATCGAGCGCGACGTGCCCGGTGGTCACCCGGATCTGCAGGAATTCCGGCTCGTGGTTCACGAGGCCGAGCTGCGAGTCGCCCCAGGCGCGCACGAACGCGCGCGCGCCCACCTGAAGCTCGAGATTGCCCCGATTGCCGGTATAGAGCTCGTCGCCGGGCGCCAGCGCTGTATTGACCTGCGCCGGAGCCCAGTCCTGGGCACCCGGCCGGAAAAAGGAGACCTCGCCGTCGGCGTAGCTCAGCCGGGGCGGCGTGCGGCCGATCGCGCCGTCCTCGCTCTCGGCCGCCTGGACGCCGCGGACACCGAGGGCCATCTGGGCGACGAGCGTCAAGGTCAAAACCGCCGAGATTCCCAGCCTTCCCGCGCGCCCCCACATGAGGAACCCTCCTCTCATCCTGATGATTCGTTTAGTTGGACGGTCCGGCGGCACCCGGCATTTCAAACGGAACCGGTGTCAGCTTGACGGTCCATGTACACGCGCGCAGACTCAATGCGTCCATATAAGCGAGGAGAGGCAGATGGCTAGCAAGGGCCTGATGTTCGCTGGCGCAGCGTTGGCTCTCGCCGCGGGTATAGCGGTCGCTCCGGGCCAGGCGCTCGCTCAGCGCGCCCGGGGTGTCGCAGTCGGTGGCGGCGGCCGTGTAGTCGTCGCCGGGGGCGGACGCGTATTCGTCGGCGGCGCCCCACGCGTGGTCGTGAGCGGAGGCGGGCGCGCCATCGTGACGCGTCCGGGCTTCGTCCATCATCCGTTCATCCATCGGCCGTTCATTCATCGGCCGTTCATTCACCCGTTCTTTCCCTTCGGGGTGGTAGCGGCCGCGCCGGCCTTCGCCTACGCGGCCCCCGCGTACTATCCACCACCGGCTTACTACTCGGCGCCCTATTACGATCCGCCGAGCTACGCGGACCCGGTGACCTACAGTCCGCCTGCCACCTATGCGCCCGCGCCGAGCAGCACAGTGTCGGTCGCGCCTGCGCCGCAGGCGCCGACCGTCGTGCAGTTCGCGACCGGTCGGTACGAGCTGCGCGGTGACGGCGTCACGTCACCGTACATGTGGGTGTGGATCCCGAATCCGCCGGCGTCACCGCCGCCCACGCCCCCGGCCGAGCCCGGCGCGAGCAGCGGCAAGGCGCCGGCACGCATGGGGCACCTCTATCGTTGGACCGACGACCAGGGCGTCGTCTACTGGACGGATCGTCTCGACGCCGTGCCCGAGCAGTACCGTTCACGAGCCAAGCAGACGACGTCCTCGTGAGCCCCGCGCGCTAGCCGCATCGTCCCGAGGCGCCCCGTGATCCTCGATCCGCAGCTCTACGCGCTCTTTCTGACCGCAGCCCTCCTGCTGACATTGGCTCCCGGCCCGGACACGATCTTCGTGCTCGGCGCCGGACTCGGCGGCGGGCCTCGCGGCGGTCTCCTGGCATCCGCCGGCATCATGACCGGTTTGCTGGTTCATCTCTCGCTCGCGCTGGTCGGCGTATCCGCGCTGGTCGCGGCCTCGCCGCTCGCCTTCGACGCGCTGCGGCTTGCCGGCGCCGGGTATCTCATCTGGATCGGCGTGCCGCTCGTCGTCCGCGCGTGGCGCGAGCGCAACGTGTCGCCCGTGCCCGCGCCCGCGCAATCGCCGACTCGCGTGTACTGGCAGGGACTGACCACGAACCTCCTGAACCCCAAGGTCGCGATCTTCTACGTGGCCTTCCTGCCGCAGTTCGTGTCGCCCGAGCTCGGTCACGCGCCGCTGCAGCTCTTGCTGCTGGGATTGACGCACTGGCTGATGGGGCTTCCCTACCTGTGCGCGGTCGCGCTGGCGAGCGGCTCGACGGCCGCCTGGCTTCGGGGCTCGCCCGGAATTCGCCGCGCGCTCGACGCCGTCTCCGGAATCGTTTTCGTCAGCCTGGCGGTGCGCCTGGTCTTCGTCCGGCGCCGGCCGGCTTAGGCCGCGCCGCGGAACGCGGCGAGTCCATTTCGCCGGCGCCGCGCGCTACTGGTTCAGGAAATCTCTGATGGTCGCGGCGATGGTCTCGGTCTGCTCGAGGTGAGGGGCGTGACCGCCGTCGCTCACCAGTTCGACGCGGGCGTTCGGAAGACGCCGCGTGAACTCCTCGGCGTAGACCGCGGGCACCAGACGGTCCTCGCGGCCCCAGACGAGTAAGGTCGGCGCCTTGACCCGGTGGATGCGCTTCTTCAAGCCCTTGTCGGGAATGGGCCAGATGAACTTGCCGGTCGTGCCCATCGCCCACATCAGCCGCACGCGCGCGTCCGTGGTCGCCGCGTCCTGCGCCTCGGCCCGCGGAAACATGCGGCGCGCCGCCTCGCCGTCGGGATCGCGAAAGATGTGCGCCCTCAGTACCCCGGGCTCGAGCATCATCCAGTTCACGATGCGGTCGGGATCGCGCCAGAAGCCGAGCGGCGCGATCATCGCCAGACGGCGGGCGCGCTCGGGATACGCGGCGGCCACTTCGCACGCCACCATGCCGCCGAACGAGTGGCCGACGAACGCGGCCTGCCGAATGCCGAGCGCCTCGAGCAGCTCGTCGTAGCAGAGCACGAGGTCCCAGAGCCCGTCGAGGTGATACACGTCGTCGTGCGCGTCGGGCGTCGTGCCAGGATGCTCGGGCGCGTGCACCGTGAAGCTTTCGGCGAGGCGATCGAGGAACGGATCCCACGTGAGCCCCCATGGACCGTGGAAGAACACGAGCGCGGGGCCCCGCCCCTTGGAGAGCACGCGCATCCGCACGCGGCCCTGCCAGACGGTGACCGTGCGCTCCTGATATCCGGTCGCGGGCGGTGCGTCGGCACGGACGCTCATGCGCCGCCCGCCGCGACGCCGGCGGTCATCGGTGTGGCCCGCTGGCGCAGACGCTCGGGCCACCAGCGGTTCTCCCAGCCCTCGTCCTCCCAGACGCCGCGCAGGCCCGGCAGCACCTCGCGGCCGAACAGCTCGATGTTCTCGAGCGCCAGCTCGTGCGGCATCGAGCCGATCTGGAGCAGCACCATGAGATTGCCGACGCGCAGGCTCTTGATCACTTCTTCCTTGAGCCGATCGCGTACGGTCGCCGGGCTGCCCGCGATGACGAAGCCTTTCTCGACGAAATCGCGGTAACGGAGATTCTTGGGATTCTCGGCGCGCCGCACCGGATTGCTCAGGGTCGCCACGAGGCTTCGATAATCCTGGTTGCCCGGCGGTGAGAACCACATGCCCGGCACGTGCAGACACTTGTGATAGAAGTACTCGACGTGCCGCGCGTACTTCTCCTCGGCGCGCGCGTCGTTCTCGGCCACGACGACGAGCTGCAGGAAGCCCGCGCGGTAGGGATTGAGGTCGCGTCCCTTCTGCTCGACGACGCGCCAGTAGCCGTCCATCATCGTCTTCGCGGACTTGGCGCCCGAGTAGCTCAGGAAGCAGTAGCAGACATCGTGCTCGACGGCGAAGTCGAAGGTACTGATGCTGCCGGAGCCCGGGATCCACACCGGTGGATGCGGCTGCTGGATCGGCCGGGGCCACAGGTTCACGGTCGCGAGCTGGAAGTAGCGTCCATTCCACGAGAAGATCTCGCGCGCCTGCCACGCCTTGAGCGTCAGCTCGACGGCCTCGCGATAGCGCTCGCGGTGCTCCATCGGCGTGATCCCGTAGCACAGGTTCACGTCCATCGGACTGCCGAGCGGCAGGCCGGCCACCAGCCGTCCGCCGCTGATGCAGTCGAGCATCGCGTACTCTTCGGCGACGCGCAGCGGCGGATTCGAGGTCGGCAGGGTTGCGCCCATCTGAACGATCGCGACGTTGCTGCCGTTCGTCGCCCGCGCCAACACGCTGCCCATGAGATTCGGGCTCGGCATGAAGCCGTAGGCGTTCTGGTGGTGCTCGTTGGTGCACACGCCGTCGAACCCGCACTTGGCGGCGTACGTCAACTCGTCGAGCGTCCAGTTGTAGTACTGGCCCACGCGGCGCGCGTCGGCCAGCTCCCACCACGGCGGCGTGACCCAGACGGATTCGTAGCGCTGCTCGAAATCGGCCGGCAGATCGCGATACGGCATCAGATGGAACGCGCTGATCTTCATGGGTCTCTCAGTCTCCCTCGTACCGGGGCGGGCGGACGAAGCCGCCGAGCTCGCGCCCGACGAGCGATGCGAAGCGGATCGGCGTGCGGTCCTCGAGATAGGGTCCGATGGCCTGCAGGCCGATCGGCAGGCCGCCGCGGCTCAGGCCCGCCGGAAACGCCGTCGACGGCTGGCCCGAGAGCGTCGCCACCGAGGCGCAGAACAGGCCGAGCTCTTCGAGCACCGCCTTGCCGTTCACGTCGAGCGTCTTCCTGATCGACTCGGGCGTGTCGGGCCAGGGCTTGTCCCAGTGTGGGTAGGCCGGCGTGACGAATGCCGGCATCAGCAGTACGTCCCACTCACGGAAGAACGCGCGCCACCCCGCGCGATACTGCTCGCGCTGCGCGAACCAGGCGACGTAGTCGGGCGCGGCACTCTCGATCCCGCGCTGCGAGGCGCGGCTCCACTCGTCGTCGCGTGTGCGCATGACGTCGAGCCGTGCGCGACGGGCATCGGCGGGGATCCGGGCCGACGTGACGGCCGCCAGCAAGGTCAGATAGAGCGCATAGTGCTGGCGATGATCACCAAGACCATCCGGCTGGGTCACCTTCACCTGGCACCCCAGACGGCCAAGGCTCGCCGCGACGCGCTCGAGCGCCGAGGCCACCTCGGCATCGAACGGGGCCCAGTCGAGCGGCGGGAGCACCGCGACACGGAAGCCGGCGAGCCGCTCGCGGCGCGCCGGCGGAATCGCGATCTTCCACGCGACGTCCTCGCCGGTCTCGGGCCCGGCGGCGACGTCGAGGGCGAGCTCCAGGTCCTCGGCCGAGCGCGCCATGGGCCCCTGCACGCCCATCACGACCGCGGCGTTCGGCATCGGCGGAATCGGGAACGAGCCGCTTCGGGGCATCGCCGTCTCGCTCGGCCGGTGGCCGTAGATGCCGCAGAACGCGGCCGGTACGCGGATCGAGCCGCCGATGTCGCTGCCGAACTCGAGCGGCGTGAGCCCGGCGGCGAGCGCCGCGGCGCCGCCGCCCGTCGAGCCGCCCGGAGTCCGCCCGAGGTCCCACGGATTGTTGGTGCGCCCGTAGATCGGGTTGACCGACTGCCAGTCGGAGAGCATCTGCGGCACATTCGTCTTGGCCATGACGATCGCGCCCGCACCTTTCACACGCGTGGTCACCGGCGCGTCGTGCTCGGAGCGGAAGTCTTTCCACTGGGTCATGCCCGCGGTCGTACGCAACCCGCGCACGTTGATCGATTCCTTCAGGGTCATCGGCAGCCCGAGCAGCGGCGCATCCTCGCCGCGCCCGCGGCGCGCATCGGCGGCCTCGGCATCGCGCCGCGCCCGCTCGAAATCGGACTCGACGATCGCGTTCAGCTCGGTGTTGTGACGCGTGATGCGCTGCCGATAGAGCTCCACCAGCTCGACGGCGGACGCGCGGCGCGCGCGCAGCGCGGTGAGCAGCTCGGTGGCGGTCGTGAACGCGTCGATGCGGTCGCTCATGGGTTCACCTTCCCGGGGCGAAACGGTGAGCCGACATTACCGCCCCGACCGGGCATGGTCAACCGCTCGCCCGGGCTTGGTCAAGGATTGGGGCCGCCGCGCGCGCGCCGGGGGCTGCGGTCGAGCGCCGCCAAGAACGCCTGCAGCGCTGGCCGCGGCGCCCGGTCGCGGCGGCGGATGAGTCCGATCTTGCGATGGAGCGCGGGCCGCAGCGGGATCACGTTCAAGGCCCGCGCCCTCGCCTCGGCTCGCGCCGCCACCTCGGAGACGATCGAGAGCCCCAGCCCCGCGCCCACCAGCTTCTTGGTGGCCTCGGCGTTGCCGAGTTCCATCGCGATCGTCGGCGTCGCGCGGCCGCGGCGGAACCAGTCGTCGACGACCCGCCGGATCGTGCCGCCGCGTTCGTAGAGGATCACCGGTTCGCGCGCCAGCTCGGCCGCAGTCATCGGCGCACGGCGGCGCCACTGCCGGCCCGGCGGCGCGATCGCCACGAGTCGATCGGCGTAGAAGGGCGAGATCAGCAAGGCGCGGCCGACCGGCACCGGCAGCGTGACGATGCCGACGTCGAGCTCGCCGCGTGACACCGCCGAGGCGATCTCGCCCGAGTTGCCGGTGACGACCACGAGCTCGAGCTGAGGGTGGCGCACGCGCAGCCGGCGCAGCAGGCCCGGCAAGACGTAGATACTCAAGGTCGCCCCGGTGCCGACGCTCACGCGGCCGGCCACGCGGCCGCGCAGACGCTGGATCGCCTCGCGCGCTTCGTCGAGCGCCTTGAACGCCCGGCCGGCGTGCTCGAGGAGCAGCGCGCCGGCTTCGGTGGGCGACGCGCGCCGGCCGCGGCGGATCAGCAGGGGCACGCCGATCTCGCGCTCGAGATGCCGCACGTGGTGACTGATGGCCGGCTGGCTCAGGTGGAGCGTCTCGCCGGCCCGCGAAAAGCTCCCCGACCGCGCGATCGCCTGCAGGGTCCGCACGTGCACCGGATTGATGTCTAGGGGCATATCACCGCTCATCCGGCAGAAAGTATCTCGAATCGAAGGTATTCTGACAATTCATTTTACGAATCCAACGAGGTCGCCGACACTCACGGCATGGCCACCACCACCATCGCGATCCGGAACGCCGAGCCGGCCGACGCCAAAGCGATCGCCGTCATCTACAACCAGGGCATCGAGGACCGCCTGGCCACCCTGGAGACCCAGACGCGCTCGGCCGAGGAGCGCCGCGCCTGGCTCGCGGCGCGCGGCGTTCGCCACCCGGTCCTGGTCGGCGAAGCGAGCGGCCGTGTCGTCGGCTGGGGCAGCCTGAACTCGTTCAACCCGCGGCCGGCCTATGACCACGTCGCGGACTTCTCGGTCTACGTCGAGCGCGGCTGGCGCGGCCGAGGCGTCGGCCGCCAGCTGCTCGAGGCGCTCATCGCGCGCGGCCGCGAGCTCGACTACCACAAGCTCGTGCTCGCGGCGTTTCCCTTCAACGCGGCCGGGGTCGCGCTCTACCGGCGGCTCGGCTTCGCCGAGGTCGGCGTCTACCGCGAGCAGGGCCAGCTGGACGGGAAATGGGTCGACGTCATCGTGATGGAGAAGCTGCTCTGACGGGCGCCGAGGGACCGGCCATGTGGCTGAACGAATATCACGCGGACTTTCTGGCCCGTGACCGTCTCGCCGAGGTCCGCCGCGCGGCGGCCCGCCACCACCTGCTCGATTCGTTGCGGCGGCAGTCGGGCGGCCATCGGATGTCGGTCGCGTCGATGATCGCGACCGTCGGCCGCCGCCTGCGGGCGATTTGTCTGCGATCGCGCGCTAGGTGGCTTCCAGCGGCCGGGCGACGATGATTCCGCTGTGCGTCCTCACGCTCGCGACGTAGGTGGCGAGATCCTCGTCGAGGACCACGGCGTTGCGCGTGGTCGAGGCGTGCAGCAGGCGCGGCGTCCCAGCCTCGTCCCGATAGACGAGGCCGGAATGCGCGCAGTCGAGCCCGTCGATCGTCGTGGTGATGCCGACGATGTCGCCGGTCAGCAGGAAACGCTGCGCGCTCGCGACCTTGTCCTTCGGCACGTAGAACGTCGCGCGCGCGTTGATCTCGCCCTCCCGCTGCGCGATCTTCGCGAGCTGCTCGGGGCTCGCCTTCAGCTGTCGATAGGCGTCGGGATGCGTGCTCATGAAGCTGACCCGACGGGTGAAGCGCTCGGCACCGGGCAGCTCGGGGCTGATCACGCGTACCACGCGCTTGGCCTGGTTGTCGAAGAACCAGTCGGTCAGATAGTGCAGCCGTGAGGCGTAGTCGGTGACCTGGCCGCCCCGATAGCGCAAGAATGCCACCTCCGCCAGCAGCGCGTCGGCCGCTCGCTCACCGCGCTTGAGCATCCGCCCGAAGGCGAGCGCGAGCTCGAAGAACGTCACGCAGTCCAGCCCGCGAAAATCGACCGAGCACACTTCACGGTCGTCGTAGAGCTCCAGGGTGGAGGCGACGTAGGGCGTCTGGCGCAGGGCCATTCCAACGGCCCCGATGCGCTCGCCGATCGGGAGCTCGCTCCACCGGCGCTCGCGAGCCTGGGCCAGCAAGCGCTCGAAGACGGCACGGCCCTCGAACACTTTCGCGTCCCGAGTGCCGGCCCATGGGCGACGGGGGCCGGTCATGGCGAGGGCCCCAGCGCCCGCCAGGGCCCTGCCGGCGAAGACGAGGAATGCGCGTCGCTCCGGCCGCGGACGGCTCATCGCATCCAGCATCGCACGCTCAGCCTCGCGCGGCCGAGCGCCGCGCCACCTCGTCCGCCAGGGCTCGATGCTCGGCGCAGCCGATCACCGAGAGGTCGGGACGCGGCCCGGCGGCGTCGATGAGCCGGCGAATCGCGCCGCGCCGGCGCTCCACCGCGGCGACGTCGAGGACGCCGCGCTCGATGTCGCCGGCGATCTTCGCGACGGCCTCGGCCTGCGCCGCGGCGCTGCGGCAGATGAGCGCGAGATCCCCGCCGGCGACGAGGAACTGCCGCGCCGCCTCGGCGATGCCCCAGCTCGCCGCGACCGCGCCCATCTCGAGGTCGTCGCTCACGATCAGTCCGTCGAAGCCGAGCCGCCGTCTCAAGAGGCCGGACACGATCGCCGGAGAAAGCGACGCGGGATTCTCGGCGTCGAGCGTGCGGTATCGCACGTGAGCGACCAGCACCGCCGGGCACCCCGCGGCCAGGACCGCGCGGAACGGGACGAGCTCACCGCGCTCCAGATCCTCGAGCGTCGCCGACGTCTCCGGCAGCGCCTGATGCGAGTCGACCGAGGTGAGCCCGTGTCCGGGGAAGTGCTTGGCGACGGGGACGAGGCCCGAGGGCAGCATCGCCTCGACGAACGCGACGCCGAGCGCCGCGACCTCGCGCGGGTCGGTCCCGAACGCCCGGTTGCCGATCACGGCATTGGCCGGATCGAGCAGGCAGTCGAGCACGGGCGAAAGGCCGGAGTCGAATCCAGCGGCGCGCAGCTCGCGCGCCATCGCGCTCGCCACCGCCGCGGCCAGACGCGGCTCGCCGCAGCGCCCGATGTCAGCCGCGGGCGGAAAGCGCGTGAACGGGGGCGGCAAGCGATGCACGCGGCCGCCCTCGTGATCGACCATCACCAGCAGATCGGGATCGAGGCGATGTGCCTCGGCGGTCAGCGACAGGACCGTCTCGAGGCTCGGGCAATTGCGCGTGAACAAGACGACGCCGCCGAGCCCCGACTGGTACGCGAGCGTCGCGACCGCGTCCGGGAGGCGCGTTCCATCGAAGCCGACGCCCAGCAGGTAGCCGGCGCCGCGTCTCACCCGGCGAGCGACCGGCCGGCCAGATTGGCCACGATGACGCCGAGCTCCACCGGATCGACCGGCTTGGCGACGTGCATACTGTAGCCGGCCGACAGCGAGCGCACGCGATCTTCCGGCCTGCCGTAAGCGGTCAACGCCACCGCCGGAATCTGGCCGCCCTCGGAGCTCGAGAGCTGGCGGATCTTGCGGATCAGCGAATAGCCGTCCTCGCCCGGCATCTCGATGTCGGATACGAGCACGTGCGGTTTCCACGCTCGGATCGCCGCGAGCACTTCGGCTGGCGAGGAGCACAGGCGCGCCTCGGCCTCGGCGCGGCGCAGGATCGTCGCAACCAGATCGAGCGCGTCGGGGTCGTCGTCCACGACGAGAACGCGCAGCCCCCGCAGCGATGGGCCCTCGTACACCGGCGGCGCCTGCCGCGCGGTCGGATGCGCGCGCCCGTCCCTGGCTTCGACGTGCGCGGCCATGAGCGGCAGCTTCACCCGGAACGTCGCGCCCTTGCCCTCGCCCGGGCTCTCGGCGGTGACGGAGCCGCCGTGCAGCTCGACCAGGTGACGCACGAGTGCGAGCCCGATCCCGAGGCCGCCCTGGTTCCGCGTGCTCCCGCTCTCACCTTGCTTGAAGCGATCGAAGATGACGGACAGGAGCTCCTCGCGGATGCCGGCGCCGGTGTCGCTGACGACGATCTCCACGTGCGAGCTCACGCGCTGGAGCGTGAGCTGGATCCGGCCGTCCCTCGGCGTGAACTTGACCGCGTTCATCAGGAGGTTCCAGACCACTTGCTGCAGGCGATCCGGATCGCCGTTGAGCGGCCCGGCACCCGGGTCGATCAGCGACTGGAGCCTGAGCCCCTTGGCGTCGGCCGCCGGCCGCACCGCATCGATCGCGGCGTCGAGCACGCGATGGATGTCGACCGGACGGATATCGAGGCGCATCTTGCCGCTGATGATGCGTGACACGTCGAGCAAGTCGTCGATGAGCTGGAGCTGCACATGGGCGTTGCGCACGATCGCGTCGAGCGCGCGCGGCGTCGTCGCGGCATCGATCTGGCCCATCTGGAGCATGCGGGCCCAGCCGTACACCGCGTTCATCGGCGTGCGGAGCTCGTGCGACAGCACGGCGAGAAATTCGTCCTTGGCGCGGTTGGCGCTCTCGGCCTGCGCGCGGGCCTGGTCGGCCTCGCTGTAGAGCGTCGCGTTGTCGACCGCCAGCGCCGCGCGGCGCGCAAGCTCCTCCGCCATGACGACGTCGGCGTCGCCGTACGCCTCGCCCGGCGTGGCGCGCACCAGCGTGATGGCGCCGACGATGCGCTGGCGCGTCACCAGCGGAACGGCGATCGCCGAGCGCGGGTGCAGCTTGCGCATGATGGCCAGGTGGCGCTCGTCACGCGCCGTGGAGACCAACGTCTCATCCGTGACCGCGGGAATGTGCAAGGTGGT
>Ga0075434_100000213_pt1 | contig 39624 bp, 45 predicted proteins | sample RhiMethybrSRZTD3_FD_75298 | JGI IMG/M metagenome (GOLD analysis project Ga0075434, IMG submission 75298) | Populus rhizosphere microbial communities from Tennessee, USA - Rhizosphere MetaG P. TD hybrid SRZTD3 | ecosystem: Host-associated > Plants > Roots > Rhizosphere > Soil | place: USA...
GTGGACGCGGCGGCTCGAAAGCGGAGCCCGACGTGCCGTTCCTGCCGTGGGCCCGCGCGATCTACGACTACAACTCGCGCAACAACTCCAAGTACGACCCCGAAGGCTACTGCCTGCCTCCGGGCGGTCCGCGCCTGATGGCGACGCCCTATCCGATGGAAATCATCCAGCAGCCGGATCACAAGCGCGTCCTGATGATCTTCGAAGGCGCGACGCACATCTGGCGCGAGATTTACATGGACGGCCGGCCGCATCCGCACGGCGACGAGTTGAACCCGACCTACCTGGGTCACTCGGTCGGCCGCTGGGAGAGGGACGCGCTTGTCGTTGACGTCGTCGGCTTCAACGAGAACAGCTGGCTCGACTACTACGGCCATCCGCACACCGACCTGCTGCACGTCGTCGAGAGATTCACCCGTCCGAACAAGGCGACGCTGCACTACGAAGCACTGATTGACGATCCCGGAGCCTACTCGCGGCCATGGACCGTGGCGTGGAACATCCCATGGAAGGCTGACGGCGAACTGACGGAATACATCTGTCAGGAGAACAACAAGTATCTGCAGAAGCTGACCGACGATTTTGGCCAGCCGCTGTTCGCACCGCGTTAGTTTCGAACGAGTCTGAAGTCGCCCTTCCGGCCGTCCTCCGTCCACATGCCGCTGAGGACGCGCCGGGCGGAACCGATGTTCTCGAGCTTGCCGTCGATGACGACGCCGCGCGCTTCGAGGTGCACCTGCCAGGTGTCGGGATTGAGAGTGGCGGTGGTCAGCGGCTGCGCATTCGCGCCAGGATTAATCGCACCGGTGATCGTCTTGCCGTCCCATTGCATCTGCAGCAGGACCCTGGTGCGGTGATCCTTGTCCGGACCCCAGTCGCCGCTCCACGATCCTTTCAATGGATGGCCGAACTGCGCGGTCGCGTTTGAGGCGGCCGCCAGAGACGCGAGAAGGATCAGCACGCGAAGTAATCGGACCGGCATCAATCCTCGCTGGCGGGTTGAATATACTGCTTGTACGTGACCGATTCCCAACGCGAAGTCGCCGCGACGATTGGCGTCCCCATCGCCCGCCGACACATCTTTCTGTGCTGCGATCAGGAGAAGCCGAAGTGCTGCGACAAGGAGCGCGGGCTGACCGCGTGGAATTTCCTCAAACGGCGGCTGAAGGAGCTGAAGCTATCTGATCAGGGCGGCATTCTTCGCACGAAGGCGAACTGCCTGCGCATCTGCGAAGGGGGCCCAATCGCCGTCGTGTACCCAGAAGGTGCCTGGTATGGCGACTGCGATCCTCCGGTGCTCGAACGGATCATCCAGGAACACCTGATTGCGGGACGAATCGTGAAGGACTACCTCATCACCGCACGCACGCTCGACCCGAACACGTAAACATCCGCTCCTCAGCACGCGTATGCAATCGCGTAGAACCTCGCGCGCGTAATTTCTTTCACATCACACGGAGATCATTCATGAGACTGAAAGCCTGGATATTGTTCGTCTGTCTGGCGGCGCTCCCGGTTGTGGCGCTTGCTCAGGGGTCGGTTGACGGCAAATGGGCCGGCGAAGTGCCCGGCGGCCGTGGACCGCAAATGGTAACGCTGACGTTGAAGGCCGACGGCGGCAAGCTGACCGGGTCGATGGCTGGCGGCCGCGGCGGCGAAATCCCGATCGAGGAAGGGACGATTGCCAATGGGATGCTGAAGTTCAAGACCAAACAGATGGGACGCGGCGGCGAGATCACGCTGAACTGGAGCGGCACGCTCAAGGGCGACGAGATCGCGTTTACGCGGATGGCCGAGGGCGGCCAGGGTCAGGCGCAGGAATTCACGTTGAAACGTCAGCAGTAGGCACCGGTAGGGATCAGGGATCCGGGACCAGGGATCAGAACCGCGGATCCCCGATCCTTGATCCCCGACCCTGATCCCAGATCCCCGATCCCTACAGCGCTTTATTCACCTCCGCCCAATTCACCACATTCCACCACGCCGTGATGTAGTCGGGACGGCGGTTCTGGTATTTCAAGTAATACGCGTGCTCCCAGACGTCGAGGCCGAGAATCGGCGTCTTCCCTTCCATCAGCGGGTTGTCCTGATTCGGCGTGCTGACGATGGAGACCTTGTTTCCATCCTTGAGCAGCCACACCCATCCGCTGCCGAATCGGCCCGCGCCCGCTTTGCCCCACTCCGTTTTGAAGTTGTCGAAGCTGCTGAACGCGGAGTTGATGGCGTCGGCGATCTTCCCCGTCGGCGCGCCGCCGGCATTGGGCGCCATCCACTTCCAGAACTGCGAGTGGTTCCAGTGGCCACCGCCGTTGTTCCGCACGGCGGTGCGGATGTCTTCGGGCACCGTGTTGATGCCGCGGCACAGATCATCGACGCTCTTGGACGCCAGCTCGGGATGCTTCTCGAGCGCGGCGTTCAGGTTCGTCACGTATGCCTGGTGATGCTTCCCGTGATGTATCTGCATCGTCTGCGCGTCGATGTGCGGCTCGAGCGCGGCGAAGTCGTACGGGAGCTTGGGAAGTTCGTGCGCCATGCGTCCTCCACGTGTGGCGCGCCTTTACGGCGCGCCGAAGAACGCAATCGTACTCCCGTCGCTAACGGATGGACAACATTCGATCGAGCGCCACTTTCGTCCAATACTTCTGATCGTCGGGAACGACGATGCGATTGTGGACGCGCCCCTCAACCAGCTCTTCAAGAATCCAGAGCAGGTGGTTCGGCGACACGCGGAACATTGTCGAGCAGAGGCAGCCGAACTGATCGAGCGAGACGACGGTCCTGCCCGGGGCGACTTCGTTCGCAAGGCGGTTCACGAGATGCACTTCGGTGCCGACGGCCCATACGGATCCGGCGGGACTGTTCTTCACCGTCTTCAGGATGTATTCCGTGCTGCCGCTGTCGTCGGCCGCCTGGACCACCTCCCATGGCACCTCCGGGTGGACGATGACGCGGATGCCGGGATGCTGTTTCCGAACGGCTTCGATCTGTCTGACGGTGAACCGCGTGTGCACCGAGCAGTGACCTTTCCAGAGGATCATGCGCGCCTGCCTCAACCCGTCTGGATCGACACCGCCGAAAATCTCGTTCGGGTCCCACACCACCATTGCGTCGAGCGGGATGCCCATGCGGTACGCCGTGTTGCGACCCAGATGCTGATCCGGCAGGAACAGGATCTTGTCGCCCCTCTCGAAAGCCCATCTCATCGTCGCCGCCGCGTTCGACGAGGTGCAGACGGTACCACCGCGTTCGCCGACAAACGCTTTGATTGACGCGGCGGAGTTGATATACGTGACGGGAACAATTCGCTCGACGCCCATCAGCGTAAGCTCTTCCCAGCACGTCTCCAGTTGATCCGGCGCGGCCATGTCCGCCATCGAGCAGCCGGCGGCCAGGTCCGGAAGAATCACCTGCTGCTGAGGACCGCAGAGCACGTCGGCGCTCTCCGCCATGAAATGCACGCCGCAAAAGACGATGTAGTCCGCCTCAGGTCTATTGGCAATGTGGCTGGCGAGCTTGAACGAATCGCCGGTGTAATCGGCGAATCTGATGACCTCGTCGCGCTGATAGTGATGACCCAGGATGATGAGACGGCTCCCGAGCTTCGCGCGCGCCGCCGCAATACGGATGTCCATCTCGGCATCGGAAAGGCCGAGGTACTTCGCGGGCAGCGTCTGCCGCTCAGAAATATGCTCGCGCTCGAACTCCGTAAGGAGCGGAATCATCGTCGACATGGGATCAGAAAAGTATAGCGGACGAGGTCTAGTGGTTCCCTACGCTGTGGCGGTCTCGAAGGTGTTGACGATGTTGTAGAGGGTGTCGCGCTCGAGCGGCTCGCGGCCCGCGGCGCGGACGAGCCTGGTGAGCTGGGCTGTAGTCATTCCCTCCGGGGTCGGCGATCCCGCCATGTGGTAAATCTTCTCTTCCTGCACGGTCCCGTCGAGATCGTCCACTCCAAACCACAACGCGGTCTGCGCCACATCGACGCCGGTGGCTATCCAGAAGGCCTTGATGTGCGGAATGTTGTCGCACATCAACCGCGCGACGGCATGGACGCGCAGCGTATCGGCTGCGCTCGGCGCAGGCAGCTTGCGCATCTGATTGTTGTCCGGATGAAACGCCAGCGGAATAAACGCCTGGAAGCCGCCTGTTTCATCCTGCAACGCGCGGGCGCGCATCATGTGGTCGACGCGTTCTTCCATCGTCTCGATGTGCCCGTAGAGCATGGTCACGTTCGTGCGGAGGCCGAGGCGGTGCGCGGCGCGGTGAATGCTCAGGTATCGATCCGCGTCGCACTTGTCGTGACAGATTTTTTTTCTCACACGTTCGGCGAAAATTTCCGCGCCGCCGCCGGGCAGCGAGTCAAGCCCCGCGGCAATCAGCTCGCGGAGCACCCGCTCGTCGGTCATCCCGTAGAGATCGGCGAAGAATGCAATCTCGACTGCGGTGAAACATTTGAGGTGAATCTCGGGACGAATTCGTTTGAAGCCGCGCAGCAGCTCCGTGTAGTAGTCGAACGGCAGATTCGGGTTCAGGCCGTTGACGATGTGGAGCTCGGTGAGCGGCTGGTTCGCGCGGCGGCGGAGCTTGTCCCAGGCCTGCTCGAGCGACATCGTGTAGGCGGCGGCGTCGGACGGCTGCAGCCTCGCAAACGAGCAGAACAGGCAGCTGGCCACACAGACATTGGTCGGCTCGAGCCGAAGGTTGTAGTTGAAATACGTGCGCGCGCCGTGGCGCTTTTCGCGCTCACGGTTGGCGAGAGCGCCGACCGCCAGCAAATCGCCCGACCGAAACAGCGCGACACCGTCCTCGAACGACAGTCGCTCGTCGGCACGCAGCTTTTCGTTGATTTCAGCGAGTCCGGCCGCTTTGATTCGGGATTCCACCGTAACCCTGTCCAAAAATTCTACGTGCTATAGTCCTAGGCCACAACCGACTCGGCCTCGGAGCAGGGGAACTGGGTGAAAAGCCCAGACGGTCCCGCCACTGTAAGCACGCCGAAGCGCGCCGACGCACCGAAAGGTGCGAAGACGGGCGAAGGCGGCGAGTCAGGAAACCTGTCCGATGGCCCTTGTCCCTTTCGCCGGCGCGTGAGACGCCGGACGGAGACGCCAATGGGCCTCGCCCGTTCGTTTTACCCTCTTCTCCTCTTCCTGTTTGCCTCACCCGTCTTTGCGCAACAGGAGCTGTCCGGAACGGTCGTGGATCAGACGGGCAGCGCGTTGCCGCGCGTCGCCGTCAGGCTCGTGGACACGAGCGGGAGCGACCTCGCAACAACGTTCACCGATTCGCGCGGAGCGTTTCATTTCGCGCGTGCGTGTGAGGGCTGCGCCGCGATCGTCATGCTTCCGGGCTTCAACGCGGCGCGCGCGACGCTTTCGACCGATACGCCCGCTACGGTGAGGCTCACCGTGGCGCCGGTACAAGAGGCCGTCGTCGTGTCCGCGACGAGGACCGAAGCCCCGACGAGCCAGGTCGGCGCCGCAACGACGGTCTTCAACGCAGAAGAAATCAACCGCCGCGATGTTCCGGTGATCGGCGAGCTGTTGCGCGCGACGCCTGGCGTGACGGTCGTCAGATCCGGAGGCGTCGGCAACGTCACATCTCTCTTCGTGCGCGGCGGAGAGAGCAGCTACAACAAGGTGCTGCTCGACGGCATTCCGCTGAACGAACCAGGTGGGACGTTCAATTTCAGCAACCTCACCACCGACTTCGTCGAGCGGATAGAGGTCGTGCGCGGCGCACAATCCGCGCTCTTCGGCAGTGACGCGATGGCGAGCGTCGTCCAACTCATTAGCAAGCGCGCGCCGCGCGGCCTGGCGCATCCCTCCATTCTCGCGTCGGCCGAGGCGGGGTCATACGATTCGCGCCGCGGCTCCGCGTCAATCGGCGCCTCGCGCGGCATCTGGGATGCCGCACTGCACGCCGGTCGTCAGCACACAGACAACAGGGTGCCGAACAATACATTCGACAACACAACCGTCGCCGGCAATGGGGGTGTCACGCCGAACGGCAACCTCTCGGTTCGGATCGTCGGAAGGACTGAGTTCGGGCGCACGGGTGCTCCAGGTGCGACCGCCTTCGGCCGGCCAGATATGGATGCCTTCTTTCATCGGCGCGACGGCGTAATCGGCGCGACCGTCGACCACCAGATCTCGGATCGATGGCAGCAGCGCGCGACATATGCCCTGAGCGTCTCGCATCAACAGTCAACCAACCTGCGGGTGGATCCGCCCTACACACCGAGGCTCGATGGCCGCGTGGCTCCGTTCGCGTTCTCCGACTTCCCCTACGACAGCCTAACGGATCTGCGGCGTCACTTTGCCAGCTATCAGGCCGATGCACGGCTCGACGGACCTGGCGCCAACCAGCAGCTCCTCACGTTCGCGTTCGACGTGAACGGCGAGCGCGGCGTGCTGACGGATCGCATGGCGGGTTCGGTTGTCCGCGCCTCGCGCAACAACTTCGGATGGACCGCGCAGCACCAATGGCTCGGCGCCCATGCGTCGATTTCGAGCGGACTTCGCGTCGAGCAGAACGACAGCTTCGGCACGGCGGTGGCGCCGAGAGTCTCGATGGCGTATCTGCCGTGGGCGAATACCAAGCTGAAGTTCAATGCGGGACTCGGTGTGAAGGAGCCGACCATTCTGCAGTCGTTCAGTCCGTCGCCGTTCTTCCTTGGCAATCCAGATCTCGAGCCGGAGCGCGCGCGATCGATTGACGTGGGCGTCGAACAGCGCCTCTTCCAGCAGCGTCTCAAGCTGGAGGCCGTGTGGTTCGACGGACGCTACAAGAACATCGTCTCGACGCGCACCGTCAGCTTCACGCCATTTCGGTCGCAGTACTTCAACATCGGCCTGACGAGAGCGCACGGCGCCGAGCTGGCGCTCGATGCCGCGCCCGTTGACGCGTTGCGTCTTCGCGGCGGATACACCTTGACCATTTCCCGCATCGCCGAGAGCACCGCTCCAACCAACCCGGTGTTCGCCGCTGGCGCGTGGGCGTTCCGCCGGCCGCGTCACTCCGGATTCGTCGAGGCCATCGCAACGGCGGGCCGGCTTACCGCCGATGTGCGCGGCACATGGGTAGGCCGCCGCAGCGACAGTGATTTCTCGTCGCTCGTGCCCCCGATTGTCGAAAACAACGGCTACAGCACCTGGGATGGAGGTGCGAGCTATCAGGTGGCGACACCGCTTGCCCTTTACATGCGGATCGAGAATCTGGCAGATCGCGACTACATGGATCCGCTGGGTTATCCGGCGTGGCGGCGAACGGCGCGCGCCGGCGCGAGGCTCGCATGGTGAGGCCGCGCGCCGCGATCTCGTGGAGCGGTGGCAAGGACTGCTGCACCGCCATGCTTCGGACGCATCGCGACTTCGACATTGTCGCGATGCTGACGATGTTCGCGGAGGATGGCGAGCGGAGCCGCTCACATGGCCTGCGGCCGGACATCATCGCAGCCCACGCCCAGCGGCTCGGCGTCACGAGCATCACGGGCCGCTGCTCGTGGGCGACCTACACTGACGAGTACGGCCGCATGCTCGCCGCCGCCGCGGGACTCGGCGTCACCCACGTCATCTTCGGCGACATCATGGGCGATGCGCATCGCGCGTGGGACGAGCGCGTCTGCGCGCCTCATGCCGTGACTCCCGTCCTTCCGCTCTGGGGCGAATCGACACGGACGCTCGTCGAGGAGTTCATCGGCAGTGGCAGCACCGCGGTCATCGTGACTGCGCGCGCCGCACATCTCGACGAGAGCTGGGTCGGGCGGACGATCACCCTCGACGCGATCCGCGAGCTGGAGGCGCTCGGCGTCGATCCATGCGGCGAGTACGGCGAATACCATACGCTCGTGACGGACACGCCGCTCTTCAGCTCCCCTCTCGAACTGTCGCTCGGCGCGCGCGAAATGCATTCGGAGTGTTGGACGCTTGATGTCAGGCTGGGCGTCCACGTAGGGGCCGCCTTCAGGCGGCCCACCGATCATGCTGCGCGCTGAGGGCGTCTCCTTCGGCTACGAAGGCGGTTTTTCGCTGCAGGACGCGACGGTTGCAGTGTCGCCAGGGTCGCTGACGGGCCTCCTCGGTCCGAACGGCTGTGGAAAGACGACGCTGCTGAGGCTCCTCTGCGGCGTGCTGCGTCCACAGAACGGTCGCGTGCTCCTCGGCGACCGTGACATCGAATCCATGGCGCGTCGCGATCTGGCGCGGCATGTGGCCGTCGTGCCGCAGGAGACACACCCCGCGTTCGACTACAGCGTGCTGGAAATGGTGCTCATGGGCCGGCACCCGCACCTCGGCGCCTTTCAGCTCGAAGGACCGGCCGATCTCGAGATTGCCCGCACAGCGCTGGCGGCGACTGGTACCGCGCACCTCGCGCCTCGCAATTACATGACGCTCAGCGGCGGCGAGAAGCAGCGGGTCATCATCGCCAGCGCGCTCGCGCAGGCAACCGAGCTCCTCTTGCTGGACGAGCCAACCGCATCGCTCGATCTCGGCTACCAGCTCGAAATCGCAGCTCTTCTCGCGCGGCTGAATCGCGAGCAGAACGTCACGATGGTGCTCGCGACGCACGACCTGAATCTCGCCGCCTCGCTTTGCGATCGACTGGTCGTGATGCGAGACGGCCGCGTCCTGACACACGGGGCGACCCGCGACGTGCTGACGGGAAACATGGTGCGGCAGCTCTACGACGTCGACGCCGATGTCGCGTTCCATCCTCGGGCCGGCCATCTGACCGTGGTGCCAGTCAAACGACTTCCGTGATCCGCGGGCGCCTGATCTCCATCGTTCTCGGCTACGGCACCCTGGCCGCAGGCGCGTGCGTGCTGGCTCCGCTCGTCGGCAGCACACACATCAGCCTCGCGCGCGCGTTCGATCGGTCGATCCCGTTCGCCGACAATGTGGATGCGCAGATCTTCTTCGTCGCACGGATGCCGCGCGTCCTCACCGGCGCCATCGTCGGCTCGACGCTGGCGTCGGCCGGCGTCGTCATGCAGGCGCTGCTCGGCAACCCGCTCGCGACGCCGTTCACGCTCGGCGTTTCGACCGGTGCGGCGCTCGGGGCCGTCCTTGCGATCACATTCGGCAGCAACCTTGCGATCAGCGCACTGGCGTCAGTTCCGATCGCCAGCCTTGCCGGCGCGGTTGTGGCCTCCGTCATCGTGTATGCCCTCGCAACGCGCCCCGGACGCCCCATTTCGACGATGGTGCTTCTCCTCGCCGGCGTGACCTTGAACGCGTTCTTTTCGGCGCTGATTCTGTTCGTCCAATATGCGGCGGACTTCACCCAGGCCTATCGAACAATCAGATGGCTGATGGGCGACCTGGACGTCGGCGGTTTCCAGCCGATCGTTGCTGCGCTGCCGCTGGTGCTGGTTGCGCTCGGTCTGTTTGCGTTTCTGCCGCGTTCGCTGAATCTGCTGAGCGTAGGCGCCGACATCGCGTCCACACGAGGGGTGGACGTCGGACGCACGCAGCGGCTTGCGTTTCTCAGTGCATCGCTCGCCACCGCCGCCGCCGTCTCCCTGGCCGGTCCCATCGGCTTTGTCGGCATCGTCGTCCCTCATCTGGTGCGGCTGATGGTTGGCGTCGATCACCGCATCGTGCTGCCTGCATCGGCCTTGTTCGGCGCCGCATTTCTCATCGGGTGCGATTTGATTGCACGGACAGTGCTCGCTCCGGTTGAAGTTCCGGTCGGTGTCGTCACGGCGATGGTTGGAGGGCCATTTTTCTTATGGCTGCTCGTGCGAAAGAGCTGATCTGCGCTGTCCTGCTTGTCCTCTGCGGCGCAGCCGCTCCCGGTTCACGCGCCGACGCCCGCGAATCGGTCGGTGGTCAACGTGATCAAACCGCTCCGCAAACACGTGCCACCCGCGTGGTGTCGCTCGTGCCAAACGTGACGGAAATGCTGTTCGCCGTGGGCGCCGGCTCGCAGGTCGTCGGCGTCAGCAGCTATGACGACTTCCCTCCCGAAACGAAAACGCTGCCGCGTGTCGGCGCGCTCCTCGATCCGGACACCGAACGAATCTTCTCGCTGCGCCCGAATCTGGTCATCGTCTACGGCTCGCAAACGGAACTGGAGGGCCAGTTCGCGCGTGCCGGCATCCGCGTCTACCCCTACCGGCATGCGGGCGTTGACAACGTGCTGCAGACGATTCGAGACGTCGCGCAACTGACCGGCCATCAGACAGAGGGCGACCGCGTCGTGCGCGACCTGCGATCGCAACTGGACGCGATCCGGGCGCGCGTTCGCGGAAGGCCTCGGCCAAAAACGATGCTCGTCCTCGGCCGTGATGCCGGCTCGCTGCGCGGCGTTTACACGTCGGGTGGCGTCGGTTTCCTTCACGAGCTGCTCGACATCGCTGGTGGAGACGACGTGTTCGGCGATATCAAGCGCGAGTCGGTACAGCCGTCGAACGAGACGATGATCGTGCGCGCGCCCGAGGTGGTCATCGAGATGCATTCCGGCGAATCACCGCCGGCGGATGTGCTGCGGCGCGAGCGCGCGGTCTGGAATTCGCTCGTGTCGGTTCCTGCGGTCCGCAACAACCGCGTCTATCTGCTCTATGGCAGTTATTTGATGGCGGCAGGTCCTCGCCTCGGCCGGGCGGCCGAGGCTCTCGCGCGCGTGTTGCACCCCGAGGTGTACAGATGAAGATTCTGCTGTCGTGGAGCTCTGGAAAGGACAGCGCGTGGGCGCTGCACCTGCTCAATCAGCAGTATCCCGGCGCCGTTGCCGCCCTGTTGACGACGGTCAATGAAGCGATGGATCGCGTCGCGATGCATGGCGTCCGCCGTTCTGTTCTGGAAGCGCAGGCGCGCGCAGCCGGACTGCCGCTCCACGTCGTCCATATTCCGCATCCTTGTCCGAACGACATCTATGAGGCGCAGATGCGTGCAGCGATCGCGGACGCATGTGCGAGCGGGTTCACGCATGCCGCGTTCGGCGATTTGTTTCTCGAAGACATCCGCCGCTATCGCGAGGACAAGCTCGCCGGCACCGGCCTGGCGCCGCTCTTTCCCGTCTGGGGGATTCCCACGCGCGAGCTCGCCGAGCAGATGATCGACGCCGGCCTGCGTGCGCGGCTCGCATGTGTCGACACAAGGAAACTCGATGACCGCTTCGCCGGCCGTGAGTTCGACCGCACGCTGCTGCGGGATCTGCCAGAGTCGGTCGATCCATGCGGCGAGCGCGGCGAGTTCCACTCGTGCGTCTACGCAGGGCCGATGTTCAAAGAGGCGCTCGCGCTCGAATCCGGCGAGACCCACACGGCGGCACCGTTTGTCTGGGCCGACCTCGCGGTGAGATCGGCGGCTACTTAGCGTTCTTCGCGGCGATGTCGCCGATGACCGGCAGCCTGAACTGCTGGCCCTGGTATGCCTTGATCATGCAGACAATCGAAATCACGAAAAAAGCCAGCCCGATCGCCGACCCGAGGAAGCTGACCACGACTGCCAGCGTGACCGAAATGAACGCCATCATCGACGTAATCACACTGAGGCCGAAGAAACAGACCATGGCCGCAGCGCCGAGCAGAGTGGACTGCATGGCATGGAAGCGGACGAACCGGCTCTCCTTCTCAACGACAAGGAAGATCAGGCCGCTGACCCAGGAGAACAGGTACGCGAGCAGCGCAGCAACGTTGGCATCTAATCCTGTGCTCGATTTGCCGACGCTGCCAGCCGAGGCAGTGGAGCTCGATTCGAAGTTGGGGGGAGCAGTCTGCATGTCCGTCTCCATTCGTCGTGACGCGCTTTAATCGGCCGAGGTTTACGGGGACGAATTATCTACCGGACTCGACGTGCCGAGCGAGCATTTCGCGGCGAATGATTTCAGCGATTGGACGCCCATGAATTACCCCGGACGCGTCGTCTGCCTGACCGAGGAAACGACCGAAACGCTCTACCTGCTGGGCGAAGGCGATCGAGTGGTCGGCGTATCGGGTTATACAGTGCGGCCGCCGGAAGCGCGGCAGAAGCCGCGCGTATCGGCGTTCATCAATGCGCGCTTCGACAAGATCGAGGCGCTGCGTCCCGATCTGATTCTCGCCTTCTCGGACCTGCAGGCCGACATTGCTGCCGAACTCGCGCGCCGCGGCTACAACGTCGTCCTGTTCAACCAGCGCAGCGTCGGCGAGATCCTGCAGATGATCCGGATGCTCGGCGGACTGATCGGCCGGGCGGAGCGTGCGGAGGCGCTGGCTTCGGAGCTCGAAGCGGATCTCGATCGGATACGCGAGCGGGCGGCGGGACTTTCGCGGCGCCCGCGCGTCTACTTCGAGGAGTGGGACGACCCGTTGATCTCGGGCATCCAGTGGGTCGAGGAACTGATCGAAATCGCCGGCGGCGATCCGATCTTCCCGGAGCTTCGCCACGCGAAGCTCGCAAAGGATCGCATCGTCCAACCCGACGAAGTCGTCCGGCGTGTGCCCGACGTCATCATCGCGTCGTGGTGCGGCAAGGCGGTCAAGAAGGACAGGATTGCGTCGCGGCCTGGGTGGGACGCGCTTCGAGCGGTTCAATCCGGCCGCATCCACGAGATCAAGTCCGCGTACATCCTGCAGCCGGGGCCCGCATCGCTCACGGAAGGCGTGCGCCAGCTGCACGAGATCCTCTCTGGCCTCTCTGGAGTCGGAGTACGGTGACGCCCTGTAATCGAGTCGGAGTCAGGTGATGCCCGTCACCTGACTCCGACTCGGGTGATGGGGTGTCACCGTACTCCGACTCGGGTGATGGGGCGACTCAAGGTTGCAATTTCTGCGATCTGTCGGTCGTGAACACGCGCGAGCAGCACCTGCGCCGTCAGAGCACCGATCAGCGCCATGAACATGTCGGCCTGCGTGTCGAACGGATCGCCCTGCGTGCCAAGAAACGCGTCGGCGGCGCTGCCGCCGATGAGCGCCGACCACCACTCGATGAATTCATAGCAGGCGCTGATTGCAAGGCACACGCTGAGGACGAGAAAGAACAGCCACTTGCCAGGGCGCAGCGGCGACCGCCTGATGAGGATCTCACGCGCAATGATCGCTGGCACGAAGCCCTGTGCCAGGTGGCCGATGCGGTCGTAATGATTCCGGCTGAAACCGAAGACGCGCTGCATCCAGAACCCGAGCGGCACCTGCGCGTAGGTGTAATGGCCGCCCAGCATCAGGATGAGCGCGTGGGCGAAGATCAGCCGGTACGCGAGCGGTGTGAGGGGAAAGCCGCGCGCCGTTGCCAGCAGCAGCGGCACCGCGATGAAAATCGGGAACACCTCGAGAACCCAGGTCGTGCGGTCGGCCGGATCGATTCCCGACCACACCAGAAGCGGAGCGCCGACGGCCAGCAGCGCAACCGGCTCACGGAGCCTCACGCGCGGACATGCCCCGCGTCCAGAAACAACGGACGCTCGATTCTCGGAATCACACCGACGGCCTTGGCCTTGTCGAACAACAGTTCGACCGAGCGCCGTCCGTCAGGCCCCAGATCGACGGAATACTCATTCACATACAGGTCGATGTGCTGATACATGACCGCCTCGTTCATCTCCTGCGCGTGCTCGCGGACGTACGGAAGACTCGCGGCGCGATGGGCAAGTGCATACTCAACGCTTCGACGAACGAGCCGGTTGACCTGTTGCTTGATGTCGTCCGCCAGCGCGCGACGAACGACGATGCCGCCAAGCGGAATCGGTGCGCCGGTCTCACCTTCCCAGAACTCGCCGAGGTCCACGATCTTCTTCAGCCCTTTGGCTGCGTAGGTAAAACGGTTCTCGTGGATGATGAGTCCCGCGTCGAACCGGTCGTCGAGCACCGCGTCCTCGACCTCGGAAAAGAGGAGCTCCGTTTTGTCCTGCGCCGCGGGAAAGGCCAGACCGAGCAGAAAGTTTGCCGTCGTGTACTTCCCGGGAATGGCGATGCGCACCGCTCCTGACGCCACTGCCTGCCGAGTGATCGGCCGCTTCGAGATGAGTAGCGGTCCGCAGTTGCGGCCGAGCGCGCTTCCCGCGTCGAGCAGGACATAATCGCGCGCGCAGTATGCGTACGCGTGGTAGCTCAGTTTCGTGACGTCCACATCGCCGGCGAAGGCCGCCTTGTTCAGCGCCTCGACGTCCGCCAGCCGTACGTCGAACTCCAGCCCCTCGGTGTCGATGCGCCCGTGGACGAGCGCGTCGAACATGAAACAGTCGTTCGGGCACGGCGAGAATGCAAGCGTCAGCTTCATAGGTGACCGATGATGTCGAGCGCGGTGGCGTTCAGATTATCGATCGCCTCCGTCAGCTTCCACGCTCCGCGGTTCCGGCGCTCCACGACGTTGGACACCGCGCGAACTTGCGCGAACGGGACGCCCTGCACCAGGCACGCGTACATGAACGCTCCTCCTTCCATGCTCTCGACCTGCGGGTGAAATCGCCGTACGACGGCGTCAATGGAGCGCTCGTTCCCGTGAACGGTGTTGACCGTGATGCCGTCCACCGCCGGCAGCGCAGTGAGAGCCGTGCTGACCGGCGGCGCATCGTTCAGCAACCGTCCACCACGAAAAGGGAACTCGTCGTCGCCGAGGAGGTGCAGCTCCTGGACGGTGAGAAACCGCTCGTCGTCTTCCGCCCCGAGCTCTGCGATGCGATCGCTCACGACATGGACCGCCGCCGGTGGCTGCAGCGAGGGATCGAAGCTGCCGCAGACGCCGAGGTTCAGCGCAAAGTCGTACTTCTGCCGCGTCAGCGCCTCGGCGCATCGCACAGCCATGGCGACCATGCCAACCCCGGTGACGAGGACGTCAATTCCGGCGCCCGCCTTCATCCGCGACAGGCAGGGGTCGACCTCGGCGGCCGTCGCGGCAACGATCAGGATGCGCACGGTCCGAATCTTATTTCTTGTTCGTCTTGTCGGAGAGCCAGCGGAGAAGCGCGGAAAGATCCATCACAGGCGAACGATATTCGATAGGCGTGACGTGTTCGATCATCTCGCGATGCGACGGCGCTCCGTAGGGAACTGGGCCGTCTTTCAGGTTGTCCTGCTTCGTAAAGAACTCGAGGCGCGGGGCTTGGCCGTACACGTCAACGGTGTAGCGGATATGCAGCCCGTTGTGAGACTCGGTGGCGGCGGATTGTCGCAGGTCACGGGTTAGTTTGTTCAGGTCAACGGGCAGCCGCTTCACGTCGACCGAGGCCTGCTGCGCCGACGCCGCGTGCGCGGCGCCGAGAATCAGCAGCCCGATGAGCGAGGCCCGCATGAGATTCATGGCTCTTCAGACGTCAGTGCAATCCTAGTGGTTTTCCTTCCATTCCTCGTACCAAGCCATTTGGATGGCTTCGAGCTTGGGTTCGTTCGACGTTTTGGGGTCGTCATCGAATCCGTCGAGCTGAAGGACCCGCTCGCGCAGGTCGGTGAATCTTATGGTGAGCGGGTCGATCTCCGGGAACTTTTCGCTCAGGGCGATGCCGATATCCTCGGCGTCGATCCACTTCACGGCTGCACCCCGGCCGGCTTCTTGTCGTCTTCGCGCTCTTCGGACTTGCCGAGTTGAATCGCGCCGCCCTCCTGCACGTAATTCCGCGTATACATCGGGAACTCGACCACGACATCGCCCTTGATCACCGCCTGACAGCCGAGCCGCGAGTTCGTCCGCAGATCCCAGGCGGTGTCGAGGCGGTCGAGCTCCTTGTCCTCGGGCTCGCTCAGGTTTTCCTCGCCTTCGCGAATGTAGAGATGGCACGTGGTGCACGCGCAACTGCCGCCGCATGCATGCTCGAGCGGGATCCCGAAATTCATGGCGACATCGAGGAACGATTCCGGCAGGCCGTGGTGCTCGTACGGCAGCTTGCCCTTCTCGAATTCGACGGTCGTCTCCTTGCCGTCCTTGATGAAAGTGACTTTCGGCATCAGACGTCCTTTACGTTCCTGCCGGCCAGCGCTTCACGCACCGTGCGGTTCATCGTCACCTCGGCGAGGTGCTGCGTAGCATGGTTGAGCGCGTGGGTTTTTTCCTGGATGACCGAGCGATCCGTTCCGGCCATCACCGCCTTGAGCTCCGCGACGGCAGCGTCGATCCGCTCGCGCTCGCCCGGCTCCAGGAGTTCCGACGCGACACCGTCGGTTTCGGAGCGCCGAAGAACCTTCTCGGTCGCCTGGATGACGCTCTCGGCCTCGTTGCGCGCGTCGATCAGCAGCCGCGCCTCGAAATCGGCCTCGGCATGCTCGAACGACTCGATGAGCATCCGCTCGACCTCCTGATCGGTGAGGCCGTAGGACGGCTTCACCTCGATCGCCTGCTCGATGCCGGTCCGCAGCTCGCGCGCGCTGACGCTGAGGATGCCGTTGGCGTCGATCTGAAACCGCACTTCGATGCGGGGCAGCCCGGCCACCATCGGCGGGATGCCCTTCAGGTGCAGATGCGCGAGCGACCGGCAATCGGCGGCGAGCTCGCGTTCGCCCTGCAGAACGTGGATGTCGACGCCTGTCTGATTGTCGACGCCCGTCGTGAACATCTCGCGTCCGCTTGCTGGAATCGTGGAGTTGCGCAGAATGATCTTCGACACGACGCCGCCCATCGTTTCGATGCCGAGCGACAGCGGCGTCACGTCGAGCAGCAGCATCTCGCGCCGGCCGCTGACGAGAATGTCCGCCTGGATTGCGGCGCCGAGCGCGACGACTTCGTCGGGATTCAGCTCGCTGTGCGGCGTGCGGCCAAACAGTTCCTGGACCAGACGGCGCACGAGTGGAATGCGCGTGGATCCTCCGACGAGCACCGCTTCGTCAATGTCCTTCGGCTCGAGGCCTGCGTCCGCGAGCGCCTGCCGGCAGGGCTCGAGCGTCCGGTCGACGAGCGGGCGAATGACACGCTCGAATTCGGCGCGTGTAATGCGCGTGCGATAGCCGGCGCGCGCCGCGGGCGACGGGTCGATGCGAATCTCCGTCTCCTCGACGTCCGAAAGATCCCATTTCGCCTGAATAACCGCGCGGCGAATGACCTCGACTGTGGTGGCGTGCTGTTCATTCGGGCCCGCGATGTCGGCGAGCACCGCTTCAACGAGCAGCCGATCGATATCGTCGCCGCCGAGATGCGTGTCGCCGTTGGTGGACAGCACCTGGAAGACGCCGTCCTCGACTTTCAGGATCGAGATGTCGAACGTGCCGCCGCCAAGGTCGTAGACCGCAATCGTGCCGCGGTTGCGCTTGTCGAGCCCGTAGGCCAGCGAAGCGGCCGTCGGCTCGTTGATGATGCGCAGGACCTCGAGTCCCGCAAGACGGCCCGCATCGCGCGTCGCAGTACGCTGCGCGTCGTTGAAGTACGCGGGGACGGTGATGACCGCGCGGTCCACCTCGAAGTCAAACTCGCCCTGCTTTCGGAAATGCTCTTCTGCCCGATGCTTCAGCTCGCGCAGCACGAACGCCGAAATTTCAGGCGGGGTGAACTCGCGATCGGCGACGCCTATTCGAACGACACCCCCGGGTTCGCCCGACACGCGGAACGGCAGCCAGCCGGCCTCTTCCCGCACATCCTCGATGCCGCGTCCCATGAAGCGCTTCACGGAATAGACCGAACTCGAGGGCGTCGTCAGCAGCCGGCGCTGTGCCTCGCGGCCTACGAAAATCGTTCCGTCTTCCCCTATCGACACGACCGACGGGACGAGCGCATCGCCGCTTTCGTCGCGGATGACGACGGGCCTGCCATCCTCGACGTACGCGACGAGGCTGTTGGTGGTGCCGAGGTCGATGCCGACAACCTTACCCATGGGCGTGCCCCGAGCGACCGGAGGACGTCGAATGGGCCACCGCCGTCAACTCGCGTTCGATGCTCGCCAGCAGGTTGTTGATGTAGTTGCGCTCGAGAAGGCGCTCGCGCAGGGTGTCGAGCGTCGCGCGCTTCTCGGGTGCCGGCGCGTGCTCCTGACTGTCCCACCGCTCGCTCAATTCCTGCAGCTGCCGCTCGTGCTCCTCGCGCTTGGCTTCGATCGGCGCGCGTGCGCGCTCGAGGCGCGCGCGCAGCGCGTCCGGATCGGTGCCCGATTCCCGCAGCTCGCGAATGTCGTCGAGCTCCTCGTTGAGCGCGAACACTTCCTCGAGCAGCGACGGCGGAACCTTCGCGGTCCCTTCTTCGGACTTGGCCGACGGCAGTCCTTCGATCGCGAGCAGGTGCTCGATGCGGGACACGGGGTTTCGCAGCGTGCGGAATGCGTCGTTCAGATACGACGAACGTTCGAGACTGGCCAGCCGTTCGGTCGGCGACGCGTTGTAGAAGTAGTCGGGGTGAAACTTGCGGCTGAGATCCCGGAAGCGGCGCTCGAGCTCGTTCCCGTCGACAACGAGCTTGCGCGGCAGGCCGAGAAACGAAAAGTAGTCGCCGTGGCGTCCAAGCGCGAGGATGCGGCTGCACTGCGGGCAGAAGTGCTCATCGACGGGAGCACCCGCGCCGCAGTTACGGCATTCGAGCATCGATGAGGAGCGAAGTGGAATAGGTTCGGGAGTCATAACGATGTCGGCAGCGGGCAGTCGGCCCTGCCCACTGTCAAGCGCCGAAGGAACTGCCGCAGCCGCATGTCGACTTCGCGTTCGGGTTATGGAAGACGAAGCCCTGCGTCAGAAGCGCGGTGTCGTAGTCCAGCGTCGTCCCGTCGAGGAACAGCAAGCTTTTCTTGTCGACGAAGATTTTTGCCCCGTCGGGCCCCTCGAACACCTCGTCACCCAGTCGCGGCTCGCGGTCCCACGAAAACGTATAGCTGAGACCGGAACAGCCGCCGCCCTTCACGCCCACACGAAGACCGCCGTCGCTGATGCCCTGTTTCGCCATCAGCGTCCTGATCTTCTTCGCGGCGGTTTCGCTGATCTCAATCATGTTCAGTCTTCGATGTTTCAATCTTCAATCGATCGCCAAATCGCAGATTGAAGATTGAAAATCATCAAGCGCTCGGTTGCGCGTGCTCCGCGGCCGGCTTCACGCCCTTCGCCTCGTCCTGCTTCTTCTTGTAGTCGGCAATCGCCGCCTTGATCGCGTCCTCGGCGAGGACCGAACAGTGAATCTTGACGGGCGGCAGCGAGAGCTCGGCGACGATGTCGGTGTTCTTGATCGCGAGAGCCTGGTCGACGGTCTTCCCCTTCAGCCACTCGGTCGCGAGGCTGGAGCTGGCAATCGCCGAGCCGCACCCGAACGTCTTGAACTTCGCATCGTCGATGACCCCCGTCTCGGGGTTCACCTTCACCTGCAGCTTCATCACGTCGCCGCACTCCGGGGCGCCGACGAGTCCGGTGCCGACGTTCACGTCGTCTTTCGGCAGCGACCCGACGTTGCGCGGGTTCTCGTAGTGATCGACGACCTTGTTTGAATACGCCATTGTTTTCTCCCGGCGGGGCGCAAAGCCCCGCCCTACGAACGTTCGCAGCGCGCCCCTTTACGGGGCGCCTAATGCGTCACCCATTGCATCTTGGAGAGATCGACTCCCTCCTTGACCATCTCGTACAGCGGCGACATCTCGCGCAGACGCCGTACCACCTTCGTCAGCTTGTCGACCACGTAGTCGACCTCCTCATCCGTCGTCCAGCGGCCGAGACCGAAGCGGATCGACGAGTGCGCGAGGTCGTCGCCCGCGCCGAGCGCCTTGAGCACGTAGGACGGCTCGAGACTCGCAGACGTGCACGCCGATCCGGACGAGACCGCCACGTCGTTAATCCCCATCAGCAGCGACTCGCCTTCGACATACGCGAAGCTGATATTCAGGTTGTGCGGCAGCCGGTGCTCCATCGATCCGTTGATGTAGATCTCGTCGAGGTTGTCGTGCAGCTTCTCGTTCAGCCGGTCGCGCAGCCTGCGCAGACGCGCCGTGTCCTTCTCCATCTCCTGCTGACACAGCTCCGCCGCCTTGCCGAGACCGACGATCCCGGTGACGTTCAGCGTGCCTGACCGCATGCCGCGCTCGTGGCCGCCGCCGTTGATCTGCTCCGCGAGCAGCACGCGCGGGTTCCGCCGCCGCACGTAGAGCGCGCCGACACCCTTCGGGCCGTAAATCTTGTGGGCGCTGATCGACACGAGATCGACCTTCAGCGCGCTGACGTCGAAGGGGACTTTCCCGACGGCCTGTACGCCGTCCGTATGGAACAGGATTCCCTTCTCCTTCGCGATCGCGCCAATCTCCGCGATCGGCTGCAGCACGCCGATCTCGTTGTTGGCCGTCATGATCGTGATGAGAATCGTCTTGTCGGTAATCGAGGCGCGCAGTTCGTCGAGGTCGATGCGGCCGTCCTTCTGGACCGGCAGATACGTCACGCGGAGCCCCTGCTTCTCGAGCTTCTTGCACGTGTCGATCACCGCCTTGTGCTCGGTCACGCACGTGATGACGTGATTGCCCTTCTCGCGGTACATCTCCGCGACGCCCTTGATCGCCAGGTTGTTCGATTCAGTCGCGCCGCTGGTGAAGATGACCTCTTTGGCATTTGCGCCAATCAGACTCGCGACCTGTTTGCGCGCGGCCTCGACGGCGTCCTCCGCTTCCCATCCGAACGGATGGTTGCGGCTCGCCGCGTTGCCGAACTTGTCGTTGAAGTAGGGCATCATCGCCTCGAGCACCCGCGGATCGACGGGCGTCGTGGCGTGGTAGTCCATGTAGATCGGAAGTTTCATCGTTTGTTCCTCGGCGATCCGCTTCGCGGACCGTCCTACGTCCTCGCGTTGTGAAGCACCGCGGCGCGCGAGACCGATACCGGCGAAGAGAACGTATCCGCCGCAATCTCGGCAATCGTCACGGTTCCAAGTGCCGCCGCAATCCGCTCGCGAATCTGCCACAACGGGTCGCGGATACTGCACTTGCTGAACTGTTCGCAGTCGTGCTTCTCGGTGGAGCACGCGGTGACGGTAAAGGGACCGTCGATCGCTTCGATCACCTCCGCCACGCTGATCGCCTCCGCGGGGCGCCCAAGCATGTAGCCGCCGCGCGTTCCCTGGGTCGAAGCGAGCAGACGCATCCGCACGAGCCGCTGCAGCACCTTCGCCATCAACTCAATCGGAATGTCGTACTGTTCCGCGATCTCGCGGGCGCTCGTCGACGAAGAGACGCGCTGCTGGGCGAGATGTTTCATCGCCATCAGGGCGTAATCAGCCTTTTTCGAGAGCCTCAGCATCTAAATCCGACAATCCTTGTCGTATATTAACCGATCTGGCGATTTGTGGCGGGGCGTAAAGCCCAGCCATGCGAACGTTCCTAGTTCGTGGGGCGCCCATTTACAGGGCGCCTAGTACTTGGGTTGGGACGGGTCTACTTTATCGATCCAGTCGAGAATCCCGCCCTTCAGGTTCTTGACCCGTTTGAACCCGACAGACTGCAGGAATTCGGTAGCTTTCGCGCTGCGGCCGCCCATCTTGCAGTGCGCCACGATGTCCTTGTCGGTCGGGAGCTCGGCATAACGCCTCGGCAGCTCACCCAGCGGTATGAGGACCGAACCGGGAATCCGGCAAATCTGATACTCGTTCGGCTCTCTCACATCGAGGATGAACACATCATCGCCCGCATCCACGCGCTTTTTCAGATCGACCGACGTCGTCTCCCACTCGTTCACGGCTGCTCCTGGCTGCTGCGCCGCGGCCGGCTCGGGCCGGATGCCGCAGAACTGCTCGTAGTCAATCAGCTTCGTCACCGTCGGATGCGTGCCGCACACCGGGCAATCGGGATCCTTCCGCAGCTTCAGCTCGCGAAAGCGCATCTTCAGCGCGTCGTAAATGAGGAAGCGGCCGATCAGCGGCTCACCAATTCCTAGAATCAGTTTGATCGCCTCAGTGGCCTGAATGACGCCGATGATGCCGGGCAGCACGCCAAGCACGCCTCCTTCGGCACAGCTCGGAACCAGCCCGGGCGGCGGCGGCTCTGGGTAGAGGCAGCGATAGCACGGACCTTCCTTCGTCGCGAAGACCGATGCCTGTCCCTCGAACCGGAAGATGCTGCCGTACGCGTTCGGCTTGCCCGTGAGCACGCATGCGTCGTTGACCAGGTAACGCGTCGGGAAGTTGTCCGTGCCGTCGAGGATGACGTCGTACGGCTTGAACAAATCGAGCGCGTTCTCGGACGACACGGTGGTTTCGTAGGTGTCGATCTCGATGTGCGGATTCAAATCGCGCAGCCGATCCTTGGCCGATTCAAGCTTCGAGCGTCCGACGTCCGACGTTCCATGCAGCAGCTGACGCTGCAGGTTGCTGAAGTCAACGACGTCGAAATCGACGATGCCGATGCGGCCGACACCGGCGGCCGCCAGATACATCGCAGCGGGCGATCCGAGACCGCCTGCGCCGATGCAGAGGACGCTTCCAGCCTTCAGCTTCTTCTGACCGTCGACGCCGACCTCCGGCATGATCAGGTGTCGTGAGTAGCGTTTGATTTCCTCGGCGTTCAGCTCCGGGCGGGTCGCGACACCGTCTGCGGTCTCGGTCGGCGCGCCTCCTGCCACTGACGGGACGATGCTGAGCGAATCGCCCGGCTTTACGGGCGTGCTTTCCCTCTGCAGGTAGCGGATGTCTTCGTCATTCAAGTACACATTGACGAAGTTGCGGAGCCGGCCGTTATCTGCATAGAGATGCTTGCGCAGGCCCTCGTATTTCTTCGTCAGGTCGGCGAGCAGTTCGCCGACTGTGGCGCCGTTGACCTCGACCGACTCCTTCTTGTCGGTGAAAGGACGGAGCGGTGTCGGAATGTGAATGGTGTTAGGCATTATTGAGATCTTCCTGATCGAAGGCCGAGCGATCCTCGCGCAGACGCCACGACGTCATATCTCCTGAGACGCCTTCGCGGACAGAAACGATTACGTACGAGAAAAACGGCCACGCGTGGTCCAGGTCGTACTGCGACGGCCGCGCGGGGTGGTCCGGGTGCGAGTGGTAGAAGCCAAGAAGCTCGCCGCCCGCTTCGCTCGCGCGCCGTTCCGCCTGTCGATAATCCGTCGGGGTCACGCGGAAACGGGTTCGAGGGCCCTCGTCGGTCATATTCGGCAGCGCGAGCGTTTCGGTGACGACGCCGTCGCGTCCGATTAACGCGCCGCAGCATTCGTTCGGATACGCGTCCGCGCCGTGAGCCCGAACCGCCGCGTCCACCTGTGCATCCAATCGCAGCGCCATCCTTACCGCGGCCCGGCGCCTTCGCCGCTGAGCGGCCTCCCGCCTCCGCCGGCCGGCTTCGGCAAGGCAGGCGGCGAGCCGAGCGCGTCAGCGCCGCTCAGCGCTGTCCCTTCATCCCAGAACCGCTCCGACAGATACTTCTCGCCGCCGTCCGGGAAAATTACGACGATCACCGAGTCTGGCGATCGTCGGGCGACTGCGAGCGCCGCACTCAGATTTGCTCCGCTGGAGATGCCGACGAACAACCCGTTCAGCGCCAGTTGGCGCGTCAGCTCGAATGCGTCTTCAGTGGACACCCCGAGATCCTCATCCGCAAGGGAGCGGTCGTAGATACCGGGGACGATTGCGGTCTCCATGTGCTTCAACCCCTCGAGGCCGTGCAGTGGCGAATCGGGTTGAACAGAGATGAGCCGAATCGACTTGTTGAACTCGCGAAAGCGGCGGCCGGCGCCGACGAACGTACCGCTCGTGCCGAGGCCCGCCACGAAGTGCGTGATGCGGCCTCCGGTCTGCTCGATGATCTCGGGCGCGGTCGTCTCGTAATGAGACCGCCAGTTGCCGGGATTGTTGTACTGGTCGACGTAGAAGTAGGTGTGCGGCTCAGCGGCGTTCATCTCGCGCGCCTTGAGAATGGCGCCATCCGAGCCCTGCATCGGATCGGTGAACACAATCTCGGTTCCGAACGCCTTCAGAATCCGCTTGCGCTCCGGCGTCACGTTGCTCGGCACGCACAGCCGGACGCGATAGCCGCGCGCCGCGCCGATCATCGCGTAGGCGATGCCGGTGTTGCCCGACGTGGCGTCAAGGATGATTTTGTCGCGCGTCAGCACACCCGACTTTTCACCGTCCTGGATCATCCGCAGCGCCGGGCGATCCTTCACCGATCCACCTGGATTCTTCCATTCCGCCTTCGCGTATAACTCCACGTTGCGGAGGCCCGCTTCGAACGCCGACAGCCGGATCAGCGGCGTATTGCCGATCAGGTCAACGATGGACGTAGCGGTACGTGGAAGCCCTGGTATGGCGACTGGCATATCCGACTGGGAAAGTCCGAATTATAACAACTCCCAATTCCCAAGTTCCAACTCCCAAGCAGACCATTTCGACGCAGTCGCCTTGGAAGTTGGGAGTTGGAGGTTGGAGGTTGCTAGCCGACCGGCTTGCCTTCGGGACTGACGATTTCAACCGGGGCGACATTGAGCTTGCGAAGCTCGGGTTCGATCTTGCCGCGATCGCCCACGGCGATGATGACCATCCGCTCGGGCACCAGGTATTTCTTCGCCGCCGCAAGCGTCTGATCCGCGGTGACGGCCTGCACGCGCTCGGCGAGATGGCTGTAATAGTCGAGACCCAGATCGTAGATATACACTTGGGCGAAGCTGCCCGCCGCAGCCTGGCTGGTCTGGAATCCTGCTGGAAGCGACTGCGTGCGCGCATCCTTCGCGCGTTCGAGCTCGTCCGCCTTCATCGGTGCGGCCGCCATACCGCGAACCTCCTTGAGGATCTCGCTCACCGCCGGCGCGGTCACGTCCGTACGCACGCCGGTGGCGATCGCGAAGGGTCCCGCGCCGCGTCTGAAGTCGAAGCCTGATCCCGCGCCGTAGGTGTATCCGTGCTCCTCGCGCAGGTTCATATTGATCCGGCTGGAAAACAATCCCCCGAGCGCCGTGTTCATCACCTGCATCGCCTGGAATTCCGGAACGGATCGCGGTGCGCCGATGGCGGCCACGCGAAGCTGCGTCTGGGGTGCACCCGGTCTGTCAACAAGCAGAATGCGCGCCTCGGCGGCGGATGGCGTTGCGAGCGACGGAGTCGCCGGCGTGCCGCGCTGCCAGCCACCGAACACTTTTTCCGCGACCGGGCGAAGTTCCGCCATCGTTATGTCTCCAGCGACGACGAGCGCGGCATTGTTCGGCACGAAATTCTGTTTCCAGAAGGCCACCATGGCGTCGCGCGTGAGGGCACGCACCGACGCTTCCGTTCCGAGTTCGGTGAAACCGTACGGGTGACGCTCGCCGTACAACGCAACGTTGACCACGCGCGCGGCGAGTGCGGCGGCATTCTCTCGCTGCTGCACGAGCTGCGCGAGGCGGCTGGCGCGTTGACGTTCGATCTCGGCGGCCGGAAACGATGGGTGAAGCGCGATATCCGCCGCGAGGTCGAGCGTCGCGGCGAAGTTCTTCTTGAGCGACCGCGCAGCCACGATGGACGCATCCATGGAGCTGTTGGCGTTGACCGTTGCGCCAAGCTGCGCGATCTCGTTTGCGATCTGCACCGCCGACCGGGTCGCGGTGCCTTGATCGAGCAGGGCCACCGTAAAGTTGGCAAGTCCAGGCATGTCGGGCGGATTCGTGTCGCTTCCGCTTTTGACCACGAGGTTGGCGGCGACGACAGGCAACCCTCGACGTGTGCTCAGAATGAGCGTGAGACCGTTGGCGAGCTGTGCGGTCTCCGGCACGGGCACCTGCAGCGCTTTCGCAGGCCCGGGTTTCGGAACCTCGTTGCGCCACGCCTCATCGACATTGACGGATTCGCTTCCGGCTCCGGCCGCGGTGGTCGGCGCCGGCGGCGTCGGCACCTGCGGCGCCATGACGGGATCGCCCTTGACGGCATAGACCACGGCGCGCGCGTTCGGCTGCAGTTGGTCGCGTGCAAACGCCATCACACTGGCGGGCGTCACCGCGCGCAGTCGCTGAATGTCTTTCTGCAGGTAGTCGGGCGTGCCGAGATAGTGGTTGTATTCGTTCAGGATGTCGGCGACGCCGCCGAAGCCGCCCAGGTTCTCCAGCCGCGTGATGATGCGCGTTTCCAGCGTGTTGCGCGCCTGATCGATCTCGCGCTGCTCCACGGGACGCGTGCGAAGCGCCTCGAGCTCTTCGTTGATCGCCTGCTCGAGCTCTTCGGCCGTATGGCCCGGCCGTGCGGTTGCGTCGATCTGGAACTGCGACCCGAGCAGGAGCGACTGCTGACCGGCATTGACGTTCTGCGCGATCTGCTTCTCGTAGACCAGTTTCTGGTACAGCCGGCTCGCGCGGCCGCCACCGAGCACCTCGCCGGCGATCACCGCGTCGGCGTCCCCTGCCTTGTAGATCGACGGCGTCAGCCACGCCATGTACACGCGCGGCAGTTCGATGCGATCCGGAACAACCTTGCGCCGTTCCATCGTGATCTTCGGCGTCTGCACGTTGATCGCCGGCACCGCGGCGCCACGCTTCAGTGAACCGAAGTACTTCTCGACGAGTTTCTTCGTCTGGACCGGATCGAAATCGCCGACGATGGCGATGCTCGCGTTGTTTGGCGCGTAGTACCGCTTGAAGAACTCGCGCGCATCATTCAGTCGCGCAGCCTGGATGTCGGCATGCGATCCGATCACGGACGCGTAGTACGGATGCGTCTGCGGATACAGCATGTGGACGAGTTCCTCTTCCGCGTTGCCGTACGGACGGTTTTCGACCGACTGGCGGCGCTCGTTGCGGACGACGTCCTGCTGGTTGGCAAATTCCTTGTCGTCGATCGCGTCGAGCAGATAGCCCATGCGATCGGATTCAATCCAGAGCGCGAGCTCGAGGCGGTTCGACGGCACCGTTTCGAAGTAGTTGGTGCGATCGTAGTCGGTCGTGCCGTTGATGCCGGTCGCACCTGCCGCCTCCAGCATCTGGAAATGCGAATCGTGCGGCGTGTGCTTCGACCCCTGGAACATCAGATGCTCGAACAGATGTGCGAATCCCGTGCGGCCGGCGACTTCGTTGGCGGGCCCCACGTGATACCAGAGGTTCACCGCCACGATCGGCAGCCGGCGATCCTGGCTGAGAATCACATCGAGACCGTTCGGAAGCGTGTACTTCTCGAACTGAATCTTCGGGACGTCGGTCGCGCCCGGCGTGGACCGGTTCTGCGCCGTAAGCGGAGCAATGGCCGCGAGCAGCGCGATGGCCGCGGCGGAGAGGAGACGAGAGTGCATTCGTCGTGTCTGCATGGTCAATCCTTCGTCGGGTCGTTGTTCAGACTCGCCCACAAGTACCAGCACGCCACGGATCGGTAGGGTCTCCACGCCTCGCCGATGCGGGTCAGGCGATCGGGCGACGGCGCCTTGCGAAGTTTATACGCGCGCTGCACCGCTTTGATGATTCCGAGATCGCCCAGCGGCAGGACGTCGGGGCGCTGGAGGCGGAAAATCAGGAACATTTCAGCCGTCCAACGGCCGATTCCCTTGACTTGCGTCAGCCGTTCGACCACCGATTCGTCATCCAGGTCGTGGAGAACGTCGAGCGGAAGCTCGTCCTGCTCGATGCGATTGCACAGATCGCGAAGGTAGCCAAGCTTCTGCGAGCTCAGGCCCACCGCGCGAAGCCGCTCGTCCGGCGTCGCCACCACCTGCGCCGGCGTCGGGAACGACTCGTACAGTCCTTCGAAGCGCGAGAAAATCGTCGCGGCCGCCTTTGCAGACAGCTGCTGCCCGACGATCGCCCGGACGAGCGCCTTGAAAGGATTCGTGTGCTGCCGTGCGGCGAGGCCGCACGGGCCGTGCGCGCGCATCAGATCGCGCAGCACCGGATCGCGCCGCGCCAGCACGCGGCGCGCCTTCACGTAATCCAAGTCCGTCATTTGAGCAGCGTCGTCACGGTGACGTGCGCGCGAACCTCCATGGAGCCGGCGGCGACGGGGGGCGCCGCGGCCGCCACGCCGCCCACCTGAAGGCTTTCCCGTCGGAGCGGTATGGGCGGCGAGCTTACACCTTGTTCGTCGATCCTGATGATGCGATCGACCGACATGCCGGCGCCCGCGGCCGCGGCGGTGGCCCGCGCCCTAGCGTCGGCCACGGCAAGGCGCAGCGCTTCCCGCTCGAGCCGCTCGCGCTCCTTCAGATCGAAGCGGATGTTCTCCACCGATGTCGCCCCGGCATTGACCACCATATCCAGCAGCTCGCCGACCCGATCGACACTGTCGATACGAACGTCAATGGTGTTGCGCGCGACATAGCCGCGCAGCACGCGCCGGTTGCCGCTGTAGTCCCAGTCCGGCTGCAGATCGTACGCGGTCGTTTTGATCGCCTCGTCGGGCACGCCGGCCGCGCGGAGGCGATCCTGAACCGGCTTCATCGCCTCGGCGTTCTTTCGCTGCGCCTCGCGCGGACTCGACGCGCGCGATTCCGCGCTGACGGTGATCCATGCGCGATCGGGCACGGCCTGAACGAGTCCATCGCCTGATGTGATCACAACCGGCTGTTCACGTTGTACGGTTGGTTGTTGAGCGAATGCGGCAATCGGCAGCATCAGCACGACCGGGACGGCACACAATCTCATCACCATGTCAGTCCCCTACAATAAGCTTCACGAGGCACACGTGGAAGTCTCCGAAGTCCGACGGCAGCTCAGGCATGCAATGGATCGCGCGAAAGCCCGCGCGCAGGAGCGGCGACGCCACACCGCCGATGCCGAACGGGCCTACGCCACGTTTCTCGACGATATCGCGACGCCGACGACCAAGCAGCTGGCGAACGCGCTCAAAGCCGAGGGATACCCGTTTACCGTTTCGACGCCCAGCGGGGGGCTGCGGCTTGCGTCGGACCGCGGCCGCGATGATTACGTGGAGTTCGCGCTCGATGGGAGCGGCGATATGCCAGTGGTTGTCGGCCGCGTCCGCTATACGCGCGGCTCGCGAACCATCGAAGACGAGCGTCCAGTCAAGCCAGGCGCCGCGCCGCAGGAGTTGTCTGAAGGCGACGTCCTCACCTTTCTGGTTGACGCGCTGGAGCCCTGGCTGGAAAGGTAGGGTCCGGCGTCAGCCGGACCTGGTCGCGCTGTGAATCGCCATTAAGCCGCCGAGCAGGGGCACGACGCGTACATTGGTGAACCCGCGCTGTTCGAGAAGCCGCGCAACTCCGTCGGCGCCCGGGTAATTGCGAATCGACTCCGGGATGTAGCGATAGGTATCCGGATCGCGGTGCAGCACGAAGCCGAGCGTCGAGCCGACGATCGTCAGATACGCGAGATATGCCGCTCGAAGCAGCGGCTGCGCGGGTTTGTTGAAATCGAGCGAGAGCAGTCGTCCACGGGGCACGAGCACGCGGGCGATTTCATCGATCGCGCTTTCGATGTCCGGCACGTTCCGCAGCCCGTATCCGGTCGTCACCACGCTGAACTTCGCCGACGGAAACGGCAGCGCCATCATGTCGCCGGCGACCAGCGGCACGTTCGCTTTCGCCGCGGCCAGCTGCAGCATCCTGAACGTCACGTCGAGTCCCACGGCGAGCCGTGCCTGGCGCGCCGCGCGGAACAGGATGTCGCCGGTGCCGCACGCGAGATCGAGCACCCGATCGTCGCCGGCAATGGCCGCCAGCGAGATCAATCGATCTTTCCACCTGCGATCGAGGCCGTACGACAGCACGACGGTGATCAGGTCGTAGCGGTCTGCGATCGTGGCAAACATGCGTCGGACGTAGCGCTGCTTGCCGGCGGGCGTCGCAATCGTCGAGCGAAGGCTCACCCCTCGACTCCGGGCGGGGTCACGATGCGCGAACGAGAAGGACGGGGATTTTTACAAGATGGCGGACGCGGCTGACGGTGGTGCCGCGGACGAGGTCGTTGAGGAAGCGATGCCCGTGCGTGGACATCGCGAGCAGATCCACGCCGCGCTCCTCGGTGAGACGGATGAGTTCGTCCGCCGGGTCACCCATCGCGAGCTCTGTCGATACTTTGAGGCCGTGTGCTGTCAGATCCGCGGCGAGCTTGGCCAGATAATCGCGGTCGTCCTTCATCTCCTCGGACTCGCGCAGCTGTAGCTGATCGAAATTGCGCGCGGCCCACCCATCTGCGACGTGTACGAGGTGCAGCTCCGAGCCGACCTGCGCGGCGAGCTGGCGTACGTGGTCGAGGATTGCCTTGTCGGCGGGCGAGTGCTCGACGGCGACGAGAATGCGGCGATACATCGTTAAGCCAGCGTCTGAACCAGCAGCCAGGCGTTGAGGGCCGCAATGATAACCGCGACGGTCCAGGCGAGCGCGCGTATCGATGACGGCGCGACGAACGGGCCCATTTTCGCCTTGTCCGTCGTGAACAGCACCAGCGGGAACACCGCGAACGACAGCTGAAGGCTGAGGACCACCTGGCTCAGGATCAGCAGTGCGCCCGTCCCGCGCTCGCCGTACAGTGCGACGACGATGATGGCGGGAATGATCGCGAGCAGGCGCGTCACGAGGCGTCGCAGCCACGGCCGGACGCGCAGGTTGATGAATCCTTCCATCACGATCTGTCCGGCCAGCGTTCCGGTCAGCGTTGCGTTCTGGCCGGAACAGAGCAGCGCGACGGCGAAGAGCACGCTTGCCGCACCGGTGCCCAGCAGCGGCGACAGCAGTTGGTACGCGTCGCCGATGTCGGCGACGTTCTCGTGACCGCTGCCATTGAACGTTGCCGCAGACATGATGAGAATCGCTGCGTTGATGAAGAGCGCGAACATCAGCGCGGCGCTCGAATCAATGGACGCAAACCGGATCGCTTCGGCCTTGCTCGCGTACGTGTCGACGTATTTGCGCGTCTGCACGATGGACGAATGCAGATAGAGGTTGTGCGGCATCACGGTCGCGCCGAGGATGCCGATCGCGATGTAGAGCATGTCCGGGTTGCGGAGAATCGTAACCGTCGGCATGAAACCGCCGGCGACGGCGACCGGATCGGGCTTCGAGAGCCACAGCTCGACGGCAAAGCACCCCGCGATCATCAGAATCAGCGCCACCACCAGCGCTTCAACGTAGCGGAATCCGCGATTCTGCAGGAAGAGGACGATGAGGACGTCGAGCGCCGTCAGACAGACGCCCCAGATCAGTGGCAGCCCGAAGAGCAGATTCAGCGCGATGGCGGCGCCGATGACTTCAGCAAGATCGCAGGCGGCAATGGCGATCTCGCACAGGATCCAGAGGCCAATCGTGACCGGCCGCGAGTAGTGGTCGCGGCACGCCTGGGCCAGGTCGCGTCCGGTTGCGATCCCGAGGCGCACCGCGAGCGCCTGCAGGAGGATCGCCATCAGGTTCGACAGCAGGATCACGCTGAGCAGCGTGTAGCCGTAGCGCGCGCCGCCGGCGAGGTCCGTCGCCCAGTTGCCCGGGTCCATGTAACCGACCGCCACGAGGTACCCGGGGCCGGCAAAGGCGAACATCTTTCGCCAGAAGCCGGCGTCCGCCGGAACCGGAATCGAACCGTGCACCTCGCGCAGGCTGTTTTCGCCGCGTGGCAGCCGCCAACCGTCCGACCGGACCTCTTCGAGCTCAGGCGCCATTTTTGACTCGTCAAAAATTACTTCGTGATGAATCGAAAAGTCAATCTATACTTTGAACGTCATGCTGGCGTCGAGCACCGTCGAGAACTACCTCAAGACGATTTACCTGGGATCGATGGGAACCACCCGATCGGAGCCGCGCCTGCTGCCGATGGGGCAGCTGGCCGCGGCGGTTGGCGTGACCCCGGGCACGGCGACCACGATGGTCAAGACGCTGGCCGAGTCGGGGCTCGTCAACTACGAGCCGTATGCAGGCGTCACGCTCACGCGCGCGGGACGCCGCCTCGCCGCGCTCGTCCTCCGGCGGCATCGCCTGGTCGAGTTGTTCCTCGTGAGGGTCATGGGCCTCCGGTGGGATGAAGTCCACGAGGAGGCGGAGCTGCTCGAGCATGTGGTCTCCGACCGCCTGATCGATCGGATGGACGAGATGCTGGGACGCCCCGAGGTGGATCCGCACGGCGATCCGATCCCTGACGCCGAAGGCGTCGTCAAGAAGCAGCAGGCGCACACACTGCTCACCTGTCCGCTCGGGACACCGATGACGGTCACGCGCATCATCGATCAGGACAAGCAGTTCCTCAGGTTCGTCGAGAGCAACGAGCTGAAGCCGGGCGAATCGGTCGAAGTCGAGGATCGCGACGAGGCGTCCGACAGCGTCAGGCTGCGCGGCAAGGGCGACCGGCGCATCACGATTGGCGCGCGCGCCGCGTCGAAGCTGCTCGTTCAGATAGCGCGCGCGCTGCTGGTGGTGATGGCGCTCTCGTCGGCGGCGCGCGCCCAGAGCACGCAGCCATTCGCGATCATCGACAATTCGTTTCTCATCGAGGAAGCCTTCAATCAGGAAGAAGGTACGGTACAGACCATTGGCATCTGGCGGATGAGCGGACGCAACGAATGGGAGACAAGCGTCACGCAGGAGTGGCCGCTCCTCGGACAGACGCATCAGATCTCGTACGCAATTCCGTACGCCGCTACGGCGGGCGCCCGCGGCGTCGGCGACGTGATGCTCAATTACCGGATGCAGTTGACGGCCGATACCCGGGGCACGCCGGCCTTCTCGCCGCGCATTTCGCTGATTCTGCCGACCGGCGACAGCAGCCGCGGTCTCGGAGAGCCCGGCGTTGGCTGGCAGGTGAATTTGCCGTTTTCCGAGCAGGCTCGCGACGTGTATCTGCATTGGAACGTGGGCTTCACAAAGATTGCGTCGGTCGCGCGGCCGCATGTCGGCGCCAGCGCCATCTGGCGTGCGTCGCCGATGCTGCACGCGATGATGGAAACGCTGATCGAGGGCGCCGATCGCGTGACGCTCTCACCAGGCATTCGCGTCGGCTGGAATCGTGGCGAGGCGCAGTGGGTGATTGGCGTCGCCCTGCCTGCGGTCAGGGAGGATGCCGTCACGACGCTCTCGGGACTCGGCTATCTTTCCTACGAATTCCCGTTTACTCGCTAGCGAGAAACCGCGCGATGACATCAGCCAGCATCGACGAATCATCCGCCATCCACGCATCCTGGAGCGGTACGTCGTCGAGCAGGTGTTGGCTGAAGCCGTACGAGACCAGGCAGCAGCGCGCCGCGGCGCTTTTGGCCGTCTCGTAATCGATCCGCGAATCGCCCACCATCAGCGTCCGCGCAGGCGTCGCTCCGGCGCGCTCCATCAACGCACGCAGCCCGGCAGGATCCGGCTTGCGCGGGTAGCGTCCATCGCTCCCGATCACATCGTCGAACAGATCGCGCATGCCGAGCCCGGCCAGAACCTTCTCGGTCGGCGCGAGGGGCTTGTTGGTCAGCACCGCCACACGCGCGTGCGCGCGGGCGGCGCGCACGACGTCCGGGATCCCGTCGTACGGCCTGGTGTGATCGAGGAGCTTTCTGTCGTAAATCTCGAGGAATCTGCCGATGGCTTCGGGATCCTCAGGGATCCCTGATGCCTTGAGCGCGCGGCGAATCAGCACCTTCGCGCCCTCGCCAATCATCCTCGTCACGTCGTCGAGCGGCAGCGGCGCCGCACCGAGCTCGCCAAGCAGCTCGTTGACGGAGTTCGCGAGGTCTCGCGACGAGTCGATGAGCGTGCCGTCGAGATCGAACGCGATCAGGCGGCCGTGTAAGTGGCCCACGACGTAGGCGTCTCCCAGACGGTGACGCGCACCACGGGGAGCCCCTGCTCGCGCGACATGTCGTAAATGAGCCGCGCGATGCGCTCGACGGTGGGGTTGCTGTCAACGATGAAGATCGGCTCGCCGAGCGATTGAAGCGGCTTCACGAGCGGATCGTCCTGCCGGAGGATCATCTTGTGATCGAGCTCGCGATCGATCCATCCCTTCACGACGCGTTTGATGTCGCTGAAGTCCACCACCATGTTCCGCGTGTCGAGCGCATCGGTGCGCACCTCGATTTCGGCCACTGCGTTGTGGCCGTGCGGATGCTTGCAAATGCCGTCGTAATCGAGCAGCCGATGGCCGTAGCAGAAGTCAATACGCTTTGTAACGGAGTACATGACCAATAATGGTAGATCCGATGACGACGGCAGTTCTTCTGTCCGCGGGTCTCGACAGCGCGGTGCTTGCGGCCTCGGAAGCTCGCAGCTCCGACGTGCAGCCGATCTATGTGAGCACGGGGCTCGCGTGGGAAGAGCAGGAGCTGGCAGCACTCGATCGTCTGCTCGCGACGCCGCCTTTCAGGTCGCTCCTCCCTCTCGCGCGCCTGACGTTCACCGTCCGCGATCTCTATCCCGCGAGCCACTGGGCGCTGCGCGGCGAGCCGCCGGCGTTCGACACGCCCGATGAGGACGTGTATCTGCCAGGCCGCAACGTCATCCTGCTGACCAAGGCGTCGATTTACTGCGCGCAGCGTCGCATAGCGCGAATCGCGCTTGGCCCACTGGCCGGCAATCCGTTTCCAGACGCCACACCCGAATTTTTCGCCGCGATGTCAGCGGCGCTCAGTCTCGGCCTCGCGTACGACATCCGCATCGACACGCCGTTCGCGCAACAGGAAAAGTCGGACGTGATCAGGACTGGGGTGGAGCTCGGCGTGCCTCTTGAGCTCACGCTGTCGTGCATGAACCCGAGGGACGGCATGCACTGCGGTCTCTGCAGCAAGTGTCGCGAGCGGCGCGATGCATTCAGCGAAGCCGATGTGGAGGACAAGACTTCGTACGCGGTTCAACCCGCCCGGTGATCCTCTCGCGGATCCGCCGGACCTGCGACGCTGCCGTAAACCTGCTCCCCGTCGATAAAGGTGTGCGTGACACGGAACGCGCGATCGAGCACCACGAGATCCGCGACGTTGCCTTCGGCAATCACGCCCAATCCTGTCAGTGCGAGCGCGCGCGCCGGCGAGGTGGAGCACAGGATTGCCGCCTCCGTGATCGACGAGCGAAACATCGTCACGATGTTCCTGAAGGCGCGATCCATCGTGAGCGTGCTTCCGGCGACGGTTCCGTCTTCCAGTACCGCGGCACGATCCGACACGCGGATCGGCCGCCCTCCGAGGCGCGTCATCGTGCCAGGAGGCAGCCCGCCGCCGGCCGTTCCATCCGTGATTGCCATGACGCCGCCGACACCCTTCGCGGCAATCGCGAGCCGGCTCATCGCCGGATGCACGTGAAAGCCGTCGCAAATCAGCTCCGCTCTCACTTCCTCGTGCGACAACACCGCACCAGCCAGTCCGGGCGCACGATGCGTGATGGGGGTCATTCGATTGAACAGGTGCGTTGCGTGACGGGCGCCTGCGTCGATGGCGGCAACCGCCTGATCGAAATCGGCGCCAGAGTGGCCGAGCGACACGCGGAAGCCGCGACGCACGAGCCGCGGAATGAGGTCGAGGGCGCCATCGATCTCGGGCGCAAGCGTGACGATTCCGATGTCGGCCGCCCTCGACTCGAGGACGTTGAGAATGTCGTTGCCGCTGAACTGCCCGTCGCGGCGCTCGTTGTCCGGCAGGCGCAGGCATGCTGACGGCTGGGCGCCTTTGTAGTCGGGATTGATGAAATTGCTTTCGAGATGGGCGGGCAGTACGCGAGACGCGCCGCGCGGCCGCGTGACCCGGGTGGCTGCGATCTGCTCGAGCGTCATCGCCAGTTCGTCGGGCCCGCAGGCAACCGTCGTCGGGCAGAACGCCGTGACCCCGTAGCGCGGAAGCCGCAACGCGATCGCTTCGACAGAGCCGCCGCCATCCAGTGTGTCATGTCCTTCGACGCCGTGGACATGCACATCGACGAAACCCGGAACGACGTAACTTTCGTGGACGCGGACGACCGATGCGCCCGAGGGCGTTCCGCGCGCCGTATCGATCGCGGCGATTCGTCGCTCGTCGATGATGAGCGAGGCGTCTGTGAGTATGCGGTCCGGCAGGACGATGTCGCCGCCGGCGAGCACGATCATTTCGCGATCATGGCTGCGCGCGCGGCGCCGAGTGGGCCGCCGTCATCGCCGAGGGTCGCCGCCGAGACGGCGAGAGAGTCGGCCATGGTCCTGGGCAGGCGGCGAAGCGCCTCGGTCTGCGAGGGCTGGAGCAACTGGTCCGCCGCATCTGCGATGAGTCCGCCGACAACCACGACCTCGGGATCGGCGATAGCAACCAGGTTCGCGATGGCCATGCCCACATAGCGCGCCGTATCGCGGACCACCGAGATGGACACGCCGTCGCCGCCGCGCGCGGCCTGGAAGATCTGGTCCACCTGGATGGCGGCGAGGTCGCCGCCCGCCATGTCGAGGACGCGCGAACGATCGCCGGACTTGATGCGCCACACCAGCCGGCGCACGATGCCTGTCGCGCCGATTTCGGCCTCGAGAGAGCCGAACCTGCGGTAATCCTCGCGTTCAACGGGGTTGAGCGCCAGCCACGCCGCAGCGCCGGCGAGGCCGTGCGCGCCCTCGAACGGCACGCCGTCAAGAACAAGCCCTGAGTGGACGGTGTCGGCGGCAATCAGTGCGACAACCTGGCGCGCGCCCGACGCGGCACCCTGCCACTGCTCTCCTAACGCCACGGCGGAGCCACGCGTGAGAATGCGGGGCGAGAACGAAACGCCGGCGGCCGTCGCAATCGCGGCGGCGATTTGCGCGACGCCATTCTCGTACGGGTCGCGTACGGCGACGCCAATCGCCGTCGGCGGCTGCGCGCCGCCCAGGGCCGCGCGAACGGCATCCACCGCGGCCGATCCCGTGGCGCCCTCGTGCCTCCCGCGCCGCGAGATCGCGCCGGCGTCATCCGCGGCAACCGCCAGGACCGCGTCTTCGCGAACTTCAACTCCGAGAATCACGGCGCGTCGCCGGGGATTGTATCTCCCGCCCAGTCGACGTGCACATGAACCTTGCGTCCTTCAAAGGGCAAAGCGCACGCGCTGAGCGACGGTTGAAAGACTTCTACGTTGAGACGCTTGAGAAGCGCCATATAGCCACGTTCCTCTGGCGCGGTGAGGATGACGACACCGCCGCTGTCGGCGGGCGGGAACTTGCGATCGTCGAGATAGTCGCGATCGAAGCTTATCAAGGTACGGCGAAGCTGCCGCGCGAGCCGGTAATGCTCGCCATCGCGGGCGCGCCGCAGATCGTCATGCTCGATGACGAAGAGCGCGTCCCAGTGCAGCACATCGCGCATGAAGGCGACGAGTCTCGCCGGCACATTCGCATCGACATAGACGCGTGTCTGCTCCGTCAGCCGGTCGGCGTGAGGACCTAATTCGGATGCGAGTGTGCCCATGTCAATTCAAAATGCCATTACCGATGCCTCTCCAAGTCCGGCATCGTCTCGGTCTTCTCGGCGGGTTCGGGATGGGTACGAACCGCGTTGCGGGCTTCCACGCGCAGCTGCTCGACGAGCGCCTCACGTTTGTGGACGAGCTCCTTGAGGGGCCGCCGGCTGTGCGTCGATCCGACGGCATATTCGCAGAACAGTGGAAACGCAATCGTCGAATCGCAATATGCGACGACGGTGTCGGGCAACACCGCGGGATTCACCTTGCCCCAGCTCACGGCTTCGGCCGGTGTCGCGCCCGACAGTCCTCCCCACACGACCTGATCCGTTGTCAGTTGAATGAAATAGTCGTTACCGCCTTTCGGGATGCCGTACACCTCCCAGAGCGTCGGCTGTCCCTGCAGGTAGAAGTTTTTCGGCGAGCCGCCGCCGAGGATGACGCAGCCGTTTTTCTTCCCGGCGAGGATAAACGCGCACACCTCGTTCACGTCCTTGTTCGGATCGATCATCAGGCGGCTGTCATTCATCAGCTCGTGGTACGCGATGTTCATTCCGATCGAACTGTCCCCCGGCGACGACGTATAGATCGGCACGCCTGCAGCTGCGGCGGCGGCGACCACGGAGTATGCTTCGCATCCCGGCTGCCGGGCCATCAAGTCGCGCCCGAGCGCGTAATGGAACTCCGCGGTCGACACCGGGCCGTTCATCCCCGAACGGACGAGAAAGTCGCGGATGTACGCGTCGGTCTCGAGCAGGACGCTTGAGGGGAACAGGACGTCGTAGATGCGGATAACGCCTTGTTCATACAGCTCCACATCGTTGACAAACGGCGAGCCGCGATGCAGTGTGAAATTCAGGGCGTAATGCAGATCGTGATAGAGGTTGGCGCCGGTGCTGATTAGGAAATCGATGAGTCCGCGTTCCATCATCTCCACGATGCAGCCGCCAAGGCCGGCCGGCGTGAGCGCGCCGGCGATCGTCAGTGCGATTGTCGTGTCGTGCTCCGGGAGCAGCATCTTGTCCGTGAAAATTCGGCAGGCCTCACCGAGCCGGGCGGCGTTGAACGCCTGGAAACCCTCGTCAATCAGATGACGGATGTCGGCGCTGCCACGCGGACGGTAATAGCGAATCGGTTTTCCGGAGAGGAACTGCTGGCGTGTTTTGCCCGTGGACCCGGGCGCGCGGTGAGGCATAGAGATGGAGTGCGCTTGTGTCGCGACTCGCGGCTAGCTTAGCATCACGCGCGAGCGCGACATGAATCAGATCGACTTTCAGTCGCCCTGGCTTATTGCAGGGCTCGCCGCAATCGCAATCGCCGCGATCCTTGTCCTAATCATCTGGAGAAGAGGGCGGCCATTCGCCATCGGTCACGTTTTCCGGGCGAGTCGTCTCAGCTCCGGCAACCGCCTGTTTCCGACCCAGGTTCAGATCACGCCAGCCTCCATCGTCCAACACAGGCCGCACTGGTTCGGGCGGACCGAGCATTCCATCCATATTGCCCACGTCGCTTCAGTGCGTGTGGACACCGGCGTCGTGTTCAGTGATGTCTATATTGAGACGTCGGGTGGTGCCAGCCCGGTGAAATGCCACGGCCACCGCAAACGCGATGCCCTGGAAATGCAACGCCTTATTGAGCAGTTCCAATCCACCTACTACCGCCAGCAGCCAGGAACGACCACACCCCCTGTGGCTCAGAACGAGACGCGCCGATAACCAAACGAGCCTCTCGCAGGACCTGCGTGGCTTTCAACTAACTGTGGACGAACTGACATTTGCCGCCCGGCGCGCCATTGCGTCGCTTCCGAAAACGGCGGACGCGCCGGAACTCGACACGCGCTTTAAGAACCTGGTGCAGTCGCCGCTCCGCGCCGGGCTGCTCCGGTTCCTGAGCGCGCGCCCTGAAGAAAGCTTCGACGTCGAAGTTCTGATGTCGACGTTCGGGCGGCTGCGGCTCGACGTCGAGAACTGTCTCAACGAGCTCGTCGGCTTCGGCGTGGCGCGTCGTGTTCCCTCGCCCCCGGGTACGAACCCAAGATTCAGCGCCGCCCGCCCGATCGATGAGGATGCGGCGTTACTGCTCGACACCTTCCTGGAACGGCGTGCATCGATCAGCACAGAAGATCAGGCGCCATCCGTTCAGCGCTTCCGCGAAATGATCGGCCGCGACGAGAAGATGCTGATCGTGTTCGAGTGGATCCGCACCGCCGCAAAGTCGGACATTGCGGTGCTCATCCTGGGACCGACGGGATCGGGCAAGGAAGTCGTGGCGCGGATGATTCACGAGCTCAGCCGTCGCGGTACGGAGAAGTTCCAGGCGGTCAACTGCGCCGCGCTGCCCGACACGCTGTTCGAGTCGGAGATTTTCGGATTTGAGAAAGGCGCCTTCACCGGCGCGCACGATCGCAAGCCGGGCCGCCTCGAGCTTGCCGATCACGGCACGCTCTTCCTCGATGAAATCGGCGACCTCTCGCTTGTCGCACAGGCGAAACTGTTGCGCGTCCTCGAGGATCGCCGTTTCGAGCGCCTCGGCGGACAGAAGTCACTGCACGTGGACTTCCGATTGATCTCCGCGACCAACAGACCACTC
>Ga0075434_100000214_pt1 | contig 39566 bp, 31 predicted proteins | sample RhiMethybrSRZTD3_FD_75298 | JGI IMG/M metagenome (GOLD analysis project Ga0075434, IMG submission 75298) | Populus rhizosphere microbial communities from Tennessee, USA - Rhizosphere MetaG P. TD hybrid SRZTD3 | ecosystem: Host-associated > Plants > Roots > Rhizosphere > Soil | place: USA...
ATCGCGGGACGCGCGGCGGGCAAGGCGGTCGCGGGACGCGCGGCCGGCAAGTCGATCGCGGGACGCGCGGCGGGCAAGGCGGTCGCGGGACGCGCGGCTGGCAAGTCGATCGCGGGACGCGCGGCGGGCAAGGCGGTCGCGGGACGCGCGGCCGGCAAGTCGATCGCGGGACGCGCGGCGGGCAAGGCGATCGCGGGTCGGGCCGCTGGCAAGTCGATCGCGGGTCGGGCCGCCGGCAAGTCGATCGCGGGTCGCGCGGCTGGCAAGTCGACGGGCCTCTAGGTCCAGTCGTTCAGTTAACCGGAACCACGAAACGCCCCGCTTCGGCGGGGCGTTTCATTTTCCGGGACTACCAGGCTACCGACTGGACCCAGCGCTTGAGAATCCGCCACACGCGCGCCGCGTAGGATGCGCGCCGTCCGTAGATCTTGGCGTAGCCGTTCATGCCGGCGAAGAGGCTGCCGTCGGAGTTGTCGAAGACGGCGACGGCCACGAAGCGCTCGGGCTGCTCGGTGGGCGCCGACGGATCCGTATTCGCGGCAGCCGTCTTGGGCTGCGCGAGGGCCGCCGGGGAGACCGCCACGATCGTGCCGTGGACCGGCCGCGGGTGCCCGCGAAAGAGAGCGGTGACCGGCGCGTTCGGCACCAGGTCGTCGAGCAGCCGCTCCGAGACGGTCAGATCGGCGACCACCTGGCTGTCGTCGCCGATTTCGGCGAGGAGCATTCCCGCGGGGACGGAGCGTCCCTCGAGGTCGCGCACGTACGGAGTCAGCAGACGCCCGGAAGACGGGCTCTTCACCAGCAGCCGCTCCTCGCGCGCGCGTCCGCTCTTCAGAGCCGCCTCGAGGGAGGTGCCGCGGGCCTCGGATGCGAAGACGCGCGCGGGCTCGGCGGCCTGGCGGGCGAGGCTGGCTTCCCGCGTCGCACGCTCGCGTTCGGAGGTGAGCCGCTTGGTCTCTTCGGATACTGCCGCGCTGACGAGCTGAAAGACCGGATCTCCGGCTTTCACGCGGTCTCCCTCCTGGGCGAGCGCGCGGGTGACGACCGCGTCCTCCGGCGCCTCAAGGCGAATCATGGCCACGGGTCGGAGCACGGCGGGGGAGCGAAGCGTGCGCCGGCTCCATGGAATGAAGACGAGCAGAGCGACCACGGCGACGGCGCCCAGTAGGGCCGCGCGGACGCGGGAGGACATGAGCAGCTCCTTCTTGTCGAGATAGAAGAGGTGGGTCGTGCGCGTGACGAGCCGGACGCGCTTGCGAAACAGACGGTACAGCGTGATCAGGAGGAGCACGACCGCCCAGTTGGGGAAGAAGTGGTTGTAGAGGTTATAGAAGAGCCCGCCGATGAAGCGCATGACAACGGCAACCCAGGCCAGAGCCAGGGATCCGAAGATCCAATAGATGCGGCGCTTGCGGCGCGAGACCTGCGGCACCTCGACGGGAAGGCGCAGGACGTACTTCTGGAAGCACGCTCCGATGTAGCGGAACGACTCCTCGCGCAGGTCGGGGATCTCGAGCACGCTGGAGAGCGCGTAGTAGCCGTCGATCTTGATCAGGGGATTGATGTTGAAGAAGACCGTCGACACGCCCGTGAAGAGCATCGTCTTGAAGGCGATCTCGTGGACGAGCGTGTCCGGATACGACACGACCCAGACGAGTGTCGCGACCGAGCACATGAACGCTTCGACGTAGATGCCGGCCGTCGTGACCCAGAGCCGGTGCCACTTGTTCGGAAAGAGGACCGAGTCCGTCGTGTCGCAGTAGAAGGCGGGCGTGAAATAGAGGAGGGCGATCCCGATGTCGTGCACGTCGCCGCCGTAGATCTTGACGACGTAGGCGTGCGCGAACTCGTGGATGCAGCCGATGAACGTCAAGATGAAGAAGAATTGCAGGACGTCGATCAGGGGCTTCGACGTCAGCGCGTAGAGCTCCATCGTGCCGCCCCAGACGGTGTCCCAGTGGACGAGGATCACGCCGAACGCCCAGGCCGCGAAGACCAGCGCGCCGGCGACGACCGGCGGCGTCCAGATCCAGCGGACGTACTTGACCGTTCGGTCGAGGAACCGATTGGGGTCGAGCACGTTGAAGAGCAGGAAGAACGGATTGAAGCCTTCGGCTTTCTCTTCGGCGGCGCGCTGGCGGGCGGTCCGCGCGTTGGCCAGCAGCTTCAGGTTCCGCTCCGCGGCCGACTGCTCGATCAGGCCCATTTCGCGCAGCATCTCCTCGTACTCGCGCACGAGGGACATCTCGACTTTCTCGCGCGGGAACATCGCCTGGTAGTCGGCCTGGATCTGCGCCAGCGTGCGCGTCCCGTCGAAGAGCTGGCAGAGTCCCCACTCGCCGTCGTCGAAGTTGTAGTACTTGGTCGTCTCGGGGTTCTTGACGACCCAGTTGACCTCGCCCAGCTGCACGACGCGCCGGATCACCGCGTCGGAGCGGATCGCCGGCTTGTCGCTCGCGACGCCGTGCCGGGCCGCGAGGGCCGCGGCGCCTTCCCCGAGGCGGGTGGCGGCGAGCAGACGGCCGGGGCGGGGAGAGCTCACGGAAGCGCGGGCCAGATCTTGTTCCAGAGGTACCGAAGGGGCTTGCGAAACAGCGCGGTGACGACACGGCGCGTCCCGACGGAGACCTTGCCGCTGCCGAGCATGCCGGTCTTGAGCTGCCCGTCGGGATTCGGGACCGCCACTTCGGCGATCAGAAAACGCTGGTCGCCTTCCTCGCGGATCCGGGGCGCGACCCGCGCGACCTCACCGTGGAAGAGCGTCCCCGGGTAGGGATTGAACTTCAGCGCAACCTTCTGGCCGGGCTTCACCAAGCCCGCGTCGGACTCGGGCACTGCCACCTCGGCGCGGACGGTCCGCACGTCGGCCACCACGCAGAGCTCGACACCTCTCGGCAGGAGCTGGCCGACCCGTTCCTCGATTCGCGGCGTCACGATCACGCCCGAGGCAGGGGCAGTCAGCCGTGTGCGGGAGACGCGGTCCTCCTCGAGCGCGATGCGGGCGCGCGCCTCGCGCCGCCGTGCTTCGGCGTCGAACACCGCGCTGGCGTCGGCGTTCTGGCGCGCCAGCGCCACGTCGCTCTCCGCCATGGCCAGGCTGGATCGAGCCTGCGCCAGGGCCGCCTGGTAGCTCTCGTCCTTCAGCGTGGCGATGACCTCGCCGGCCTCGACGCGGTCCCCCTCGCGGTGGAGAACGGCTCCGACGACGCCGTCCACCATGGACGTGACCGCGGCGCGGCGGCCCGGCAGGACCCGGGCGGGCCCGGCGATGCGCAGTGGCCACGGAGCGACGAACAGGATCAGGGCGGCCACCGCGGCGCCGATCGCCCAGCGGCGGCGGCGTGAAAGAGGAATCGCCGAAAGCTTGCGCTTCTTTTCCAGCAGCGGCTTCCAGAACCCGGCCAGAGGTACCTGCTGGTAGAGCTGCGCGTTGCGGACCGCGACGGTGGCCTGGTTGACGAGGATCGAGAGAAGGTCGCGGGTCTCCTCGTCGAACACCAGCGGCTCCTTGCTCTCGAATCCGAGAGCCCCGAGCTTGCCCTCTTCGTCTTTGAGGAGGACGCCGTGGAAAGACCTCAAACCCGTTTCCTGGAAGATCGCGCGGAACTTCTCCTCGGTCTCCGGACGATCGGCCGTGATGTGCCCGTCGTCGGTCTGGGTCACGGCGGTGTCGGTCCCGGAGAGATAGACCCATTGGAGCAGATCTTCCATGCGCCGCGTGTCGGGGTTCTTTCGATCCACCTCGGTTGAGCCCGAGACCGCGCCCAGGCGCAGCTTGCCTTTTTCCTGGATGGCGATTCCGCAGCGGTCGTAGTGGATCAGCGCCGACGTCGCGTTGACGATCGTCTGCATGACCTTGTCGAGGTCGAGGGTGGCGGTAATCTCCCGGGAGACCGCGAGGAGCGCATCGAGTTCCTGGACCTTCTTCTCGGCCTCGTGCTGGCGCGCGGTCCGCAGTGCCCGGACGGCCTGGCGGGCCACGTCTTGCAGGAGCTCCTCGTCCTCGGCCGAGAACTCGGGATGGCGGCCGCGTTTATTGGCCAGGACGAGCGCGCCGACCGACACCTCGTCTTCGACGAGGGCGGCCGCGAGAACCGACTGGATCCGGTATCCCGTATCCTCTTCGGCGGCCGGATCTCCGGACGGGATGCGGTTGCGCCTCACAGTGGACTGGTCGGCGACGACGTCGCCGACGATCGCAGCGCCGACCGCTTCGGGCGCGGGCGTGACGTCGTAGTTCTCGTTGACCGCCGTGGCCGCGAGGGTGACCTGCCCCTCGGCACTGTCGAGCATCCACAGCGAGGCCGACTCGGCCGTGACGAAGTCCGCGGCCTTGCGCACGATTAGATCCGAAAGCTCGGCGGTGTCGATCGTCGATCCGAACGCTTTCGAGAGGTCGTACAGGTTGGTCAGCCGCTCGATCGCGTGGAGCATGCCGACGGTCTTGCGCTCGGACCGCAGGGCTCGGCCCAGGGCCGGGGCCGCCTGCTCCAGGAATCGCTCCAGCCGCGCCAGCGCCTCCTCGGCGTCCGGCATGTGGGTGAAATAGAGAGCGAGGAGACCCACCACCAGGCCTTCCGCGTGGAGCGGCACCGCGAGACACGCGCGGAGCGTCGGCGGGAGTCCGCGCACGAACGGATCGGAGGTGGTGAGCTCGTCTCCCGCGAGAACGATGGCCTGGCGGTCGCGGACGAGGTCATGGACGATTCCGGTCTCGCGGGGCGCCGATCGCCGCAGGAGCGTCTCGACCCCCGGACCCGACCCCGCGATGCAGAGAAAAATCGGATGGACCGTGTCGGGAGCCCACAGCAGCGCGGCGTCCGCGCCGGACATCGTGGTGCTCCAGCGCGCCGCCCATCCCGACGTCTGCGAGAGGTTTTCGCAGAGCGCCAGCTCGGCCAGAGCCGAGACCTCGTCCTCGGAGCCGTGGTGGGCGGCTTCGGGCTCCTCCGGCTCCTCAGCCGGTTCGTCTTCCGTTTCTTCGGTTTCGTCCGCCATGCGCCTCCTCGGTGGACATCGACCGGGCCCGATGCCGGTATAGGTCTGACCCCTCAGAAGCTGGAGACCGCGGCCTCCATGTCGTCGTGGATCTCGAACACCGAGTCGAGCTTGGTCATCTGGAGGAGTTTTCGGATCTGAGGGCCGGCGCGGAGGAGCTTGGTCTGGCCCCCCTCCTTCTGCGATTGCGTCAGCGCCCGCACCAGCGCTCCGAGACCCGAGCTGTCGAGGAAGCCGACTCCCGAAAGATCCACGAGCAGACGGGTGTGGCCCTCCTCCAGCAGCCGCGTCACGGTCTTCTTGAACGTGGACTCTGCGTCGCCGATCACGAGATCTCCCGTCACGGTCAGCACCGTCACGGAACCGTCTTCATGAGTTTGAAGTTCCATGGAACCGGGGCATTATGCCAAAAGCCAGAGAGGCGTGGAGCCGGCCTTTCCGAGCCTCGAAACCCCGGTTCTCTCTCCGGCATCCAACTCCCGAAGCGGCGGTGTCACCGCACGGAAGAGGAACCGAATGAGCGCCGACGAGCGCCCCTACATCACCTGTCAGGAACTGCTGGATTTCCTCTCCCTCTACCTCGAGAACGAGCTTCCCGACGCTTCCCGGCACGAGTTCGAGCGCCACCTCTCCGTGTGCGACGCCTGCCGGGACTACATCCGCCAGTACGAGACGGCGATCCGCCTGGGGAAGTCGGCGTACGCGCGGCCCGACGATCCCTGCGGCGAGGAAACGCCGGAGGAGCTGGTGGAAGCGATCCTTCGCAGCCGCGAGAAATCCTAGCGAGCGGGTTCCCAGAGCGTGATGCGGGTCGTCCAGCCTTCCTGCTGGCGCTTCGCGAACGACTCCTTCGTGTAGGGCGTCTGCTTGTGGGCTTCCAGCGCCGCCGCGTCGGTCCAGCGTTCGATTCGAAGGAAGCGGTTCTTTTCCTTCGGCGACCGGTAGAGGTCGTACTGGAGATTGCCGGCCTCGGCGCGCGTGGGCGCGGTCAACGGTACCGCCATAGAATCCCCTCATGCCGCTCGACCGACGCTCCCTTTTCTCTCTCGGCGCAGCCTCCTATTTCCACGCCCTGCTGGGCCGTGCGCTCGTGCCCGCCGCTCCGGCCAGGGAGGTCAAGACCGCGGGCATCCGATTGATCCCGGTCGACGGGAAATACAAAGTCTGGACGAAGAAGCTCGGGTCCGGGCCCATCAAGATGCTCACACTGCACGGCGGCCCGGGTTTTACGCACGAGTACTTCGAATGCTTCGAGGATTTCCTGCCGCAGGCCGGAGTCGAGTTCTGGTACTACGACCAGCTCGGCTCTTTCTATTCCGATCAGCCCGACGATCCTTCGCTCTGGACCATCGATCGATTCCGTGAGGAGGTCGAGCAAGTGCGCACGGGCCTCGGCCTCGAAAACTTCATCCTCTACGGCCAGTCGTGGGGCAGCATGCTCGCGATCGAGTACGCCCTGAAGTACCAGAGGCACTTGAAGGGTCTGGTTCTCTCGAGCATGACGGCGTCGATACCTTCCTACATGTCATACATCGCGAAGCTGCGCGCGGCGCTGCCGAAGGAAGTCCTCGCGACGCTCGAGAAGTACGAGGCCGCCGGAAAGTACGACGCGCCCGAGTATCAGAAAGCGATGATGGAGCAGGTCTACAAGCGGCACGTGTGCCGGCTGGACCCGTGGCCGGACCCTGTCGACCGCGCGTTCAAGCATTTCAACCCTCAGGTCTACGGCACGATGCAGGGACCCAACGAGTTCGTCGTGACCGGAACGTTCAAGGACTGGGACCGCTGGAAGGATCTTCCGAAGATCACGGTGCCGACGCTCTTGGTCGGCGCGCGCCACGACGAGATGGATCCCGAAGACATCCGCAAGATGGGACGCTTGATCCCCAACTCGCGCGTCGTCATCTGCGACAACGGCAGCCATCTCGCGATGTGGGACGACCAGGAGGCGTACTTCAAAGCCCTCATCCCGTTCCTTCAAGACGTGGACAAGGGCCGGTTCCAGGCCTCGAAGACGCAAACGCGCTCGTGAGCGTGGCGCAGGGGAGGGGACGCCTCCTCGTGTTTCCCGATCCGGACTCCGTCGCTCGCGCGGCCGCCCAGGACTTCGCGCGCCGCGCCGCGGACGCCGTCGCCGAACGGGGACGGTTCATGGTGGCGCTTTCCGGCGGACGCACGCCCCGACGCCTCTACGCTCTTCTGGCCAACGAGCCTTATCGCAAGGCGGTCCCCTGGGACCGGACGCACCTCTTCTGGGGCGACGAGCGCTATGTGCCTCCGGATGATCCGCAAAGCAACTATCGGATGGTCCGGGAGGCCCTCCTTTCGCGCATCGTCATCCCGGAGGCAAACGTCCATCGGGTCCTCGCCGAGCTTCCCGACGCTGCCGAGGCGGCGGGCCGATACGAAATCGAGTTGCGCGAGAGTTTCGGAACGCCCTTCGGGCAGACTCCGCGCTTCGACCTGGTCTACCTGGGACTGGGTCCCGAAGGCCATACGGCTTCGCTTTTTCCGGGGACGACGGCGCTGAAGATCCGGGACCGTCTCGTCGTCGCGACGTGGGTCGACAAGCTCGAAACCTTCCGCATCACCATGACCTACCCGCTGTTCGCCGAGGCAAGAGCGGTCGTGTTTCTGGTCGAAGGCGGGGAAAAGGCCGACATTTTGTCTTTGGTGCGAAATCCCGAGACGGCATCCGAGTACCCGGCGGGCCAGGTAGAGCCCCGAGACGGCGAGCTTCTCTGGTTCGCGGACCGGGCCGCCGCGGGTCAGGGCTCGGCCTAAGACTCTTCTAAGGAGCGACTTTTCCGAGAAGACTCCGAAACCGCGCCTCCCGCACGGCATCCAAGGCTCCATGACGATTCATTCTTTCGGACCCCCCGGCGATCCCCGGCGCCGTCGGCTCTTCGACCTTCTGGCCTCCTCCGCGCCGGTGAGATCCGGCGGGGGCGTCACCGCGTACTACTCCTCGGACAGGCGAGGGCCCAGGATCTCCTTCCGGATTCCCGGGCCGGCGGGTGTCCGGGATCTCAAGGGGGGGTTGAAACCGGGGCAGCGGCGATAAGATCTCGCGAATTCAAACGGTCCGGGACGCGAGCCGGATGGGCGAGTCACTCGACGGGACCATGGCGGTCTCGCCGATTCGTTGGGGAGCCTCCCGCGAAGGGGGCAACGAAAGGAGACGCTGGATGAAGAAAGGTGATCTGAAGGTGAAGGCTCTCGGCCTCGCGGTCGCGGGCGTCATCGCGGGCTCCGGCCTGATGGTGGCGCAGCAGGCCGGCGGGACGCAGGGCGACGAGAAGAAGCCGGCTTCGAGCGACGAGAAGGCCAAGGACAAGGCCGGAGCGGCGTCGGACAAGCACGTCTGCAAGGGCATGAACGCGTGTAAGGGCAAGGGCGGCTGTAAGAGCGGCGACAACGGTTGCGCGGGCAAGAACTCTTGCAAGGGCAAGGGCGGCTGCGCTTCGGCCGAGATGAAGCACTCTTGCAAGGGCATGAACGAGTGCAAGGGCCAGGGCGGCTGCAAGAGCGGCGACTCCGGTTGCGCTGGCAAGAACTCTTGCAAGGGCAAGGGCGGCTGCGCGGTTCCGGTGGCTCCGAAGAAGGCGGCCTAACTCGATCGTTCCTAGACCCCGGGGGCCGCGGAGATCCCGCGGCTCCCGGGCTCATCGGACCTCCAACCTTGATACCCGAAACCCGGAATCGCTGGAGCTTCCCCGACCTCGGTGTCGGCGTGGGCCTGCGTACGGTCCACTACGCGCACATCCTGGAAAAGAAGCCCGACGTCGACTTCTTCGAGATCCTCTCGGAAAACTACATGGACACCGGCGGGCGTCCGCTGTGGGTTCTCGAACAAGTCGCCGAGCGCTATCCGGTCGTCCTGCACGGAGTGTCGCTTTCGATCGGCGGCTCCGATCCGCTCGACCGCCGCTACCTCGCGAAGCTGAAGTCCCTCGCGGACTCGACGCGCGCGCGCTGGGTGTCGGACCATCTCTGCTGGACGGGTGTTGCGGGGCGAAACACGCATGACCTGCTGCCGATGCCTCTGACGGAGGCGGCGCTGGCGCACGTCGCCGATCGCGTCAAGGCTGTTTCCGACGCGCTGGGCCGGCCGCTCTTTCTCGAGAATGCTTCGACATACGCCGAGTTCGCGGCGTCGAGCATGCCCGAGTGGGAGTTTTTCGGCCGGCTCATGGAGGCGGCCGACTGCGGGATGCTCCTCGACGTCAACAACGTCTACGTCAGCTCGTTCAACCACGGCTTCGATCCGAAGCGCTACATCGACGCGATCGATCCGTCGCGCGTGGTGCAGTACCACCTGGCGGGGCACACCAACAAGGGCACGCACATCGTCGACACGCACAACGACTACGTGATTGATCCGGTGTGGGAGCTCTACCGGCGCTCGGTCGCGCGCACCGGCCGCGTGGCCACACTGCTCGAGTGGGACGCGGACATCCCGGCGTTCGACGTGGTCCACGGCGAGGCGCAGAAGGCCCGCGCGTTCCGCGGGGAGGAGAAGGCGGTTGCCGCTGCCGCCTCTTGATCTCCCGCTCGCTCGCCTGCAGCGCTGGATGCAGGCGGTGATCGAGCAGCCCGGCACGCCCGAGGAAGCGGTCGGGGCGCCGGCGCCGCGCGAGGAACTCGATCCCGAGGAGATCGAGCGCGTGATCCTTCCGTCGAAGACGCTGACGCCGGTCGAGCGGGTCGGCGTTTACCAGGGCATGTACCTGCTCCGCATGGTCGAGGCCCTCGAGAACGACTATCCCGCCCTGGCCCATTTCTTGGGCCAGGACGAATTCGCCGATCTCGTCACGCGTTACGTCGCAGCAAATCCTTCGCGCAGCTACACGCTCAATCGCCTCGGCGAAGCTCTTCCCGAGTTCATCCGCACGACTCGAGGGATCCGGAAGAAGGCGTTCGCCGCGGATCTGGCGCGACTGGAGCGCGCGGTCACCGAGGTCTTCGACGCGGAGCGGTCCCCGGCCTGGCCGGCTGAGGAGATCGAGCGAATGCCGCAGGAGGCCTGGCCGGGCGCCGTCTTCGTGCCGATCGCGGCGTTTCGCTTGCTCGCGCTCTCCTACCCGGTCAACGCGTACTTCCAGTCCGTCAAGGACGAGAACCACGACCATCCCGACATCGGACGAAAGCCCACATGGGTCCTCGTGTGGCGCAAGGATTACGAGGTCTGGCGCCTGAACCTCGGCAAGGACGCCTACGAGTTCCTCCGCGCGCTCTCGAGCGGGCGTCCGTTCGGGAAGGCCGTCGCCGCGACGGCGCGCAAGCTCCAGGGCAACGCCGGCGATCAGCTGTTTCGATGGCTGCGCGACTGGGTCGCGGAAGGCATGTTCCAGGGAGTGCGGACGAGCTCGTAACCGCCCCTCCGTCGCGGCATCCAAGTCAGGTGTCCGCGCACGACCACAGCCACGCTCCGAATCGTTACGCCGTCCTTTCGACGGCGGAGCGGTTCGGGGACGCTCCGGAGCTGACCGGCCGCGGCGTCACGATCGCGTTCCTCGACTCGGGCTTCCAGCCTCATCCCGACCTGACGCGTCCGGCCGACCGGATCCTCGCGTACCACGACGTGCACGAGCCCTCGTCGGTTCTCGACGCCGCGCGGCCGCCGCGCGCCGACGACTGGCACGGCACGCAGACCTGCGTCGTGGCGGCCGGCAGCGGCTTTCTCTCCGACGGCGTCTACCGCGGGCTGGCGTCGGAGGCGAGCCTGGTCCTCGTCCGCGTGGCCCGCGACGGGAAGATCTCGGAAGACGCGATCGCAAGCGGGCTCGAGTGGGTGATCGAGAACCGCGAGCGCCACGGAATCCGCGTGGTCAGCATGTCGCTCGGCGGCGACCTGGACCGCCCGCTCGCCGAGAGCCGCGTCAATCAACTCGCCGAGCGCGCCGTAGCCGACGGTCTCGTGCTCGTGGCCGCAGCCGGCAATTCGGGCTGCGGCGAGCGGCATCGCTGCCTGCCGCCGGCGACGGCCCCTTCGGTTATCGCCGTCGGTGGCTACGACGATCGGAACGACCCCGAGCGCCGGCAGATCGGCCTGTACTGCTCCAGCTTCGGTGAGACCGCGGACGGTCTCGTCAAACCCGAGTTGATCGCTCCGGCGATGTGGGTCGCGGCTCCGATCCTCCCCGGCACGCCGCAATACGTCCGCGCGGAATCGCTTGCGCGGCTCGCGGCGACTCCCGACAATCGGCTGGCCGGGGCTCTGGCTGCGGCGCGCGACCGTCTCGGAGCGTCTCTTGCACCCGAAATGGCTGATCCGGAAGCCGTCCGGCGATGGATCGACGGTTCGCTGCGAAACGAACGTCTTGTCTCGGCGCACTACCAGCAAGTCGACGGCACCTCGTTCGCGGCCCCCGTGGCCGCATCCGTGGCGGCGTTGATGCTCGAGGCCAATCCGCAGCTGTCGCCTCTGGGCGTGAAGCGAATCCTCCTCCAGACGGCCCGCCCCGTCGGGGAGCTTCCGCCTCTGCGGCAGGGATACGGCGTGCTCGACGCCCGCGCGGCGATCGCGTCCGCGCGGATAGAGAAACATGCCGATCGGTCCGCGACAGGGACCAGGCTCGCGTCCGGACGGATCGAATTCCGATTCCACAACGACATCGCGACGAGCGTGACCGTGGCCGGAAGCTTCGACGGCTGGCGTCCCGGAGGCACGCCGATGCGGCGGGAGGACTCCGGGGAGTGGAGCCTGTCGATTCCGGCACCCTCGCCGGGGAGCTACCGCTACAAGTTCGTGGTGGACGGGACGCGCTGGCTCTCCGATCCTTCGCACGCCCGCCGGGAGCCCGATCCCTACGGCGGGTTCGACTCCGTTCTGGAAGTTCCCTAGAGCACCAGCTCGCCGTCGCGCACGGCCGCGGCGATCAGAGTCCGCAGCGCCTGACGCGCCCGGTGGAGACGGATCTTGACGGCGTTGGCGGAGATTCCGAGCAGCTTCGCGACCTCCGCCGTGTCGAGCTCCTCGATGTCGCGCAGCAGCAGCACCGCGCGGTAGGGCTCGGGCAGCCGGTCGATCGCCTCGCGCACGCGGGTTCGGGTCTGGGCGCGGGAGATCGCCGTCTCCGCGGACTCGCGCCATTCCTCCGGCTCGGCGATCCGGTGGCCCGTCTCGTCGAAAACCGGTAGGAGCTCCTCGATCGGCGTCTCCGGGTGGCGGCGCGCCGATCGCAGGCGCATCAGGCACGCGTTGATGACGATGCGGTGCAGCCAGGTCGAGATGCTCGATCCTCCCTGGAAGCGGCCGATCGAACGAAAGGCCGCCACGAAGGCTTCCTGCACCGCGTCGCGCGCGTCCTCTTCCTGTCGGAGATAGCGCCGCGCCACGGCCAGGAGGCGGCCCGTCTGCGTCCGCACCAGGATCTCGCAGGCGTCCTCGTCTCCCTGGCGCAGTCTCGCCAGAAGGCCGGTTTCGTCGGCGAAGGGCAAATCCCGGTTCGAGTCGCCCTGGGTCGGAGGGATCGACCGCATGGACTCCACGTTCACGACGCCACCCCCTTCAACGTTTCCGAGATGAATGCCGAGCTGGACCGGATCACGAGTCCCTCGGCGGCGAGAGTTCGCAGAAGCGCGGCGCCGGCGGCGTCGACGTAGCTGACGCCTGAGAGATCGAGCGAGGTCGGAGCCGTCGCGTCGCGACCATCCGCGGCTTTTTGCAGCTCCGCGACCCAGGGGCCGGCGACGCGTCCCTCGACGATCAGGCAATCGTTTTGTCGGCTGATTCGCAGCATGACTGCGGTGACAGAGAGCAACGTCGGGGCCAGCCACATCGGCGAGGCACTGCGAGCGAAGCTACTGACAGAAAATGGGTTGTGGCGAGGGGGGAAGTGGCGCTACGAGAAGCCGACTCCGAGATTTCGGAGTTCTACGAAATGGCGTGGCGGGGCTCGATCCCGTGCTTCTTCAGCCGGGAACGCAGCGTGTTGGGATGCAGGCCCAGCAGGCGCGCCGCTCCCCGGGGCCCTTCGACGACGCCGCGCGTGGACTTCAAGACGTCCACGATGTGCGCCCGCTCGATCTCCGCCAGCTTCGACGCCTTCGCCCCGGAGTCCTCCGACGCCGATGACGCGAACGGCAGGCCTTCGGCTTCGAGCATGGGTCCGGCCGCCAGGATCGCCGCCCGCTCCACCATGTTCTGGAGCTCGCGGATGTTTCCCGGCCAGGAATAGGCCGAAAGCTGCTGCATCGCGCGGCGGCTGAAGCCGTCGAGCTTCTTGCCGAGCCGCTTCGACAATCCGGTCAGGAAGAACGCGACCAGAAGCGGCAGGTCCTCGATCCGCTCCCGCAGAGGCGGGACCGAGATCGGAAAGACGTTGAGGCGGTAGAGCAGGTCCGCGCGGAATCGGCCGCGCCGGACTTCTTCGTCGAGATCGCGGTTGGTCGCGGCGATGATCCGAACGTCGACCCGAACCGTGCGGGAGGATCCGACGGGCTCGAACTCCCGCTCCTGAAGGACGCGCAGCAGCTTGACCTGCGTCTCGGGAGGAAGCTCGCCGATCTCGTCGAGAAAGATCGTGCCTCCGTCGGCGAGCTCGAACCGGCCGACACGTTTCTCCAGCGCCCCGGTGAACGCTCCCCGCACGTGGCCGAAGAGCTCGCTCTCGACCAGCCCCGCCGGAATCGCGCCGCAGTTGACCTTGACGAGGGGGCGTCCGCTGCGGGAGCTGCGGCTGTGGATCGCCCGAGCGAAGAGCTCCTTGCCCGATCCCGTTTCGCCGGCGATCAGAACCGTCGAGTCGGTAGCCGCGACGCGCTCGACTTTCGACAGCGCGTCGAGAAGGGGAGGCGCGTTGCCGATGATCTCCTCGAAGTTGTGCTGCGTCCGGATCTCCTCCTGGAGGTAGACGTTCTCGGCCTCGAGGCGGTCGCGAAGGCTCTCGAGCTCTTTGGAGGCGCGGAGCCTCTCGAGCTCGGCGGCGGCGCGGTCCGCGAAGATCTGCAGGACCGACACCTCGAGCGAGGCGTCCGCCATGGGCCGGTCGTCGAACACGGCAAGGTGGCCGATCACTTCGCCGTCGCGGCCGACCATCGGCAACCCGAAGAAGCTCTGGATTCCCATGTCCGCCAGGGCGGTGTCGTCGGGGAAACGCTCACACAGTCGATCCGGATAGAAGCGTGTCTCGCCGCCGACGACCGCCTCGCAGGGCGTGCCTGCCAGCGGATATTCGATGTTCTCGGAGAGGCCGTCGTTCTTCCAGAACGCGAGCGTGCGGACGCTCGTGTTTCCGGCGTTGCACTCGGTGACGAGCACGAGGCGAACCCGCAGCACCGCGGCCAGCGTCTCGACCAGCGTCGTGAAGAAGTGCGCGCCCGTGGCCGCCGCGGTCGCTTTCGAAAGCCGGCGAAAGAGATCCTCCGACCGCTTTCGATCGGTCACGTCACGCGAGACGGCGAGCAGGCTTTGGGGGCGTCCGTCGACGCCGAGGATGGGATTGACCACGACGTCGAACCACCGCGGCTGACGGGTCTGGACGGTCTCGAAGTACCCGACGAACCGGCCCATGCCGCCGCCGCGCGCCGTGGCCACCGCGGCCTCGGCGGCCTCGCGGTCGGCGCCATCCCAGAAGTCGATCCACGAGGCTCCGAGAAACGGACCGATGTCGCAGATCTCGAGAGCCTCCATGCCGCCCGCATTCATCGAGAGAAGCCGTCCGTCGAGGTCGAGGACCTTGATGCAGTCACGGCTGCACTCGATGATGCGGGTCTTGAACTCCTCGCTGGAGCGGAGGGCCTCGTCCTGCACACGGCGGCCGGCGGCGGCCGCGTCCAGGTTCGAGAGGGCTCTCGCGAGGTCGAGCCTCGCGACGACCTCACGGGAGAGCGTCTCCAGCGCGAGTCGCTGCTCTTCGGACAGGTCCCGGGGTATCCGGTCGAGCACGCAGAGAGTGCCCAGGGCGTGACCGTCGGCCGTTCGAAGCGGAGCGCCCGCGTAGAAACGGATCCGGGGCTCGCCGGTGACGAGAGGATTGCCGGAAAAACGCTCGTCCGCGGCCGCGTCGGGCACCACCATCACTTCGGAGCCCAGAATCGCGTGAGCGCAGAACGCCACGTCGCGAGTCATCTGCCCGACGTCCAGTCCGATCCGTGCCTTGAACCACTGTCGGTCCCGATCCACCAGGCTGATCAAGGCGATCGGGGCCTCGCAGATCCGAGACGCCAGGCGGACCAGGTCGTCGAACGGTCTCTCGGGCGGCGTGTCGAGGACGCCGTACGAGGCGAGGGTGTCGAGGCGCGATTTCTCGGCGTCCGGCGGCGGCATGGGGCAGGCGGCCGCCGGCGCCGCCGGGTCGAGGACCGTCTCCAGGATGCGGCGCACGAGTCGCTCCGAGAGGGGGGTCGGCAGCTCGAAGGTTCCGACGTTGCTGACGACGGCGAGCGTCTTCCGCGCCGAGTCGTACAGGATCCGGCAGGCGGCGCAGTCGGACAGATGCCTCTCGACCTCCGCCTGCACGCGGGGCTCGACCTCCGCGTCGAGCAGGTCCGAAAGAGCCTGCCGCAGGGCATCGCAATTGAACATCCGACGATTGGACGGGGCGAACCGGAAAAAAGATTCATCCCGCGGGGGATATAGTCATGGCAGCCCCGGAGGCTTCATGAGCTATATCGCCCGCGGACCCGTAGACGAAGCCACGTACGCGCCTTTCGAAGAGATCCGGAAGACTTTCGGATTTCTCCCCAACTTCTTCCGTGCCCAGACGTTGCGGCCCGACCTGATCGAGGCGGAGCTGGCCCTCATCGGAGGCACGATGGTCAAGGAGGGAGCTCTGTCGAGGCGCCAGAAGGAGTACGTCTTTCTCGTCTGCTCGGCCGCCAACATGAGCACGTACTGCGTGACCGCGCACTGCGAGATCATCCGGATGCTCGGCATCCACGGCCCCGAGCCCGAGCGGATCGCGATCGATCACAACTCGACGGATCTACCGATCGGCGACAAGGCCCTTCTGAACTTCGCCCTCAAGCTCAACGCCCACGCGAACGACGTCGACGATTACGACGTCGAGGGACTCCGGACCTACGGCTTCACCGACCAGCAGATCCTCGAGACGATCCTGATGGTCGGAATCGCCCAGTTCGCGAACGTTGTGTCTTTCGGCCTCGGCACGGTGCCGGACTTCGAGCCCGTGACGCTCGCGGGCTCGCGCGGCAAGGGATAGGGCGCCGCTAGTTCGCAGGATCGAGGCTCGCGAGGATCTTCGCGGTCAGACGCTCCGAGATGTCTCTTGGAAGTTCGAAACGGCCGGCATCGGTCAGGATCGTGAGCGTCTTCTTGGTGGAGTCGAAGAGAACCTCGCAGACCCGGCACTCGGCGAGATGACGCTCGAGCTCGCGCCGCACCTGGACGGCGACTTCGTCGTCCACCAGATTGGAGAGCTGGGCCCGGAATGCCTCGCAGCTATACAGGGGAACCTCCTCCCGCACTCGAGGCGGTGAAATACGCCGCCAGCGCCTCGCGCATCATCAGTCGCCCCCGCAAGAGGCGTGTCTTCAGCGTCGCCACCGGGATCTCCAGAGCCGCCGCCGCTTCGTGGGCCGGCAGCTGCTCGATGTCGCGCAGCATCACGGCCGTGCGGTACATCGCCGGCAGGCGCGAGAGCTCCTGGTGGATGAGCTGACGCATCTCCTCCCGCGCGTAGAGCCGTTCTGGATCCTCGACCCAGGGGGTGATGCTCGTCGGGCGGAACGGCTCCTCGCGGCCGGGGTCGTCCAGGCTCTCGTCGGGTTTGCGCCGGCGCAGGCGCTCCAGGCCCTCGTTGATCGCGATGCGGGTCAGCCACGTGGAAAAGCGCGAGGCGCCACCGAAGTCCCGGATCTTGCGGAAGACGTTGACGAACACGATCTGCGCGCAGTCCTCGGCGTCCGCGGCGTTTCCGGTCAAGCCCAGGAGCGTGCGGTACACCGCCGCCTGATGTCGGCGAATAAGCGCCTCGAAAGCGTCGCGGTCTCCCGCGCGGGCCCGCGCGACGTCCGCGGCATCGGGGTCCGGAGCTTTCTCCACGCGCCCTCTCTCGGCGAGCGCTTCCGCGACGAGGTCGCGGCGTGGCCGGAAGTCGGGTGAGGCCCCCAGGCCGAACTGGAGCGTGTTGAGGAAGTTGGTCAGGGAGGCCATGACGACGGCTTCCAGGATCTGCGCCTCGCCGAATGCGTTTTCGCGCAGGCTCCGCACGTCATCCTCGCCGTATTCCTGCGGGCGAGTCGCGAGGCGCACCGCGAAATCGAGGAGCGCCTTTTCGGTCTCGGGGATTTCAGCATGACGGTGATCGGCGGCGATCTGGTCGGAGGCCTCGGGCGGCACGCCGAGGACCCGGAGCATCTCCCCGTGGACCGTGACGCAGTAGGTGTTGAGGTTGGCGGCCGAGACCGCGAGGACGATGTACTCCTTCTGCCGCCGCGACAGGGCGTCCTCGGTGAGCAGGACGTTACGGAGCGCGAGAGCCTCGGCTTCCAGCGCCTCGGGCTTGAGTGTCTGTGCGCGATAAAGGGCCGGGACGAAACCGAAGCTCGTGAGCAAGAAGGCGAACGGAGGAAAATCCTGCGGCGTCCGCGCAACGGAGCGCAGGTATGGCCCTTTTCTCCGCTCCGATCTCTGGGGAGCCGGCGTCTCCGCGGCTGCAGGCCGCGGGGGGATCGAAACCGACTCGAAGTCGGGCTCGACGCCGAGCCCGGTCGACAGAGTGCAGAGGAAGCGGGCGAGGGCGGTCGAAAGGATCGCTTCGAGGATCTCGGGGTCGTCGAACCCCTGTTCGCGGAGTCGATCCAGATCCGCCGGGCCGATCGACGCCGACCGCCGATCCAGCGTGAGGCCGAAATCGACGAGCGCGGCCTCGCGCCCGTCGAGCGCCCCGGAGTGCACGCCGTCGACGAGCGCGCGGATCCGCTCGGAGCTCGTTCCGAGGCCCTCGAGGATGTGCGCGTGCACCGTTACGCAGTAGGGGTTGTCGTTGGCGGCGGCGACGGCCAGGATGATCTGCTCCTTCGTGACTCTCGAAAGGGCTCCCGGCGCCAGGAGAATCGCCCCCGCGAGCGCGGCCTCCGCTTCGATGACGCGTGGCAGCAGGCTCTGGGCGGGAAAAACCGCCGGGAGGAAGCGCAGGCTCTCTCGAAAAGCCCGGTACGGCGGGTACGTTTCGGGTAGCTCGACACGAGCGAGATAGGACATTCGGGGCTGGCGAAATCTATCACCCGGCCGCGCTTGCGGGGCCCGTAACCCGGCGGCTCCTTCGGACATCCAAGGGCCGTCGTGACCCACATCGAGTCCAGCGCCGAGGCGCTTTCGCATTCACCGACGCGAGGCCGCTCGGGAGCCGTCATGCGGGCGCTGCGCGCCCACTGGCCGGAATACCTGATCGAGGGAGCCCTGCTCGGTCTGTTCATGGTTTCGGCGTGTCTGTTCACGGTCTTGCTCGAGCATCCTGCCTCTCCGGCCCGCGCCGCGCTTCCGAGCGCCTGGCTGCGGCGGGCGCTGATGGGAACCGCGATGGGACTGACCGCGATCGCGATCATCTACTCGGGATGGGGCAAGCGTTCCGGCGCCCACATCAATCCATCCACGACGCTGACCTTCTACCGGCTGGGAAAGATCGGCGGTCCCGACGCGGTCTTCTACGCCGCCGCCCAGTTCGTCGGAGCGGTGGCCGGCTGTCTGCTGGTCGGCCTGGCCATTCCAGGGCCCGCGAGTCATCCCGCGGTCGGTTTCGCGGCGACGATGCCGTCCGAGGGCAACCCGGTGGCGACGGCGTTCGCTGCCGAGGTCCTGATCACGTTCGTTCTCATGACGGTCGTTCTCGCCGTCGCCAACGATCCGCGCACCAACCGCCACACGGGGCTGGCCGCGGGAATCTGCGTGGCGCTGTTCATCACTTTCGAGGCGCCGATCTCGGGAATGAGCATGAACCCGGCGCGGAGCTTCGGTTCCGCCGTCTCTTCCGGCCGTTTCGAGAACCTCTGGATCTATTTCGTCGCGCCGCCCCTGGGGATGCTGGCCGCCGCCGAGGCGCGCCTTCGGTCGCGGGGGATCCACTCGATTCTCTGCGCGAAGCTGCACCACGACAACGGCGCGCGCTGCATCTTCCGGTGCGCGTATCCGGTCTGCTCGGCGGACCGGTCGGATGAAAGGAGAGCCTCGTGACGAGCAACGGTCACTACGACGTCATCGTGATCGGCACCGGCGCCGGGGGTGGAACGCTCCTCTCTTCGCTCGCCTCGACCGGCCGAAAGATCCTGGTTCTCGAGCGCGGGGACTTCGTGCGCCGCGAGCTGGACAACTGGAGCTCGAAGGCCGTCAACGTGGACGGCAAGTATCAGACGAAGGAAGTCTGGAAGGACTCGAAGGGGAAGGACCTGCATCCGCACACGAACTACTACGTGGGCGGCAACACGAAATTCTACGGCGCGGCTCTCTTCCGGCTGCGCAAGGAAGACTTCGGCGAGCTTCGCCATCACGGTGGAATCTCGCCCGCGTGGCCGATTTCCTACGAAGAGATGGAGCCCTGGTACCTCTCGGCCGAGAAGCTTTACAACGTCCACGGCAACCGCGGTGAGGATCCGACGGATCCGCCTTCGAGCGGTCCCTATCCGGCGCCCGCCGTCGCCCACGAGCCGCGCATCGCGCATCTGGCCGAGGACTTCGCGCAGAGCGGGCTCAAACCCTTCCACGTGCCGCTCGGAATCATGTTGAACGACAAGGAGCCGGGCCGCTCGCGATGCATCCGGTGCGGGACCTGCGACGGCTTCCCATGCCTGGTGCAGGGGAAGTCGGACGCGCACGTCTGCTGTGTCGAGCCGGCGCTGTCGCGTCCCAACGTGCACCTGCTGACCAATGCGAAGGTCACACGACTCCACACAAACGGCACGGGCCGCGTCGTGACGAAGGTGTCGGTCGAGCGCAACGGCGGCGGGCCCGAGGAGTACTCCGCCGGCATCGTGGTGGTCGCCGCGGGGGCGATCAATTCGGCCGCGCTCCTTCTGCGGTCCGCCAACGACAAGCATCCCACCGGACTCGCCAACGGCTCCGACACGGTGGGGCGGCACTACATGGGTCACACCAACTCGGTCCTCCTCGCAGTCTCCCGCTGCCCCAACCCGACGATCTTCCAGAAGACGCTGGCCGTGAATGACTTCTACTTTGCCTCGAAGGAGTGGGACTACCCGATGGGACACATCTCCTTCGTCGGCAAGCTCGACGGCGTCGCGCTCTCGGCGGGGGCCCCGGCGCTCGCGCCGGGCTTCACGCTGGACCTGATGGCGAAGCACTCGCTGGACTTCTGGCTGACTTCGGAGGACCTGCCGGATCCCAACAACCGCGTGACGCTGGATCGCGACGGCAACATCGTTCTGTCGTACACCCCCAACAACGTCGCGGCCCACGAGAAGCTCCGGGCGACGCTCCAGAAGTACATGAACAAGCAGCGTCACTGCGGCATGCACGGGGACTCCTGCCAAGTCGGCCTCTTCGGGCGCAGCCTCTTCATCGGCGAACGGATCCCTCTCGCGGGCGTGGCACACCAGAACGGCACGGTGCGCTTCGGGAAGGACCCGCGGACCTCGGCCCTCGACGTCCACTGCAGGGCCCACGAGCTCGACAACCTCTACGTCGTCGACGGAAGCTTCTTCCCGTCGTCGTCGGCGGTGAATCCGGCGCTGACGATCATGGCCAACGCGCTGCGGGTCGGAGAGCACCTCAAGCAGAGGCTCGCATGAGACTTCGCCGTCGCGCGATCGTTTCCTCCGTCGCGTTGCTGTTCCTCTGGGCGGGCGCGGCGCTTTCGCAGTCCCTCGTCACGGCCGTAGACCTCGTCACGATCCCTGTCTCGGATCTGGATCGCGCCATGGACTTCTACGCGAGCGTGTTGACATTCCAGAAGACCGGGGAAGTCGAACGTTCGGGCGAAGCCTGGGAGAGGCTCGAAGGAGTCTTCCCGCTCCGGGCGCGCGCGGCCCGCATGCGTCTGGGCGCGGAGGAGATCGAGCTGGTCCAGTATCTGGCGCCGGAGGGGCGGCCGATTCCCACCGACTCGCGTTCCAATGACCGCTGGTTCCAGCACGTCGCCATCATCGTGTCGGATATGAAGCAGGCGTACGCGCGCTTGCGCGCGCACAACGTGCGGCACGCCTCGAGCGGTCCCCAGCGGCTGCCCGATTGGAACCCCAACGCCGGCGGCATCGAGGCTTTCTATTTCAAGGATCCCGACGGACACGTCCTCGAGATCCTGGCGTTCCCGCCCGGCAAGGGAGAGGCGCGCTGGCAGGAGAAAGGACGCCTGTTCCTCGGGATCGACCACACGGCGATCGTGGTCGGCGACACCGAAGCAAGCCTCCGTTTCTATCGCGACACGCTGGGGCTGCGCGTCGCCGGAGCGAGCGAAAACTACGGGCCCGAGCAGGAACGTCTGAACGCCGTCTTCGCGGCGCGCCTGCGAATAACGGCACTCCGAGCCGCGAGCGGTCCGGGCATCGAATTCCTCGAGTATCTGACTCCCGCCGATGGCCGGCCGCGCCCTGAGGGCATCCAAGCCAACGACCTCATGGCCTGGCAGACCCGCGTCACGGTCCGCAGCGGCGCCGACGCCGAGCAGGCTCTGCGCGCGGTCCGCGCGGATTTGCTCTCGCCGGGTCTCGTGCGGTTTCCGGACACCGACTCGGGTTTCTCCGAGGCCCTTCTAGCCGCGGATCCCGACGGCCACCAGGTCCAGGCCGTGAAATAGGTCCCGGACGCCGGCATCCAAAGGACGAAGAACGGAGGAAGACGATGGCGAAGACCGATCCACCGGCCTGTCCGGAATGCGGGAGCGAGATGCGGCGACAGCGGGATCGCCTCGATCTGGGATGGGCCGGCGACGGGCCATACGACCGCTTCGCCGGGATCCTCGCGGACGTCTTCGAATGCGGCTGCGGGCGAGTGTCGATCCGTCCGGTCGCGATCCAGCTGTCCCGGTCGCAGTCCCGTACACCCTCGATCGCTACGGCCTAGCGGCATAGGCTTGACGGTCATGGAGGCCTCCCTCACGCGAGAGTGGCTCGAGGCCGACGGGCTCGGTGGCTTCGCGTTCGGCACGTCGGCGGGAATTCGCACGCGCCGCTACCACGCCCTGCTGCTGACGGCGACAACGCCGCCGACCGGACGCATGGTTCTCGTCAACGGGTTCGATGCCTGGGTCCAGACGTCGGCCGGCCGCTTCGCGATCTCGTCGCAGGCCTACGGACCCGACGTGACGTTTCCCGACGGCGTGTCGCGCATTCTGGAATTTGATTCCGATCCCTGGCCCCGGTGGACGTTCGCGCTTCCCGATGGGACGCGTGTCGCGCAGGAGATTTTCGTGCCCAAGGGCTCCTCGGCGGTGGCGGTCTCGTGGAAGCTCCTCTCCGGTGCCTCTCCAGTCTCGCTGGAGGTGCGCCCGTTTCTGTGCGGCCGCGACTACCACGCGCTTCACCACGAGAATCCGAGCCTGCGCTTCGACGCGGCCAACGAGCCTTCCGGGCTTCTTCGCTTTCGCACGTATCCCGACGTGCCTTCGATCGCCGTGCGGTCCAACGGGGCATACACGCCCGCGCCCGAGTGGTACCGCAACTTCCTCTATGCCGATGAGCGCGCGCGAGGCCTCGACTTCACCGAGGACCTCGCGTCGCCGGGGGTCTTCCGTTTCGATCTCTCCTCCGGCGAGGCCGTATGGCTCGCGGCCGCAGAGGGCCACGAAGCTTCGCTCGGATCGGTCAACGCGGCAGCTATTCTCGACACGTTTCGCTCGCTTGAGCGGGCGCGCCGCACACGGTTCGGCAGTCGTCTCGAGCGCTCCGCCGACGCTTACCTGGTGCGCCGCGGCGCCGGCCAGACGATCGTGGCCGGATATCCGTGGTTCACCGACTGGGGGAGAGACACCTTCATCGCGCTTCGCGGGCTTTGCCTCGCGACCGGAAGGCTGGATGAGGCGGGCTCGATTCTCGTCGAATGGGCCGGAGCCGTCTCCGAGGGAATGCTGCCGAATTTCTTCCCCGATGGGAAGCTTGCGCCCGAGTTCAACTCCGTCGACGCCTCGCTCTGGTACCTGCTCGCGGTGGCCGAATACATGCAGGCCCGCGTCGCAGCGGGGCGCCGCATCGCGGGCAAGGAGCGCACGACGCTCCAGGACGCGTTTGGGGAGATCCTGACGGGCTACGCCCGCGGCACGCGGTACCGGATTCACGCCGACGAGGACGGACTGCTCGCCGCCGGAGAGCCCGGCGTGCAGCTGACCTGGATGGACGCGAAGGTCGGGGACTGGGTCGTCACGCCGCGCATCGGCAAGCCCGTGGAGATCCAGGCGCTCTGGATCAACGCCCTGAAGATCGCGTCGAGCTTCACCGACCAGTTTCGGGATCTCCTGGACACGGCGATCGGGTCTTTCGCCCGCCGCTTCTGGAACGGCGAGGCCGGCTGCCTTCACGACGTCGTCGACGCGGATCACGAGCCGGGCAAGGTGGATGCCTCGATGCGGCCGAATCAGATCTTCGCCGTCGGCGGGCTGCCGTTCGCTCTCGTCGAAGGCGAGCGGGCTCGCTCGATCGTCGATGCCGTCGAGGCCAAGCTGTGGACGCCGCTGGGACTTCGTTCCCTGTCGCCGGAAGACTCGAGCTACCGGGGACGTTACGAGGGAGGCCCGAGGGAGCGCGACGGCGCGTACCATCAGGGAACCGTCTGGCCGTTTCTCGCCGGCGCCTTCGTGGACGCCTGGCTGAAAGTCCACGGGGGCACCGACACAGCCCGGCAGGAAGCCCGCGCGAAGTTTCTGTCCCCGCTTCGGGAGCACCTGGACGAGGCAGGTCTCGGCCACGTTTCGGAAATTGCCGACGGCGACGCGCCTCACACGCCGCGCGGATGTCCGTTTCAGGCCTGGTCGGTCGGGGAGCTGCTTCGGATCGAGCGGGCCCTGAATGTGCCTGCCGCCGAGCCCGCGGTTCGAAACCCGAGGTCCCGGGCCGCATCCAAGCTTCGGGCATGAGCGACACGTCCGGAGCCGAGCACGCGCGCCTCGAGGAGGACCGCAAGCGCACGCACAACTGGAAGCGCTGGGGCCCTTATCTCTCCGAGCGGCAGTGGGGCACGGTTCGCGAGGACTACAGCCCGGACGGCACGGCCTGGGATTATTTCCCGCACGAGCACGCGCGCCTGCGGGCATACCGCTGGGGCGAGGACGGCCTGATGGGGCTTTCGGACCGCCATCAATACGTCTGCTTCTCGATCGCGTTGTGGAACGGCAAGGACCCGATCCTGAAGGAGCGCCTCTTCGGCCTGACCGGCTCGCAGGGCAACCACGGCGAGGATGTCAAGGAGTGCTACTACTACCTCGACTCCACTCCCTGCCACTCCTACATGAAGGCGCTGTACAAGTACCCGCAGCGCGAATTCCCGTACCAGCAGCTTCTCGACGAGAACCGTCTCCGCACCCGCCGCGACCCCGAGTACGAGATGGTCGACACCGGCATCTTCGACGACGACCGGTACTTCGACGTCTTCACCGAATATGCGAAGGCGTCGCCCGACGACGTGCTCGTCCGCATCCGCGTCTTCAATCGCGGCGCGGAGGCGGCGGTCGCGCACGTCCTGCCGCAGATCTGGTTCCGCAACACGTGGTCCTGGGGACTCGGCCAGCGCCGCCAGCGCCTTCGCGCCGGCGAGGCGCACGCGAATCGGTCGATCGTCGAGCTCGACAGCGAGTACTACGGTCGGCTGGCGCTGCAGTGCGAGGGCTCGCCGGAGCTGCTCTTCACGGAGAACGAATCCAACGCCCAACGTCTCTGGGGCGGTGAGAACGACTCGCGCCACGTCAAGGACGCGTTCCACGACTACGTCGTGAACGGCGTCGCGGACGCCGTCAATCCGGACCGCGTCGGATCGAAGGCCGCGGCCCGCTATCTCCTCGAGATCCCGGCGGGGGAGCAGCGCGAGGTGAGGCTGCGCCTCTCCCGGGCGGCGACTCCCGAGGATCCGTTCGGCGCCGAGTTCGACCGCGTCTTCGAGGATCGCATCCGCGAGGCCAACGCCTTCTACGCCGGCCTCGCGACACCGGATCTCTCGGAGGACGCCCGCGCCGTGCAGCGCCAGGCCTTCGCCGGTCTGCTCTGGTCCAAGCAGTTCTACCACTACGATGTCAACCGGTGGATGCGCGGCGATCCGGCCGGGCCCGAGCCGCCGAAGGAGCGTCTCCACGGACGCAACAGCGAGTGGGGGCATCTCTTCAACTCCGACGTCATCTCGATGCCGGACAAGTGGGAATACCCGTGGTTCGCCGCGTGGGACCTCGCGTTCCACACGATTCCACTGGCGCTCGTGGACCCCGATTTCGCCAAGCAACAGCTGATCCTGCTGCTGCGCGAGTGGTACATGCACCCGAACGGCCAGCTGCCGGCGTACGAGTGGGCCTTCGGCGACGTGAACCCTCCGGTGCATGCCTGGGCGGCGTGGCGCATCTACAAGATCGACAAGAAGCGCTCGGGCAAGGGCGACCGGAAGTTCCTGGAGCGTGTCTTCCACAAACTGCTCTTGAACTTCACGTGGTGGATCAACCGCAAGGACTCCGAGGGCAAGAACGTCTTCCAGGGCGGGTTCCTGGGCCTCGACAACATCGGCGTCTTCGACCGCAGTGCCCCGCTGCCGACGGGCGGGCACATCGAGCAGTCCGACGCGACGAGTTGGATGGGCATGTATTGCCTGAACATGCTGGTCATCGCCCTCGAGCTCTCGCGCGACGACAGTGCTTACGAAGACGTGGCATCCAAGTTCTTCGAGCACTTCGTCTACATCTGCCGGGCGATGAACAACATGGGCGGCGCGGGGATCGAGCTGTGGAATCGCGAGGACGGTTTCTTCTACGACGTCCTGGACCTGCCGGACGGGAAGAAGTTCCCGATGAAGGTCCGCTCGATGGTTGGCCTGATTCCGCTCTTCGCCGTCGAGACGCTCTCCTCGGAGACGGTGGACCGCCTTCCGGGGTTCAAGCGGCGGATGCAGTGGTTCCTGGAGAACCGTTCCGACTTCGCGCAGCACGTCGAGACCGACATCACGCCGGACGGGAAGGTCAAGCGGTTCTTCTCGCTCGTGGACCGACAGCGCCTGAAACAGATCTGCCGCTATCTCCTGGACGAGAGCGAATTCCTGTCCCCGCACGGGATCCGCGCGGTCTCGCGCCATCACCGCGAGAATCCTTACGTGCTCAACGTCATGGGGGTGGATCACCGGGTCGACTACGAGCCCGCGGAATCCTCGACCGGGCTCTTCGGCGGCAATTCGAACTGGAGAGGACCCGTCTGGTTCCCGGTCAACTACCTGATCATCGAGTCGTTGCAGAAGTTCCACTTCTACCTGGGCGATACCTACAAGCTCGAGTGTCCGTATGGGTCCGGGCGGATGCTCACGCTCTGGGACGTCGCGGGCGAGCTCTCGCGCCGTTTGAACCGCATCTTCCTGCGAGACCAGGACGGCCGGCGGCCGGTCTTCGGCGGCGCGCGGAAGCTCCAGACGGATCCGCATTTCCAGGATCACGTCCTGTTCTACGAGTACTTCCACGGCGACAATGGGGCGGGCATCGGCGCGAGCCACCAGACAGGCTGGACGGGACTGGTGGCCAAGCTCATCCAGCAGAGCGGCCAGTGAAACCGCCGGCCTCGTCCGGCATCCCACTCGTCATGAAAGCCATCGCCGTCATCCCCGGAAAGCCCGATTCCATTCACCTGCGGGAAGCCCCGCGGCCGTCTCTCGACGAGGTTCCCGGCGGCCGAGGCGTGCTCGTCCGCGTGCTGCGCGTCGGCGTGGACGGCACGGACAAGGAGATCAACGCCGCCGAGTACGGCGCGCCTCCTCCCGGGCACGACTACCTGATCCTCGGACACGAGAGCTTCGGGCGCGTCGAGGCCGTCGGCGACCGGGTCCGGGAGCTTTCGGCGGGCGACTACGTCGTCGCGTCCGTGCGGCGTCCCGGTGGCAGCCTCTACGACGCGATCGGCCTCCAGGACATGACGACCGACGACTCCTACTTCGAGAGAGGCATCAACTTGAGGCACGGGTTCCTCGCCGAGTACTACGTCGACGCGGCCGAGTACCTCGTCAGGGTGCCCGAGCGGCTGAAGGCGGTCGGCGTACTGATGGAGCCGATGAGCGTCGCAGAGAAGGCGATCGGCCAGGCCTACGAGATCCAGCGCCGGCTTCGCGTCTGGCGGCCGAAGAGGGCGGCGGTGCTCGGGACGGGAACTCTAGGACTGCTCGCGTCGATGATCCTGAAGCTGCGAGGCCTCGAGGTCACGGCCTTCGGCCAGAAGGAGGCGCCCTACCGCAACGCCGATCTTCTCGAAGCGATCGGCGTGCGCTACGTGTCGACGCGGCAGACGAGGCTTCGCGAAGCCTCGGCCGACCACGGGCCCTTCGACCTGATCCTGGAAGGCACGGGCTTTTCGCCGCTGGTCTTCGAGGCCATGGACGTTCTCGCGAAAAACGGCGTCCTCGCGATGGTCAGCGTCACCGGTGGTGACCGCAAGATCGAGGTGCCCGCCGATCGCATCAACCAGGGCTTCGTTCTCGGCAACAAGGTCGCCGTGGGCAGCGTCAACGCCAGCCGCGAGGATTTCGAGCAGGGCGTGCGGGACCTCTCCCAGGCCGAGCTCTCGTATCCGGGCTGGCTCGAGAAGCTCCTGACGCACCCGGTGCGCGGTCTGGAGAACTACCGTGAGCTGCTGGGTCACCTGACCTCCGGCAACGGCGTGATCAAGGCGTACTGCGAAGTCGCGCCGTTGTCGTGAATCTCGCTCCGGCCGTCGCGGCGATCGCTCGGGCGCGGCGCCGCGTGCCTCGCGAGCGGGCCGTGCTCGCCGCCATCAGCGGGGTCGACGCCTCGGGCAAGGGGTACGTGACCGCGCGGCTGGCGGCGGCGTTGGTCGCTTCGGGCATGCGCATCGCCGCGATCGGGATCGACGGCTGGCTCAATCTGCCTCCCGTGCGCTTCTCCAAACACGATCCGGCCGGGCATTTCTATCGCAACGCGTTCCGCTTCGACGAGATGTTTGAGACGCTGGTCCTTCCGCTGCGCGACGCGCGCTCGATCCGGCTCGAAGCGGACTACACGGAAGAGACGGCGGCTTCGTACCGGCGGCACCTCTACGTGTTCGACGATGTCGACGTCGTTCTGCTCGAAGGGATCTACCTCCTGCGGCCCGGTTTCGTCGGTCACTACGATCTGTCGATCTGGGTCGACTGCAGCTTCGTGACCGCCGTCGAGCGCGCGGTCGCGAGGAGGCAGGAGGGCCTTCCGCCCGAAGAGACCCGGAAGGCCTTTCGCACCGTCTATTTGCCGGCTCAGGAGATCCATTTCGAGCGCGACGATCCGAGGGGTCGGGCGGACCTGATTCTGCTCAACGACCCCCGCCTGGAAACTTCTTCCGCGGCGCTTGCATCCAACGCCTGATGTCCGGCAATACCCGCAAGAAAGTCGTGATCGTGGGCGGCGGCTTCGGCGGCATCTACGCCGCCCTGGAGCTGGACAAGTGGCTCTTCCGGCATCCCGGCGTGGACGTGACGATCGTCAACCGGGACAACTTCTTCCTCTTCACGCCGATGCTTCACGAGGTCGCCGCGAGCGACCTCGACATCACCAACATCGTCAACCCGGTCCGCAAGCTCGTCTCCGACGTCGAGTTCTTCGACGGGGACGTGGAGAAGGTGGATCTCCGCGCGCAGACAGTGACGGTCTCGCACGGCGACGGGCACACCCACGACCTGCCGTATGACCACCTGGTGCTATCGCCGGGCTCGGTGACCAATTTCTTCGGCCTGCCGGGCCTCGAGGAGAAGGCGATCACGATGAAGTCCCTCGGCGACGCGATCGCGCTACGCAACCGCATGATCCAGCAGCTCGAAGAGGCGGAGACCGAATGCGGCGCCCCGGACCGCGACCACCTCATGACCTTCGTCGTCGCCGGGGGCGGTTTCGCGGGCGTGGAAACGATCGCCGGGATGAACGACTTCGTGCACCAGGCGCTGCGGTTCTATCCGCACATCCCGTACGAGAAGGTCCGGATGATCCTGGTCCACCCGGGTGAGGTCATCCTGCCGGAGCTCTCGGAGAAGCTGGGCCGGTACGCGCAGCAGAAGCTCGAGGAGCGGGGTGTCGAGATCCGCAAGAAGACGAAGGTCGCCGCCGTGACCGAGCGGGGTGTGCGGCTCTCCGACGGAACCGAGATCGAGGCCGCGACCGTGATCTGGACCGCCGGCACGCAGCCAAACCCGCTCATGAAGACCCTTCCGTGCCGGCTCGAGAAGGGCCGGGTTTGCGTGGACGAGTACCTCCGGGTACCGGACTGGCCGGGCGTCTGGGCCCTGGGCGACTGCGCGCTGGTTCCCAACACGATGACCGGTGGCTTCCACCCGCCGACGGCACAGCACGCGATCCGGCAGGGCCGCGTCCTCGCCCACAACATCCTGGCGGAGCTGCGCGGCTCCCCGAAGCGCCCTTTCTCCTTCCGAACGATCGGCCAGCTGGCGTCGCTGGGACGCCGCACCGGGGTCGCGCAGATCCTGGGCTTCCACTTCTCCGGCTTCGTGGCCTGGTGGATGTGGCGGACGATCTACCTCATGAAGCTCCCGCGCCTGGAGAAACGGCTCCGCGTCGCCCTGGACTGGACCTGGGACCTGATCTTTTCCAAGGATCTGGTCAAGTTCCTCTCGCGCCGCAAGGACACGATTTCCCAGCCACAGGAGGAGGTCCGCGATGTCATGGCCCGCGCGGCGGGATAGTCTCTCCCCAATCGTTTTCGAAGGAGCTCGCATGCCGACCCTCACCGATCGTCTCTCGCGATTGCGCCGACTGGTCCTCCGCGTCTCCTCGACCCTGCGCTGGCTTCCGCCGACGGTGACTCGCCTGACGCTGGGTTGGGTGTTCATCGAATCGGGATGGGGGAAGCTGCACAGTCTTCCCAAGGTCATTGCCTATTTCGGCGAGCTCGGAATCCCCGCGCCGCAGTTCCAGGCGCCGCTCGCGGCGACGACGGAGTTCGTCTGCGGAGTTCTGCTGCTGGTGGGCCTTGCCACGCGGGTGGCGAGCCTGCCTCTGATCGGCACGATGATCGTGGCGATCCTCACGGCGCGGCGATCGGACTTGAACGGGATCTCGGACCTGTTCGGTTTCATCGAGTATCTCTACATCGTGCTGTGCCTGTGGCTCGGCGCCTACGGTGCGGGCCCGCTCTCGCTCGATGCGGTTTTCGCGAAGAGGTTCGAAGCCGCGGAGAGGCCATTGCCGGCGCGGGCGGCCGCGGCTCGCTAGACCTCTCCAATACCCCTCGAAGAAAAAAAGCAGGCCGCGCCGGACCTCCGGCGCGCTCGCGTGCGCGCCGGAATCGCGCGGCGGCGCAGCCGCTCTTCAATTCTCCGAACGACGCGCCGAATCTTCGGGACGAATCCGCGTCCATCCGCTTCGCGGCGAAGTTGATGCGGGGCACCGACGGCTTCGTCATCATCCCGCCGCGCGCGCACGCTTCGCCGCGTTGAGTCGACGTTCATCGAATCGAATTCGCTGGACGCAAACGACGCGCGTGTGATTCCGCCGTCCTCGCGCGGCTCGGCTCCGTCCTCGTTCCCCGCGCACACGGCCCGCGCGTCCAAAAAAATCTCGTGGCACTCGCGTTGCTCTCCGATGGCGTCGGCCGCCGCGCGTCGCGGCGTCGCCGAAAGGAGAGGAAATGAACGGAGAGACACGCATGCGCCGATTCGCGGCGGCGTCAGGGCGGGCGGCACTCGCGGCCGTGCTCGCTCTCGCCCTCACGCCGCTCTCGTCCGCGCAGCAACTGACCGGCAACATCTACGGATACGTCGACGATGAACAGGGAGGCCGCCTTCCCGGCGTCAGCGTCACGCTGAGCGGGATCGGCGCCTCGAAAGTCCAAGTCACGGACGACCGCGGTGAGTACCGGTTCCTGAGCCTCAGCCCCGGTGAATACACGCTGACGTACGAGCTGCAGGGCTTCACCAAGGTCGAGAAGCCCAACGTGCAGGTCTCCGTCGGACAAAACACCAACACGACCGCGCAGCTGAAGATTTCGAATGTCGAGACGGCGGTGATCGTCAAGGGTGAACCGTCGCTGCTGGACACGCGCAAGGTCGAGACCGGCGCCGTCGTGGACCAGGAACAGCTCAAGGCGATCCCGACCGCGCGCGACCCGTGGGTCATCATCCAGACGGTCCCGGGCGTCCAGATGGATCGCGTCAACGTGGGAGGCAACGAAAGCGGCCAGCAATCCACCTACACGGGCAAGGGCGCCGACGCGGCGCAGAACGTCTGGAACTTGGACGGTGTGACGATCACAGACCTCGGCGCCCTGGGCTCGTCGCCGACGTACTACGACTTCGACTCCTTCGAGGAGATCCAGGCTTCGACCGGCGGCAGCGACGTCACCGCGTCGACACCCGGAGTGCAGCTCAACCTCGTCACCAAGCGCGGCACCAACGACGTGCACGGCTCCGCGCGCTTCTTCCTGGCGGACGGCGACTGGCAGTGGAACAACCTCAACCAGGAGGCGATCGACCAGGGCATCACCGGCGGCAACCGCGTCAACGAGGTCCAGGACTACGGCGTCGAGGTGGGCGGACCCCTCTGGACGGACCGGATCTGGGCCTGGGGCGCGTACGGGCGCAACCAGATCAATCTCTTCAACGTGTCCGGCGCTCCCGACAACACGACGCTGAAGGACGTCAACGCGAAGATCAACGCGCAGGTCACCGACGGCACGTCGTTGACGGGGACCTTCTCCGACGGAAACAAGGAGAAGTTCGGGCGCAACGTCTCGTTCTTCCGCCCGCCGCCGGCCTCGTGGAACCAGGACGGACCCACGCGGATCTGGAAGGGAGAGGTGTCCCAGGTCTTCTCGTCGTCGCTGTTCCTGACGGCGTCCTATTCCTCGATGTCGAGCGGCTTCTCGCTCACGCCTCAGGGCGGCACGGACGTCAACAACGTCTACATCAACGAGAACGGGCAGTACCAGAACAGCTACTTCTTCTACGACACGGTGCGCCCGCAGCACCAGGTCTCGGCCAATGGCTCCTACTTCTTCTCGGCCGGCTCGACCGGAAACGAGCTGAAGTTCGGCTTCGGCTACCGGACAGCAACGGTCTCCTCGGTCACGGCGTGGCCCGGTAACGGCAACGTCGGCGACCTCGCCAACTTCCAGCCCTTCGACGCCGCGCTATTGACGCGCGAGAAGAACATCCGGTCGGACATGCAGTACTACTCCGGGTATCTGTCGGACACCCTGACGGTCGGCAACTTCACGCTCAACGCCGGAGTCCGCTACGACTTCCAGCACGGCCGCAATCTGGCCTCGACGTCGCCCGCCAATCCGGTTGTGCCGGACATTCTGCCGACCGTGACCATTCCCGATCAGCCCTACCGCTTCGACTGGAGCGACTTCGTTCCGCGCGTGGGCGCGACGTATGCCCTCGGGTCCGACAAACGGACGCTGTTGCGGGCGAGCTACGCACGCTACGCCGACCAGCTCGGCAGCGCGATCGTGGCCCTCGACAACGCGGGAGCGCTGTCCGGCGTCTACTATCAGTGGAACGACGTCAACGGCGACCACGTCATCACGCGCGACGAGATCAACTTCGACAACCGATTCAGCTTCTATGGATTTGACCCGAACCACCCCGCGTCGCCGATCTCGCCCGTCGTCATCGACCCGAACCTGAAGTCCGGGAAGACGGACGAAGTCATCGCCGGTCTCGAGCGCGAGGTGATTCCCGACTTCGTCGTCGGCGCGAACTACACCTACCGCAAGTACAGCGGCGCGATTTTCCCCAAGCGCGCCGGCCTCGATCCCTCCGACTACCACGTCGCCGGCTTCCTCGACGGCACGCTCGCAGACGGGACGCATTTCCACCAGCCGTACTACGCCCTGAACGAAGGCATCGAGCCTCCGGCCGGGATCGACGTCATCAACCGGCCCGACTGGGACACCGTCTACAACGGCGTCGAGGTCGATTTCCAGAAGCGCCTGACGAACAAGTGGATGGCGCGGGGGAGCTTCACCTGGAACGACTGGAGGCAGCACGGCGGCCTCGATTCGTGCTACGACCCGACCAACGACCGTGGCGGCATCAACAACCTCTGGCCGGGCACGCCGTACCCGATCCCGACCGGCGGCACGTGCGCGGGCGACGACATCGCGGCGCTTCCCGCGGGCTCGGCCAGCGGCGCGAAGAACGAGGTGTTCTTGAACTCCCGCTGGCAGTTCAGCGTCGGCGGCCTCTACCAGCTGCCGCTGGGCTTTGCGGTCGCGGGCAACTTCTTCGGCCGCGAGGGCTACCCGCAGCTCAACTTCGTGCGCTTCGATCCGGGCGACGGGCTCGGCACGCGCGACAACATCATCGGCAAGATGGGCGACGTCCGCTACGGAAACGTCTACGAGCTGGACCTGCGGCTGGAGAAGGTGATCGACGTCAAGCCTCTCCAGATCACGCTCTCCGCCGACATCTTCAACGTCCTCAACCAGGGCACGATCCTGCAGCGAAACTCCAACACGCCGGCGGTGGCGACTTCACCCGGCGGCGACATCAACGTCGAGTCGCCGTCCTACAACCAGATCATCGAGATCCAGTCACCGAGGATCCTGCGCCTCGGCGCGCGGGTGTCGTTCTAGCCAGTTCTCGAACCGGTTCAACGGTTCCTCCGTCCTCCGGGCGGGCCCGAGGGCCCGCCCGCTTTTTTCGTGGCAAGATAGGTTTCCTGAGCCGCGCACCCGTTCTCGCTCTCGAAAACCTCCCGCCTGCCCGGGGCTTCGATCTGCTTTGTCTCCCGATCATCGATTGGAGCTTCCGTTTCCAGCGCCCCCAGCAGCTCCTCTCGGCCTTCGCCGCCGACGGGCATCGCGTCTTCTACGCAAAGACCGGTTTCGTCGGTCTCGACCGGGATTTCGAGATCTCGCGCATCGGCGATCGGGTCTTCGAGGTCAGTCTGCCCGGGGAGCACGACTTCAACGTCTACTCGGGGACACTCGAAGGGGAGACGCTCGAACAAGCATTCGGCGCACTCGAAGACCTGGCCGGCGGCGCCGGGATCCGAAACGCCGTGGTCCTCGTCCAGTACCCGTCCTGGGAGCCGCTCGCCTGGCGGCTGCGGGAGCGGTTCGGCTGGCCCGTGGTCTACGACTGCCTCGACGAGCACACGGGCTTCGGGACGCACGGTCCGTCGACTGCGGACGAAGAGGCGCGCCTCCTCGCCGAGAGCGATCTGGTATTGGCGACGTCGCGGACGCTCTTCGACCGCGTGCGCAAGGAGCGCACCGACGTTTTGCGGCTCCCGAACGCCGCCGACGTGGAGCACTTCTCGGCGCTCCCGCCGCGCGAGACGAGCCCGCTGGCGGCGCTTCCGCGTCCGGTGATCGGCTACTACGGAGCGATTTCGTCGTGGTTCGACACGGAGGCGGTGCGCCTCGCCGCGGAGCGGCACCGCGGCTGGTCTTTCGCTCTCGTGGGAAACACGCACGGGGCGGAGCTGGGCGACCTGCCGTCGATGGCGAACGTGACCCTCGTCGGCGAGGTTTCGTATGCGGCGCTGCCTTCCTATCTTGCGGCTTTCGACGTCTGCACGATTCCGTTCCGCCGCACGCCGCTGACCGAGGCGACCAATCCGGTCAAGATCTACGAGTACTTCACGACCGGCAAGCCGGTCGTGGCGCGGCGCCTTCCGGAGCTCGAGCCCTTCGCCGACGTCATCGAGCTCTACGACACAGCGGAGAAGTTCGTCGCGAGCCTCGAGCGCGCGGTCAGGGAGAGCGTGGCGCCGGGTCCGGCGGCCGAGCAGCGCCGCCGCATCGCCCGCGAGAACACCTGGAGACACCGGTACGAGGTGCTGCGCGAGCGGCTGGACCAGATTCCCCTCTCCCCCCAGCGGGGGGAGAGGGTGAGGGGGGAGTCTTCTCCCTCCTCCGACGCCGTCGCCAAGCGTGTGAAGGAGATCCGGCGTCTGTCGGAGATCGTGCGCTCGCAGGCGGAGGGCATCGATTTTCTCAGGGAAGAGGTCGCCGGGCGTGAGAGGCAGCTCGAGGCCCGGGAAAAAGAGCTCCTCGGCCGGATTCGGGAGCTCGAGCGAGGGCTGGCGCAGTCCGAGGAGGTTTCCGAGGCTCGGGACGGACATCTGCGCGCAGCCATCGCGGAAATCTCGCGATGGGAGAGCTCGCGGCTGGGACGTCTCCAGCGAGCCCTCTCGCGCGCGAGGCAGGCGCCCGGCCGTGCTCGGCGCGCGCTCGGAAACGCGACGGCGCCGGGAACCGCGATCTACTCGGTGGGGACGAAGCTGCTTCCGCGGCCGCTCGCGCGGTTTCTCCGACGCTCGCTGGCCCCCGTGCCGAAGGCCGACCCCCTCGTGCGCCTGGAGCCCACGGCCCGGCGAACCGGTGCCCTTCCGGCGAAGCCCTCGGGGCATTACGACGTCGTCGTCTTTTCCATCATCGACTGGGACTTCCGCTTCCAACGCCCGCAGCAGCTCGCCACGCAGTTCGGCCGGCACGGGCACCGCGTCTTCTATCTTTCGACGACGCAGTTTCTCGCGCCGGGAGGCCCGGCCTGGGACCTCGCGCGTAAAGCCGAGAGGGTCGCGGAGCTGCGAATCGGGTCGCGCCGTCCGCTCAACATCTACAAAGGCAAAGCCGACGAGGCCGACGTTTCGGCCCTCACCGAGTCCTTCGAAGAGCTGGCCGCCGACCTCGCGATGGGCGACACGGTCTGCCTCGTCCAGATCCCGTACTGGGCGCCGTTCGCCGAGCGCCTCCGCGAACGGCTCGGCTGGCGCGTCGTCTACGACTGCATGGACGAGTGGACCAACTTCCCGGGCTTCGGGCCGGACGTGCTGGCGCTCGAGGACGGCCTGGTGCGGAGGGCGGACCTCACGATCGTCTCGGCGGACAAGCTCCAGGAGAAATGGAAGGACGCGGCGGCGCGATACGTGCTCGCCAAGAACGGGATCGACGCCGACCACTACCACGCCCACTACGGCGAAAACGCGCTGCTGGGATCGCCGAGCCGTCCGGTCATCGGCTACTACGGCGCGCTCGCCTCGTGGGTGGACGTGCCGTTGCTGGAGAAAGTGGCCGACGCCTATCCGGGAGGAACGATCGTTCTCGCCGGCGGGCATTTCGACGTGGATCTCTCGCCGCTGAAGACGCGCAAGAACGTCCGTCTGCTGGGCCAGCGGCCGTACTCCGAGATGCCGAAGCTCCTCTGGAGCTTCGACGCCTGCATCATCCCGTTCCTCGTCAACGACATCACCGAGGCGACGAACCCGGTGAAGTTCTACGAGTACCTCTTCGGCGGCAAGCCCGTCGTGTCGCCCGCCCTGACCGAGCTTCTGCCGTTCGACGAGCTGTCCTACCTGGCGCACGGCCACGACGAATTCCTGCGGCAGCTCGCGCGCGCGCTCGCGGAGTCCCCGACGGATCCCCGCCGCGCCGCCCGCCGCAAGGTCGCCGAGGCCAACGACTGGGCGCACCGCTACGAAACAATCGACGAAGGCATCACCGCCGCGCATCCGCTGGTCTCGGTCGTCGTCGTGACGTACGGAGGCGCGGAGCTGACTCGAGACTGCCTCGAGTCGCTCGCGCGCGAGACCTGGCCGCGCCTGGAGATCATCGTCGTCGACAACGCCTCGAGTGACGCGACGCCGGAGCTCCTGCGCGAAGCGGCCGCGAAGGACCGGCGCATCCGGACGATCTTCAACGCCGAGAACCGCGGCTTCGCTGCCGCGAACAACCAGGGGATCGCGGCGTCGCGGGGCGACATCGTCGTCCTGCTCAACAACGACACGGTCGTCCCGCCGGGTCTCGTCGGCCGTCTCGTAGGGCACCTCCAGCGTGATCCCTCGATCGGCCTGCTGTGCCCGACCACCAACTTCTGCGGCAACGAGGCGCGGGTCGAGCCGGATTACCGCGACATTGCCGATCTGCCGGCCTACGCCGCGCGACGAGCCCGGGAGCACCGGGGACGCGTATTCGACATCGGTGTGGCCGCGATGTACTGCGTGGCGGCGCGCCGGGCCGTGCTCGACGACGTCGGGCCGCTCGACGAGGCCTACGGCATCGGCATGTTCGAGGACGACGACCTCGCGGTCCGCATGCGCGCGAAGGGTTACCGCGTCGCGTGCGCCGAGGACGCGTACGTGCATCACGTCGGCCAGGGGTCGTTCCGCAAGCTCTCGCCCGAGGAGTACGACGCGCTCTGGAAGAGGAACCAGGCCTACTTCGAAAGAAAGTTCGGCGTGACGTGGAAGAAGCACACTCCGCGCGAAGGCGTTTCGGCGGTGGCATCCAAGGTAGGAGTGGAGTAAGGTTCCAGCGGATGTCCTCTCCGGTTCCGGCCTCCCCAACTCCACCTCCGCCTGATCCGAGGGCGGGAAAGCGCGCCAACTGGCTGGCCTACGAGACCTCCGCGGCCGCGGGGGAGCTCACGGTCGCACACAAGCCCGCGCAGCTCTTCCTGGAGATCACGTCGCGCTGCAACCTCCGGTGCGCCAAGTGCGGGTTCGCGTGGGACCCCGAGCTCGCCAAGAACGGAAAGGATATCCCCTGGCCGGTGCTCGCGAAGATGGACGACTTCTTCGCCGCGGCGACCGAGGTCTACACCTTCGGCTACGGAGAGATGTTCCTCTATCCCGAGCTCGCCCCGCTCATCACTGTCCTGAAGAACCATCACTGCCGGGTCTCGGGGATCACCAACGGCACGATGATCCGGCCCGCCGACGTGGTCTGGCTGGTGGCAACCGGCTATGACCACCTGGCGTTCTCGATCGACGGCGCGACCGAGGAGACGATGGACCGCCTCCGCGGCGCGAGCCACAAGAAGATCATGAACGTGCTGCGCCTCATCCACGAGGAGAAGCAGCGGCGCCAGTCGAAGGCGCCGAACATCGTCGTCAACTTCGTCGCGCAGGCCGACAACTACAAGGAGCTGCCGGAGCTGGCGCGCCAGCTCGCCCCGCTCGGCATCTACTTCTTCGGCGTCAATCCGCTGCATCACTTCACGGTGAACCCGGGCGGCTACGACAGCTACTATGACAAGTACCGCCTGAGCCACGTGGACCGGTCCGAGTGGGAGGCGCTGGTCGCGGAAGCCAAGGGGATCGCCGAAGGCGCGGGCATGATCTTCGAGAATTTCGTCAATCCCGCCTTCGAGTGGCCCGCCGCCGAGAGCACCGCGCCCGTCAAGCTCCACGTGCACGCGGAGCCGCCGCCTCCCGAGCCGCCGCCCGCCGGCTCTCCCATAACGGCGCCCATCCCGGAAGCCGCGCCGCCGCCTCCTGCAAATCCCGACACGGGCCTTCCGTCGATGTACTGCCACTATCCGTGGACCACGCTCTACCTCTCCGCGTCCGGAACGGCCAAGGTCTGCTGCTACATGGGTGTGAAGGAAGGGCTGGGTTCGTTCACCGGCGAGACCGGCATCGCGGGCGTCTGGAACGGCCCGCAGCTCCAGTCGGTGCGCGAGCACATCCGGGACGGCCGCGTCCATCCGGCATGCCGCGAATGCGTCATGCATCGCTCCTTCGAGAACCACGCCGCGGCGATGAACCCGATTCGCGCCGAGCTGTTCCCGCCCGCGCCGCCCGCGCCTCCGGCTCCGCCGCCGGTCGAAGAAGTGTTCGCCGAGCCGGAGTTGACGGGCCTGCGGAGGATCCTCCGCAAGTTCCGCGGCGGATGGCGATCGGGCCCCGGCGCCAACTCGACCGGCGCGGCGACCTAGAAAGCCCGAACTAGCTTCGAGTCCGCAGCCAGAGGCTCCCGCCTCCGGGGAAGATTCCGGGAATCTCCGGTACGAAGGGCTTCAGCGCCTCGTAGTCGTTGCGCTGGACGAAGTAGATGCCGAGCAGGATCTCGAACTTCGTGCTGTTGGCCAGGAGTGCCGCCAGCACGTACTGCTCGTTCCAGTAGCAGAGAACGTCTTCCGACCAGTTCTTCGGATACTCGTAGGGAAGACAGATGTCGTGGATGTGCACGACGACGCCCGCGGGAAGCCGCGGCAGGATCCGCAGGAAGAGGTGGTTGACGTCCGAGCCGGTCTTCGAGATGTGCGAGCCGTCGATAAAGAGGATGTCCGATGGCTCGAGACCCAGGAAGACCGAGTCCTTCGTGACCTGGACCGGCTCCTGCCGGATCTCGATCGGGCCGTCCAGCTTTCGAAGCCAGGCCGGCGCGTGCGGGTCGATGCAGAGGAGCGTCCCGCTTCCGTTCTCGCGAAGCGCCTTCACCGCGAGCTTCGTCGAGTGTCCGGATCCGACTTCGACGACACGTTTGGACCGGAATCGCCGGATCAACGCGTGGTACAGGGCCGCGTCCGCATGGCTGAACTGGTCGTTGCCCCAGTGGTAGACCGACTCGTCCGCGGCGTTCGGCGCAAACGGCAGGGACGCCAGATCCTCGCGAAAGGCCGGCGTCTCCTTCAGGAACTGCTTCTGCCGGGCGAGGTCCCACTCGCCGCACGCGTCGAACCGTCCTTCCCAGACGCTCGCCGGCAAGTCCGCCGGCGCGAACACCGACGTGTAGAAGAAGTCGGGAAT
>Ga0075434_100000219_pt1 | contig 39326 bp, 41 predicted proteins | sample RhiMethybrSRZTD3_FD_75298 | JGI IMG/M metagenome (GOLD analysis project Ga0075434, IMG submission 75298) | Populus rhizosphere microbial communities from Tennessee, USA - Rhizosphere MetaG P. TD hybrid SRZTD3 | ecosystem: Host-associated > Plants > Roots > Rhizosphere > Soil | place: USA...
CCGCGCCTGCATACTGGCGGGAGCCGAAACACTCGGGCAAGAGGGGCACATGGACGCTCTGCGCGCGATGATCACCCGGCTCTCCGTGGACATCCATCACGTCATCGAGGCGGCGGGCATCGTGGTGCTGGGCCTGGTCTTCTATTCGTACGCGCGGCGCTGGTGCGACGGCCGCGCCTGGATCGATCCCCGAGCGCGCAGCATCGTGGCGGGTGTCATCTTCGGGACGCTGACGATCGCGCTCATGATCTCGCGCATCGAAGTCGGTCAGGGCACTTTCGTCGACGCCCGCGCGCTGCCGATCGCGCTGGTGACCCTGGTCGAGGGCGGTGGCGCCGGGCTGGTCGCCGCGTTCGTCGCCTCGATCTATCGGATCTCGCTCGGCGGCGCCGGCGCGCCGGCGGGCGTGTTCGGGCTCCTGGCGACGGCCGGTGCCAGCGCGCTGGCGCTGGCGTGGGCTCGGCGCTCCGGCGGCGTGCGGTCGCGGCACGGGTTCGTGCTGGGCGGCGCGGTGTACGTCATCACGTTCGTCACGTTCCTGCTGCTGGGCGCGCGCGGGCTCGAGCTGTTTCGCCGCGACTGGCTGCCGCTCCTGTTCGTGAGCGTGATCGGCATCGGCGGCTTCACGCGGCTCTTCGTCGACGTCGTCAACGCGCAGGCGGCCGAGGCGGCGCGACGCGATGCCGCCGAGCTCCGCGCGGTGAACCTCCTGGCGCGCGCCGCCGCGCACGAGATCAACAACGCGCTGATGATCGTGGCCGGCGGTCTCGGAATCCTCGCGCGCCGCCTGCCCGAGGGCAGCGAGGACGCGCAGTGGGCGGCGCGCGCGCGTGACGGCGTCAACACCGTCAAGGACATCGTCACACGCATGAACACGATCACGCAGATCGAGGAAGTGCCCGGGCGCGGCGCGCTCGCGCCCATGCTCGACATTCGACGGTCCAGCGCATCGGAGTAGCGGTCAGCGCCGCGCGAAGCGATCCGGCAGGAAGTCCTTCACGGCGAGACTCGGCTGGCGGCCGGTGATCCATTCGGTCATCAGGCGCGCGGTGATCGGGGCCAGCAGGATCCCGTTGCGGAAGTGCCCGGTGGCGACGAACAGCCCCTCGAGCCCGGGCCACGGACCGAGCACCGGCAGGCTGTCCGGCGCCCACGGGCGGAATCCGCACCACGTGCGGGCGATCGGCAGCTCGCGCACGGACGGCACCAGCTCGAACGCCGCCTGCAAGAGCCCGGCGATCCCCTCGGCGGTGACGGCGCGATGGAATCCCGCGCGCTCGACGGTGGCGCCGATCAAGAGCTCCCCCGACGGCCTGGGCACGAGATAGACCTCACCATGCACGCAATGCGTGATCGCCGGCGGCACGTGGGCGAGCGCGAGCATCTGGCCGCGCCGTGGCTCGACGCGAAACGAGAGGCCGAGCCCGGCCATCAGCTCGCCGCTCCATGCGCCGGCGGCCAGCAGGACGGCGTCGCCCTCGATCCGCTCGCCCTCGGTCACCACCGCGCGAACGCGGCCACCGTCGGCGATCAGGCGCGAGACGTGGCAGCCGCTGTTCAGCTCGACGCCGGCGGCGACCGCCGTCTGGGCGTAGGCGAGAACCAGCCGCTGGTTATTGAGCCAGTGGTCGCCCCTCACGAAGATCGCGTGGCTGATGGCCGGCGACAGCGCCGGCTCGAGCCGGTGGACCTCCTCCCCCTGCAGTATCTCGACGCCGAACTCTTCGATGTCTGCCCACGCCGTGACGTCGCGCCGCTTCCGGTCGGCCGAGGTCGGATAGATGGTGCCGCGCGTGACGTACTCGACATCGATGCCGGTTCTATCTTGAAGATCGCGGACGACGTCCGGGTAGAGGCGCCAGCTCGCCAGCGCCAGCCGGGCGAAGTTCGTTTCGGCGGACTCGTCTATGGGCGCCAGCAGGCCGGCCGCGGCGCTCGAGGCTTCGGCGCCGGGCGTCGCTCGCTCCAGCACGGTCACCCGACATCCGGCGCGGGCGAGCTCGAGGGCGGCGGCGCAGCCGATGATGCCGCCGCCGACGATCAGAACCTTCACGCGCCGCGGTCCACCGCGTCGAGGAAGCGCCGCGTCGCGTCGCCCGGGGACTCCGCGGCGATGATCGCCGAGATCACGGCCACGCCGCGCGCGCCGGCCGCCATCACCTCGCGCACCCGCTCGGGCGTGATCCCGCCGATCGCGACCACGGGCAAGCGAACGGTGGCGGCCACGCGCGCGAGACGCTCGAGCCCCTGCGGGGGCCCGTACGGGCGCTTCGACGGCGTGTCGTAGACCGGGCCGAACACCACCCAGTCCGCGCCTTTCAGCTCGGCTTCGACCGCGTCGTCCAGAGAATGGGTCGAGACACCGATGCGAAGGCGCTTGTCGGCGATCGCGCGAATGTCCTGGATGGGCAGCGAGGTCGACGTGCGCTGGACCGCGTCGGCGCCGACCGCGAGGGCCACGTCGACGCGGTCGTTGACGATCAGGAGCGCCTGGCGATCGAGAGTGAGCGCGCGCAGCCGCCGGCAGAGAAACGCGAGGTCACCGGCGCCGAGGTCCTTCTCGCGGACCTGGACGGCGGGAAGGCCCGCCGCCAGGCACTCCTCGACGACCGCGGTGAGCTCGCGGCCGCGTGTCTGCGTGCGGTCAGTGACGAGACAGAGCTTCAGCTCGTCCAATCGGGAACGCCCTCGAGCGGCGAGGACGCGGTGGCGTAGAGCTTCTTGCCGATCCGTCCGGCGCGGAACGCCGCGCGGCCGGCCTCGACGCCGAGCCGCATCGCGCGGGCCATGCCGACCGGATCCTGCGCGCCCGAGATCGCCGTGTTCATCAGCACGCCCTCGCAGCCGAGCTCCATCGCGATCGCCGCGTCCGAGGCGGTGCCGACGCCGGCGTCGACGATGACCGGCACGCTGACCGACTCGAGGATGATCTTGATGTTGTACGGGTTGCGGATGCCCAGACCCGAGCCGATCGGGGCGCCGAGCGGCATGACGACGGCCGCGCCCGCGTCCTCGAGCTTCTTGGCCATCACCGGATCGTCGTTGGTGTAGGGCATCACGGTGAAGCCCTCACGCGCGAGCGTCCGGGTGGCCTCGAGCAGGCCGAAGACGTCCGGGAAGAGCGTGCGCGGATCGCCGATCACCTCGAGCTTGACCATCTCGCCGAGCCCGGCTTCGCGCGCCAGGTAGCACGTGCGGATCGCCTCGTCGGCGGTGTAGCAGCCCGCCGTGTTCGGCAGGAGCGTGTAGCGCGTCGTATCGAGATGGTCGAGGATCGACTCACCCGACGGCAGGCTGACCCTGCGGAGCGCCACCGTCACGATCTGGGCGCCCGAGGCCTCGTGCGCCTGCTTCATGACGTCCATCGACGCGTACTTTCCCGTCCCGACGATCAGTCGCGACGAGAATTCCTTGCCCCCGATGACCAGATTCGTATCGCTCATGGCTCGACCTCCCTGCCTAGCCGCCACCCATCGGTCTGACGATCTCGACCCGGTCGCCGTCGCGCAGCACGGTCGCCTCGTAGGCGCTCTTCGGCGTCACCTCGCGGTTCACCGCCACCGCGGTGTACTGGCGCTTGACGCCGAGGTGCGTGAGCAGCCCTTCGACGCTCAGGCCGTCGGCGACTTCCAGGTCCTTCCCGTTGACGCTGATCTTCATAAACAAAACGGCCGCGTCCCCTGACGGGTGCGGCCGCTGTCCTTCTCGCCGTGTTCCCTTCGCTGGCATTACCCAGTGCAGGTTCGAGGGGTCCCGGGCCGCACCCGGTTCTCAGGAATCCTCCCCCCACGACGTCAGGCGGAGTATACCACCCTAGACGAGCGTGAGCTGGCGGCCGGGCCGGGCCATCACGCGCGGCAAGGCGCCGTCGACCCAGCTGGCGCCGGGCGGCAGCACAACCGAGGCCGAGCGCACGTGAAACGACTCGGGATTGCGGCCCGGCGCCGGCGTCGCGCGGTCGGCGAGGGCGCGCGCGGCGTGCATGAGTCGCTTTCGCACCTGGATGATCGCGGTGTCGCTCGAGCCCAGATGCTCGAGCTGCCGGTCCACGATGTCGCCCTGGCTCTCCTGGATCGCCTGATCCTGGACGCCGAAGCCGGGAATGCCGCAGAACATGCGCGTGCGGTGCGCCTCCCAGTCCATCTCGTAGTCGTTGTCGCGGTTGGCGCTGGTGCGGATGTCGCCGTAGGGCTCCGAGGTCGGCGGCAGGTACTCGCACACGTGAGCGCCCTTGCCGGCGACGTTCAGCTCGATCTCCTCGCGCGTCAGCGCCCGGTCCGGATGCCACGTGACCATCCAGTTGATGCAGGTGCGGTCGTCCATCGGCACCCAGATGTGCGACTGGGTGATCTTCTCGTCCAGGTCGGTCGGCGGCATCGTATAGAACGGCATCAGGAACTGCGTGATCCGCCAGAGGTGCTTGCCGTCCGGCCGATTGCGCCGGGCGCCGATGAGCACGCCGTAGTCGGTGTCGACTACCTCGAAGCGAGGCGCGCGATCCGCCGTCTGCACCGCGGAGCCGACGCCGAAGCTCGCCAGGTCGAGCGCGCGCGTGACCTCGGCGTCGCCGGGATCGAGCGGCGCGTGCAGGAACGAGATGTGGCTCGAGTCGATGCCGCCCTCCATGGCCTGGAACCAGTTGCACTCCTGCACGCGCTTGGACGCGAAGCTGTGCGAGTCGGGCAGGAGCGTCCATTCCAGGTGCGGCAGCGGCGGCGGGCTCGCCGGGCCCATGTAGGCCCACACCATGCCGCCGGCTTCCTCACATGGATAGCCGACGTGACGAATCTTCGAGGCGAAGCCGGAACCGGGCGGCTCGTTGGGCATCTCGAGACAGCGGCCGTCCATGCCGAACTTCCAGCCGTGATACACGCAGCGCATCCCGGCTTCCTCGACCCGGCCGAAGTAGAGCGACGCGAGCCGGTGAGGGCAGAACTCACCGACGAGCCCGGCCTGGCCGTTCTTCGCGCGAAACGCGATCATCCGCTCGCCGAGGATCTGCACGCGCTTCACCTTGCCCCCGGCCGCGAGCTCGCTCGAGAGCACCACGGGCATCCAGTACTGTCGCAAGAGCGCGCCCATCGGCGTGCCTGGTCCGGTCCGCGTCAAGAGCTCGTTGTCTTCCCGGCTCAGCATCAGGACGCCTCCGTGATGGCCTTGACGGCGCTGGGGTTCTCGAGCGACGAGAGATCGCCCGGCTCCTTGCCCATGTAGGTCGCGCGAATCACGCGCCGCATGATCTTGGCGCTGCGGGTCTTCGGCAGGTCCTTCGTGAACAGCACCCGCTCGGGCTTGAGCGCCTTGCCCATCTGCCGGGCGACCAGGTCCGAGAGCTCGGTGCGCAAGGGCTCGGAGCCGTGATGGCTCGGCCGCAGGACGACGAAGCACACGATCGCCTCGCCCTTGACCTCGTGCGGCACGCCGACCACGCCCGCTTCGGCCACGGCTTCGTGCGAGACCAGCACCGACTCGACCTCGGCCGGGCCGAGCCGCTTGCCGGCGATCTTCAGCGTGTCGTCCGAGCGACCCTGGATGAACCAGAAGCCGTCATCGTCCACGTAGGCCCAGTCGCCGTGGACCCATACGTTCGGCCAGCGCGACCAGTACGTCTCCTCGTAGCGCTGCGGGTCCTTCCAGAATCCTTGCGTCATGCCGGGCCACGGCGCGGTGACCACGAGCTCCCCCACCTGCCCGCGCACCGGCCGCCCGTCGTCGCCGAAGCAGTCGGCCGCCATGCCCGGGATGGGACCGTAGAACGAGCACGGCTTGATCGGCGCGATCGGGAACGAGCTCAGGATGCCGCCGGAGATCTCGGTGCCGCCGGTGTAGTTGATGATCGGCACGCGCGCCTTACCGGCATTCTCGAAGAGCCAGCGATACGGCTCGGGGTTCCAGGGCTCGCCGGTCGAGCCGAGCACGCGGAGCGAGCCGAGCTCATGCGCGTGCACGTGCTCGGCGCCGTGCGGCATCAGCGCGCGCACCGCGGTCGGCGAGAGGCCCATCACCGAGATCTGGTGGCGCTCCACGAGCGACCAGAGACGGTTCGGCTTGGGATAATCCGGCACGCCCTCGAAGAGCATCGCGGTGCCGCCGTGGAAGAGACCGGCCGTGATCAGCATCGGGCCCATCAGCCAGCCGAGGTCGGTCAGCCAGAAGAGCCGATCGCCCGGGCCCACGTCCATGAGATAGCCGAAGTCGTGGGCGCACTTGAGCAGGAAGCCGCCCTGGGTGAGCACCGCGCCCTTCGGCCGTCCCGTCGTTCCCGACGTGTAGATGATCAAGCACGGCCGATCGAACTCACCCGGCAGCGCCGGGCACACGTCGGACTCCTGGCCGATCAGCTCGTGCCACCAGCGATCGCGCCCTTGCGTCCACGGGATGTCGCGGCCCAGGCGCTTGTAGACGATCACGCTCTTCACCGACGGCGACGCCGCGACCGCCTCGTCGGCGGTCTCCTTCATCTTCACGATCTGGCCGCGCCGGTAGAAGCCGTCGGCGGTGACGAGGGCCATGGCCTCGCAATCTTGAAGCCGCGAGGCCACCGCCTGGACGCCGTAGCCCGAGAAGCACGGCGTGTAGATCGCGCCGATGCGCACGACCGCCAGGGTCGCGATCGCGGCCTCGGGCGACATCGGCAAGAACACGCCAACGCGGTCGCCCTCGCCGACGCCGAGCCGCTTGAGCGCGTTGGCGAGCTGGTTCACCTCGCGCGAGAGCTCGCGATAGGTCAGGGTGCGCGTGCGGCCGTCGTCGCCTTCCCAGATGAGGGCCGGCTGGTCGCCGCGCCCGTCCTCGACGTGCCGGTCGACGCAGTTGTCGGCGAAGTTCATCAGGCCGCCCTCGAACCAGCGCGGCCATGCAAGCCCGCGCGACACGTCGCGCACGCGCGTGTACGGTCGGGTGAAGCGAAGCCCGAGATCCTTGACGACCGCGTCCCAGTACCAGTCCGGATCCGCGACGCTGCGTCGCTGGAGCTCCTCGAGCGAGGCGACGCCGAGCGAGCGCATGAATCGGGACAGCCGCGTGCGCTCGGCGTACTCCCGGGTTGGTCGCCAGACGACCTCGTTGGTGCCCGTCTCGGTCATTCGCTCCTCCCGAGAGGGCAGTGTACTCGGAGGCGGGCTACTGGGCCAACGTGGCGGCCAGCGCGATGACCAGCCCGGCGTAGACCAGCGCGATCAGCTGTCGCTGGCGCGGCGCAAGCGCGTCGTAGCCCGATGCGGGATTGCGCCAGCGCTGGACGAGCGAGACGAGACCGACCAGCAGGACCAGCAAGAGAAGCGGCGACTGCGTGACGAGCAGCGCGAGGATCCCGACCGCGTAGCCGATCACCCAGTACGTACGTGTGAAGGCGGTGACGATCCGGCCGCCGTCGAGCGGAAGCACCGGCACGAGGTTGAAGAGATTGATCAGCACCGCGGTGTGGCCGAGCGCCCGGAGCAGCGGGAGCTCGAGCGCGTGGCCGGCCCACAGGGTCGCCCAGGCGGCGAGCGAGCCGGCGATCGGGCCCGCCATCGCCACCCGCGCCTCGACGGCGGCGTTCTTCGGCTGCCCCTGCATCGCGATGAAGGCGCCCACGAACGGGATGAAGACCGGCGCGCCGGCCGGAATGCCCTCGGCGCGCATGGCCACGGCGTGGCCCATTTCGTGAACGAAGATCAGCAGGACGAACCCGGCGGCGAAGAGCCAGCCCCACTCGACCGCGTAGGCGCCGATCGAGAGCAGCATGGTGGCGAGCGTCTTGAACTTGACGAGCCCGGCCGCGAGCCCGAAAAACTTCGCCTTGCCGAGCACGAAGAGCGCGGCCGCCCCCGCGGCGCCGGCGGCGGCCTTGCCGCCGTACGAGCCGTGGCTTTCGTTCGGCGCCTTCGAGGGCTGGAGGCTCTGGTACACCGCTCGCAAGTTCTCGATCTCGCGCGAGCGGCGCTCGGCCTCGCTCGGCTCGGTCACGAGTCGGTGAGCTTGAGCGGGCGCGGGATGAACCAGGCCTCGTACACGATGATGCCGAGGAACACGAGCTTCATGATCCCGAAGTTGGCCGCGATGACGTGGTAGAACGCGGTCAGCGACGGCGGCGGAAAGCCGACGCGCCAGGCATCGCCGCGCTCGGCGAGCGCGTGGTTGATGAAGGTCATGTTGACGAGATAGACCGCGACCAGGAAGGACAGCGCGCCGACGACCACGGCCATCAGCTGCAGCCCGAGGCTTCGCTTGCCGCCGGCGAAGCGCAAGGTGCCGTGGCCGACGAGGAGGCCGATCACCACCGCCACCAGGCCGAAGCCGATCTTGGTGGCCACCGTGAGTCCCCACCAGCCGAGCGCCCCGACGACGCCGCCCAGGATGGCCCCGATGGCCGCGAACGGATAGTTGATTCCTTCCGACATCGCCGCGACGCCGGTCCGCACCTGGAGCTTGAGGATGTCGTAACAGGTTCGGCAGAAGATGCGGTCACCCGCGGCGACGCGCTCGCTCTCGCCGAGCGCCGCCTGGCAGCGGCCGCAGCGGGTCACCGTCGGCGCGGTCGTGGACTCGTTCACATCGGCCATAGCTCCACCATAGGTTCTGCGTCGTGACGGCGCCAAGCAATGAGCGCCTGGGAAAACGACACTTCCCGTCGGGCTCGACGCGCCGACGTATGCGGTCCGTAGTGCCGGCGCGGGCTACACTGGGCCCGTGACGTCGTTCGCGACCACGCGACGCCCCGATCGCCCCACCGCGACCGCGCCCGACGGCTCCGACGTCCGCGTCCTGCTGGGCCTCTCGGGCGGCGGGCTCGCCGAGTTCGAGCTCGCCGCGGGCCGCGCGGCCGCGGCGGTGACCCACCGGACGGTCGAGGAAATCTGGTACGTGCTGGAGGGCCGCGGCGAGATATGGAGGCGCCAGGGCCCGCGCGAGGAAATCGTCGCTCTCGAGCCGGGCGTGTGCCTCACCATTCCGCTCGGCGCTCACTTCCAGTTCCGCGCGCTCGCCGACGGCCCGCTGCGAGTCCTCGGCGTGACGATGCCGCCCTGGCCCGGCCAGGACGAGGCGGTCGTCGTGACCGGCCCCTGGACGCCGAGCTAGCCCTTCAGCGCGCTGACCCGCACGCCCTCGACGATCCGGCGATTGGCCACCAGGAACACGATCAGGAGCGGCAGCGCGCTCAGCACCGCACCGGCCATGATCGGTCCGTACGACTCCGCCGCGTAGGCGCCGCGTAGCAGCGCCAGCGCGACCGGCAGCGGGAACATGTCGGGCTTGTTGACCGCGATGAGCGGCCACAGGAAGTCGTTCCACGCCGAGCGAAACGCGAAGATCGCGAGCGCGCCCAGCACCGGCTGCGAGAGCGGCAGCACGATGCGGGTGAAGATCTGCCAGGGGTCGGCGCCGTCGATGCGCGCCGCGTCCTCGAGCTCGGACGGGATCGTCAAGAAGAACTGGCGGAGCAGGAACACGCCGAACGCGAACGTCATGGCCGCCTCGGGGACGATCAGCCCCTGATACGTGCTGAGCCACCCCAGGCGCTGCACGAGGACATACTGCGGCACCAGCACCACCGCGTTCGGGATCATCAGGCTACCGACCAGCAGCGCGAAGATCGCGTCGCGTCCACGGAACCGCATGCGCGCGAGTGGATAGGCCGCCATCGCGCTGGTCAGCACGACCACCGCCACCGAGCCGAGCGACACGACCGTGCTGTTCAGGAACGCGCGCCCGATCCGCGCCGTCCGCGAGCTGCTGAAGAGCACCTCGCCGTAGTGCGCGAGCGTCGCCGGCCACGGGATCCACTCGGGCGGCACGCGCACGATGTTCTCGGTCAGTTTCAGCGAGGTGACCAGCACCCACACCGCGGGCAAGAGCCAGGCGATCGCCAGAACGACCATGATCGCGGTGATCAGCAGGCGCCAGACGCGAGCGGATCGGCCCATGCCGTCTCAGTACTGCGTGTGGCCGCGCAGCAGCCGGAACTGGAGCAGCGAGAACGCCAGGATGATCACGAACAAGACCCACGCCATCGCCGAGGCCGAGCCGAAGTGGAAGAAGTTCTGAAAGGCGGTCTCGTAGAGGTGTTGCACGACCGTCCGCGTCGCGTCGCCCGGGCCGCCGTTGGTGAGGACGAACACCTGGCCGAAGATCTGGAACGAGCCGATGACGTGCGTGACGAGCACGAAGAGGAAGACCGGCCGGAGCAGCGGCATCGTGATCGACCAGAAGCTCCGCCAGCCGCCGGCGCCATCGATCGCCGCCGCCTCGTACAGCTCGCGCGGAATGTCCTGGAGTCCCGCGAGGTAGATCACCAGGTAGTACCCGGTGACCCACCAGACCGTCGTCAGGATGATCGCCCACATCGCCGTGGCCGGATCGGCGAGCCACGAGCGCACGGGGACACCGGCCGCGCGCAGATAGTACGTCGAGGGCCCGATGACGGGATCGAGCAGCCAGAGCCACGTGAGCCCTACCGTGACGACCGACAGCGTGAACGGAAAGAAGAAAGCGCCGCGCAGGAAGGTCCGGAGGGCCACGCCGCGGTTCAGCGCCACCGCCAGCAGCAGCGGGACGGCCAGGATCGGCACCGTGCTGGCGATCGTGTAGTAGGCGGTGTTGACGAGGCTCAGCTGAAACCGCGTGTCGTCGAAGAGCCGCGCGTAGTTCGCCGTGCCGACGAAGACGCGCTCGGCGCGGCCCAGGCGCGCGTTGGTGAACGAGAGCCACAGGCCCTCGAGCAAGGGATAGACGCGGAACAGCGCGAACAGGACGAGGCCGGGCGCCAGGAACAGGTACGGCGTGAAGGCGCCCCGGCGGCGCACTAGTCGGGCAGCGCGTTGATCTGTCGCGCCAGGTCACCCATGGCCGCCGCAGCCGGCTTCTGGCCGATGTACACGTTCTCGATGACCGGCCGTGTGAGGTTCTCCGCGGCGACCCACTTGGGCGTCGGCTGACCCGACTGCCACTGCGCGGCCTGACCGAGCAACACACGGAACACCGGGTCGCCGGTGATGCGCGGATCGCTGTGCGGCTTGCGGAGCGCCGACACCTGCCCGGCCTTCAAGGTCCACTCGGCGACGTGATCGCTCATCCAGCGGATGTGCGCCCACGCGGCGTCGCGCTTGGCCGCATCGACCGCCTTCTTCTTCGGGAACGTGAACTGGTGCGGCATCGTCCACACGGTCGCCTGCTTGAAGATCTTGGGCACCGGCGCCGCCACGAACTCGACCTTGGCCTCGCGCAGCCCCGTGAAGTTCCACGAGCCGGCGATCCAGAGACCGAGCTTGCCGGCGATGAAGGCATCGCGGCAGTTCGCGTTCGCCGGGGGCGCGACCTTGTGCTGGTTCTGGATCGCGCTCCAGAACTCGGCCACCTCGAGCGCCGAGGGCTCGCCGAGCCCGGACTTCTTGAGGTCCGCCGCATAGACGTTGGCGCCGTTCTGCCAGAGGAGATTGTGAAAGCCCCACGTATAGCGGCCGGGATTCGTGGTGCCGATCGAGAACCCGTAGGTATCGCCCTTCGTGATCTGCTTGGCCATGGCCAAGAGCTCGTCGCGCGTGCCGGGAATCTTCGGCTTGCCGTCGGCGCCGGCGAGGCCTGCTTCCTTCAGCACCTTTGTGCTGATGTAGAGCAGGTGCTGGGGCACGTCGAGCGCGATCGAGTAGCGCTTGCCCTGGTACATTCCGCCCTGCCACGTCGAGGGCAGATAGTCCTCCGCCTTGAAGCCCTTGGCGCTCGTCGTCGCGTCGGCCATCGGCTCGAGAATGCCGTCGCTGGCGAAATGCGGGACTTCGACGGTGTGGATCAGCGCCAGGTCCGGGCCCTCGTCGGCCGGCACCGCGACTTGCAGCTTGGCGTAGAGATCGGCCCAGACGATCCGCTGTTGCTCCATGCGGATGCCGGTCTCGCGCGTGAACTGGTCGATGAGCTCGTCCATGATCTTGCCGTCGGCGCCGGTGAGCCCGTTCCAGTACGTGATGGTGGGCTTGGCCTGGGCCGAGGCGCGGCGCGCGCCGAGCGTGACGGTGGTGGCGCCGAGCGCGGCGCCTTCGAGGAAGCGGCGACGAGTGAGACGCGGCGTGGCATCGCGCATGAAGAGCCCTCCTGTCGACCGTGCGGGAGTATAACAGGGCGGGGAGGGCGCAATGGCGCGGATCGGCATCGACCTGAACCGGAAGATCGGCAGCGTGGACCGCCGCATCTTCGGAAACTTCATCGAGCACCTGGGCCGCTGCATCTACGGTGGCATCTTCGAGGAAGGCTCGCCGCTGAGCGACGCCGCCGGGTTCCGTCGCGACGTGCTCGACGCGGTGCGCCCGCTCCGCGTCCCGATCCTTCGGTGGCCCGGCGGCAACTTCGTGAGCGGCTACCACTGGCTCGACGGCGTGGGACCCGTCGCCGAACGACCGCGCCGGATGGAGCTGGCGTGGCACGCCGAGGAGTCCAATCGCTTCGGCACCAATGAGTTCATCCAGTACTGCCGGATGATCGGCACCGAGCCCTACATCTGCGTGAACATGGGCTCGGGCACGATGGACGAGGCGCAGGCCTGGGTCGAGTACTGCAACGGCACGGGCAACACGCACTGGGCGAGCCTGCGGCGCCGGCACGGCGTTCCCGAGCCGCACCGGGTGCGCTACTGGGGCCTCGGCAACGAGATGTACGGCGGCTGGCAGATCGGCAGCCTGAGCGCCGAGGACTATGTGAAGAAGGCCAAGAGCTTCGCCTTCGTGATGAAACGGACCGATCCGTCCATCGAGCTGATCGGCTGCGGCCACAACGGCGTCAGCGACTGGGACGTGACCGTGCTCGACGGCCTGGCGGCGTTGGTCGATTACCACAGCATCCACCTCTACACCGGCCATCGCGATCACTACGCGACCGTGTTCCAGTCGCACCAGGCCGAGCGCGCGGTGCGCGTGTGCGCGGCGCTCATCGAGCGCGTGCGGCACGTGCAGCGGATCGAGCATCCGATCGCGATCGCCTTCGACGAGTGGAACGTGTGGTACCGCACCCGGAGTCTCCAGGACCGCATCGGCGGCGTCGAGGAGCGCTACAACCTGTCCGACGCGCTGGCCGTCGCCACGTACCTGAACGGCTTCATCCGCAACTGCCGCACCGTGCGCATCGCGAACCTCGCCCAGCTCGTGAACGCGATCGCGCCGATCTTCACCCGGCGCGACGGCCTCTTCTTGCAGACGATCTATCACCCGCTGCGCCTCTACGCCGAGCACACGCACGAGATCGCGCTCGATGTCGCCGTCGACAGCCCGAGCCACGAGCTCGCGCCCGGCCTCGAGGAGAGCGGTGTCGGCCGGGTGCACCACGTGGCCGATCTCGGCCCGTTCGCCCTGCTCGACGCCGCCGCCACCTGCGACGCGAGCGGCGGCCGGCTCACCCTCACGGTCGTCAACCGCGATCGCGACCGCGCGCATCGGGCGTCGATCGAGCTCGGCGAGGCCGCGATCAAGGACGACGTCAGCGTGGCGGAGGTCAACGGCGCCGACGTCGAGGCGACCAACTCGTTCGAGAGCCCGCGCGCGGTCGACGTGCGCGAGCGGCGCATCCCGGCGCGCGGCCACCGGCTCGAGCACGAATTCGCGGCGCACTCGATCAGCGTGCTGAGGGTGCCGCTCGGCTGAGCCGCTCGAGCCGGGTGTTAGAATCCGCCCATGACAGACGGACAGCGCTTCGAGATACCGGACAGCTGGGGGCTGCAGGACAAGGTCGCGATCGTGACTGGCGGCGGCGCCGCCGGCGACGGCATCGGCAACGGCCGGGCCGCCGCAATCTTGTTGGCGCGAGCCGGCGCGCGTGTGATCGTGGTCGATCGCGACGTCGCGCTCGCCAAGCGCACGGTCGAGCTGATCGAGGCGAGCGGCGGCCAGGGACTCGCCTTCCAGGCCGACATGACGCGCGCCTCCGACTGCGCGGCCGTCGTCGAGGCCGCGATGGACCGCTACGGCCGGCTCGACTATCTCGACAACAACGTGGGGATCGGCAGCCGCGGCTCCGTGGTCGACGAGACCGAAGAGAGCTGGCGTCGCCTGATGAACGTCAACGTCGACTCGATGTTCCTCGCCGCGAAGCACGCGATCCCGGCCATGCGGCGCACCGGCGGCGGCGCGATCGTCAACGTGTCGTCGATCTCGGCGCTGCGCCCGCGCGGTCTCACCGCCTACACCGTGTCGAAGGGCGCGGTCATCGCGCTGACCAAGGCCATGGCCGTCGACCATGGGGCCGAGGGCATCCGCGTGAACTGCGTGGCGCCGGGCCCGGTCTACACGCCGATGGTCTACCAGCGCGGGATGAGCGCGGCGGCGCGCGACCGGCGGCGCACGGCCTCGGCGCTCAAGATCGAGGGCACCGGCTGGGACATCGGCCACGCCGTGCGCTTCCTCCTCTCGGACTACGCGCGCTACATCACCGGCCACGTGCTGGTGGTCGACGGCGGCACGACGCTCTCGGGGCCGGAGCGCGACACGGGCGGCGCCGGAGGCTAGCTCCGCTCGCTGTCGCAGTCGGGTACAGAATGCCCTCCGTCTTCGCGCACGCGATCGCCGGCGCCGCGATCGGCAGCGTGGCGGTCGGCCGCCGGTCTCGCGCGATCCTCTGGGGCCTCGGCGCGATGTGCGCCGTCGCGCCCGATCTGGACGTCATCTCGCTCCTGCTCGGTGTCCCCGACCGTCACGTACTGGGCCACCGCGGGCTCTCGCACTCGCTCTTCGGCGCCGCCGTCCTGGCGTTCGTCGTCACGGCGGTCGTACGCCGGACCATGCCGGCGAGCGCGAGCGCGCCGCGGCTCTGGATGTTCTTCTTCGTGGCGACGGCCTCACACGGGTTGCTCGACGCGATGACCAACGGCGGCCTCGGCGTGGCCTTCTTCGCGCCGTTCTGGGACGCGCGCTATTTCCTTCCATGGCGGCCGATCGTCGTCTCGCCGATCTCTGTGAGCGCCTTCCTCAGCTACTACGGCTTGACCGTGGTGTGGAGCGAGCTCGGCTGGGTCTGGCTCCCGTCCGCGCTGGTCTTCCTGGCGGGCCTGGCGCTGCGATGGCGCGGCTGTCGAAATGCCCGGCGGTCGCCCGTCATAGGGGCAAGGGAGGAGAGGCCATGAAATACACGATCCTGGTTTACGAGAACACCGCCGACTTCGGCGCCCGCACCGACTCCAAGCGCAAGGACGCCTACTGGGGCGCGTACCGCGCCTACACGAAGGCGCTGGCCGACGCCGGGATCATGGTCGGCGGCGCCGGGCTCCAGCCGCCGCCGTCCGCCACGACGATCCGCTTGCGCGAGGGCAAGCGCCAGGTGCAGGACGGGCCGTTCGCCGAGGCCAAGGAACAGCTCGGCGGCTACTACGTCATCGAGGTGCCCGATCTCGATCAGGCGCTGGACTGGGCGGCGCGCTGCCCGTCCGCCGCGACCGGCAGCGTCGAGGTGCGCCCCAACCTGCCCAGCGCCGGCGGTTGAGGATCACATCGACGCGCATCGCGCCGCCGAGTTAGCGGCGCGCACGTCGTATGGCCGACTGGTCGCCTATCTGGCGGCGTCGTGGCGTGATGTCGCGGCCGCCGAGGACGCGCTCGGCGACGCGCTCGTCGCGGCGCTCCAGACCTGGCCACGCCAGGGCGTCCCGGCCAATCCCGACGCGTGGCTGCTCTCGACCGCGCGGCGCCGTTTGATCGACGCCGCGCGGCATTCGAGGGTCGAGGCCGCGGCCGCCGATACGCTGGAGCTCCTGGACCGAGCTCAGACAGACGACCTGCGCGTCCCCGCCTTCGCCGACGAGCGGCTCAAGCTTCTCTTCGTCTGCGCCCATCCCGCCATCGACGCGGCCGCGCGGACGCCTTTGATGCTGCAGACCGTGCTCGGCCTCGACGCGGCGAGGATCGCCTCGGCATTCCTCGTCGCACCGGCCGCGATGAGCCAGCGGCTCGTGAGGGTGAAAGCCAAGATCCGCGACGCCGGCATCACGTTCGAAGTGCCGGCCTCCCGCGAGCTTCCGGATCGCGTCGATTCGGTCCTCGAAGCGATCTATGCGGCCTTCGGCAGCGGCTGGGAAGACGTCGCCGGCTCCGATCCGCGCCGCCGGGGGCTCGCCGACGAGGCGATCTGGCTCGGCCGCCTGGTGACCGCGCTCATGCCTGAGGAGCCGGAGGCGCTCGGTCTGCTTGCCTTGATGCTGCACTGCGAGGCGCGGCGGCCGGCGCGCCGTGACTTGCAAGGCCGATACGTGCCGCTGGACCGGCAAGACGTCGCGCTCTGGTCGCCAGTGATGATCGACGAAGCCGAAACCATTCTGGCGGATGCGGCAGGCACCGGGAGGCCGGGGCGCTTCCAGCTCGAAGCCGCGATCCAGTCGGCTCACGCCCGGCGGGCCGTGACGGGGCGCACGGACTGGGACGCGATCGCGCTCCTGTACGAGGGACTCTTGCTGTGCGCGCCCACGATCGGCGCGCGGGTCGGTCACGCGGCGGCACTGGCCCGCGCGCGAGGCGACGAGGCCGGCCTCGCGGCGCTCGAGGCGATCCACGACGATGCGCTCGTCAGCTACCAGCCGTACTGGGCGCTGCGCGCGCATCTCCTGAAGCATCTCGGGCGCGCCGACGAGGCCGGGCAGGCGTTCTTGCGGGCGCTCGGGCTCACGGAGGACGACGGGGTCCGCGCGTTCCTGGCGGCGGAAGCTACTTCGCGAACACCTCTTTCATGAGCGAGGTGACGCGGGCCGCCGGGTCGGATCGGATCTTGCGCTCCTCGTCGCCGACCACTTTGAAGAGGCCGTCGAGCGCCTTGCCGACCACGTAGCGGTCGAGGTCGTAGTTCTCGGTTTTGAGGAACGGGATCGCCTTGGCCTGGCCGAGGAGCTCGTTGTACTGCTTGACGGTGCCGACCTCGTCCATCGCCTTGTCGACGATGGGCCGGAACGACAGGGTCAGCGAGGCTGAGGTCTTGTCCTTGAAGTAGTCGGTCGCCGCGGTCGGCGTGCCGCTCAGGATGCGCTGGGCGTCGTCGATCGACATCTTGCCGATCGCGTCCCAGAAGATCTTCTTCGCCTCTGGCGCCGCGCGCTCGGCCGCCCGGTTCATGCTGAGCACCAGATTGTCGACCTCGCCGCCGTAGCCCGCGGCGCGTAGCCCCTTCTCGACCGTGCGCAGCCGCTCGGGCATCAGGATCTTGATCGCCTTGTTGGCGAAGTAGCCGTCCGTCTTGCCCGTGAGCTTCACGGCGTTCTCGGTGCCGACCTGCAGGGCCTGCTTGAGCGCGGCGCCGATCTTGACCTCGCCCGTAGGCCCTGCGCCCGAGCGCGCGTACGTGTCCATCTCCTTGAGGAGCGAGTCGAGCTGAGCCGAAGCCGGCACGCAGAACATGAGCACCAATACCGGCAGCAAAAATGAAGCTCTACGCATCCCGTATCTCCTCGAGCTGGCGCGCCAGCGCGGCGCGATCGGTGACTGGAAGCTCGCACGCGTAGTTTCGGCATACGTAGGCGGTCGCCTTGCCGCTCACCGCCTCGCGTCCCTCGAGCAGCGGGATGCCGACGGCGCTCGCCTTGTCGCCCCCCACCAGGCCGGTGACGACACGGTTAGGAAGGTAGCGGCCGAAGACCTCGCTCACGAGGGCGTCGAGCGCGTCGCCCGCGGCCGGCGCGACCAGCGCGACCTCGACGACCGGTCCGAGGTTGAAATCGAGCGCGCAGAGAAAGCGGCCGAAGCCGCTCGCGTGGCGCGCCATCAAGTCCGCCATCGGTCGGAGCGCCTTCAGCGCCGTCGCCTCGTAGCCGCGCTCGCCCGTCAGCACCGCCAGGCGAAGCAGCGTCTCGACGGCGACCGAGGTGCCGCACGGTACGGCGTTGTCGAACAGGTTGCGGGGCCGCACGATGAGCCGCTCGCCGTCGCTTCCCGTGTCGTAGAACCCTTCGAGATCGTCGTCCCAGAAGAGCCGGATCATGTCGTCCGCGAGGCCGCGCGCCTGGTCGAGCCATCGCCGGTCGAATGTGGACTCGTATACCTCGAGCAGCGCTACCGCGACCATCGCGTAGTCCTCGAGGTAACCCTTCAGCTTGGCTCGACCGCTCTTCCACGTCCTGAGCAGCCGGCCGTCGGCGCGCATCGCGGTCAGGAGGAACTCGGCGTTCTTCACCGCGGCGGCGATGTAGTCGGCGCGGCCGAGCGCGCGGCCGGCCTCGGCCAGCGCGCGGCAGGCCAGGCCGTTCCAGGATGCGAGCACCTTGTCGTCACGGCCGGGGTGGATGCGGCGCTCGCGCGCGGTATAGAGCTTGGCCCTGATCGCGGCGATGCGCTCGGCGTCGGGCTCTTCCGCCGCATAGAGGATGCTCTTGCCCTCGAAGTTCGGGCCGCGGTGCACGCCCCAGTACCGGCTGGCGGCCTCGGCGTCGGCGTCGCCGAGCACCTCGCGCAGCTCGTCCGGCGTCCACACGAAGAACTTACCCTCGTGGCCCTCGGAGTCGGCGTCCTGCGAGGAGTAGAAGCCTCCGGCCGGGTCGGTCATCTCGCGCAGGATGTAGTCGAGCGTCTCCTCGCACACCCGCCGGCACTCCGGGTCGCCGAACGCGAGCCAGCCGTGCAGGTAGAGCGAGGCGAGCTGGCCGTTGTCGTAGAGCATCTTCTCGAAGTGCGGCACCAGCCAGTGCGCGTCGACAGAATAGCGATGGAAGCCGCCGCCCACCTGGTCGTACATGCCGCCGCGCGCCATCATCGCCAGGGTCGTGTGCGCCATCTGGCGCGCGCGCGCGTTCTGCGTCCGCTTCCAGTAGCGGAGCACGAACTCCCAGATCATCGGCTGCGGGAACTTGGGCGCGCCGCCCAGGCCGCCGTCGGCGTCGTCGAACTGCGCCGAGATGAACTGGAACGCCTCGCCGAGGATCGCCGGCGTCAGGAGCTCGTTCGCCGCCCGCAGGCGCTCGGACTGCCCCAGCGCCTCGCTGATCTTGCGCGACGACTCGACGACCTCTCCGCGGCGCGTCGCCCACGCGTCCGCGATCGCGGCGAGCAGACGCGGAAAGCCGGGCAGTCCGTGACGATCGACCGGCGGGAAATAAGTGCCGCCGTAGAACGGCGCGCCGTCCGGTGTCAGGAAGACGGTCATGGGCCAGCCGCCGTGGCCGGTCAGCGATTGCACGGCGTTCATGTAGATCTGGTCGACGTCGGGCCGCTCCTCGCGATCGACCTTCACGCTCACGAAGTGGCGGTTCATGACGGCCGCGATCTCGGCGTTCTCGAACGATTCGTGCTCCATCACGTGGCACCAGTGACAGGCCGAGTAGCCGACCGAGAGCAAGAGCGGCTTGTCTTCGGCCCGCGCCCTGGCGAACGCTTCCTCGCCCCACGGGTACCAGTCGACGGGATTGTGCGCGTGCTGCAAGAGGTACGGGCTGGTCTCGCGCGCGAGCCGGTTTTCCGCCACGCCGTCGCCTGTCAGCGCGCGAACGGCAGCGCGCTGACCGTCGCCGCCGCCGTCGCTCCGCCGAGGCGAACCGACACGCGGGTACCGGGCGCGGCCTGCTGGCGGCGCACGAACGCCAGCGCGATCGGCCGGCTCAGCGCGAACGACCGGGTCGCGCTCGTGACCTTGCCGATCGTCGCGTCGCCGGCCACGACCTCGGCGCCCTGCGGCGGCACCTGATCGCCCTCGAGCACGAGACCGCGCAGCATCCGGTTCACGTGGCCCCGGTCGCGGATCCTCACGACGACTTCCTGGCCGGGATAGCAGCCCTTCGTATGGGAGAGCAGGTTCTCGAACGGGATCTCCGGCAGCAGCACCGACTCGTCGACGTCGTGGCCGAACACCGGCGTGCCCGCCTCGATCCGAAGCGACTCGAAGGCCTCGGCGCCGATCGGTCCGATCCCGGCCGCGGCCAGTGCCTTGCGCACCTTCGGCGCGTCGGCCGCCGGGCTCATGATCCAGACCTCCGGCTCGCCGGTCTCCCCGCCGCCGCTCACGAGCCGCACGGGTGTGTCGGCGAGCTTCGCGGCCACGTGGGACCACGGCTTCTCCGGCGGGCACGCTGCGGTGAGCCGCTCGCTCGCCTGACGCGCCTCGGCGCCGGCAAGAACGAACAGCGCGTGCTCGCGCGAGACGTCCTCGATCGCGACCTTCTCGGAGAAGAGATAGTGATCGAGCGCCTCGGCGGTCTTCGCGGCCATCGCCGGCGGCGTCACGACGAAGATCCGATCGTCGGCGACGCAGACGTAGAGAACCACCTGCACCTTGCCGTGCACGTCGAGCAAGGTCGCGGCGCACCCCTGGCCCGGCGCGAGCGCCTTGATCTCGTTGCTGACCAGCGCATGCAGGAAGCTCGCGCGATCGCGGCCGGTGAGCCCGAGCACGCCGAAGTCGGCGCGATCGAGGAAGCCGACCCGACGCCGCACCAGCGCGTACTCTTCGGCGGGAGCCATGGCGCCATTTTACACGTGCTAGACTGCGCGCGGTGCGACCGCCGCCACCGTCCACGATTCGCCGGTTCCAGCGACGGCTGCTCGCGTGGTACGCCGTTCACGGGCGCGATCTGCCCTGGCGGCGCACGCGCCATCCCTACCGCGTGCTGGTCTCGGAGATCATGCTGCAGCAGACGCAGGTCGACCGTGTCCTGCCCAAGTACCGCGAGTTCCTCCGGCACTACCCGACCATCGAGAAGCTTGCCGCCGCGCCCGTCGCGGCGGTGCGTCGTCTCTGGTACCCGCTCGGCTACAACATCCGACCGATCCGCCTGCACGCGATCGCCTGCGAGAGCGTGGCCCGCTACGGCGGCCGCCTTCCCGACCGCGAGGACGAGCTGCGCCAGATGCCCGGGATCGGTCGGTACACCGCCGGCGCGATCCTGTCGTTCGCGTACGGCCGGGACGCCGCCGTACTCGACACCAACGTGCGCCGGGTGCTGAGCCGCGTATTTCTGGGCCCGCGCCGACTCGCCCGCGTGCGCGGCCAGCGACTGTTCTGGGACCTCGCCGCGGCGCTCGTGCCGCGCGGCCGCGGCTACGACTTCAACCAGGCGCTCATGGACTTCGGCGCGACGTGGTGCACCGCGCGCAAGCCCCGCTGCGCCCCCTGCCCCATGAAGCGCTTTTGCGCCACGTACCGGCTTGCCTAGCTTCGTCGAGGTCGTAGCAGGGCTGATCCAGGACGACCATGGCCGCTATCTGATCACGCGCCGCCGTACCGGCTCGCACCTGGCGGGCATGTGGGAGTTCCCGGGCGGCAAGCGCGAGCCCGGCGAGTCGCTCGAGGACGCGCTGCGACGCGAGCTGACCGAGGAGCTCTCGGCCACCTTCGCGGTCGCCGAGCACGTGGAGACCGTGCGCTGGGAGTACCCGGAGCGCACGGTCGTGATCCATTTCTATCGGTGCGGCCTCGAATCGGGAACGATCGAGCCGCGCGAGTCGCAGGCGATGGAATGGGTGGAGGCGCGGCGGCTGAAGGAGCTCGACTTCCCGCCGGCGGATCGCGAGCTGATCGCGCGCCTCGGCCAAACCTAGACTACAATCAGCGCCCCATGGATCTTCCACGGACCGCGAGCGCAGTGGTGATCGGCGGCGGCGTGGTGGGCTGCAGCATCGCCTACAACCTGGCGCGCCGCGGGCTTCGTGACGTCGTCGTCGTCGAGCGCGAGACGGTCGGCTCGGGCACGACGAGCAAGGCGGCCGGCGGCATCCGCGTCCAGTTCCCGACCGAGACCGAGATTCGATTCTCGCTGGAGGCGATCAAGGTGTTCGAACGCTTCCAGGAAGAGTTCGGCGTCGACCCGGGCTACAAGAAGATCGGCTACTTGTTCCTCCTCTCCGAGCCACAGCAGCTCCGCGCGTTCGAGCCGCGCATCGCGCTCCAGACGCGGCTGGGCGCCGACGTGCGCATGATCACGCCGGACGACGCGCGCAAGCTCGTTCCGGCTCTGCGCGTCGACGACCTGATCGCGGCGGTGTGGGGCCCCGGCGACGGCCTCGCCGGCCCGGCGGAAGTCACCGCCGGTTTCGCCCGGCGCGCGCGCGAGCTCGGCGTGAAGATCCTCGAGGGGGTTCGCGTCGAGGCCCTCGAGCGCGCGAACGGCCGCATGAGCGGCGTCACGACGTCGGCCGGAGCGATCTCGTCGCCGCTGGTGATCAACGCCGCCGGGCCCTCGGCGGCGCGCGTGGCGCGCCTGGCGGGTGTCGATGTACCCGTGCATCCGCGACGCCGGCACATCTTCTTCACCGAGCCCTTCCCGGCGATTCCCGGGCCCGTGCCGCTCACGACAGACGTGACGAGCGGCTTTTACTTCAGAAAAGAGATGGAGCAGGTCCTGCTGAGCCCCGGCGACGTCGAGGACATCGGTGAGGACTTCGAGGTGCCGATGGATCCTGGCAAGGTCGAGGAAGCCGTGCAAAAGGCCATCCAGCGCCTGCCGATCATCGGCGACGCGCGCATCGCCGGCGGCTGGGCCGGACTCCGGCCGCTCACGCCCGACGATCACGCGATCATCGGCTGGGCGCCGGGTGTCGCGGGCTTCTTCGTCGCGGTCGGCTTCGGCGGCCACGGCTTCCAGCACTCGCCCGCCACCGGCCGCTACGTCGCCGAATGGCTGCTCGACGGCAAGCCGTCGATGGATCTCTCGCTGTTCGATCCGGGACGATTCGAGCGGTAGTCCCGTGAAGATCGCCGACGTCCGCGTGACGCTCGCCGACATCCCGGTGAAGCGCCCGCACAAGATGTCGTTCACCACGCTCGAGGCCGTCAACTTCGTTTTCGTCCGCGTCGAGACCGCGGACGGTCTCGTGGGCTGGGGCGAGGCCGCGTGCCTGGGCGGCCCGACGTGGAGCGAAGAGTCCTCGGAATCGGTCGCGGTCACGATCGAGCGCTACATCGCACCGTGGCTCGTCGGACGCGACGCGACCCTGATCGAGGCGCTGAGCCGCGAGATGGCCAAGCGTGTCCAGGGTAACCCGTTCGCACGCGCGGCCGTCGAGATGGCGCTCTGGGATCTGAACGGCCGGGCGCTCGGCGTGCCCGTGCATCGGCTGCTCGGTGGACGCGTGCGCGAGAGCGTACCGCTCTCCTGGTCGCTCGCGGTCGAAAGCTCTGATGCGGAGGTCGCGGAAGCACGCGAGAAGGTCGCCCACGGCCACCGCATCTTCAAGATCAAGACCGCCGCGCACCCCGTGGCCCACGACGTCGAGCGCGTCCGGCGACTGCGGGAGGCCGTCGGCCCGAGCATCTCGCTCCGCGTCGACGCCAACCAGGGCTGGGACCGCGCGACCGCGCTCCAGGCCATTCGCGCGCTCGAGCCCTATCGCCTCGACTTCGTCGAGCAGCCGGTGCCACGGTGGGATGCCGACGGCATGGCCGAGATCGCGCGCGCCGTGAACGTACCGATCATGGCCGACGAGTCCTGCTGCTCCACGCACGACGCGCTCGCGATCGCCCGCCGCGGCGGCGTGAGCATCCTCGCGCTCAAGCTCACGAAGTCGACCGGGATCCTCGGCACGATGGCCATCGCGCGCATCGCCGAGGCCGCCGGGATGAGCTGCTACGTCGGCTGCATGATCGAGACCTCGCTCGGAACAGCGGCCTACCTGCAGGTGGCGCTGGCGGCGGCGCCGGTAACGTGGGGCTGCGAGCTCTTCGGGCCGTTGCTTTTGAAGGGTGACGTCGTCCGCCAGCCCGTGCGGTACGCCGACGGGGCCATTCTGGCGCTCGACGGTCCCGGGCTCGGCGTCGAGATCGACGAGGCGCGCCTGAAGGAATGGTCGCGCTAGCCGAAGCTCACCGCTTCTTCGTGAGAAACGCCTCCATCCCGCGCTTGGCGTCACCCGCCGCGAACGACGCGTGATGCGCGCTCTCGCAGAATCGCGCGCAGGCCCGGAAGTCCGACTCGGTCCGCCGCCGCGCGTACTGCTTGTTTTGCTTCATCGCGATCGGCGCGAATTGCGCCATCGTGCGCGCGAGCGTCATCGCCTCGGACAATAGCTCGCGATGCCTGGCGACTTTGATCGTCAGCCCGGCCTCTTGCGCCTGCTTCGCGTCGAGCGAATCGCCGCTGAGGACGAGATAGAGCCCTCGGCTCATCCCGATCGTGTTCCAGAGCAGCTCGAGCCCGAACACGGCCGGGATCCCGTCCCGGATCTCGGGCATCCCGTAGCGCGCGTTTTCGGACGAGATCCGGATGTCGGCCAGCAGCGCCAGCTGGCAGCCCGCGCCCATCGCCCAGCCATTCACCGCGGCGATCACGGGCACGTCGAGCATCCTCACCTGGTCGTAGAGCATCTCGAACTCGCGCACCCATTCCTCGGCCTCGGGCCCGCTCATGTCCTTGGCTTCGGTCAAGTCCTGGCCGGCGCTGAACGCCTGCTCCCCCGCCCCCGTCATGACCACCGCGCGAATGCTCTCGTCGGTCTTGATCCTCGTCAGCGCATCGGACAGCTCGCGCTTGAGCGCGCGATTGAGCGCGTTCAGCACGCGAGGCCGATCGAGCGTGATCACGACGACGTTGTCAGTTCGCTCCCAGACGATGTGCTCGTACATGCGGGCCTCCCCGGGATCGATCGGCGCCGACTCTAGCACGCGGGACTTCGGCTAGGTCTGGCCAGGGTTTCCGCGGAGACGTCGCGGTCTGCTACCGTTAGCGCGGTGGAGTCCATCTCCGAGCTGCTGTCGCGCCGCGCCCGCGACGACTCCACGAAGCCTTTCTGCTTTTTCGAAGAATCGCCGCTGAGCTTCGGCGAGCTCGCGAAGCGCGTGAATCGTCTGGCGAGCGGCTTGGCGGCCGCCGGGCTGCGAGCGGGCGACCCGGTCGCCGTGATGCTCGCCAATCACCCCGATCACGTGGCCGTCTTCCTGGCCCTGGCGCAGCTGGGCGCCACGCAGGTGCCTATCAACATCCATCTGCGCGGTGTCGGGCTCGAGTATGTCCTGACGCATTCGGAGGCACGGGCGATCGTCGTCGACGAGCGCTTCGCTCCGGAGCTCACGCCGATCCTGGCGCGGACCGCGTTCGATCTGCTGGTCTGGCGCGGCGAGCCAGTGCCCACCGAGTCAGCACGGTCCGTAAGGCTCGAAGACGTCGTCGCGGCCGGGACAGCGAAGCCACCGCGCAGCGCGCCAGACGCCGACCATGTGCTCTCGATCACCTACACCTCCGGCACCACGGGGCCGCCCAAGGGCGTGATGCTCGGCGAGAAGCCCTACTTGATGGCCGGCCACGTGGCGGCGCAGCTCGCCGACGTCCGCCCGGGCGACGTGATGCTGACGTGGGAGCCGCTCTATCACATCGGCGGTAGTCAGGTGATCGTCGCCTGCTTGCAGCGCGGAGTACCGATGGCGCTGCTCGAGCGATTCAGCGCGTCTTCGTTCTGGGACCGGGCGCGCCGCTACCGCGCGACCCAGATGCACTATCTCGGCGGCGTGCTCGGAATCCTTCTCAAGCAGCCTCCGCAGCGCAACGATCGCGCGCATCCCGTGCGCATCGCGTGGGGCGGCGGGGCGCCGGCACACCTGTGGGAGCCGTTCGCACGCCGCTTCGGCGTGCGCATCCGTGAATGCTACGGGATGACCGAGGCCGCCAGCTTCACGACGATCAACCTCGAGGGGCGCGTGGGCTCGGTCGGCCTGCCCGTCCCGCACTTCGAGGTGAAGCTCGAGGCCGGCGAGATCGTCGTGCGCGAGCGCGAGCCGGGCCTTCTCATGAAAGGCTATCTGAAAGACCCCGAGCGCACGGCCGAGGCCCTGCGCGACGGCTGGCTCTACACCGGCGATTTCGCCACACGTGACGCCGACGGGTTTTTCTATTTCGCCGGCCGGCGGCGCGATCGACTCCGGCGCCGCGGCGAGAACGTCTCGGCGTGGGAGATCGAGCAGGTGCTATCGCAGCACGCCGACGTCGAGGCGTGCGCGGCGATCGGCGTGGCGTCGGACATCGGCGACGAGGACATCAAGGTCGTCGTGAAACCAGTCGGCGGCAAGCGGCTCGATCCGCTCGAGCTGATCCGCTGGTGCGAGGGCCGGCTGGCGTACTTCCAGATCCCGCGATACGTCGAGCTCGTCGACGACTTCCCGCGGACACCGACCGAGCGCATCCGCAAGGATCAGCTCTCGACCTCGGTCGACGGCTGCTTCGACCGCGAGCGTCCCGGGTTATGATGTCGCCTCGGTTCCCTACCCAGCCCTTCGTTGGAGGATCACGATGACGCGAGCTCGGAATGCCCTGCTGGCAGCACTCCTGGTGGTCGGCCTCGCCACGCCGGCTCTGGCGCAGAAGCCCGTGAAGATCGGCGTCCTGACGCCACTCTCGCCGCCCGGCGACGCGGCCGCGGGGCAGTTCATCGTGCGGGGCGCCAAGATGGGCGCGGAGGACGTCAACGCGCGGGGCGGCGTCCTCGGCGGACGGAAGATCGAACTGGTCATCGAGGACGACTCCGGCACGCCGGAGAAGGGCTCGGCCGGCTTCCGCAAGCTCGCCACTCAGGACCAGGCCGTCGCGGTCATCGGTCAGTTCCACAGCTCGGTGATGACGGCCGTCCAGGTCCTGGCCGAGCAGTTCAAGGTTCCGGTGTTCTCCACCCAGGCGTCGGCGCGGCAGGTGACCGAGAAGCACCTGAACTTCACGTTCCGCACGCACGTGATCGATCCCGATCGGTGCGTGATGTGGACGCGCTGGGCCAAGGAGCGCGGGTTCAAACGAGTCGCGCTGATCACCGAGAACACCGACTACGGCGTGGGCTTGGTCGACGAGACCAAGAAGGCCTTCGCGTCGATGTATCCGGGCGCCGAGCTCAAGACGATCATCTTCGACCGCGCGGTGGTCGATCTGACGCCGCAGCTCCTCGAGATCAAGAGCTGGAAGCCGGACGCGCTGTTCAACGGCGGGATCGGCACGCCGACGTACCTGATCGCCAAGCAGGCGTGGGACATCGGGCTGACGCCGGCGGTGCCGACGCTCATTTCCTACGACGCGCCGGCGCGTCCGGAGTACTGGAAGAACCTCGGCGAGAAGGGCAACTACGCCTCGTTCATCGTCTACTACCACCCGACGATGCGCCTGACGACGCGTGGCGAGGCCTTCCGCAAGAAGTACATCGCCGAATTCAAGGAGGATCCGATCTACGGCGCGCTCAACGGCTACGCTCAGGTCGTCCTGCTCGCCGACGCGCTCAACGCCGCCAAGAGCGACAACACCGACGAGCTGGTCAAGGCGCTCCTGGCCGGCAAGTTCGAGGGCTGGAACGGCACGATCAGCTTCACGCGCGGCGACGGGCCGTACTGGCAGCAGTGGTCGCCGCCGATGCTGGTCATCCAGTACACGAAGCCGGAGATGCCGTTCGCGGATGCGAAGATCATCTACCCGTCCGAGCTGAAGACGGGAGACTGGGTGGCGACGCCCAAGTAATTGGACGCAACGCTCCTCTCGCAGTACGTGCTCTCCGGGCTGGTCATCGGCGTGATCTACAGCCTGATGGCCCTTGGGATCACCTTCATCTACAGCATTATGAAGATGATCAACTGGAGCATGGGCGAGTTCTACATGATCGGCAGCTACGTCCAGTACGCGGTGATCGTCAACCTGGTCGGGCCCCGTCGGTGGTACCTGGCGGTGCCGCTGGCGATGGCCGCGGTGTTCGTCCTCGGGCTGGTCGTGCAGCGATTCCTGCTGCGGCCGATGTTCGTGGGCGGCGTCGAGCGGCGCGACGAGTACGCCACGGTCATCACGATCGCGCTGATGGTGTTGTTCAGGAATCTGGCGATCGTGCTCGGCGGCCCCAACCAGTACGCGCCGCCAGACTACGCGAGACCGGTGACGCTCGGCACCCTGCCGATCTCGGGCAACCGGTTCGTCGCGCTGATCGGCACGCTCGTGCTGCTCGGCCTCTTCTATCTCGTGATCAAGAAGACGTGGATCGGACGCGCGCTGCGCGGTGCCGCGCAGAACCGCGTGGGCATCCAGACGGCCGGCATCGACGTGCTTCGCCTGGACATGCTCGCGTTCGGCGTCGGCGTCTCGCTGGCCGCGGCGGCCGGCGCGCTGCTCGCGCCGGACTTTCTCGTCTATCCCGAGAACGGCGCGATCTCGACCTTCAAGGGCTTCGAGATCATCGTGATCGGCGGTCTCGGCTCGATCCTCGGCAGCGTGGTGGGCGGCGTGCTCCTCGGCGTGATCGAGGCGCTCGGCTCGGTCTTCGTCTCGGCCGCCTACAAGGATCTCTACGGCTTCCTGCTGCTGATCGCGCTGCTCGTCTTCCGCCCCACCGGGCTCTTCGGCGAGCGCGAGCGGAGCGTGTGAGCCGGCTGATCTTCGTCGAGGGCTTCCCGGGCGCCGGCAAGTCGACGACGGCCCAGTTCCTGGCGCGCCAGTTCGCGCGCCGCGGCGGCCGGGTCCGCTGGATCTACGAGGTGGAAGTCCCGAACCCGCTGGTCCCCTCGCCGCCGGCCGACGGCTATGAGTCCTGGGAGCAGTTCGCCGACCGGCGCGAGGCGAGATGGCGAGCCTTCGCGGCGGCTGCCGCCGACGAGGACGTCACCGTCATCCCGGAGAGCGCGCTCCTGCAGCTCCCGGTGTTCACGATGCTTCGCAGGAACGTCGACCCTTCCCGCATCATCGCGCTCGTGAATCGACTCGTCGCGGCGATATCGCCGCTCCGTCCGACCCTGGTGTACCTGGCCAGACAGAACCCGGAGGCGGCGTTCCGCGCCATCGGCGAGAGTCGCGGGCTCGTGTGGCTCCTGCCCGTCATCGCGAACAGCGCCGGCTTCGCGTTCATCCAGGCGCGAGGGCTCTCAGGGCTCGACGGGCTCCTCGCCTACTGGCGCGCGCACGCAGATCTGTGCGGCGAGATCGTCGAGCACATGGACGTGCGGAAGCTCGTGCTCGACGTCGACACCGACACATGGGCCGAGCGCCGCCGCCGGATCTGCGACTTCGTCGGCGTCCCCCACGAGGAGGAGCCGCCGCAATCACCCGCCGAGCTGGCCCGGATGACGGGCCGCTACGCCGACGGCAAGCGCGAGGTGACGCTCGAGATCATCGACGGTCGGCTCGTCGCGCGCGGGATCATCTGGCTGGCCAGCGCGCTGCTCCCCGTCAGACGCAACGTCTTCGACCTCGAGTCCTGGCCGGTGCGAGTGAGCTTCGACGAGGACGTGACGGGCCAGGTGCGCGCCTTCCGCTGCAGCGGTCCGCCGCTGGCGTGGAGCCCCCCGTCCGGGGTGTTCACGCGCGTCGCGTGAAGGCTGCCGGAAGCCGCTTGATCCCGTGCACGAAGTTCGAGCGGAGCTTCTCGGGCTTGCCGGTCGCCTCGATGTCCGGGAGCCGACGGAGCAACTCGGTCATCATCACGACGACCTCGCGGCGGGCCAGGTGCGCGCCCAGACAGAAGTGCGCGCCGCCGGTCCCGAAGCCGCCCTGGTGGTTCGGGTCGCGCGTGATATCGAAGCGGTACGGATCCTTGAAGTGCGCCTCGTCGCGGTTGGCCGAGATGTACCACATCGCGATCTTCTGACCTTTGAGCATCTCGACCCCGCCGAAGGTGACGTCGCGCGTGAGCGTGCGCCGCATGTGCAGGACCGGAGTCGCCCACCGCACGATCTCCTCGGCCGCGCTGATCGCATGCCCGTCGATGTCGGCGAGCCAGCGCCGCTTCTCGTCGGGGAACTGCGTCAGCGCCCAGAGCCCGTGGCTGATCGCGTTACGGGTGGTCTCGTTGCCGGCCGCGATGAGCAGCAGGATGAACGGACCGAGATCCTCCGGCGGCAGCGCCTCGCCGTCGAGTTCGGCGTGCACGAGAGTCGTCGCGATATCTTCCTGAGGATGCTCGAGCCGGCTCTTACCGAGCCAGAGCCCGTAGTCGCGTAGCTCGTGTCCAGCCTGGGCGAGCGATTCCTTCGTCCCGCCGTACTCCGGATCGCCGCCGGCCAGAAGACGATTCGTGAGGTCGAGCAGCATCGCCCGGTCGGCTTCCGGCACCCCGACCATGTCGCAGATGATCGCCACCGGCAGCGCCGCGGACACCTCGGCGACGAACTCGACCTGGCCCTTCGGCGCGATCGCGTCGACGATCTCGCGCGCGCGACGCCGCACCGAGTCCTCGGCCTTGGCGACCATGCGCGGCGTGAAGCCGCGGTTGACGATCGACCGCAGCTTGGTGTGTTTGGGCGGATCGGTGGAGATCATCGAGCGGATGCCGAGTCGATCCGTGTCCTCCGGGTCGGTCAGGACCTGGATGCCGTAGGCGGAGCTGAACGTCTCCCAGTCGCGCGAGGCCGCGACGATGTCGTCGAAGCGGGTCAGCGACCAGAAGCCGCGGCCGGAGTCGGGGTGCTGGTGCCATGCGATCGGCCGCTCGCGGCGTAGCCGAGCCAGGGCGCCGTCGACGTCATCCCGGAGCCAGAAGTCGAAGCTTCCGGGATTGATCTCGTCCAAGGTCAGCGTGGTCGTCGGAGTCGGGACGTCGCCCATAGGGAGTCTCCCCTTCGAGTACCGCATTGGCTACACTCTGGTCAAGATGCGCGTGATCGTCGACTACACCCTCTGCGAGAGCAACGCGGTGTGCATGCGTCTGGTCCCCGAAGTGTTCGAAGTCCGCGACGATGATCGACTCTACCTCAAGACCGAGCGGCCCGCCGAGGCCCTCCGGGCACGCGTGAACGAAGCCGTCAGCCGGTGCCCCAAGCAAGCCTTGTCCCTTGTCGAGGACTGAATGAGCCCCAACGTGCTTTCCGGAAAGCTGGCCGCCGAGGTGCGCGATCGCTTCGGCACCCCCTGTTATGTCTACGATCAATCGATCATCGAGGCGACCGCGCGCCGGGCGCTCGCCTTCCCCACGCCGTTCGGGTTCACGCTCCGCTATGCGATGAAGGCCAACCCGAGCCGGGGCGTCCTGGCAATCTTCCGCGCGCTCGGGCTGCATATCGACGCGTCGAGCGATCACGAGGTCGAGCGAGCGCTGCGGGCCGGGTTTCCACCCGAGACGATTCAGCTCACCTCGCAGATGCCATCGCGTCGACTGCGTGACCACGTCGCGCGCGGCGTGCTCGTCAACGCGTGCTCGCTCCACCAGCTCGAGGAGTTCGGGAAGGTCGCGCCCGGACGCGAAGTGTCCGTCCGCATGAACCCTGGTCTCGGCAGCGGCTCGACGAATCGCACCAACACCGGCGGCCCCGCGTCGAGCTTCGGCATCTGGCACGAATATCTCGGAGACGTCGAGGCGCTCGCGAAGCGATACGAGATCAAGATCGCGCGGCTCCACACCCACATCGGCTCGGGCACCGACCCGGAGGTGTGGAAGCGTGCGACGCGGCTCACCCTCGATCTCGCCGCGAAGCTTCGCGGCGTGAAGTCCGTGAATCTCGGCGGTGGTTTCAAGGTGGGCCGTATGCCCGGCGAGCCGTCCACGGATCTCGCCGACGTGGGGGCTCACGTCACGGAGGAGCTGATCGGCTTCCGTAAACGTGATGGTCGGGCGCTTCATCTCGAGATCGAGCCCGGGACCTATCTGATCGCCAACGGCGGGTTCGTCGTCGCGACCTGTGTCGACGTGGTCGACACCGGACGCAGCGGCTATCTGTTCGCCAAGCTCGACACGGGGATGACCGAGGTGACGCGGCCGTCGCTCTACGGCGCCCAGCACCCGATCGACGTTCTGGCCGAGGGCCGCGAGGAAGCCAGCGTTGTCTTCGTGGGGCCGTGCTGCGAGTCGGGAGATATCTTGACGCCGGCGCCGGGCGATCCCGAAGCCCTGGCATCGCGACGGGTTGCCCGCCCGCGGATCGGCGATCTCGTGGTGGTCGGTGGCGCCGGCGCTTACTGCGCGGCGATGTCGACGATCAACTACAACTCGTATCCTCAGGCGCCCGAAGTGATGCTGCGGCCGGATGGGACGCTCGAGCCGCTGCGCCGGCGCCAGCCCCTCGAGGCGATCTGGGCCAACGAGGTGGACTAGCCGCTCTGCCGATCGCGCGCGCGATGCCCACCAGGCCCTCCGGGTAGCCACGGGCGATCAGGATCACGAGCAGCGCGAAGAGCACCATGCGCACCTCGCCCCACGCGCGCAGCGCTTCCGAGAGCACCTCGATGAAGACCGCGCCGAGGATCGGTCCGGGAAACGTGCGCAGGCCGCCGACGATGACCATGACGACGACCATCGCCATCTCGTTGAACTTCATCGGCGTTGGGGACAAGAGGCCGACGTAGTGCCCCTGGAATCCGCCGGCCACTGCCGCGAAGACGGCCGAGACGGCGAAGACGAAGCGCTTCCACTTGAATGTGTCGACGCCCATGACCGCCGCCGCTTCCTCGTCGTCGCGGATCGCCCGCATGTATGAGCCGATGCGCGAGTCGATCAGCTCGCGCGCCGCAAGCGCCGCCAGGATCGCGAGTACCAGGAACAGGAAGTAGTAAAGCGTGGGGCGCGGGGTCGCGAAGAGAAACGGAGTCGCCAACCCGAGATCGCCGCGGGTAATGCCGTACTCGACCGTGATCAGGAGCCGCATCGACTCGGCGAACGCCCACGTCGCGAGCGCCAGGTAGATCGCGCGCATACGCAGGCACAGGGTGCCGAGACCGTAGCCGAGCGCGGCGGCCACGATCACGCCGGCCGCGATGCCGACGAGGATCGGCACATGAGCGTACTGCACGAGCAGCGCGGACGTGTACGCGCCGACACCGGCGAACGTGTGATGCGCGAGCGAGAACTGTCCCGTGTACCCCGCGAGCAGGTTCCAGCCGATCGCGAGGATCACGTAGTAGAAGCTCGTCACGAGCACGTGGGTGTGGTACTCGGACGCGCTCCACGGCACCCACGCGAGCGCCGCGAACGCGAGCACGCACCAGGCGAGGCGTCGAGCCAGGCGCGGCAGGATCAGGCTCCGAGCAGCGCGTCGCGGATGAGGTCGCGCAGCTGGTCTGCGAAGGCCTGACGCGGCCCTTCGCGCCGCACGCGCCCCATCTCCAGCATGTAGAGGTAGTCGGAGACCTCCACGGCCTTCGTGATGTTCTGATCGACCAGCAAGATCGTGACGCCGGCGGCCTGCACTTCGCGCAGGCGCTCGTAGACCTGCTCGGCGATTCGCGGTGCCAGCCCGGCCGAGGGCTCGTCGACCAGCAGGAGGCTCGGCTCGGTCACGAGCTCCTTGGCCACCGACAGCATCTTCGCCTCGCCGCCCGAGAGCACCGTGGCGCGCAGCCGCCGCTTTTCCTTCAACCGCGGAAACGCGGCGTAGGCGCGCTCGAGCATCCCGGCCACGCGCGCCTTGTCGCGGCGGAACACCCACGTGCCGATCTGGAGATTCTCCTGCACCGTGAGCTGCGGGAAGACGTTCGCCCCCTGCGGCACGTAGCCGATTCCCTGCCGCTTCAGCGAGTGGGGCGGCACATGGCCGACATCGTGCCCGTCGAAGACGATCCGGCCCGCGCGCGGATGGAGAAATCCAAAGATCGTCTTGAGCAAGGTGGATTTGCCGGCGCCGTTCGGCCCGATGATGCCGGTGACCGTTCCGCGCTCGACGCCCAGGGTGAGGCCGTTGAGGATGTCGATGCCCTCGACGTACCCGGCCACGACCGCGTCGAGCTCGAGCAGCGCCATCAGCGTCCCAGGTAGGCTTCGAGCACCGTTGCGTGGTTGGCGACTTCCTCGAACGAGCCCTCGGCGATCAGCTTGCCCTCGTGCATGACCGAGACGCTCCGGCACAGCCGCCGCAGGGTCGTCATCTCGTGCGACACGATCAGAAAGGTCACGCCCTCCGTCTGGTTCATCCGGAGGATCGTCTCCATGATCGTGTCCTTGATCGTTGGATGGACGCCGGCGAAGGGCTCGTCCATCAGGAAGAGATGGATCGGATGCACCATGAGCCCGCGCGCGATCTGCAGCAGCATGCCTTGCCCGCCGGAGAGCTCTTTGGCCGAGGCGTTGCGATAGGAGTCGAGCATGACGAAATCGAGCAGCTGGCGCGCGCGCTGCTGGATCTCGGCGCGTGACCGGCCTGCCGTGTCCGCCAACGCCGGGAGCAGAACGTTCTCCAGCACGGTCATGCTACCGAAGAGTTTGGGCGTCTGGAACGTCCTCGCGACGCCGCGCGCGGTGATCTCGTGGGGCCGCAGCCGATCGATGCGCTCGCCGCGCAGCCGGATCTCGCCTTCGTCCGCGCGGTAGAGGCCCGAGAGCAGATTCACCGTCGTGGTCTTTCCGGAGCCGTTCGGTCCGATGAGCCCGCGGATCTCCCCCGGCATCACCGCGAGCTGCAGCCGGTCGACGGCGATCAGCCCACCGAAGCTCTTGGTGAGGCGGCTCGTCTCGAGGAGGGTCATACCAGCGGCTCCCAGAAGCGCTGGATCTCGAGCAGGTGGCCAGTGGGATCGCGCACGAACGCGTTGTAGATGCGATAGGGCGGATTGTCGGCGGCCAGGCGCAGCCCGAGGATCCGCCCGTAGAAATCGTCGGTGCGCGTCAGATCGCGCGTGTCGAGAAAGGTGATCTGTTGATCGATGGTCACGCCGGACGAGGCGACAGTCCGGCGGCGAGGCCGTTGTGGACCATCGTCACGAGCGACACGATGTCGAACACGGCCAGGCCGGTCTCGCGCTGGATGTCCGCCGTGTACGGCGGCATATTGGTGCACTCCAGCACGATCGCGCCGATGTCGGGATGCTCGCTCACGAACCGCCGCGCGATGCGCACGTGCTCCTCGCGCACCACGTCGACGTCGAGCACCATCTCGTTGCCGAGCATCACGCGCGTAAATTCTTTCTCGGTCTCCATCCCGACGATCGCCAGCGGAATGTCGGCGCCGATGCCGGCGCCATCCAGATGCTCCTGGGTGAGCGAGCCCGCGTTGACGGTCATGATGCCGACGCGCCTTCCGCGCGGGAGCAGCCGATGGACCAGCGGCACCAGGAGGAGGCTCGAGGTGAACACGGGCACCGCGACCGAGCTCGCGATCTCGCGCTGGTATTTCACGAGAAATCCGCAGTTCGTCGTGATCGCGCCGACGCCTTCGTGCTCGAGCTGGCGCGCGCCTTCGACGAACGCGGGCAAGAGGCCGGCCGCGCCGCGGCGGACGACCAGGTCCGGGCTGGCGCCGGGAACGCGCTGGTACCGCACGGGGAATGGAAACGTCGCCGCGTTGCCCATGTCGCCCGGGATGCGCGGGAACTGGGTGTCGAGCATGAGGATGCCGACCGTGAACCCGTACTGGTTGAACCCGCCCTGGACGCGTCCCGTCGTCATGGCCCATACTCTACATCCGGCACGACACATGAAGATCGACATCTTCCCGCACATCATGCCGCGTCGGTACTTCGACCGGATGCTGCAGGTGGCCCCGCCCGGCATGGCGCTCCAGAAGCGCATGTCGGGCATTCCCGTACTGGTCGACGTCGAGCTACGGCTTCGCATCATGGATCGCTACGACGGGTACGTGCAGGTGCTGACCCTGGCCAACCCGCCGATCGAGGTCGCCGCCGGGCCTCAGCTGAGCCCCGAGCTCGCCCGGCTCGCCAACGACGGAATGGCCGAGATCGTCGCCCGGCATCCCGACCGCTTTCCGGCATTCGTCGCCTCGCTGCCGATGAACAACCCCGACGCCGCCGTGCGCGAGATCGATCGCGCGATCGACGATCTCTCCGCCACGGGCGTGCAGATCTACACGAACGTCGCCGGCCGTCCGCTCGACGCGCCCGAATACCGGCCGATCTTCGATCGCATGGCGCAGCGCGATTTGCCGATCTGGATGCATCCCGCCCGCCCGGCGACGTTCGCCGACTACGCGGGCGAGCCACGGTCGAAGTTCGACATGTGGTGGGCCTTCGGCTGGCCGTACGAGACGTCGGTCGCGATGGGGCGCCTGGTCTTCTCGGGAATCTTCGATCGCCACCCCGGGCTCAAGATCATCACCCACCATCTGGGCGCGATGATCCCGTTCTGCGCCGGGCGCGTCGGCGGCGGGCTCGATCAGCTCGGCAGCCGGAGCGACGACCCCGAGGACGGGCAGGCGCTCGGGCGTCTCAGCAAGCGTCCGATCGACTACTTCAAGATGTTTTACGGCGACACCGCGCTGTTCGGCGCCTGGCACGCGATGGAGTCGGGGCTGGCCTTCTTCGGCGTCGACCACGTCCTGTTCGGAACCGACATGCCGTTCGACCCCGAGAAGGGCCCGGGATTCATTCGCGATACTATCGAGGCCATGACGCGCATGCGCGCCACCGAGGCCGAGAAGGCGCAGATCTACGAGGGCAACGCGCGCCGGCTGCTCCGGCTGAGGGAGAAAGCACGATGACCACCAAGCGAGCGAGCGTCGAAAGCACCGCCGATGCCTATCTCGAGCTTTTGGCCGCGCGCGGCGTCGAATACTTCTTCGCGAACTCCGGGACGGACTTCGCGCCGCTGATCGACGCCTACGCTCGCCGCCTCGCGCAGGGCCTGCCGGCGCCGCGGCCCATGACGATCCCGCACGAGGTGCCGGCGGTCGGCATGGCTCACGGCTACGCGCTGGTCACCGGACGGCCGCAGGTCGTGATGGTCCACGTGATCGTCGGCGCCGGCAACGCGGTCGGCGGCATCATCAATGCCGCGCGCTCGAACGTGCCAATCCTGTTCAGCGCCGGGCGCAACCCGATCACCGAATCCGGGATGCACGGCAGCCGCAATCGCGCAATCCACTGGGCGCAGGAGTCGTTCGACCAGGCGGGGATGATCCGCGAGTACGTGAAGTGGGACTACGAGCTTCGCAACTTCACCCAGCTCGAGACCGTGGTCGACCGGGCGCTCGCGGTCTCGCAGGCCGAGCCGCAGGGCCCGGTCTACCTGACGTTGCCGCGCGAGGTGCTCGCCGAGAAACACGAGGTTTTCGAGTACGCGGCGCAGAGCCGTGCGCCCAGGCCCGGCGCCGTCGCGGCCGCGCCGGAGACGATCGCCGAGGCCACCAGACTCCTGACCGCGGCGAAGAACCCGATCATCCTGACCAAGGCGGCCGGGCGCGATCCCCTCGCGGTGCCGGCGCTGGTGAAGCTCGCCGAGGCGCTCGGCGCGCCGGTGATCGATCAGTTCCACACGTACATGAACTTCCCGCAAGACCATCCGCTGCACCTTGGCTTCGACGCGGCGCCGTACTTCGACGACGCCGACTGCATCGTGGCCGTCGAGTCCGACGTGCTGTGGTTCCCCGCGCTGAAGACACCGCGCCCGGAGACGAAGATCGTCCAGATCGCGGTGGACCCGCTCTACGCGCGCTACCCGATCCGCGGCTTCCCTGCCGACTCGGCGCTTTCGGGCACAGTGGCCCTGAACCTCGGTGCGCTCGCCGATGCCGTGCGCACGCGCCTCGATTCGCGCGCCGTCGCGGAGCGGGCCCAGCGCTGGCAGGCCGAGCATCGCCGTCTCCGCGAGGCGTGGGCGGCGACCGCCCGGAGGGCGCAGGGCGAAAAGCCGATGGAGATGGTGTGGGTCTCCAAGTGCGTCGGCGACCTGGTGGACGAGAACACGATCATGATCGACGAGTACGACTTCGATCCGACCCAGGGCGCTTTCCGCACGCCGCGGAGCTACTTCGGCTCCTCGCCGGCGGGCGGTCTCGGCTGGGGCATGGGCGCCGCGCTCGGGGCCAAGCTGGCCGCGCCCGACAAGACCGTGATCTGCTGCGTCGGCGACGGGGCGTACATCTTCAGCGCGCCGACCGCCGCGCACTTCGTCTCGCGCGCCTACAACCTGCCAGTGCTGTTCGTCATCTTCAATAACCGCGCCTGGAACGCCGTCAAGCGCGCGGTGCGTAGCCACGCGCCCGAGGGGCTCGCCTCGCAGTCGGGTCGGATGCCGCTCTCGGACCTGGAGCCGGCGCCGGACTACGAGCTGGTGTGCCGTGCCTCCGGCGGCCACGCCGAGAAGGTCGAGGATCCGGCGGCGCTGCCCGATGCGCTGGCGCGCGCCCTCAAGGTCGTTCGTGACGAGAAGCGTCAGGCGCTCCTCAACGTGATCTGCAAGAAGCCGTGAGTCGGATCCTATTTCTGCTGATCGCCTGGGTGTCGTTCGACCTCGCGACACCCTTGCCCGGCGCCTTCGAGTTCGAGATCCAGGATTCCGAGATCGAGCACTCGATCCAGACCGGCCGTGAGTCTCACGACAAGCGCGCGGCGGCCTCGCACCGGTCGACCGCGCGCGAGCGCGTCGAGCACGATCGGCCAGCACGCCGCTCGGTTTCCCCGGCGCCCGAGATCGGACCCGCGACCGGTGAGCCGTGGGTTCACGCGGTCAGGCTCGCGCATCGACCGTCCGCCGCTCGCGCCTCGTCCCCCGAAGACCACTAGCTCGGTCGTCCCGTTCGTCTCCTGAAGTCTTCCTCCTCTCACAAGGAGACACGAGATGACTATCAATCGATACGAAGGTTTGGCCATCGCGGTCGCGCTCGTCGTCGTCGGCCGCGTGCTGGTGGCCTTGCTGAAAGCGCTGGTGGAGTAACGTATGCTCTTTCTGATGGATCCAGAATTCTGGGCGAGGGTCTTCGGGATCATCGTCATCGATCTCACGCTCGCCGGCGACAACGCGCTCGTCATCGCCCTCGCCGTCCGCAGCCTGCCCAAGCGTCAGCAGCTCCTGGGACGTATCTGGGGCACGCTCGGCGCCGTCGGCCTGCGTCTGGCGTTCATCACGATCGCCACATTCCTGCTCCGCATCCCGTTCCTCCAGCTCGCCGGCGGCCTGGCGCTCTTCTGGATCGCGTTCAAGCTGATCCACAAGGAGTCGGGCGGCGACGAGAACGTGCGCGAGGGCGGATCGCTCCGCGAAGCGATCTGGATTATCGTCGTCGCCGACGCGATCATGAGCCTCGACAACGTGCTCGCCGTCGCCGCCGCCGCGCACGGCGACCTGCGCCTGGTCGTGTTCGGCATCGCGCTCTCGCTGCCGATCGTGGTTTGGGGCAGCGGCCTCCTCGCCACGCTGATGAACCGCTTCGTGTGGGTCATCTGGCTCGGCGGCGGCATCCTCGGCTACGTCGCGGGCGAGATGATCCTGAAGGATCAGGGGCTCGCGCGCTGGATCGATCACTCGACGCCCGGGATCGGCTGGCTGCCGTTGGTGCCGGGCGTGATCATCTTCGCGCTCGGCTGGTGGTTCAGCGGATCGCTCGGCAGAAAGAAGGTGCCGGGCAACGCCTGAGTCAGTATCCCCGACGGCTCACCTGTAGTTCCGCGGACTTCTTTCTTATCGCACAGTTCCGAGAACTGCATCCACTGCATCTGATACCCAGATAGGCCGGTTTCGTTCGCAGTTGGGCGCAAGGTGGGCGCAAGGAATCGGCACGCAGCGGCATCGCCTACAATCGTTGACCGTGCTCCCGTTCTACACGCCGACCGCCCCGGCGCTCGTCCGCAAGCCCTTTCACCGCGACGGCTG